>Ga0307415_100000891_pt1 | contig 13660 bp, 10 predicted proteins | sample DK1Cmetagenome_FD_204524 | JGI IMG/M metagenome (GOLD analysis project Ga0307415, IMG submission 204524) | Maize rhizosphere microbial communities from greenhouse at UC Davis, California, United States - DK15-C-2 | ecosystem: Host-associated > Plants > Roots > Rhizosphere > Soil | place: USA...
GATCGGCCGGGTCGGCGACGGGCTCGGCCGGCTCGGGCTGACCGGGGCGACGCCGGTCGTCGACCCCTTCTCGGGCCGCTACCGCAACGACCTGGAGAAGGTGGCGCGGATCGCCAACGGGATCGGGCCGATCTCCCGCGACGGCGAAGCGGCTCTTCTGGTCCTGGCGATCGACGCCGACGACCGCGGCGCGATCGTCACCGGCGTCGAGCGGATCCGCCGCTACCTGAGCGAGCACGAACGGCCGGGGCTGCGGGCCTTCGTCACCGGCCCCGGCGGGATCGCCGCCGACCTCGAGGCGATCGCCGCCGACGCCGGCCGCACCCTCCTCTTCGCCACCCTCGGCCTCGTCCTCCTCCTGCTGCTGGCGGTCTACCGGGCGCCGGTCCTGGCACTGCTGCCCCTGATCGTCGTCGGCGCCGCCTACCTGGTCGCGATCGGCATCGCCTACCTGCTGATCGAGGCAGGCTGGATCGTCGTCAACGCCGAGGGAACCATGCTGCTCCTGGTCCTGATCTTCGGCGCCGGCACCGACTACTCGCTGCTGCTCGTGCACCGCTACCGGGAGGAGGGCGATCTGGCGAAAGCCGTGAGGGACAGTCGGCGACCGCTGGCCGCCTCGGCCGGCACTGTGATCGCCGCGATGCTGGTCCTGCTCGTCGCCGACCTCGAGTCGACCCGCTGGCTCGGCCCGGTGCTGGCGATCGGGATCGCGGTGATGCTCGCCGCCGCCTTCACCCTGCTGCTGGCGCTGCTGGCGATCCTCGGCGAGCGCGCCTTCTGGCCTAGCGGCCGGTTCCGTGGTTCCTTTCGGACGCATACCGTCCAAAAGGAACCACGGAACTCGTGGGAGCGGGTGGCGGGGCTGGTGCGGCGGCGGTCGCTGGCGATCGTGGTCGCGGTTTGTGCGCTGCTGGCGGTTCTCTGCCTCGGCAACCTGACGAACCACGGCACGCTTGGCTTTGGCCAGGGAGTGACGAAGCCGACCGACTCCAGCCGCGGCAGCGAAGCGCTGGAACGGCACTTCCCGGCCGGGCTCGGCTCGCCGCTGACGGCGGTGGTGAAGACCGATGCGGCGCCGGCGGTGGTGCGCGGGATGGAACGCCTCTCCAGCGTCCAGCTGATCCTGCCGGCACCGGTCCCGGCCGACGCCGGCAAGGCGGTGGTCCTCCTCGTCCTCCACGGCAACCCCTACGACAGCGAGGCCGAAGCCGCGGTCAAGGAGGTCCGCGAACGCCTTCACCACCTCGCCCCCGGCGGCCTGCTCGGCGGCATCCCGGTCGAGAACCTCGACGTCGAGGAGACCAACGCGCGGGACACGAAGCTGATCGTGCCGCTGGTCCTGCTCGTCGTCGGCCTGATCCTGATCGCGGTGCTGCGGGCCCTGCTCGCGCCGGCCTACCTGATCCTCACCGTCCTAGCCTCCTTCGCCGCCACGCTCGGACTCGCCACCTTCGCCTTCACCGAGGTCTTCCAGGCCGAAGGGCTCGCCTTCAACCTCGAGCTGATGGCGTTCATCTTCCTCGTCGCGCTCGGGGTCGACTACAACATCTTCCTGATGACCCGGGCGCGCGAGGAGGCCGCCGCCCACGGCACCCGCGAGGGCACCCTCGCCGCCCTCGTCAACACCGGCGGCGTCGTCACCGGCGCCGGCCTGATCCTCGCCGGCACCTTCGCGACGCTGACCCTGCTGCCGCTGGAGGAGCTGGTCCAGGTCGGCGCCACCGTCGCCGTCGGCGTCCTCCTCGACACCTTCGTCGTCCGCGCCCTGCTGATCCCGGCGATCACCTACCGCCTCGGCGACCGCGCTTGGTGGCCCGGCCGGGCCGCGCGCGATTCCTAGAAGGCGTAGAAGAGGTGGGCGACGCCGGGGGCCTCGACCACCCGCGTCTGCTCCAGCTCGACGCTCGGTGGGATGCCGTCGTAGAGGCGGACGCCGCCGCCGAGGATCACCGGCACCTGGTTGACCAGCAGTTCGTCGAGGAGGCCGGCGCGGATCGTCTCCTGGATCGTCTCGCCGCCGCCGCCGATCGAGACGTGGCCGTTGCCGGCAGCCTCGCGGGCGAGCTCGACCGCCCGCTCGATCCCCTCGGTGACGAAGTGGAAGGTGGTTTCGCCGAGGGTCAGCGGCTCGCGCTCGTAGTGGGTGAGGACGAAGACCGGGACCCGGAAGGGCGGGTCCTCCCCCCACCAGCCGTTCCACAGCGGCTCGGTCCAGGGCCCGCGCACCGGGCCGAACATGTTGCGGCCCATGACGACGGCGTTGCTGTTGGCCGAGGCCTCACGGACGACGTCGTCGCTGATCCCGCCTTCGCCGCCCTCGCGGCCGTGGATTTCCTGGAAGAAACGGGTCTTGAAGGCCCACTCGTGCAGCGCCTCGCCGCCTTCGCCCAGACCGTGCTCCTCGCTCTGGTTCGGCCCGGCGAGATAGCCGTCGGCCGAGACCGAGATCTGGCACTTGACCTTGCTCACGCCGCCGGCTGCTCGCCCTGGAGATCCAGCAGGCGGAAGTAGAGGACCGAGGCCACCAGCGCCTCGATCGGGGCGGTGACGGTCGAGGCGAGAGCGGAGAAGACGATCTTCAGGATCTCCCCGTCGGCGATCTCTTCGGCGATCCAGGCCAGAGAGATGGCAACGACGATCCCGATCAGGAAGGCGATCAAGATCGTCCCGAGCACGACCCACCCGTTGCCGCGCACGAGCTGGCGCGAGCGACCGAGGGCGTCGAACACCCCGCGGCGCTCGACCACGATCGCGGGTGCGGTCACCGCCCAGATCGTCAGCAGGTAGAGGCCGGGAACGACCAGGAGCAGGAATCCGATTCCGATCCCGAGCCCGAGAATGATGCCGGCGCCTACCAGCGGCAGCAGAACCGGCAGCACCGAGCGCATCAGCTCGCCGACCGAGGAGTCGCGGCGACCGTCCTGGACGTCCTGCACCAGCCCCACGACCATCCCCTGGTAGAGGGTGGCGATGACGAGGCCGATCACGATCGCCGCCAGCAACCACCCGGCGTCGTCTTCCGTCAGCCCTTCGAGGACGGCAACCGCGAGGAACAGCCAGAACGCGACCGGCAGCAGCACTCCCGCCTGGTCGCGATAGATCGAAAAGGCTTCGCCGAGCGTCTCGCCGACGCTGAGTTTGCGTTCCATCGCGGTCGCATTCGACCTCCCCCGCCGCGGACCTCCCAAAATCGCTGGATTGGTGGAAGTATTCGAGTCCATGGAAAGTTCCGAGCAGGCCCCCGAACGGATCGAGGAAGATCGCTTTCGGCGCCTGATCGAGGTCGGCAGCAGCCTGCTCTCCGAGCTGGACCTGGAGGCGGTGCTGAAGTCGGTCGTCGAGGCCGCCCGCGAGGTGACCGGCGCCCGCTACGCCGCGCTCGGCGTGCTCGACCGCGAGCGGCGCGAGCTCGAACGCTTCATCAACGTCGGCATCGACGAGGAGGCCCGGCGGGAGATCGGCAACCTGCCGCGCGGGCGCGGGGTGCTCGGCGAGCTGATCCGCGAGCCGGCGCCGCTGCGGCTGCGCGACGTCAACGAGCATCCCCACGCCTACGGCTTCCCGCCCGGGCACCCGCCGATGCACTCGTTCCTCGGGGTGCCGATCACCGTGCGCGGCGAGACCTACGGCAACCTCTACATGACCGAGAAGCAGGGGGCCGAGGAATTCGACGACGCCGACGAGGAGGCGGCGCTCACCCTCGCAAGCTGGGCCGGGATCGCGATCGAGAACGCCCGCCTCTACACCAGCCTCAGCGAGCGCGAGACCGAGATCGAGCAGGCGCTGCGGCGGGCGGAGACCTCGGTCGACATCGCCCGCACCGTCGGCGGCGAGACCGACGTCGAGCGCGTCCTCGACCTGATCGTCAAGCGGGCGCGCGCGCTCGTCGACGCCCGCGCGCTGCTCGTCCTCCTGCGCCGCGACGACCACCTCTTCGTCGCCGCCCGCGCCGGGGTGGTGACCGACGAGGTCAAGGAGCTGACCGTGCCGCTCGCCGATCCCGTCTTCGGCGCGGCGATGGAGGAGCGGGTCTCCTACCGGCTCGAGCGCGACTCCCCGCCCACCATGGCGCGGCTGCGGGAGCAGCTCGGCGCCGAGACGGCACTGATCGTGCCGCTGCTCTTCCGCGGTCGCGCCGTCGGCACCCTGGTGGCGCTCGACCGCAGCGCCGGCGGCAGCGAATTCGACCAGGAGGACATGCGCCTCCTGCAGTCGTTCGCCGCCAGCGCCGCGACCGCGGTGGCGACCGCCCAGACGGTCGAGTCCGACCGCCTGCGCCAGCAGGTCGAGTCGGCACAGAAGGAGCGCGAGCGCTGGGCCCGCGAGCTGCACGACGACACCCTGCAGGGGCTGGCGGCGATCCGGATCATCCTGGCGACGGCGCTGCAGAGCACGGGGGAGCGCCGTGCCGACCGGATCGAGAGCGCGGCGGAGGAGGCGATGGCCCAGCTCGAGGGGCAGATCAACGAGCTGAACCGGCTGATCAACGACCTGCGCCCGGCGGCGCTGGAGCGGCTCGGCCTGACCGGGGCGATCGAAGCCCTGGCCGAGGAGAACTCGGCCCGCGGCAGGCTGGAGATCGAGACGCGGGTCGAGCTCGGCGAGGCGCCGAGCGGCGACGAGGAGCGGATCGTCTACCGGCTCGTCCAGGAGGCGCTGACGAACGTGGTCAAGCACGCCCACGCCTCGCACGCGAGCGTCTCGGCGCGGGAGCTCGAGGGGGCGATCCGGATCGTCGTCCGCGACGACGGCGACGGCTTCGACCCCGCGGCGCCGGGCGCCGGGCGCGGCCTGCGGGGGATGCGCGAGCGGATCGAGCTCTTCGGCGGCGAGATCGAGGTCGAGTCGAAGCCCGGCGAGGGCACCGAGGTCGCCGCCACCGTGCCGCTCGGCCAGCGGTAGCTCAGGCGGAGCCGTCGCGCTCGGCGTCGATGACGCCGTTGGCGATCGCGAAGCGGACCAGCTCCGGCCGCGTCTCCAGCCCCAGCTTCTCCAGCAGCTTCGCCCGGTTGACCTCGACCGCGCGGACGCTGAGGTAGAGCTTCTCGCCGATCTCGCGATTGGTGTGGCCGAGCGCCAGCAGCCGCAGCAGTTCGCGGTCGCGGTCGCCCAGCTCCTCCAGCGGGTCGGCGCCGAGCCGCGCCACCTCCCCGCCCAGCTCGGGGTCGATGTAGGAGCCGCCCTGGGCGGCGGCGCGGATCGCCGCCGTCAGCTGCCGCTCGGCCGCCTGCTTGAGGACGTAGCCGGAGGCGCCGGCCCGCAGCAGCTCGCGCGCCCGCCGCGGGTCGCTCTGCATGGTGAGGACGACGATCGCGGTCGCGGGCACCTCCTCGCGCAGGGCGGGGATGTCGCTGGCCGGCTCGGCCCCCGGCATCTGCAGGTCGAGGACGAGCACGTCGGGACGGCGGCCGCGAACGAGCTTCTGCGCTCCCGGGGCATCGGCGGCCTCGCCGATCACCCGCAGGTCCTCCTCCGCCTCGAGCATCGCTCGCAGGCCGGCGCGGATGACGTTGTGGTCGTCCGCGAGAACCACCGTTATCTCCTGCTTGCCGCTATGCATCAGCGCCTTCCAACGGGAGTCTGGCACGGCCGTGCGAACAGCGAACCCCGCAGCGAAAAATGTGGAGATGAACTGATGGTGCGTGGCGACGCCTCGGCTACTCTCGCCCCGCATGAGCGAGCGGGAAGACGCGCAGGGTCAGACGACCGTCGTCCTCGTCGACGACCACATGGTCGTGCGGGGGGCGTTGAAGGCGCTGCTGGACGGGCAGGAAGACCTCGAAGTCGTGGGGGAGGCCGGTGACATCGCCTCGGCCCGGGCGGCGATCGCCGAGAAGCGCCCGCGGGTCCTCGTCCTCGACGTCAACCTCCCCGACGGGCTCGCCGTCGACGCGGTGGCGGAGCTGCGGGAAGAGTCCCCCGGGACGGAGATCGTGCTGCTGACGATGGAGCGTGACCTGACCCTCGCCCACCGCGCCCTCGACGCGGGTGCCAAGGGCTATCTCTTCAAGGACGCGGCGCACCTGGAGCTGATCGAGGCGGTGCGCACCGCCGCCGCGGGCGGCTCCTACCTCGCGCCCGCCGTCGCGGCCGGCATCAAGAACGAGAGAGGAAACGGCGCCCGACCGGTTCTCTCACCGCGCGAGACCGAGGTGCTGAAGCTGATGGCGCTCGGCCACACCAACCGCGAGATCGGCGAACAGCTAGAGCTCAGCGTCCGCACCGTCGAGACCCACCGCGCCCACATCCAGCAGAAGCTCGGCCTCTCCAGCCGCCCCGAGCTGACCCGCTACGCGCTGGCGCACGGGCTGATCGACACGTAGGCGATCAGCTGGGCGAGCTCTGCCGCAGCCGCCTGATTGCTCGTTCCGTAGCCAGGGCCGTACGCTCGATCTCTCTACGACGCTGCCGCGAACGCTCTCTAGCTCGTCTAACGACAGCCCTATTGCGCTTCAAGGTCCGTGGTTCCTTTTGGACCTATGGCGTCCGAAAGGAACCACGGGATCTTCCGTGCTGCCGGAGCTCGGTTGCAGGTGCTCCGGGTACATTCACGCCAATGCTCTACTTCAGCCACCCGGCCTGCCTTGAACACGATCCGGGGCAGGGGCTGCCGGGGCACCCCGAGCGGCCGGAGCGGTTGCGGGCGGTCGAGGAGGCGCTGGGGGAGCGGGACTGGCTGGGGTGGGAGCGGCGGAAGGCGCCGGCGGCGAGCGAGGAGGAGCTGCTGCTGGTCCACCCGCGCGAGCATGTGGAGGGGATTCGGGAACTTTGCCGTTCCGGCGGCGGTGCGATCGACGTCGACACCTACGCCGGCGAGGCGTCCTACGAGGCCGCGCTGCGCGCGGCGGGGGCGGCTTGCGAGATGGTCCGCGCCCTCCTCAGCGGCGAGGCGCGGGTGGGGTTCAGCGCCGGGCGGCCGCCCGGTCACCACGCCGAGCCCTCACGGGCGATGGGCTTCTGCCTCTTCGACAACGTCGCGGTCGCGGCGACGCTGGCGCTCGCCGAGCTCGGCCTGGAGCGGGTCTTCATCCTCGACTGGGACGTCCACCACGGCAACGGCACCGCCGAGATCTTCCGCCGCCGCGACGACGTCCTCTTCGCCAGCATCCACCAGGGCGGGATCTTCCCCGGCACCGGCGCCCGCGAGGATGTCGGCTCCGGCCCCGGCGAGGGCTTCACGCTCAACCTGCCGGTCCCCGCCGGCAGCGAAGAGGACCTCTGGCTCTCCCTGCTCGAGCGGGAGGTGCTGCCCGCCGCCGCGCGGTTCGAGCCGCAGCTGGTGCTGATCTCCGCCGGCTTCGACGCCCACCGCGACGACCCGCTGGCCGGGTGCCGGCTAGAAGCCTCGTCCTTCGGCCGCATGGCCGCGACGGTCCGCGACGCAGCCGCCGAGTGGCAGGCTCCGGTCGGGGCCGTGCTCGAGGGCGGCTACCACCTCCAGGCGCTGGCCGACTCGGCGCTGGCGACGATGTCCGCCCTGGCCGGTGAGGGCGAAGCATGGCGGAGCTGAAGCTCGTCGAGATCGAGCCGGCGCCGCTGGAGCGGTTCCGGCCGCTGATCGCAGACCGCTACGACGAGATCGAACGCGCCGCGGCGGGCGCCCGCGAGACCTTCGCCGGGCGGCGGATCTGGCACGTCAGCTCGACCGCCCAGGGCGGCGGCGTCGCCGAGATGCTGCGCGCCCTGCTCCCCTACGTCCGCGGCGCCGGGGTCGACACCCACTGGGTCGTGCTGCCGGAGACCGACGGGTTCTTCGCCGTGACCAAGCGGATCCACAACCTCCTGCACGGGCACGCGGGCGACGGCGGCCAGCTCGACGACCCCGCCCGCGCCGTCTACGAGCGAGCGCTCGCCTGGTGCACCGACGAGCTCCGGCGGCTGGTGGAGCCGGGGGACGTGATCTACCTGCACGACCCGCAGACGGCCGGGCTGGCGCCGGCGATGCGGGAGGCCGGGCTGGCGGTCGTCTGGCGCTGCCACATCGGCGTCGACCGTCCCAACGACCTCGCCAGGGAAGCCTGGGACTTCCTCCGTCCCTACGTCGAGCGCGCCGACGCCTACGTCTTCTCGCGCCGGGAGTACCTCTGGGAGGGGCTCGACCGGGACCGGGCCTGGTTCATGCCGCCGGTGATCGACCCCTTCTCGCCGAAGAACGAAGAGCTCGACGGCGAGCGGGTGGCGGCGACCCTCGCCCAGGTCGAGGCGAAGGCGACGATCCTGCAGGAGCACCCGGTTCCCCCCGAGGCCACCGTGGTCACCCAGGTCTCGCGCTGGGACCGGCTCAAGGACCCGCGCGGGATGCTCGAAATCTTCGAGCACCATCTCGGGGAACCCTCGGCGCACCTGGTCCTGGTCGGCCCGGAAACGGCCGGCGTCAGCGACGACCCCGAGGGCGCCGCGGTCTACGAGGAAGTCGCCGCGCACTGGCGGGGGATGAGCGGCGCCTGCCGCGCCCGCTCGCACCTGGTCAGCCTGCCGATGGCCGACCTGCGGGAGAACGCGACGATGGTCAACGCGCTCCAGCGCCGCTCCCACCTGATCGTCCAGAAGAGCCTCGCCGAGGGGTTCGGCCTGACCGTCGCCGAGGCGATGTGGAAGGCACGGCCGGTGGTCGCCAGCCGGGTCGGCGGCATCCAGGACCAAGTGGTCGACGGCCGCACGGGAATCCTGGTCGACGACCCGCGCGACCTCCCCGGCTTCGCCCGCGCGATCGAGTCGGTCCTCGCCGACCGCGGCCGCTGCGCGGAGATGGGCAAGGCGGGACGCGAGCGCGTCCGCGACAACTTCCTCGCGGTCGACCGCCTGCGTCAGTACGTCGGCCTGGTCGGCTCCCTGCTCGACTGACGTTCGCTCTTTCGTGAGGGCCTGAAACCTCCGAGCAGAGCCCCGAGTGCGATCAGCATCACCAACTGCAGGCCCACGCCGAGCGGCGAGGTGAGGGCGTTGACGACGACGTCGCCGAGGCTGCGCTCGGCGAGGCCGGCGGCGCTGACGTAGATCGAGTAGGAGACGAGGCGACCGGCAAAGAAGGCGGCGGTGAGGGGCAGCAGCGGCACCGTCATCAGCCCGGCGCCGACGAAGAGCTGGCCCGAGGGCACCGGCGAGAGGGCGAAGAGCCCGAGCCCGGCCGCGGTGCGACGGCGATCGGCGCTGAGCGCGGCCTCGGCGCGGTCGAGACGCTCCCGCCGCGCGGCCGAGAAGCGCGGCCGCAGCTTGCGGGCCGCGTTGGCGAGGACGAAGCGCCCGCTGGCCGCGGCCAGGGCGCCGCCCAGCACCAGCGGCACCGCCGGCAGGTCGAAGTCGAGGCTGAAGAAGACCAGCACCGCCCAGGTCGGCGGGCCGAAGGCCGGCAGCAGGTTGACGGCGAAGACCACCCCCAGCGCGATCCCCAGCTCGGCGAGCGACATCGCTTCACCCTAAGGCGCCGCCACGCGGGGGGCTGCGGGAAGGCCGCACTGAATAACGCGGTGTTTCCCGGATGGGGCGTAACCGCCCCGGCTGAACACTGTCTCTGATGAATTCAGCTGACGCTTCAAAGGTCTTGATCGTCGGCGGTGGAGTCGGCGCGCTGGAGGCGGCGATCGCGCTGCGGGACCTCGCCGGGGACAGGGCACGGGTGGAGATCTGCGCCGGCCGCGGCGACTTCATCTATCGCCCCTTCGCCGTCGGCGAGCCCTACGGGGCCTCCCGCGTCCTCCGCTACCGCCTCGAGCAGCTCGCCGGCTGCTGCGGTGCCGAGTTCAGGCTCGAGAACGTCGCCTCCGTCGACCCCGCCCTGTGCTGCGCCACCACCCACGACGGCAACGAGCTCCCCTACGACCACCTGGTCGTCTCCTGCGGAGCGCGGCTGCTGTCGGGTGTTCCCGGCGCCACCACCTTCTGGGGCGTCGCCGACGAGGGCGAGATGCTGGAGGTGGTCGCGCGCCTGCGCGAAGGCCGGCTGCGGCGGCTGGTCTTCACGATGCCGGGCGGCCTCGGCTGGGCCCTGCCCGCCTACGAGCTCGCCCTCTTCGCGGCGACCGAACTCTCCAAGCACGGCATCGACGGCACCAAGCTGACGGTCGTCACCCCCGAAGAGGCGCCGCTGCGGATCTTCGGCCGCCGCGCCTCCGAGCAGGTCGCCGCGCTGCTGGACGAGCATGAGGTCGAGGTCCTCACCGGGACCCACCCGGTCAAGTACGAGCGGGGAACGCTGGCGGTGGTCCCGCACAGCTCGATCGAAGCCGACGCCGTCGTCTCCCTCCCCCACCTCGAGGGCAGGCGGATCGAGGGGCTCCCCTATGACGCCGCCGGGTTCGTCCCCGTCGACGACCACGCCCGCGTCGCCGGCCTCCCCCACGCCTTCGCCGTCGGCGACGTCACCAACTTCCCGGTAAAGCAGGGAGGCATCGCCACCCAGCAGGCCGACGCCGCCGCCGAAGCGATCGCCGCCGAGCTCGGCTGCGACGTCCAGGCCAAACCGCTCGACCCGGTCCTGCGGGGGATCCTCTGGACCGGCGCCAAGCCGCGCTACCTCTTCGGCTGGCTCGGCGGCGGCCACGGCGAAACCTCGATTGCCAGCGAGCGGGCGCCCTGGCCGGTCGACAACCCGAGCAAGCTGATCGGCCGTTACCTGACGCCCTTCCTCTCGCAGTTCGAAGGCAACGGGAACGGCCGCGGGGGCGCCACCCACCGCCAGCCGAACCTCAGCGAAGCGGACTGACCCGCCTCACGGTTTTTTTTCGGGCGCTTTGCTGTGTTCGTCCGATTTGCCGGGGCCCGTGGGGGGCGCGGGGGCCGGCGCCTCACCGGCCTTCGGCTGCGGCTGCATCTCCGGCGCCTGCGGCGGCATGTCCGGGGTGGTGGCGGGAGGGCTCTCCGGCGCCTCCTTGGGCGCCGTGCCCTGGTCCGGAACGGGAGGAGGCAGTTTCGGTGGCGGCGCCACCTCCTGCTCCTTTTCCTTTTCCTTGCCGCCGGCACTCGACTCGGGGGTAGGAGGTTTGTGTTCGGCGGCGGTCTCCTGCCCGCCGTCCGCCACGCCCGGAAGCTGCTTCTCGTGACCGCGACCGGTCGCGTGCTCACCCGGCCCGGCGGCCCTGGAGTCGGCGTGCGCTTTGCCGGGAGAAGCGCCGGCGTGGCCTTTCGCCTGGCCGGGAACCGCGCCGCCACCGGAAGCCGCGTCTTTTCGGGAGCCGTCCGCGGTCCCGGCGCGCATCGAGTCCTGGACGCCGACGCCGTTTTTCCCATGGAAGTGCATCTCAGAGCCGGCGCCGCCGGCCCCCGGCGCCGCCTGGCTCGACTTCGCGCCGCCCTCGCCCGGCAGGCCGAGGTGGATGACCCCCGTGCGATCGGCCGCGCCGACCCCGACCGCCGCCACCACCGCGGCAGTTGCCATGCCTTTGGCCGCCGCCGAGGCGCCGATGGTTTTCGCGGCGCCGCCGCCGAGGGCCGCGGCGAGACCGCCGCCGGTGGCAACCTGCGACCCGCCCAGCACACCCTGCAGCATCCCCGCCGCCGCCAACGCCGGCAGCGGCGCCAGCGCCGCCAGGTCGTGCTGGCGGCTCTTGATTTCGTCGCGGAAGCGCTGGCAGTCGGCGCAGGAGCGCAGGTGCGCCCGCACGTCGCGGCGGCGGGCGACCCGGCCGTCGCCGTCGGAAAGCGCTTGCATCACCGCGTCGCAGCTCATCTCACGCCCTTCCTCCATCTGGTGCAGGCTTTGCCGCGCCTCGTAGAGGGTCTGCCTCGCGACCGCGCCGGAGGTTTCCAGCGCCGCACCGATCTCCTCGAAGTCGAGCCCGGACATCTCGCGCATCACCAGCACCTCGCGCTGGCGCTCGGGCAACTCCCGCAGGTCGGCAAGCAGGAGCCGCAGCCGCTCCCGCGTCGCCGCGTCCTCGGCCAGGCCGTAGCCCGGGGCGATCTGCTCCACGTCCAGCTCCCGCGTCTCCCGCCGGCGCCGCAGCAGGTCGATCGACTCGTTGTGGGCGATCCGGTACAGCCACGGCTTCAGCTCGATCTCGCGCTCCTCGCCCGGCAGCGCTCGCAGCACCTTGATCATCGTGTTCTGCAGCGCGTCCTGAGCGTCCTCCGGGTTGCCGATGATCGCCAGGCAGTAGCGATAGAGGCTCTGGTGGTAGCGACGGAAGATCGCCGCGAAGGCGCGCTCGTCCCCCCCGACCGCTCGCCGGGTCAGGCGCTCGTCCGAGAGCAGGCGGGTCAATCCCGCCGCAGCCACTGCTTCGCTCATGTACCGATCTTCCCATCGGGAGCCGTCCGATCAAGGGGAGGGGAGTGCCGACTTTCCTTAAACGGATCGCGCCCCACGACTGTCAGCGCTTTTTTTGGAAATACGTAACTGATCCCTCTTACCCGATTACGGACAAAAAGTCCTTGCTTATCGCTCGGCGGGGTGGGGTAACGGTGGCGGCATGAGCGAGCTTCTTCTCGGCCCCGTCCTGCGCTACGTCTCCGAAACGGAGGCGACCGTCTGGGTCGAGACCACCGAGCCCTGCGAGGTGGAGATCCTCGGCCACCGCGAGCCCACCTTCCGGGTCGAGGGGCACCACTACGCGCTCGTCTGCATCGACGGCCTCGAGCCGGCCCAGCGCTACGAGTACGAGGTCAAGCTCGACGGCGAGGTCCGCTGGCCCGAGCCGGGCTCCGACCTCCCGCCGAGCGCGATCCGCACCGTCGACGCCGAAAAGGACCTCGACGTCTGCTTCGGCTCCTGCCGGGTCGCGGTCCCGCACGAGGCTCCCTTCACCGAACCGAAAGACGAGACCGAGATCGGCCACGAGGTCGACGCGCTCTGGGTCCTGGCCAAGCAGATGGCCGAGGGCGACCGCGACGACTGGCCCGAGCTGCTGTTCCTGCTCGGCGACCAGGTCTACGTCGACGAGGGCTCGCCGAAGACGCGCAGGAAGATCAAGGAACGGCGCGGGACCGACACCCCGCCCTTCGACGAGGTGACCGACTTCGAGGAGTACACCTGGCTCTACCAGGAGAGCTGGGAGGACCCGCTGATCCGCTGGCTCTTCTCCTGCGTCTCGGTCTCGATGCTCTGGGACGACCACGACATGAGCGACGACTGGAACATCTCCCGCGGCTGGCTGCTGGAGATGCAGCAGAAGTCCTGGTGGCACCGGCGGGTGGTCGGCTGCATCGCCAGCTACTGGATCTACCAGCACATCGGCAACCTCTCCCCCCGCGAGCTGAGCGAGAACGAGCTCTACCAACGGATGCGCGGCAACCAGAAGGGCGAGGAAGAGATCTTCGCCTGGGCGCACCGGATCCAGACCACCGGGGACGGCACCCGCTGGAGCTACTGCCGCGATCACGGCCGCACCCGGGCGATCTTCATCGACGCCCGCGCGGCGCGGGTGCTGGAGGAGGACCGGCGGGCGATCGTCGACGACGAGGAGTGGGAATGGATCGTCGAGCACACGGAGGGCGACTTCGACCACCTCCTGATCTGCACCACCATCCCCTGGCTCCTCTCCCCCGCCTTCAACCGCCTGGAGGCGTGGAACGAGGCGGTGGCCGACGGCAACTGGGGACGGCTGGGCGGCTGGGTGGCGGAGAAGATCCGGCGCGAGCTCGACTTCGACCACTGGGCCGCCTTCCGCGAGTCATTCCACAAACTGCGCCAGCTCCTGCACGAGGTCGCCTGCTGCAAGCG
>Ga0307415_100000893_pt1 | contig 13652 bp, 11 predicted proteins | sample DK1Cmetagenome_FD_204524 | JGI IMG/M metagenome (GOLD analysis project Ga0307415, IMG submission 204524) | Maize rhizosphere microbial communities from greenhouse at UC Davis, California, United States - DK15-C-2 | ecosystem: Host-associated > Plants > Roots > Rhizosphere > Soil | place: USA...
CTGCAACAAGCAATCGGTGAACCCCCCCGTACTCGCACCGAAATCGGCGGTGATGAGACCATGCACGTCGATGCCAAAGGCGGAAAGCGCGTGCTCGAGCTTGTCGCCACCACGGCTCACGAATCTAGGAGGGGCCTTGAGGGAAAGTTCGTCGCCGCTTCGTACAGGGGCGCCAGCGCGCGTAATAGGCGAGCCATTGACGAGCACATCGGCGGCCATAATCAATGCCTGTGCCCGCGATCGGTTTTCGACGAGACCGCGTTCGACCAGCGCTTCATCCAGGCGCCGTCGGTCTCGTGCGTCTCTCGACTGGCTGGAAGCTCCTTTATCCGCCAATTCGGGCCCTGAATGGCGCGCGCTGAATGTGGCAGATAGCAACGGCCAGAGCATCGGCCGCATCATCGGGATGCGGTACGGTCGCCAAGCCCAGGATTAACCGAACCATTTCCTGGATTTGGGCCTTGTCGGCTTTCCCATAGCCGACCACGGCTTGTTTGACTTCCGACGGGGCGTATTCCGCAACCGAGACATCCCGCTGCGCCGCGGCCAGCAGGACCGTGCCTCGAGCCTGTCCAACCGTCATGGCTGTCGTCACGTTCTGAGCGAAGAAGAGCGATTCAACCGCAACGGCGTCAGGCCGATGACGGTCAATCAATTCGCCGACAGCGGAATGAATGAGGAGCAGGCGTTGGGCCATTGGCTCAGTGTGGTCTGTCACGATGACGCCGAAATCGATCGCCTTTGGATCAGGTTCGCTTTCGATTACCCCATAGCCGAGGCGGGCAGTACCGGGGTCGAACCCGATCGCGATCATGCTCGCCTCCTCAGCGCTACATCGCAGCGGCTAGCACCTCGTCGTCGACGTCGACGTTGGTGAAGACTTCTTGCACGTCGTCGAGATCCTCGAGTTTTTCAACGAGTCGGACTAGCTTCACCGCGGCATCCGGCTCCGGCGCCACGAGCGCCTTAGGGCGCATGGTGAGTTGCGCCGCCCCCACCTCATGACCTGCGGAGATCAGCGCCTCACGCGTCCGGTGCAAATCGGCCGGCTCTGTATAGACGACAAGGAGGCCGTCTTCCGTTTCGATGTCGCTTGCACCCGCGTCAATGGCCACCAGGCCAATATCATCTGGATCGGCGGAACCGATCGGCACCTCGATCACCCCGGTCTGCTCGAACATCCAACCGACGCTACCGTTCTCGCCCAGCGTTCCACCGGCCCGCGTCAGCACGGCTCGTACCTCACCGACGGTCCGGTTCCTGTTGTCGGTCTGAACCTGGATCATCAGCGCGCCGCCACCCGGGCCGTAGCCCTCGTAGAAAACCTCTTCGTACTGATCCCCTGATCCGGAGCCTGCGGCACGCTGAATCGCTCGCTCGATATTGTCCTTTGGCATGTTGGCTGTCTTAGCCCGATCGACCGCGAGTCGAAGCCTTGTATTTGAGTCGGGGTCGGGCAAACCTTGCCGCGCGGCAATCGTGATTTCCCGTGCGAGTTTGGTGAAAAGCTGGCCGCGCTTCGCGTCGGCCGCTCCTTTCTGCCGTTTGATGGTCGACCACTTGGAATGCCCGGACATGTCGCCGCTCCTTGAAACTCGGCTCTCGCGTTATCGCGACAGATCATTATAGCCGGCACATTGACGGTCAACACCGGCTGATTTCCTGGTAACCCGCTTGAAATGTGGGCAAAGCTCCGCTAGACTGCGCGTATACACGAGGCCATCAGCACGATTCGCCCGCGGGATTGCCGCGGAGTGAGCGGACAATGCCAGCCCGCACTGGTCGCCACCCACCCATAACTGGTTAGCGCCACCCTCCGCTTTTGAGCGGTGGGTTTTTATTTGCTGTTCGCGCCATGCCCACGCCCAAGCACATCGTGTCGAGGCCGCGCGTTGTCTGGAGATGGTGACACAGGCGATGGTCACGAACCTGATTGATAAGGGCAGAGACCAAGGATACCTTCTTTCAGACGAGGTCGTTGCCGCCTTCCCGAACGCGGAAGAGCAACTCGACATTCTCGAGGAATTTTACTCCTCGCTGGTTGCCGAAGGAATCGAGGTCCTCGACCAAGCCCCGTTGAAACCTGTAGCGCGCCCTCGCGAGGTCGTACCCGAGCGTCCTGCGGATCGAGCGGCATACGCTGAAGATCTCGCATCTGGGGTTGGCGACTCTGTCCGCCTCTATCTCCAGGAAATCGGTGACACTGATCTTCTCACGATGCAAGAGGAGGTGTGGCTGTCCAAGCGCATCGAGCGCGGCAAGATCGCTGAAGAGCTCTTGCTCGACCCAGAGCTCTCTCCGGAGGATCGCGCCATGCTCGACGCCGACAAGCTCGACGGGGAACTCGCCCGCGCTCATTTAATCCGTGCAAACCTCAGACTCGTCGTCTCGGTTGCCAAGAAGTACGTGGGCCGCGGGCTGTCCTTCCTTGACCTCATCCAGGAAGGCAATATCGGCCTCATGAAGGCAACCGACAAGTTCGACTACAAGCGCGGGTTCAAGTTCTCAACCTACGCGACATGGTGGATTCGCCAAGCAATCACTCGCGCAATTTCCGATCAAAGCAGAACGATTCGGCTCCCGGTCCACGTCGGTGAGACGATCAATCGGGTGAAAAAGACCGGGCATCGCCTGCAACAGATTCTCGAGCGAGAGCCAACGCAACTCGAGATTGCTCGTGCCATGGATGTCTCGGACGAAAAGGTCCGGCAGGTGCTGGACGTGTCCCGGCACCCAATTTCGCTAGAAGCACCTGTTGGTCAGGACGGTGACGCGTTTCTCGGGGATTTCATCGAAGACGAGTCAATGCCCCACCCGTTGGAGCTCGCCTCCCACGAGCTGTTGAAATCGCAGATTTGCGAGGCCTTGGGCAAGCTCACAGAGCGGGAGCGCAAGATCATCGTCCTTCGCTTTGGACTAGAAGACGGGCGGTTCCGCACACTCGAAGAGGTTGGTCGAGAGTTTGGGATCACCCGCGAACGGATCCGGCAAATCGAAGCCAAAGCACTGCGCAAGCTACGTCATCCGAGTTACAGCCGGAAGCTGCGCGGGTACCTCGAGTAGTCGGCCAGACGCTCATTGCTAACGCCGGGGTTGGTGCCTCTCGAGAGGCACCTGTTTGGTCGTCATCCTTCAGCAGCTGAAAAAATCAGCGAGACATTGTGCCCGCCGAAGCCCATCGAGTTGGTCATCACATGCTTAGCTATGGCTCGACGAGCGACGTTCGGAATGTAGTCCAGATCGCAGTCCGGATCCGGTGACGTCTGGTTGATCGTCGGCGGCAGCATTCCTTGCTCGATGGCCATGATGGCGAGGGCTGCCTCCAGCGCGCCGGCGGCTCCCAAAAGGTGACCGGTCATCGATTTCGTCGAACTAATCGGTACTCTATAGGCCGCTTCGCCGAACGCTGCCTTGATCGCCTGGGTCTCGAATTTCTCGTTCAGCGGCGTCGACGTTCCATGAGCGTTGATGTAGCCAATATCTGCAGGTTGCAGACCGGCAGCACAAAGCGCCAGGGTCATCGCCCGTGCTGCTCCCACTCCACCTGGTGCGGGCTGTACCATGTGGTTCGCGTCGTCGGTCGTCCCATAGCCGGCAAGCTTGGCCAGCGCCGACGCGCCACGCCGCGCCGCATGGTCGGCGCTCTCCAAAATCAGCGCGGCCCCGCCTTCGCCAAGCACAAAACCGTCACGCTCTGCGTCGAACGGCCGGCTCGCCGCAGCCGGGTCATCATTCCGGGTCGACAATGCTCCCATCGCGTTGAATCCGGCCACGACCATTCGCGCCAGAGGGGCTTCGCTCCCGCCCGCGATCATGACGTCGGCCTCGCCGCGCCTGATGATCGCCGCCGCCTCGCCGATAGCGTGAGCGGAGCTGGCGCACGCCGACACTGGAGCGAAGTTTGGCCCTCGTGCTCCCGTCGCGATCGCCACCGTGCCGGAGGCCATGTTTCCCAGAAACATTGGCATGAAGAACGGACTTAGCCGGTTTGGCCCTTCAGTGAGAACGGTCTCCATCCCCGCATCGAGTGTTTCTGCACCTCCCATCCCCGAACCAATGAGCACGCCCACCCGGTCGGCCATTGCGTCGTCGATGTCCAGCCCGGCGTGTTCAAGCGCCTCGAGTGCTGCCGCCACGGCGAAGTGGGTATAACGGTCGGTCCGCCTCGCGTCCTTTCGTCCCAGACGGTCAATAGGATCGAAATTTTTCACTTCGCCCGCGAAAGTCGTCTGGTACCCGACAGGGTCGAACCGGGTAATCCCCGCGATACCGGACTTGCCGCTGACGATGGCATTCCAAGTGGACGGCGCATCGCAGCCAACCGGCGAGACAACGCCAATGCCGGTAACCACAATTCCTGACCCAGGCTGGCCCATAGAACTCGGTGTGCTCATCACTCTTCCCTCGATATCATCCGTTTATCCTACGATGCTCATCACCGGCCGGGCCAATGCCACGCGCAAGCGGCCTGATTTCTTCTTGGCTTTGTCCGCACATGCCGCGTCCGTACACACTGGTTGTCCGACGATGCCCCGGGTGATACTCTCGCATTGGCCGATCCTGCGGTGTTCGTGTTGCCTTAGCAGTCTTGAGCCAACAGAAAGAACGTCGGGAGCCGCGTTCCGGGGCCAAATGGCATCGGCACCGTGGCGCCCACCTGCGAGAGCAGGTTCAAGGCACCGGGGCACACGGCACAGGTGGGTGAGGCCGCACATCTTCAGCGGCGCCCTAGCGCGCTTGCGGGGCCCGAGGCTACATCGCGTGATCCACTTTGTACACGGACCTGATCGCCTCCTGGCCCGCGAGGCCGCCCTAGGCATCGCCCGTAACCTTGATGCCGATGGATCGAACACCAGTTGGCTCGACGGGCGCGAAGTTTCGTTCGCGGACGTGGCAACTGCCGTCGGCGCCGCGACGTTCTTCAATTCGCCGCGAATTGTCGTTGTCACCGACCTCTTGGTTCGCGCCGGCCGCGATTCAGACAGTACCAAGTCAACAGGCGGCGATGAAGAACGGCCCGGGCGTGGGCGGGCGGAGATTGAGTCGCTTATCACGGCTGTACCCGATTCGCATCATTTGATCCTATTCGAGCCGAACCTAGGTTCCGTTCCCGCCGCATTCAAGAATGCCGCGCCGGGAGCCAAAGTAGTCGCCGGCGAGCCACCACGAGGCTCCGCGCTACTCGCGTGGATCGAATCGGCCGCAATCCAGGCCGAGAGCAGCATCGACCGCCATGCAGCGCAGCGATTGGCAGAGACGCTCTATCCACAGAGCTGGGATCGCAAGCCGAGCAATCCGCGGTACGATCGCCCCCCGGACCTGGCACTTCTCAAAGCGGAAATCGGCAAATTGGCGCTCGCCGCGTATCCGGGTCGAATCACTGTTGACGAAGTCGCAATGATGACGCCGGGCGCGCCTGATCAGCGCGTATTCCAGTTCCTGGATGCCGCCCTAGCGGGCGACTTGCGCCTTGGGCTGGATACGCTAGAACGTCTTATCACTGGCGGTGAAGAACCGGCCATGCTCCTGGCTCAGCTTCTGGGTCAGATCGAGTTGACGACCATTGCGGCCGCTGCGGCCGGGAAGAATGCCGATTCCGTAGCGCGCGATCTCGGTTCGGTCGCTCCCGGCCGGTTGTCGGCTGTCATGGCCGCGACGCGACGGCGGGCGCCCCGGGCGGTTAATTCCGCCGCAACAGCCGCCCTAGCAGACCGAAACGTGAAGACGGGCCGCGTGCGCAATCCTGAAGACGCTCTACATGACCTCGTATTGGCGCTCGCGGCTTCCGAGCGAGGTGGACCGAGTGGCAGCTCGGGATGAGCGACAGAGGTCCGTCCAATGTATTGTGCGGCGAGGGACTCTACGCCGTCGCCGCCACCAACGCCTGGTACTTCGCCATCAGACGCGACTTGCGACGTGCAGCATTATTTTTATGGATCACGTCTTTGTCCGCGACCCGATCGAGCACGCTGACCGCTTCTAATGTCGCCGCCTCGGCCGCGCTCACATCGCCGGACGCGATGGCGACTTCGGCCTTCTTCACAAAGGTTCGCGCTTCTGTGCGCAGGGGCTTGTTCTCTTCACGGCGCCTCTCGGCCACGCGGATTCGCTTTTTCGATGATTTTGAGTTAGCCAACCGTGACAATCCTCCGCAGTTCGACAGCAAAAAAGAACCGTTGCCGTGGCAACGGGCAAGGTATGGTACCAAATTGAGCCATCCGACTCAAGATGCAAATATCTGACCCGCAACGGCCTGAGGCCGAACAACCCGGAGTTGCGCCTGATTTGCCGTCGGCAGAGTGGCCGAGCTGGCCGCGGCTGGGTGCCCCGGTGTCCGAGCGCGACTGGGGGTCTCGTCGCCGGCGCGTGTCACTCGTCAAATCGGCAGGGATCGTTGCGGGCTCATTCGTCGTCAGCCGAGTCTTGGGACTTGTGCGGGAAATTGTGTTGGCGAGCCAGTTCGGCACGTCGGAAGCGTTCAGTGCCTACGTTTCCGCGTTTCGCATCCCCGACCTTCTCTTCCTGGTGGTCATGGCCGGAGCCTTTGGCTCGGCATTCATCCCCGTGTTTTCGGGGTTCCTGGGAGAGGGCGAGGACGAGGCGGCCTGGAAGCTTGCGTCGGTGATTTTGAACATCTCCGGCGTAGTCGTGATACTCGTGGCTGCTCTCTCGTGGGTTTTCGCTCCGGAGCTCGTGCGCCACGTGGTAGCGCCGGAGGCCAGCGCGACGGCGCAGCAGATCACGGTCAATTGCATGCGCGTTCTTCTCCTTTCTCCGGTCTTTCTTGGATTTGGCATTGCCGCGAAGGGCATCCTCGAGGGTCAAGACCTCTTTACTCTGCCGGCACTGGCGCCGATCGTATACAACACGGCGACCATTCTCGGCGCGATCGTCCTCGGCCCGCGCGTCGGTGTCTACGGAGTGGCGATCGGTGTGGTGGTCGGGGCGTTCGGATTCCTCTTGCTAGAGATTCCCGGGTTGGTACGCTCCGGTATGCGCTATTCGCTTTCCTTCGACCCCCGCGCACCGGGTGTTGGCGAGGTTGGACGCCTCCTTGCGCCCCGGCTGATCGGTCAGGCGGCGTTTCAGCTCAATTTCGTCGCGGTCACGAACCTCGCTTGGCGCACCGGAGACCAAAGCGTCTCCGCGCTGAACTATGCCTGGCAACTACTGATGCTGCCGCACGGTGTTGTGGCGCTATCTGTTTCGACGGTGATTTTGCCGACCTTGTCGAGGCTCTGGCAAGCTGGCGACGTCAACGCGTTTCGCGCCACCCTGGGGAACGCGTTGCGCCCACTGCTCTTTCTTTCGCTCCCGGCGTCAGTGGTCCTGTTTGCGTTTCGCCTGCCAATTGTGCAGACACTCTTCCAGACAGGTGCCTTCTCGGCCCAGTCAACGAGTCTGGTCGCAGCGCCGCTAGCGTTCCTGGCCGCGGGACTCGTTAGCTACGCGCTGGTTGAAGCGCTCACGCGCGCCTTTTACGCCATGCATGACACGCGGACGCCCGTCATTGCCGGAATCGGGATCGTTGCACTCAATGTGGTGATCGGTGTTGCGCTATTGGACCGGATGGGCTACCTGGGACTGGCGTTGGCGTTGAGTGTGAGCACGACCGTCGAGGCGATCGTTCTGATCGTCGTCCTCGGGCGAAGGATTGGCATTGTGACCGCAAAGACCCGAGCTTGGCTGCTCAAGGTGATCGCGTCGACAGCGATCACGGCTCTAGTCGCAGCCGCGTTGGCGGATCCACTCACCGAAGCAACATTGCCAGGAAATGGCCCCAGACTTCAGCAGATTGTGGTTTTTCTTTTCGCTCTTGGTGTCGTCGGGCTGGTCTACCTCGGCTGTGCCTGGATATTGAGAATCCCGGAGTTGTCCGATTTCTTCGATCGGTTGACGCGACGAGTGCCGGCGTTGCGTCGCCTCGCGAGCCCGGTGCGCCACTGACCATCTTTCATCATCGCCAGTGAGTCATTCAGTCTGAGGATCGTCGGCTATACTCTGCGGCTGGCATTGAGCGGACAAATGACAATGGCGAATGAGCGACGACATTTCAACGGACACCGCGAAGATTCGCAACTTCTCAATCATTGCGCACATCGATCACGGTAAATCGACCCTCGCGGATCGGCTTCTGGAACAAACCCATACTGTTTCGCAGCGTGAGATGAAAGCCCAGATCCTCGACTCGATGGATCTTGAGCGGGAAAAGGGCATCACCATCAAGGCGCGTGCAGTCCGCATGAGCTATACGGCGCGTGACGGCGAAACGTACCAACTCAACCTGATCGACACGCCCGGCCACGTCGATTTCTCGTATGAGGTGAGCCGCAGCCTGGCCGCCTGCGAGGGTGCCCTCCTCGTCGTCGATGCGGCACAGGGTATCGAGGCGCAGACGATGGCCAACGTCTATCTGGCCCTCGAGCAGGACCTGGCAATCGTTGCGGTTATCAACAAGATCGACCTGCCCAGCGCCGACCCAGGAAAGGTGGCGGCGGAAGTCGGCCAGCTCATCGGGCTGCTCGATGATGAGATCGTCCAGGCATCGGCAAAGACCGGGCTTGGCGTCAATGACATCCTGGAAGCGGTGGTGCGCCACATGCCATCACCGGGCGGGAATCCGGCGAGTCCGGCGCGCGCGCTTATCTTCGACTCCCACTACGACCCATACAAGGGCGTCATCGCCTATGTCAAGATCGTCGACGGACGCATTGCTTCCGGCGATCGCATCAAACTGATGGCAAATGGCAAGGAGGCCGAACTCCTGGAGGTCGGCTTCTTTGACCCTGAGCTGCATCCTGTGGCAGACCTGGGCACCGGGGAGGTTGGGTACGTCGCCACCGGGCTCAAGGTCGTCCAGGACGTTCAAGTTGGCGATACGATCACTCTGGCATCGAACCCCGCGTTCGAGCAGCTCCCTGGTTATCGGCCGGTGAAACCAATGGTCTTCGCCGGGCTGTACCCGGTCGAGAGCGAGGAGTACCCGATGCTCCGTGACGCTCTCGAACGCCTGCGATTGAATGATGGATCGTTGACCTGGGAGCCGGAATCTTCCGATGCACTCGGTTTCGGCTTTCGCTGCGGCTTCCTCGGACTACTGCATATGGAGATCATCCAGGAACGCCTTGAGCGTGAGTACGACATTCAGCTCCTAGCGACGGCACCCAGTGTCGAATACGAGGTTCAACTTCGCGGCGGCGTCCAGTTACGGATCGACAATCCGTCTGACTTGCCGTCTCCTGGAGAGATCGAGGAGATTCGAGAGCCGTGGCTCGATATCTCGATCATTGCCCCCGCGCGCTACATCGGCGCTGTCATGGAGCTGGTCACTGGCCGGCGTGGAGACTACCGAGAGCTGATTTACCTCGACCCCGACCGCGTCCAGATGAAATTTGAGATGCCGCTCGCCGAGCTCATCGTCGATTTTTACGACCAGCTTAAGAGCCGCACCCAGGGATATGCGTCTCTCGACTATGTTTTCAAGGACATGCGCCCGTCTGATCTCGTCAAACTCGACGTGCTCGTCAATGGTCAGCCGGTCGACGCCCTCTCGCTGATTTCACACCGCGACGAGGCCTACGCTCGTGGGCGCGAGTTGGTCGAGAATCTACGCGGTCTCATCCCCCGCCAAATGTTCGACGTTCCGGTGCAGGCATCGATCGGCAGCCGCATCATCGCACGGGAGACCATCCGGGCGATGCGAAAAAACGTCTTGTCGAAGTGCTACGGCGGCGATGTGACGCGAAAGCGCAAGCTGCTGGAAAAACAAAAGGAAGGCAAAGCGAGGATGAAGCTCGTGGGCAACGTTGAGATTCCCCAGGAGGCGTTCCTCGCGGTCCTCAGCCTCGGAGGCGACAAGGCGGCATCCAAGGTATGAGTGCCCTCCCCTCCCGGATCACGATCGTCGGGCTCGGTCCGGGACATCCCGAGCTACGCACAGTCGGCGCCCAGCGAGCGCTAGACGCGGCAGAGCGGATTATCCTGCGCACGAGAATCCATCCCGGTCTCAGCGATCTTGCCACTGACCCGAGGGTGACCGACTGCGACGATCTCTATGAGCGTGCCGGCGATTTTGACGAGCTCTATTTGGCGATCGCGGAGCGGGTGCTGAGGGCGGCGCGCTCCGGCCAGAACATCGTGTTTGCTGTTCCTGGCCACCCTCGAATTGGAGAGAAGTCAGTGCCCTTGGTCGAGGCTGGCGCCCGTGACCTCGGCATCGCGGTCGAAGTGCTGGACGCCGTCAGTTTCCTCGATGCGGCTGTCGGCGCTGTTCAAGCTGACCCCCTCGCACAGGGTCTGCAACTCGTGGATGCCGAACACCTCGCCGCGACTCTCAACGCGGATCCGTTCGCCTCAGGACAGCTTGGCATCGATCCGACTCGGCCCTTGCTTGTCGGTCAGCTCTACAATCGAGACCTTGCTTCCGCGGCGAAGATCGCGCTCTCGCGCCTATACCCGGATGAGTATCCGGTGATCCTGCTCAATGCCGCGGGAGTTCTCAGTGATCAATCGACCGAGGAGGTGTGTCTCCACACGCTCGATCGACGCGATGTCGACCACCTCACGAGCTTGTGGGTGCCCCCCATGGGAACGCTTGACGCTGTTCGATCGCCAGAATTGCTGACCCGTATCGTGGCTCACTTGCGCGCTCCTGGCGGGTGCCCCTGGGACCGCGAACAGACACCACGGACGCTCCGCAACCAGGTGCTCGAGGAAGCCTACGAAGTCGTGGACGCCATCGATGCCGGCGATCAGAGTGGGCTCGTCGAAGAGCTTGGCGACGTACTTCTGCTCATCATCATGCAGGCGCAGATCGCGGAGGAGAATGGCGCGTTTCTCATCGAGGATGTGTTTGAAGGCGTCAACCGCAAGCTGATTCGCAGACATCCGCACGTTTTTGGCTCGGTATCCGCCACGACTCCTGAAGCGGTCATCGCCACCTGGGAAGGGGTCAAGGAGATCGAGCGCGCAGAGAAAGGCGAGCCACCAGCGAAGCTGAATCCGCTCGACCGCTTGCCCCGCGCAATGCCGATAACCCGCAAGATCGCCGAGATTCTTGCACCGCGCCATACACTCGCATCACCAGAGGATCCAGCGGCCGGTAATGAATTGCTGGATGCCGTACGAGTTCTGATCGAACGGGGAATCGATCCAGACATCGCGCTCGAAGCGTCACTGCGGAAATTCATTGAAGAGGGCGTCGGTGTCTCCGGGAGTTCGGCGGTGGCCGGAATCGAAGGCGTGCAAGGGAGAGAATCCGCGTGACCATCCGACATGACGTCGATCCTTCCGTGATAGGCAGGCTGACTTGCGGTGCGCTTCGCCTCGACAACACTGGACAGGACGTCACGTTGCGGGGGTGGGTCAACAGGCGGCGTGACTTAGGTGGCCTCATCTTCATCGATTTGCGCGACCGCTACGGCTTGACTCAGGTCGTCTTCAATCCGGAGATTGCGCCAGAAGCCCACAAGATCGCCAGTGACGTCCGTAACGAGTTCGTCCTTGAAGTTCAAGGCATCGTTCGGGAGCGGCCGGAGGGCACGCGGAACCCGAAGCTGGCCACCGGCGACGTCGAAGTCGAGGTCCATTGCATCGAAGTTCTCAACTCGTCGAAGACGCCTCCATTCGAGATCACCCAAGCTGCTGAGATCGAAGAATCGGTTCGGCTTCGGCATCGTTACCTCGATCTCAGGCGATCGCGATTGCAGGCCAACATGGTGCTCCGCCATGCGGTCATCCGGGAGATGCGTGAGTACCTCTCCGACCGCGGTTTCGTCGAGGTCGAGACCCCCATGCTGATCAAGAGCACACCAGAGGGCGCTCGTGACTTCCTTGTGCCCAGCAGCAGCTTTCCCGGCAACTTCTACGCCCTGCCCCAGTCGCCCCAGCAGATGAAGCAACTCCTGATGGTGGCCGGCTTGGATCGTTACTTCCAGATCGCCCGCTGCTTCCGGGACGAGGCGCAGCGTGCCGATCGACAGCCGGAGTTCACCCAGCTCGATCTCGAGATGACCTTCGTCGAAGAATCTCATGTCATGGCGCTGATCGAAGAGCTGTACGTGGGCCTGACCGAGCGATTCAGCGAAAAGCGCATTCTCGAAACGCCGTTTCCGCGTTTGACCTACAAGGATGCCATGGATCGATTCGGCAGTGACCGTCCCGATCTCCGATTTGGGCTCGAATTGCACGACCTGTCCGATGCATTTCGTGACACAGGATTCCGCGCGTTCGCCCAGACACTTGCGGCGGGTGGTCAGGTCAAGGCACTCGTTGTCCCCGGTTGTGCCTCCTTCAGCAGGCGGGAGGTCGACGAGCTCACCGAAATCGCGACTCGATCCGGTGCGAAAGGTCTTGCCACCTTCGCGGTCGACAGCGATGGCATTCGCTCGCCTGTTGCCAAGTTTCTGAGCGAGACCGAGCTTGCCGCCATCACCGGTGGCATTGGAGCTCTGCAGGGGGACCTCGTTCTCGCGGTCGCCGACACGCAGAGTGTCGTGGCGAAAGCGCTCTCGACAGTCCGCGATGACCTCGGCCAGCGACTCGGCCTCGCCGATCCAAACGTGTTGGCATTTTGCTGGATCTACGAGTTTCCGCTCCTGGAGTGGAATGCCGACGAAAGCCGCTGGGAGGCGACTCACAACCCCTTCTCAGGATTCCTTGAGGAGGATCGGAGCCTACTGGAGACTCGTCCCGGTGACGTCCGGGCTAGGCAATATGATCTCGTCGGCAATGGTAATGAGCTAGGCGGGGGAAGCATACGCAACCATCGCCGGGACGATCAGCAGCGCCTATTCGAGTTGATGGGCTATTCGGCCGAAGACACCGCGACGCGCTTCGGGGCGCTGCTCGATGCGCTTGAGTACGGGGCGCCTCCGCACGGCGGCATCGCCATGGGAATCGACCGCTATCTGATGCTCCTCGCGAACGAGGAGAACATCCGTGAGGTCATCGCATTTCCCAAGAGCCAGCGCGGCCTCGATCTCATGTTCGAGGCGCCGGACGCCGTTGGGTTGGATCAAATGGGGGATCTGGGGATTTCAGTGTCGCCTGAACGGTCGGTCCGGTTGTGGGGAGCGGACGGCGACGAGACGTAGATCTTCAGCAAGTCCCGAGCCGGCCAGGTTGCCTGCTGAGCAAGAGTTCACGCGCCACGCCGGCTTCATTCCATGGCCATTTTTCCCTACCCCAGATGATGCTCGCCTCATGCCCCTTACCAGCCAGGAGCACGCAGTCTCCTGGGCTCGCCAGATCAATCGCGAGTCCAATGGCCTCCCGCCGGTCGGGGCGGCAAAAGAGCGTCTTCCCGGCCGTTGCACCTGCTGCCTCAGCCCCGGCGGCGATCTGCGCGATGATGGCGTCCGGGTCTTCGCATCGGGGGTCTTCACTGGTAACAATGGTGAAATCGGCTAGCCGAGCCGCGACGGCTCCCTGTAGCGGTCGCTTTTCGATGTCGCGCTCACCCGCGCTCCCGAAGACCGCGATCAGCTTGCCTGACGGGTGCAGACCTCGCAGCAAGATAAGGACTTTCTCAATTGCACTGGGCGTGTGTGCGTAATCGACGACGACATCGAATGGTTGCCCTGCTTCGACGCGCGCCAGTCTGCCCGGGACGGCTGGCGCGGTCGCCAGCGCCGCGGCGACCGCGCTTAAGA
>Ga0307415_100000894_pt1 | contig 13636 bp, 8 predicted proteins | sample DK1Cmetagenome_FD_204524 | JGI IMG/M metagenome (GOLD analysis project Ga0307415, IMG submission 204524) | Maize rhizosphere microbial communities from greenhouse at UC Davis, California, United States - DK15-C-2 | ecosystem: Host-associated > Plants > Roots > Rhizosphere > Soil | place: USA...
CGTGCTGAATATAGTGAAGGCGATCCCGAAAGCTATACGCTGCCACTTGCAGTTCTTAAGGGCACTGAAGCGCAATCAGCGTTGCAGGAGCGGCGAAATCTCGTCCTCGCGAAATTACGCCGAGGCGAGGAAACAGGGGTGTTGTTTGCCGCTGTGTACCAGCGCGAGTTTGCTGACGCAGTTTTGCGTGCCATCACACGACGCCTGCGGTTCCGCGACGGTGAAGCAGAGATCGTAGGCTCGCATACCCGGGCGTTCCGTAAAGCATGGCAGCAAGTGCGCAGCGACCTCTCTCCACAAGTGCGTCCAGCCGACCAGAACAACACGATCATCGCGTACGGCGAAGATTTCATTCTGAAAATCTTTCGAAAAGTAGATGAAGGCGTGAACCCCGAACGCGAGGTCATGGAATTCCTGACGGAGGAAGCGCAATGGCCCAATGCACCTGAAGCGCTTGGCGCAATCCAATTTCGACAAAATGAGTCTGAGTTGATGACGCTCGGACTACTGACGCGGTTCCGGCGTAACGCACTCAATGCCTGGTCTTACACGTTGAACCAGCTTGGCATATTCTTTGAGCGTGCTTTTGCGCTGCAGCCGGAAGATCGGCGCGTTGCTGACGCGTTGAGCACACGACCATTGACCGCCGCTCCCGAAGCAATGCCAGCACTTATGCAGGAACTGCTGGGCGGATACACGCAGTTCGCGCGGCTGCTCGGCCAGCGCACGGCAGAAATGCACCATGCCCTTGCGAGCCGTCCGGACATCCCCGACTTCGCGCCTGAGCCATTTACCGACTTCTACCGTATGGGCGTTGTCCACGGTGTAATTGGAACAGGATCGCGTGTGCTGGAACTCGCCCGTAACAATGTGCACGCCTTACCCGAACCAACACGTCGCGATGTCGCGGTTCTTATCGGCATGGAGAACGCTATCAAGCAGCGCTTCCAACTCTTGCGCGATCGACGCATCTTGGCGCTGCGCATTCGTCTCCACGGCGACTATCACCTCGGACAGTTGCTCTACACTGGCGATGATTTCGTGGTCATCGACTTCGAGGGCGACCCGCGCCGGCCGATGAGCGAGCGACGCATAAAGCGATCACCCGTGCGTGACGTAGCAGCCATGATTCGCTCGTTCCACTACATCTCTCTTGCAGCTCTTTTTGGCCGGGTGCCGGGAATTTTTCCCACTAGCGAGCCAGCTGAACGAATCGAGATTTGGGCCCACGCCTGGTATTCGTGGGTCAGTGGGCTGTTTTTGCAGAGTTATATGGAGCATGCTGACCTAAGGCGCTTTGTTCCAGGAGGCCGCGATGACTTCAACCTGCTGCTGAAAGTTTACTTGCTGGAAAAGGCACTTATCGAGTTGGAGCATGAAATTCTCGTGCGGCCCGATTGGGTCAGGATTCCGGCGCGAGGAATTGTCCAGGTGCTACAGGAGTAGATGCTTCAGCCAGTTCTGACAGCTTTTGTAGAATACGTGGCTTGTTCATTGAAAGCCCTTGCCCTTGAGCCGTTTCAGGATTATGACGCGTCCAAGCAGCACACCTGTTCAGCAGTACATCCAACTATAGGCGGTTGCAGGTTTTCACCTCAAGCCATTTTGTCCATGACAGTTAAGCCGGCCAGCCTTATCGATACAAGCAGCGTCGAGCTACAGCCCAAAGATACTCCTGAACAGCATCGCCATGAGGCATCGGCCGCAGTGAGGCACATTCTCCCGAGTGCCGATCAGTCGCTAGAGGCGGAGCTGTTGTCGGCTATTGTGTCATCGTCTGACGACGCGATCGTCAGCAAGGACCTGAATGGCGTGGTTACCAGTTGGAATTCGGCCGCGGAAAAAATGTTCGGATACACAGCAGAAGAGATGGTCGGATCACCAATTACAAAGATCATTCCACCGGAGCTGCACAAAGACGAGACGAAAATCCTCAGTACTATCGCGTCCGGTGGGAGGATTGATCACTTCGAAACTGTGCGCGTGACAAAAGAGGGTCAACCGATTGAAGTCTCGCTGACGGTCTCGCCTGTGAAAGACGAATCCGGAAAGATCGTCGGTGCCGCCAAGATTGCAAGGGACATCACCCAGAAGAAGAAGACCGAGCGCTCTCTCCATACCGCGGAAAGGCTTGCGTCAGTAGGTCGCCTGGCTGCGACCGTCGCCCATGAGATCAACAACCCACTCGAGGCACTGACGAATTTGATTTACCTGGCCAGGCACTCCGAAGATCCTGAGGAGCGAGTTGCATATCTGGCGCAGGCTGAGGAAGAACTCGGGCGCATCGCTCACCTGACAAGACAGACCCTTGGCTTTTATCGTGAAACAAAGGAGATCAGCTCCATCAGAGTCGGGACATTGGTGGCGTCGCTTCTGCTGGTCTTCTCTTCGAGAGCAAAGAATAAGGGTGTTGAGCTTTACAGCGAAGTTAGCGCTGATCCTGAGATTCGCGCTGTACCCGGAGAGATCCGACAGTTGATAGCAAACCTGATCAGCAACAGCATCGATGCTGTTAATGGCTCCGGGAAGATTAGGGTACGGGTTTCCGACGCGGTGGACTGGAAGCAGCGAGAGCGCAAGGGAGTGCGGTTGACTGTGGCAGATAGCGGAGCCGGTATCGAGCAGGAGTTGCGGGGGCAGTTGTTCGAGCCGTTCTTCACAACCAAGAAGCAGGTCGGGACCGGTCTCGGTCTGTGGGTGTGCAAAAGCATCGTCGAGCAACATCGGGGCTCGATTCGGGTGAAAAGCTCGACGCTCCCAGATAAGAGCTGGACGGTGTTCTCCGTTTTTCTGCCGCGGGACATTCAGTATTGATCATCAGAGGAGTTCAACGAGAGCGGTGCGAACCTAAGCGTTTCCTGCGCGGCGAAGCTCGCTAGCAAGCAGGTGGCGCAAGCGGCTGCGATCCGGCAACGGCATGTCAAGAATCTCAAATCCAAAGCCGACCGGTGTTGTGGCACAAACCACGATGCGGCTACGCAGCTTCGAAAATCCCAAAGGAACTTCCAGGAGAGCTTCGGTAGCAATCGGTAGCGCGGAGTCCGCGACCGCTTGACCTCCACCCAGGCTCAGAAGGTTAAGCTCGACTCGAGAGCGGCCTCGGCTGGTGCTGGCGATTGCGGTGATCGGTTCGGCCGGGCGCACGCGCTGATATCTGCGAGACCGGACCCAACCTGAGTCGCCGTCGAGTGGCCCCAGACCGAATTCGATTGGATCCAATCCTGTCTTCGTACGCAGCCCTCCACTCCCGCACTTGGCGAGGGCCTGGCTCGCTGCGATGCGGATTTCACGCGGGAACCTCCAGGCCCGCAATCCGCCTCCAGAGGCGAGTTCGTTGAGAACGGGTATCGCATCCGTACGACGTAGCGCTCCTAGTGCTTCTATGGCTTTCACCCTCAGAAACGGCAGGTTACCGGCCGCCGAATCGCCGTCGGCGAGAAGCTTGAGTCGCTGCGCCGCGTCTTCTTCCTCGACCAGGGCCAGCTCTTCGAGGAATGCCGGCAGCAACAGCGGATCAATCACAGAGAGTAGATTGAGCAGCATGCGCCCGCGCTGTGGGGACGATCCGGCAGCGAGTTGGCGCAAGACACCCATTTGATAAAACCGCGGCCACTTAGCTAGTCGCGATGCAAGCTCTGTGTCGAGCAGTGCGGGATCCAGATGGCTGAGCAGCCCCACGCTGGACATTGCGTCTCCAAAGTTTCCGCTGCGAAGCTGGTTGCGCAAATATTGAACCGCAGTATCGCCGATGATGGATGCAAGGCGGACAATGCGGCCGCATTCATCGCGCCGAGAAGAACGCTGGAGCCGTACTGAAAGTTCAGCGACGACCGCATACGGCGACAGTTGCAGTATGTGGACTAAGGCAGGCGGCGGTACGTTCGCGGCCAACGCTTCGTCGAGGTATTCGCGCAACCGGCTCTCCACTGCAATACGCGGCCGCAAGTGGCGCGCGATCGTGGCGTGATCTTTCTCAAGTGCGCGTAATGAACGGCATGCGGACTCCAAGGCGATGAAGTTGTGCTGGTGGGTAGCAGTTTGGCCGAGCCTGACGAATGCTGCTTCCTGCAGCGATTGCAACTCGACGATGGTCTCCCGGGAAAGTTGTGACCCAACAGTGTCGATCGCCCGCGCCAGCAGTTCAGGATCAGCGGCGGCGAGAGTTTCTCCTAGTTCGGGCAAGCCTGAAGCGGAGCGCCGACGTGCTTCGACGTTCGGATGCGCTATTGCATCCAGATACTTGTTGAGAATCTTAACCGCGATTTCACGGTCTCCGCGCGTCAGTAACTCGGTAACGTAACTGCGGACATTGCGTGCCGGAATGCACCACCCGTCGTTCGAGAGCAGTACGGAACGTTTGCCCTTCTCCGGCATGGCCGCCCAGAATTGGCGGTCGAGAATATCGGCAGGATGATCGACGATCATCCCTGCCCGGTTCATGCGTTCTTCATGAGCGCTCAGGATGGAGCGTAGCTCCTGCATATTCCGGCTCATGCGCTCAAGCATTTCGCGCACAGCATTGACCCGGACTTCTCCACGCTCGTAAGCCTGCATGGCAAAGCGAATGGCGAGGTGTTCGGCGATACGGATCAGTAATGGCGTATCAGGGCGATCTTCGGCATTCTTTGCGACAGAGGAGAGCAGCGCGTTAACCAACTGCGACGCGTCGCCTGGCGTACCTGCCAACTGAAGTTGGACTTGCGCAGGATTTTCGGCGGCGGGCCCTTTCGTTGTCTGTGCCATCTGCAACAGCAACTGCAGTGCCGCAGCAAATCGTGGCTGATCAATGTGTACGGCGTCTGCCGATGTTGCGTGGTTATTCCCAGTGTCCCCGCCGTTACCCCGAGATCCCTCAGCGGCGGCGATAAGTTGAATGATCCGGTTCGGATCTTTGACCAGGTCTTGGAGTTGGTCAGAGCCTCCGAGGACGCGCGATGCGATGCCTTGAAGGATTGCACTGCTGGGAGCGGAAGAGTCCTCGGGAATGAAACGTACGCTGTTCAGTTTGATTGCAGTGCTGTTCCCCAGCATTCGTGCCAGATCGGAATGTGAGTTGCCCGGACGGAGACTGGCGAAACAACGTACCAGATTCTGGAAGTCGTCGCGAGTTGTAGCCGGAGTGAACTGCAGGCTGGAAATACTAGTGGCAGAGAAGACTTGTGCCAGAGACTTTTCTGAAATACCCCCTTCAAGTGGAGCCCCGTCAATCAGGATTTTGCCATCAACCTGGCCCAGCAGCAGGAAATTCTGATCGCGCAAAGAGTTGTTGAGTTCGCTCCATGCAATCTCGAACTGTGCCGCAGTCAGTTTGTGTTCGGAGCCGTACAGGCGCACATATTTCAACAACACGTTCAGGGAACGTGCGAATGCGCGCGCGGCGAGAGTATGATCGTCCGTCCGCATGGGTGGGGAGCGCCCCATTTGAGGGTACGCCGAATGAGACTGAGGGCGTAGTTACTGAAGACTCTGTCCGGCAGATTCGGCTTCTGTAGGGAAAACCCCGATTACTTTCGGAACATCTTCCGCTCTCATGCAGGTGCCGGGGTTATCCGATGTGGTAAGTATGTTGCGGCTTCTTGCAGCTATCCTGCTGTTGGCGGCGCCCCTTATTAGTTCAAGCGCTCCCGAAGTTTCGATGGAAACCACGGTTGCTCGTATCTCGCCAGTCAGCTTGCCGGGAACGCCAGGCGATGTCTTTCGGATCCGATCTGTCGTACAGGAAGTGAGGCTGTCATTCACCGTCCTTGACTCATCGGGCCATTTGAAGACAGACATAAAGCCGGAAGATCTCCGGATTGTCGACGAGGAGCGTCCGGCGGAGCGGATCCGATCCTTCACCGTGGAACGAGAACTGCCCCTCAGAGTCGTCTTCCTTGTTGATGGTAGTGCATCGCTCGCTAAATGGTTCCGAGTTCAGAACGATTCCGTGACGTCCTTCCTCCAACGTATGCGCCCGGGGACTGATGCGGCGGCGGCCGTGATATTCGCAGACGCTCACCAGTTTGACAATCGCTTTGCCGGGTCGGGATCAGACTTGATCAAGAACATTGATATCCGGAGCAACGAAAACCTCACAGCGCTGTACGACGTGTTGCACCGGGGATGTTCCGCGCTTGGCAGGATTCGTGAAACGTCCATGGTGCGACGGTCCCTCATTGTCATCAGCGACGGTCAAGATAACGCCAGCATGTATGGACTTGACCAGGTAATTGCGCAAGCGCAGCGTCATGAGATTGCGGTGTACGCAATCGGCATGGGTAGTCGGAATTCATTCGGCGCGCAAGTGTTGAAGAAGTTAAGTCTCGCAACCGGAGGGCAGAGTTACTTCCCGCGCACCGCGGAAGAATTGCATGATGCACTCACAGCCATAGAAGCGGAGCTGCGTACACAGTACTCCGTAACATATACTCCGCCCGGGCCGTTGCTCCCCGGCAGCTTTCGATCGGTGAAGGTCAGCATCCCTGGCCCTGAGCAGTTTTCGGTCAAAGTGCGGTCTGCCTACTTTGTTCCGCGCGAGCCGTGACCCAGTATCAGATACCCGCCCGCATTTTTCGAGGTAGCAGGCCTTTCGCAACCCCGGCCTAAAGGGCCGCATCGGAACTAAAAGTCCCTTCGTTCAAGTTCAATCCACATATGGGGTGTTTCATGCGAACAGCGATTACAGTTCTGGCACTCGCGCTTACCTTCTCGTTAATGACAGCTAGCCCGGCCTCGGCGCAGTACGGAACCAATCAGCAGGGCAAGCAGAAGATCACGAACGGTCCGGTCGTTGAATACACGACCGACAAGTCTGCAAACATCGCGTGGTCTACGGACCTTCCCGGCGGCACCTATGTCGCTTACGGAACCGACCGCAATAACCTCAGCCAGCGTGCACAGAAGAGCTGGGGCGGAACGAACCATCGCGTAGAGATTAAAAACCTGCAGCCGAATACGACTTATTACTTCCAGGTACGTTCGGAGAACGCGGCCTCTGGCGGAAAGGGTGCCGACGTGCAGAGCGAAATCGAGACCTTCAAGACACTCGCCCAGGGGCAGTCACCCGATCGCGAGAATCGTAACGTTGGGGTGAACAGCGGTACCGATTCAAGCAGCGGATCCGGTGGCAGCGCTCAAATCAAAAATGGTCCGGTGCTCGAGTACGTAGCCGACGACAATGCAGTGGTCGCCTGGACTTCCGACAAGGGCATGAACATGTCCGTGAAGTATGGAACCGATCGCAACAACCTGTCGCAGTCAGCTTCCACCACGGGCATGGGAGGCACGAACCATCGGGTGAAGCTGGGCAACCTGAAGCCGAGCACGACCTACTACTTCCAGATCCAGCAAAACGGACAACCGGTTGGATCGGTGGAGCAGTTCTCGACTGTTGCTCAAGGCGCGCAACCAAAGCGTGACAACACGAGCCTCAGCTCAAATCAGTAGGATTCGAACACGCAAGACTTACACCCCTGGCAATCGCCAGGGGTTTTGTCTTGCCGCTCTTACTTCGCCTGCATTGACTCCAGGTATTTCGTCAGATTGCTGACCCGCAACTGTGCATGTGCACCGTTATCGTTGCCCATTTTGCGGAAAACAGGCCCCCAGACCGGCATCTCTTCAGATCCATGTGCTGCCAGATCAGCGGTTCCCGACAGCACGGAATTCACGCGCGCAGACGGGAATTGCCCACCGTTCTTATTGCTTAGCTGTGTCAGGTCGGTGGCTGGAGCTTTCAGTGCCTGCGCGGCGGGCCCATCGCCCTTACCCTCTACCCCATGACAGGAAGCACAGTAAGCCTTGTACATCTGCGCGGGGGCTGATGGTTCCGTGTAAGGCGCGGGAACCTTGCGGACCTTCGTAGGAGTCTTCTGTTGAGCGACACTGATTACGCAAAGTGCGAGAGCGAACAGGATTGCTGTTAACGCCAGGCGCGAACGCATGACTCCTCCTTTCGTGCTTCAAGCGTTTGGTTGGAGGGTCTACAACGGGATATTTCACACCCGGAGCACGGGATTTTCAAACCCGTGCGTCGCCGTGCAGCGTGACGTGGAGCACACTGGCGAGTGTCAAGCGGACGAAAACTCGCAGTAGCAGCCGGCATTCAGTAGTGCGGCGTCACGCCAGATTCGCAACCAGCAGCTTCTGCTCAGTCAATTCCTCAATCGCGTAGCGCACCCCTTCACGACCCATGCCCGAATCCTTCGTGCCGCCATAGGGCATGTTATCGATTCGGAACGTGGGCACGTCGCCCACGATGACACCGCCGACTTCTAGTTCTTCGTACGCGCGGAACATCAGCCCTGCGTTGCGCGTGAAGACACCAGCTTGCAAGCCATACTGCGTGTTGTTGATGCGCTGAAGGGCCTCATCGAAGTTGTCGTAGGCCTCAATGGTCTTGACGGGTGCGAACATCTCGGCGCAGTTCACCCGCATTTTCTGGGTGGTACCAGTAAGGACAGTGGGTTCCACCAGGGTGCCACGTCGCTTGCCTCCGCAGAGGACTTTTGCGCCACCTTTGACCGCTTCGTCAATCCACTCGACAGCGCGAATTGCATCGGATTCGCGGATCACCGGCCCGACGTCGGTCTTCTCGTCTAACGGGTCGCCGACCACGAGTTTCCTCGTGCGCTCCACAAATCCAGTAAGGAAGCTGTCGAACACCGGCCTGTGTACCAGGATGCGCTGCACCGAAATGCAGCTTTGCCCGGCGTGAGCAAACCCCGCAACTGCACACCGTTCCGTCGCGTAAGCGAGATCCCCATCTGAGTGGATGATGACGCCGGCATTCCCTCCCAATTCGAGCAGCACGCGTTTCTTGCCGGCCTTTGCTTTCAGGTCCCACCCCACAGCGGTGCTCCCGGTAAAGCTAAGCACTTTCAACCGATCATCACTCACCATGAGAGCGGCGTCGCCATTCGAGAGCGGCAGCACATTCAAAGCACCTGCCGGCCATCCAGCCTCCGTGATCACGCGCCCAAGCAGCAGCGCCGTGAGTGGAGTTTGTGGCGCGGGCTTCAAGACGATCGAACATCCGGCAGCAATCGCCGGGGCCAGTTTGTGTGCAACCAGATTGAGAGGAAAGTTGAATGGGGTGATCGCAGCAACTGGTCCAATTGGAAAGCGCCGCACAATTCCCCAGCGCCCCTTCGTGAACTCCTGCACGTCGAGCGGCAGGAACTCTCCGGTGATGCGTCCTGCTTCCTCGGCCGCAATCGAGAACGTAAAGATCGCTCGATCCACCTCGCCGCGTGCAGTTTTAATGGGCTTTCCGGCCTCTAAGGCGATCAAGCGCGCGAACTCCTCTTTGCGTTCCTCCAAGCCGCGAGCAACGTGCTTGAGGATGCCGGTGCGTTCGTATGCCGGCATCTTGCGCGTAACTTCGAACGAGGTGACGGCGGCCTGAATCGCCTCTACCAGCGCAGCTCGGTCAGCCATGGCGACGCGTCCAACCATGCTTCCGTCGTATGGAGCGCGAATTTCTACTGGGACTCCTTCACTACTCCAGCGACCGTTAACAAGGAATCCCGCGACGTCTTTGGGGAGAGTCTGCTGCATAATCCAGAACAAGAGGTCGAAGCTCGCAAATTGTATCAACGTTTCTGCTCGGTCTAGAACCCTGGAGTAGCCAGGCCCAAGAGCTGGTTCCACTTGCAAATTGCCAAATTACTCAATCACCGATTCCACGATCACTGTTCAGTATCGGCTCATCGCGTTATACTCCGTTGACTCGGGCGAACGCCCTGCGCGCGCCTGACGAGTCTCGCTCTCGTTCGTCTAACTTCACGCATTTCTGTCGGCGCGCTCGCGCCATCTGGAGGATTGTCTGAATGAGCGATGAAGATGTGAAAAGACCCGATCGCGGTGTATCGCGCCGCGACTTCATGAAGATTTCGGGCATCACGCTCAGCGTTCCACTTGTCGTTAATCCCACAATCGTTAATGCTGCCGGGCAGGACGTTAAGGTTTATGGGCCCGGCAAAGCTCCAATCGTGCTGAACGTGAATGGCCGCAAGCTCACCGCAGAGGTTGAGCCGCGCGCCACGTTGCTCGACACTTTGCGCGATAACTTCGAGTTGACCGGAGCCAAGCGCGTGTGCGATCGCGGAACCTGCGGCGCATGCACTGTGCTGCTGGACGGCAAGGCCGTGTACGCATGCACGATGTTGGCGATTGATGCTCAGAACCACCAGATCACCACCATCGAAGGGCTTGCAACTGCCGGCAAAGTGCACCCAGTCATGCAATCGTTCGTGGAGCATGATGCTCAGCAGTGCGGCTTCTGCACGCCCGGATTCGTGGTTGCGACCAAGGCCTTCTTAGACCGTCACCCTAACCCCAGGCGGGAAGATCTTGTACACGGATTAAGCGGCAACTTCTGCCGCTGCGGGACGTATGACGGCATCCGCGAAGTGGCACTCTCGGCCGCGGCGCCGAAGAAGGGAGCGTAACCATGCCTGACTACAAGTGGCCAGCAGAAGGGCAGCGCACTTACCTTGGCAAGCGCCGCACGCGAGTTGATGGGCCGGAGAAGTCTTCGGGCCGCGCCAAGTACACGCAAGACACGAAACCAGCCGGCATGTTGTACGGCAAGCTCGTAACCTGCCCGCATCCGCACGCGAAAATCACCAGCATCGACACGAGTGCTGCCGAGAAACATCCGGGCGTAAAAGCGGTCGAAATCCTGCAAAAGCCCGGCACAGAGATTCACTGGGCCGACGACGATGTGGCATTGGTCGCTGCCGTCGATGAACCGAGCGCCCGCGACGCCGCCCGTCTCGTGAAAGTGGAGTATGAAGTCCTTGTGCACTTTGTAGATGACTTCAAAGAACCACCGAGGGAACTCGCTGTCGCCAGCGGCCCGGTAACCGGTGAGGATCTGGAAGACATGCTCTCCAACCAGGTGCCGGACGATGAAGTGATTGCGCGCATCAAGCGCGACGGCCTCGGCTTCAAGCCGGAGAAGGGCCTCTTAGATCAACTGCCCGGGTGGGGAGTTTCGGCACCGGTCATCGAGGCGATCCGCACCGCGGAAGTGAAAGAGGGCGTCAAAGCCGGTGTTCGTAGTCCGTATAAGAAAGCCAGTGCGACCACTCAGGGCGATCCTGACAAGGCATTTGCAGATCCGAATGCTGTGGTTGTCGAAGGCGTTTATGGCATTCCGGTGATTACCCACTGTTGCCTGGAGTCACATGGCGCGATCTGCGAGTGGAAGCCCGACAACAGCGTCATGGTTTACATCTCCACGCAGAACGTGTCGGGTATCGCAGGCCAAATGGCGGAGCCTTTGGGCGTTCCGGCCTCGAATATCACCGTTCATCAAGACCACATCGGTGGCGGCTTCGGAAGCAAGTTCAGTCCCGACCGTTGGGGAATCGCCGCGGCCCAGATTTCCAGGAAAGCCGGCAACAAGCCAGTTAAGGTCATGCTCGAGCGTGACCTGGAGCAGGAAGTTGCAGGCGCGCGGCCATCGGCATACGCACGCGTGAAGGTTGCAGCCAGCAAAGACGGCATGATCTCCGCGTGGGACTCCTACTCTTGGGGAACCGGCGGCGTTGGTGGTGGCGGTGCTCCTCCGCTTCCTTATGTCTGGAACATCGCGAACCAGAAGAAGCAGCACACGGCGATTGCTACGAACCAGGGCAGTGCTCGCGCGTGGCGGGCGCCGAACCATCCGCAGGCATGCCTAATCACAAATGCGGCGCTGGAAGATCTTGCGGCCAAGCTGAACATGGATCCGATTGAGTTCTTCCAGAAGAACATCCAGATCACGGGGCCACGCGCAGAAAACTACGCGGAGGAGTTGCAGATCGCCGCGGAACTTGCCGATTGGAAGAAACTGTGGCATCCCCGGACGCAACTTACTCCGGGAACGGTGAAGCGCGGACTCGGCGTTTCGTTGCACACATGGGGCGGGCGAGGCCACGAAAGCAACTGCGACGTGACAATCCATCCTGATGGCGCAGTGAACATCAAGATGGGGTCGCAAGACCTCGGCACTGGAACTCGCACTGCGATCCTGATCGTTGCTGCCGACACCCTGGGCATTCCAATCGAACAGATCAAACTCGAGATCGGCGACAGCCGGTTTCCGCAATCAGGTGGCTCGGGCGGCAGCACCACGATCGGCGGCGTAAGCTCGTCAACGCGTCGCGCGGCGGTCGATGCACGCGATGCATTGTTTGAGAAGGTCGCTCCGGCCCTGAAAGCACAGCCTGCTGAGTTGGAGTCAGTCGGCGGACGCATTCGCGTGAAGGGCGATGCGAACCGCAGCCTGAGCTGGAAAGAGGCCTGCGCAAAAATGGGCGCCGTTCCGCTCACGGTGCGCGGTAAGAACCCGGATCGCAGCAAACCACCTGATCTCACCAACAGCGGTGTTGGCGGAGTTCAAATTGCGGACGTCTCGGTCGATACCGAAACCGGCATCGTAAAGATCAACAAAATGGTCGCGGTGCAGGACGCAGGACTGTACATCGCTCCGACGACAGCGGAGAGTCAAATCCTCGGCGCGCTCATTATGGGCATCAGCTACTCGTTGTATGAAGAGAAGGTGATGGACCCGGTGAGCGGTCGCATGTTGAATCCCAACATGGAGTTCTACCGTCTCGCAGGCATCAGCGACATCGGACAACTTGTAGTGAAGCTGATGACCGGGCCGAAGTACGACGCCCGCGGCGTAATCGGCTTGGGCGAGCCTCCGGTAATTTCCCCGGGTGCCGCCATTTCAAATGCCGTTGCAAACGCGATTGGCGTACGCGTTCCATTCCTGCCGTTGACCCCTGACCGTGTGCTCGCCGCGCTGGAAGGTCAAAGTGCAGCCGCGAAAGGAGGTGCTCTGTGAGACAGTTCGAATACGCAAGCGCCGCCACACGCCAGCAGGTTCCTGAACTGCTAGGCGCTCAGGGCGACGCAGCCATTCTCGCGGGCGGCACCGACCTGCTCGCGCTGATGAAAGATGACGTGGTCACTCCCAAGCGGCTCGTGAACATCAAGGATATTCGCGAGCTGCGCGGCGTGACCGCTGGCCGGCAAGGGCTGCGCCTGGGTGCTCTCGCGACTTTGGACGAGATCGCGACCAATGCGACGGTTCGCAAGTCGCATCCCATGCTCGCGGAAGCATGTGCTGAAGCCGCCAGCCCGCAGATACGCAACATGGCCACAATTGGCGGCAATGTCTGTCAGCGTCCGCGCTGCTGGTATTTCCGCAATGGCATGGGGCTGCTTGCCATGCGCGATGGCAAGTCGATGGTGCTCGACGGAGACAATCGCTATCACGCCGTTCTCGGCAACGACGGCCCGGCATACTTCGTCAGCCCGTCAACGGTTGTGCCGGTGCTGATCGCCTACGGCGCGAAGGTTCGCATCCACGGTCCTTCAGGTCCACGCGAGGTTCCGCTCGAGAAGTTCTTCGTCATCCCAAAGAACGAAACCGAGCGCGAACATGATTTGCGACCGAACGAGTTGGTAACCGAGATCATCGTGCCTCCTGCCCCCGCTGGCGCACGCACGTCAAACTACGAAGTGCGCCAGAAAGAAGCGTTCGATTGGCCGCTGGCGACCGCATCCGTGCTGCTGCAGATGTCCGGCAACACCGTGAAATCGGCGCGAGTGGTGCTCGGCAACGTTGCTCCAGTGCCGTGGCCTTCTCCGGACGCAG
>Ga0307415_100000897_pt1 | contig 13621 bp, 9 predicted proteins | sample DK1Cmetagenome_FD_204524 | JGI IMG/M metagenome (GOLD analysis project Ga0307415, IMG submission 204524) | Maize rhizosphere microbial communities from greenhouse at UC Davis, California, United States - DK15-C-2 | ecosystem: Host-associated > Plants > Roots > Rhizosphere > Soil | place: USA...
CGCCCGCTCGAGCAGCGCGTCGGCGTCGCGACCGGGCGGCGCGGCGGCGCGCACGGCCGCGACGAAGTCCGCGGTCGTGACGATCCCGTCGCGGTGGTCGCGCACGTACGCGCGCAGCAGGCGGTCGAAGCGCGAGCGGCCGAGACCGCGCTCGAGCGTGTGCAGCGCGCACGCTCCCCCGCCGTAGACGACGCGTGCGTAGTCGCGGCCGTGGTCGCGGGCGAAGACCTTCATCGAGTCGGTCAGCCGCGGCCGGCCGTGCGGCGGCTCGCAGCGCCCGGGCCGGCCGGCGAGCCGGTAGCCGGAGTAGGTCGCGAAGCTCTCGTCGAGCCACGGCTCGTGGTACTCGTCGTTGCCGACGATGCCGTGCCACCACTGGTGCGCGACCTCGTGCTGCAGCACGCGCGCCCGGGCCGACGTCAGCACCAGCTCCGGGTACTCCATGCCGAGGCCGGCGCCGCGCGCGACCGCCCGCGGGCCCTCGACGATGTCGAGCTCGGAGCGCTCGTACGGGCCGAACCAGCGCGCGTACGCACGCAGGGCGCGTGCGCCGAGGCGCAGCGCACGCGCGGCGTCGCGGCGCGACTCGCGCAGGCGCCAGTGCCGCAGCGTGACGCCGCCCGCGCGCAGTCGCGTCGTCCGCAGCGGGCCGGCGACGATCGCGAAGTCGCGCGCGAACGCGCGCGTGACGCCGCCGTCGCCGGACCCGGTCGTCGCAGCGCGGATCCCGGGCGGCAGCCGCAGTCCCAGCTCCCAGTGCGCCGACAGGCTGAGGAAGCTCTCGCCGAAGAACGTATACGGCGGCAGCTGCCAGCCGCCCGCGCCGGCGACCGCGAGCAGGGGCAGCGCGTTGCCGAAGTACGCCGCGCCGGCGAACCGCCCGAAGCGGTCGGGCCGGGCGGGCGCCGTGACGTCGATCCGCAGCGCGAGCGCGGCGCGGGCGCCCGGCGCGAGCGGCTCCGGCAGGCGTACCTCGAGCGCGGTGCAGCCGGCGCGCTCGGCGCCCGCGCTGCCGCCGCCGCCGACCTCGACGTTCACGTAGCGGCGCCGGCAGCCGCCGAACGCGTTGCCCCACGTGCGCAGCCAGACGCTCGCCAGCGGCCCCGGACCCGTGTTGCGCAGCTCGATCCGCTCGCTGCCGGAGAGCGCGAAGCGGCGGGCGTCGTAGCTCAGGTCGAGCGAGTAGCGCTCCGGCTGGGGCCAGCGCTCCGCGGCCGAGGGCGCCGTGCGAGCGGGTGCGCCGGCGCCTCGCCGCGGCTCGCCTCCTCCGCCGCCGCCCGGGCAGCCGGCAAGGAGCAGTGCGAGCAGCAGCAGGGACCGGCGCATGGCAATCGAGCGTACGCTCCGCCGCGATGCGCCTCTACCGCTTCCGCCACTCCACCAACGTCGAGCGCGTCGCGCTCGCGCTCGCCTACAAGGGGCTCGCGGTCGAGTCGGTCGCCGTCGACCCCGCCGACCGCTCGCTCGTGCGCGAGGTCAGCGGGCAGGACCTGGTGCCGGTGCTCGTCGACGGCGACAGCGTGATCGTCGACTCGACGCGGATCCTCCACCACCTCGAGCGCCGCTTCCCGGACCCGCCGCTGTTCCCGTCCGAGCCGGGCCCGCGCGCGGAGGTCGAGATCTTCGTCGATTGGTTCAACCGCGCCTGGAAGCGCGAGCCGAACCTGATCGCCGACGCGATCGAGCGCGGCGCGGGCGGCGGGCCCGACGTCGAGCGCTGGAGCGCACGGCTGCAGCGCCGGCTGGAGTTGTTCGAGGGCCTGCTGACCGGCCGCGAGCACCTGTTCGGGGAGTTCGGCGCGGCCGACTGCGCGGCGTGGCCGTTCCTCCGCTACGCCGCCGCGATCGAGCCGGACGACGACGAGCTCTTCCACCGCGTGCTGCACGAGCGCATGACGCTCGACGAGCGGCATCCGAACCTGCGCGCCTGGATCGACAGGGTCGCGCAGCGCCCGGTCGCCTAGCCACGCGCGCCGCTGTGGAGTAATTTCGCCCGATGGAGGCGCAGTCGGCCGGGCGGCGCGCGCGGGCGCGGGCGATCGGATGGCTCATCGCGGGCGGCGCCGCGATCGTGCTCATCTGGGTCGCGCTGCCGCATCCCGAGCGTGCGCACGACGCCTATCTCGTCGTGCTCGTCGTCGCCACCTGGATGCTCGCCGCGCTGCTGCTCGGAGGACGCTTCGACCAGGCGTCGCGCAGGACCGCGATCGCCGTGATGGGCGCCGCCGCGCTGCTGATCTCCGGCGCGCTGCTCGCGATCGGCGACCCGGCGAGCGGGTTCGCGCTGTTCTACGTCTGCCTGGCGCCGTATGCGTTCGCCTCCGGGCCGCGGCGCCAGGCGCTGACCTTCGCGGGGCTGATCGCGCTGCTCTACGCCGCGGTGCTCGTCGCGCTCGTCGCCGGCGAGTCCCGCAGCGTCTGGGCGGACGCGATCGTCGGGCGCTGGTTGGTCGTCGTGTGCGGCTGCGTCGCGCTCGGGCTGTTCGCGCGCCACCTCGGCGTGCTGCGGCGCGCGAGCGAGGACCGCTTCCGGCGCGGCTTCGTCGACTCGCCGATCGGGATGGCGATCATCAGCGCCGACTGGCGCTGGCTCGAGGTCAACGACACGCTGTGCGCCACGCTCGGGCGCACGCGCGAGGACCTGATCGGGCGCGCGCCGGCGGAGGTCACGCATCCCGACGACGTCGCCCAGAGCCGTGCGGTGGTCGACCGCGCCCGCGCCGGCAAGGCGCACCAGAACTTCGTCAAGCGCTACGTCCGGCCCGACGGCGAGGTCGTCTGGGCGGCGGTCGAGTCGATCTACGTCCCGAGCCGGCGCGGCGAGGGCTGGTTCTACGCGCACATCCAGGACATCACCGAGCGGCGCTCGGCGCAGGAGGCGGTCGCGCGCCAGACGCGCCAGCAGGCGGCGGTCGCGGCGCTCGGCCGCTTCGCGCTCGAGGAGCAGGACCTCGAGGCCGTGATGGACCGCGTCGCCGAGGTGGTGGCCGAGACGCTCGAGCTGGAGCTCGCGGCGGTGTTCGAGCTGACGCCACGCCGCTCCGCGCTGCGGATGGTCGCCGGCTCCGGCTGGCCCGAGGGTCAGGTCCGCCGCGCGCTCATCCCGTCAGCGCCCGAGACGGAGGGCGGTTACACGCTCGGCGAGCAGCTCCCGGTCGTCACGACCGACATCGCGAAGGAGACCCGCTTCGGCTACCGCGGCGCGCTGGTCGACGCGGGCGCGCGCGCCGGCGTCACGGTCGCGATCGCCGCGCGCGACGGCGTCTGGGGCGTGCTCGGCGCTTACTCGCGCGCGCCGCGCCAGTTCGCCGCCGACGAGGCCGAGTTCCTGCGCGCCGTCGCCAACGTGGTCTCCAGCGCCGTCGACCGCAACCTCGTCGACGCGGAGGTGCGCCACCGCGCGCTGCACGACCCGCTCACGGCGCTGCCGAACCGGGCGCTCGCCCTCGACCGCCTCGAGGGCGCGCTCGCGCGCCGGCGGCGCGACGGGCGCGCCGTCGCGGTGCTGCTTGCCGACCTCGACCAGTTCAAGCTGGTCAACGACTCGCTCGGGCATGCGGCCGGCGACGACCTGCTCGTCGCGCTGGCGCCGCGGCTGCACGACGCCGTGCGGCCGTCGGACACGGTCGCCCGGCTCGGCGGCGACGAGTTCCTGGTCGTGTGCGAGCAGCTCGACGGCGCGCACGAGGCGATCCGCGTCGCCGAGCGCGTCGCGCAGGCGATCACGCAGCCGATCGTGCTCGAGACCGGCGAGCACTTCATCACGGCCAGCATCGGGATCGCCGTCGCCGACAGCGCCGAGGCGCTGCCCGACGACCTGCTGCGCGACGCCGACGCCGCGATGTACCGCGCGAAGGAGCGCGGCCGCGGCCGCTACGAGCTGTTCGACGAGGTGCTGCGCAGGCGCGTGCTGCTGCGGATGCGGACGGAGAACGAGCTGCGCCGCGGGCTCGAGCGCGGCGAGCTGCGCGTCGTCTACCAGCCCGTGGTCGAGATCGACGGCGGCGCCGTGACGGCGGTCGAGGCGCTCGTGCGCTGGCAGCACCCGCAGCGCGGCCTGCTCGATCCCGTCGAGTTCATCCCGGTCGCCGAGGACTCCGGCCTGATCGGCGCGCTCGGCGACTGGGTGCTGGCTGCGGCGTGCCGCGACGGCGCGGCGTTCCAGCAGCGCTTCCCGCGCGCCGACCCGCTGCTGATGTGCGTCAACGCCAGCCCGCGCCAGCTCGCCAACGCCGCGTTCCCCGCGCGCGTCGCGGAGGCGATGGACCGCCACGGCCTCGCGCCCGGCTCGCTCGCGCTCGAGATCACCGAGAACGTGCTGATGGAGGAGGCGCACGCGCCCGTGACGGTGCTGGCCTCGCTGCGTGAGTACGGCCTACGGCTGATGCTCGACGACTTCGGCACCGGCTACTCGTCGCTCGGCTACCTCAAGCGCTTCCCGCTCGACGTGCTCAAGATCGATCGCTCGTTCGTCGCGGGGCTGGGCCGCGACGAGGAGGACTCGGCGATCGTCGCGGCGATCGTGCAGATGGCGCGCGCGCTCGGCCTGACGGTCGTCGCCGAGGGCGTCGAGCGGCCCGAGCAGCTCGAGCGCCTGCGCGAGCTCGACTGCGACCGCGCGCAGGGCCGGCTGATCGCCGAGCCGATGCCGGCGGCGGACGTCGAGCGGCTGATGGGCTCGGCGACCGCGTAGCCTGCGGGCCCGATGCTGCCGGTCTTCGACGGGCACAACGACGCGCTGTCGCGGCTGGCCCGAGCCGCCGACCCGAGTTCGCGCGGAGGAGTGGACGCCGCGCTCGACGGCTTCCTGGCCGGGGACGGCGGCGGCCACCTCGACCTGCCGCGCGCGGCGCGCGGCGGGTTCGCGGGCGGCTGCTTCGCCGTCTTCACCTGCCGCCCCGACGACGGCACGTACGAGACCGGCGCCTACTTCGCGCCCGTCGAGCAGCCTCGGGCGCTCGCCGAGGCACTGGCGCAGGTCGCCCTGCTGCTGCGGCTCGAGCGCGCGTCCGGCGGCCGCGTGCGGGTCGTGCGCGCGACCGCCGACCTCGACCGCGCGGAGCTCGCGGCGGTGCTGCATCTCGAGGGCGCCGAGCCGATCGGACCAGCGCTCGCCGAGCTCGACGTGCTGCACGCGGCGGGAATGCGCTCGGTCGGGCCGGCATGGAGCCGTCCGAACGCGTTCGCGACGGGCGTCCCGTTCTCGTTCCCCGGCTCGCCCGACCAGGGCCCGGGGCTGTCCGACGTCGGCCGCGCGCTCGTGCGCGCCTGCGCGGAGCTGCGGATCCTCGTCGACGTCTCGCACCTCAACGCGCGCGGCTTCTGGGACGTCGCCGAGCTGAGCGACGCGCCGCTCGTTGCCTCGCACTCGGGCGCGCACGCGCTGTGCCCGTCGCCGCGCAACCTGACCGACGACCAGCTGCGCGCGATCGGCGAGCGCGGCGGGCTCGTGGGGATCAACTTCCACGTCGGCTTCGTGCGCGTCGACGGCGCCGAGGACGCCGACACGCCGCTGTCCGCGATCGCCGCCCACGCCGCGCACGTCGCCGAGCTGGCCGGCGTCGACGCGGTCGCGCTGGGGTCGGACTTCGACGGCGCCACGATGCCCGCCGCGCTGGGCGACGTGACCGGCCTGCCGGCGTTGCTCGCGGCGCTGCGCGCAGCGGGCTTCGGCGAGGCCGACGTCGCCAAGATCGCGTACGGGAACTGGCGCCGCGTGCTCGAGGCGACGTGGACCGGGTGAGCGTCGACACGGCGGCGCTCGCCGCCGATCTCGGCGAGCTCGTGCGGATCCCGAGCATCACCGGTCAGGAGCGCGCCGCGCTCGAGTGGCTCGCGCGCCGCGCGCGCGAGCTCGGCCTGGAGGGGCAGCTGGTCGAGCACGACCTCCAAGCGCTGCGCGCGCACCCCGATCACCCGGGCGAGGAGGCGCCGCGCAGCGAGCTGCTTACCCTCAGCGTGACGCTTCCCGGCACGCTGCCCGGCCGGCTGTGCGTCTGCGGCCACGTCGACGTCGTCGGCGCCGGGAGCGAGGCATGGCGCCACGGGCCGTGGTCGGGCGCGATCGACGACGGCTTCGTGCACGGCCGCGGATCGGTCGACATGAAGGGCGGCGTGGTCGCCGCGCTGCACGCGCTCGCGGCGCTGCGTGCGGGCGGCGCGCCGACGCCCGAGGTCGTGCTGCTGTGCGTCGCCTCCGAGGAGGACGGCGGGCTCGGCGCGTTCGCCGCGCTCGAGCGCGACGACCGGTTCGACGCGTGCCTGATCCCCGAGCCGACCGGCTTCGCGCTGATCTGCGCGCATGCGGGCGCCCTCACGTTCCGCGGCACCGTCCACGGCCGCGCAGCGCACGCCGCCGTGCGGCTGGAGGGCCGCTCGGCGATCGACCGCTACGTCGCCGTGCACGCCGCGCTCGCGGCGCACGAGCTGCGCATCAACGCCGACGTCGCGCACCCGGCGATGCGCGCGCTCGAGCTGCCGTATCCGGTCTCCGTCGGCCGCATCGCGGCCGGCGAATGGTCGAGCTCGGTGCCCGACCGGCTCGTGTTCGAGGGCCGCGTCGGCGTGCGCGTGGGCGAGGATCCCGCGGCGGCGCGCGCCGCGCTCGAGGCGGCTGTGCGCGGCGCCGACGCGGAGGAGCCGCCGGTCGAGGTCGTCTGGACCGGCGGCACGTTCGCGTCCGGCGAGACCGACCCGGCGCACCCGTGGGTGAGGCGGGTGCGCGACGCGGTCGCGGCCGAGCGCGGCAACGCGGCTCTCGCCGGCGCGCCGTGGGGCGCCGACATGCGGCTGTTCTGCGCGCGCGGAATCCCCACCGTGATGGTCGGCACCTCCGGCATCGAGCTCGCGCACGCCGTCGACGAGCGCGTCCGGATCGACGAGGTCGCCGCGCTCGCGCGGATCGTCGCGGGAGCGGCTCAGCTGCCGAGCGCCACGGCGCCGGTCAGGTAGCGCTGGAGCGTCGGCCCGAGCGCCGCGACCAACGTCTCCGGCTCGGCCTCCGCGATCGCCCCGAGCCGCACCACGTAGCGCGCCATCACGAGGCCCATCAGCTGCGAGCCGGCCAGCGCGGCGCGCAGCTCGGGCTGCGGCGCGTCGATCGCGCGCGCGAGCCGGCCGAGCAGCTCGCGCTCGAGGAAGCCGCGCAGCAGCATCGCGGACGCCTCGTGGCTCGCTGCCGAGCGCACGAGCGCGAGCATCGGGCTGCGGCTGCCGGGCGACTCCCAGAAGGTCATGAACTGCCGCAGCAGCCGCTCGCCGAGCCCGTCGGTGCCGTGCTCGATCAGCTGGGCAACGATCTCGGCCGGGTTGACGGCGAGCGCCATCGCCGCGGCGAACAGCCCCTCCTTGTTGCGGAAGTGGTAACTCACCAGCGCGACGTCGACGTCGGCGTCGGCCGCGACGTCGCGCAGCTTCGTGCCGTCGTAGCCGTGCTCGGCGAAACGCGCCCGCGCCGCCTCGAGGACGGCGGCGCGGGTGTCCTCGACGTCGGCCCGCGGGCCGCGCCGGCGTTCTGGCCGGGAGGCGCTCACGCCCGGCCGATGATCTCAGCCCCCGGGCGGGCCGCCCGCTCGGCGCGCCGGCCGGGCAGCACGAGCGCGACGAGCACGGCGGCCACCGCGCTCAGCGCGGCGGCCACCACCAGCCCCGTGCCCATCGCGCCCACGAACGCGTCGCCCGCGCTGCTCAGCAACCGCGAGCCCGCCGCGGGCGGGAGCTGGCCGGCGATCGCGCTCGCTGCGCCGATCGACTCCCCCGCGGCGTCGCGCGCCGGCGCGGGCAGGCCGCGCAGCGACGATTCGACGTCGGTCTTGTAGATCGAGTTCACGAGCGAGCCGACGATCGCGACGCCGAGCGCGCCGGCGACCATCCGAGCGACCGTGTTCGTCGCCGACGCGACGCCCGACTTCGCGGCCGGAACGGCGCCGACGACGGCGTCGGTCGCGGGCGCCATCACCCAGCCCATCGAGAGCGCGACGAAGAAGAACCACGCCAGCAGCACGAGGGCGCTCGTGTCGGGCTCCCACAGCAGGGTGCTCGCGAGCACGCCGGCGACGCCGGTGAGGCCGATCGCCACGACCCGCCCGGTGCCGATCCGCGCGACCGCCCTGCTCGACGACCCGGCGCCGATGATCAGACCGAGCGCCAGCGGGCTCATGATCGCGCCGGCCTCGATCGCCGAATAGCCGTGCGCGAACTGGAGGTACTGCGTCAGGGCGAAGATGCCGCCGAGCAGCGAGAAGAACGCCACGCTCACCGCTGCCGTGCCGACGCTGAAGCGGGCGTTGCGGAAGAAGCCGAGGTCCAGCATCGGCTCCGCGGTGTGGCGCTCCCACCCGACGAACGCGGTCAGCAGCGCGACGGCGCCGGCCAGCAGGCCGAGGATCAGGGCGCTGCCCCAGCCCTGGCCGGGCGCCTCGATGATCGCGTAGACGAGCACGCTGAAGCCGGCGGTCGAGAGCGCCGCGCCGGCCAGATCGAACGAGCCGGGCTTCGGGTCGCGGCTCTCGGGCACGAGCCTGATGCCCAGCAGCACGGCGGTCAGGGCGACGGGCACGTTGACGAGGAAGACGGCGGACCAGTCGAACCACTCGATCAGGACGCCGCCGGCCAGCGGGCCGAGCCCGATCCCGATCGCCGCGAGAGCGGCCCAGATGCCGATCGCCTTGCCGCGCTCCTCTGCGGGAAAGACGTTCGCGATGATCGACAGAGTCGCCGGCATGATCAGCGCGGCGCCGATGCCCATCAGCGAGCGGATCACGATCACCTGGCCGGCGGTGTCGGCGATCAAGGCGCCCAGGCTGGCGATGCCGAAGATCGCGATGCCGGACTGCAGCGCGAGCTTGCGTCCGAGCCGGTCGCCGAGCGTGCCGAAGACGAGCAGCAGGCCGGCGAACACGAGCAGGTAGGAGTCGACCATCCACTGCAGCGTCGACGCGGAGGCGTGGAATTCCTCCTGCAGCGTCGGCAGCGCGACGTTGAGGATCGTGTTGTCGAGCCCGATGATCACCAGGCTCAGCGAGAGCACGCCGAGCGTCTTCCAGCGGCGCGCGTGGACGTGTGGATCCGGCGTGAGCTGTTCGGTGGCGCTCACGGTGCCTCCTTCAGGGAGCATTTCAACAGCGGATGAAACGCACCGTAGCGCCTTTCGGCGAAGATTTCAACTTCTGATGAATACTCCCCCGCGTGCGACCACAGGCTGTCCCCACACGACGAGGGTCGCCACCCGAGCGACCCTGGCCGCGGCCGTGCTACGCGCGGCCGGCGTCGCGCGCGGCCGCCTCGGCCGCCGCGAGCTGACGCTCGACGAGGGCGAGCCCGCGGTCCCAGAAGCCGGGGTCGGCGAGGTCGATCCCGACGATCCGGCCGAGCTCCTCGGGCGGCATCGAGCCGCCGGCCGACAGCAGCTCCAGGTACGTCGGGACGAACTCCTCGCCGTGCTCCTCGTAGCGGCCGTAGACGGCGAGTGCGAGCAGCTGCCCGTAGGCGTACGCGTAGACGTAGCCGGGTGTGTTGATGAAGTGCGGGATGTACGACCACCAGCTCCGGTAGCCCTCGGTCACCTCGACGGCGTCGCCGAGCATCTCCTCCTGCGACTCGGTCCAGAGCGCGCCGATGCGGTCGAGCGACAGCTCGCCCTCCGCGCGGCGCGTCGTGTGCGCCAGGTGCTCGAAGCGGTTCATCGCGACCTGCCGGAACACGGTCGCGATCGAGCCCTCGATGCTCTCGGCCAGTAGCCCGAGCCGCGACGCCGGCGTCGGCGCCTCGTCGAGCAGGCGGCCGAACACGAGCGTCTCGCCGAACACGCTGGCGGTCTCGGCCAGCGTCAGCGGCGTCGAGAAGTGGAAGATGCCCTGGTGGCGCGCGAGCGCGGCGTGCACGCCGTGGCCCAGCTCGTGCGCCAGCGTCAGCACGTCGCGGCGGCGCGCCGTGTAGTTGAGCATCACGTACGGCGCGGCGCCCGGCACCGTGTAGGAGCAGAACGCGCCGCCGCGCTTGCCCGGGCGCACCGGGGCGTCGATGCGGCGCTCGTCGAAGAACGCGCGCGCGACATCGCCGAGCTCGGGCGCGAAGCCGGCGAACGAGTCGAGCACCAGCTCGCGCGCACGCGCCCACGGCACCGACTCGTCCTCGTCCGTGACCGCGGCCATGCGGTCGTAGTCGGCGAGCCGGTCGATGCCCAGCAGCCGCGCCTTGAGCCGGTACCAGCGGCGCGCCAGCTCGTAACGGCCGCGGACCGCCTCGATCAGGGCCTCGACCGAGGCGTCGGACGCCTCGTTGGCGAGATTGCGGCTCGCGAGCCAGTGCGGGTAGGAGCGCAGCCGGTCGTCGACCATCTTCTCCGCCAGCAGCGTGTTGAGGACGTAGCCGCGCACGCGCAGCCCGGGCTGCAGCGCCGCGGTGACCGCCTCGGCCGCCGTGCGGCGCTCGTCCCGGTCGGGCGAGAACAGGCGCGCGAGTGCGACCTCGAGCGCGACCGGCTTCCCGGCGTCGGGCAGCTCGACCTCGATCGCCGCCGTCTGCTCCTCGAACAGCCGCGTCCACGCGCTGTTGCTCGTGAGGGCCTTCTCGGCGAGGATCTTCTCCTCGGGCTCGGACAGCAGGTGCGGGCGGTAGCGGCGCGCGCTGCGCAGGTGGTGGCGGCAGAAGTCGAGCCCGCCGTGGGCGAGCAGCTCCTCTGCGCGCTCGTCGTCGAGCGCGGCCCATTCGAGCTCGAAGAAGATCAGCGCCGTCTCGATCTGCGTGCCGCGCTCCTGCACGCGCTGCAGCAGCGCGCCGCGCTCGGGATCGGCCGTCGCGGTCGCGAAGCGCAGCATCGCGTAGGAGCCGGCGCGCCCGACGAGCTCCTGCACCGCGGCCAGCTCGCGCATCGCGTCGACGAGCCCGGGCCCGTCGAGCTCGGCGATCGCGCCGGCGTGCCGCGCGGCGAACGCGTCGGCGCGGCGCTGGGCCTCGTCGAGCAGCTCCTCGACGCCGGCGGCTCCCGCGGCGGCGGAGTCGAGCAGCGGGTCGAGGTCCCAGGCGACGCGCTCGACGTCGGGATCGGCGACTTCTTCTGCGGCCATGGCCGCAGAGACTACGACGCGGCCGCGCGCAGCCCGTCGAGCATGATCGTGAGGTAGCGCCGCCACGCCGTCGGGCTCAGCCGCATCACCGCGCTGGCGCCCGCCATCATCATCGGCACGTCCTCCCGGGTCGCGTCGGCCCGCATGCGCCCCTCTGCCTTGGCGCGCGCGATCAGCTCGTCGGTCGAGCGCATCAGCCCGACCTCCTCCACGATGGCGCTCTTGTCGGTCGACGCGATCGCCTCGCAGAATGCGAGGTCGGCAGCGTTGCGCTCGGCCGCGCGCCAGATCAGCTCGCAGAAGCCCTCCCACGCGTCCTCGCGCTCGAGCGCCTCGCGCGCGAAGCCCGCGATCTCCTCGAAGCGCTCGCGCACGAGCGCGTCGAGCAGAGCCTCCTTGGTCGGGAAGTGGCGGTAGACGGTGCCGACGCCGACCTTGGCGCGCCGGGCGACGTCGTCGATCTGCGCCTCGGTTCCCTTGTCGGCGAAGACGGCGCGGGCCGCCTTGAGGACGCGCTCCCGGTTGCGACGCGCGTCGGCGCGAAGCGGCCTAGCGGCGGGAATAAGCGGGGCGGGGGAGGTCGTCACAAGGTGAGGATAGCCCCACTTGCATCCGGAACGCAAGTTCCGTATCTTGCTCAACCGAAACCGGAACTCAGATTCCAGTTCGTCCCCAAAGCTTCCCTCCCCAGGAGTCCTCAGTGTCAGCTCAATCGCTCCCGCAGGACAAGAAATGGCTCGCGCTCGCGCTGCTCGCGCTGGCCCAGTTCGTCGTCGTGCTCGACGCCGCGATCATGAACGTCGCGCTGCCGTCGATCGGCACCGACCTCAAGTTCTCCCAGGACGATCTTTCGTGGGTCGTCAACGGCTACACGCTCTTCTTCGGTGGCTTCCTGCTGCTCGGCGGCCGCATGGCCGACCTGATCGGGCGGCGGCGCATGTTCGTCGGCGGCCTGGTCTTGTTCGCGCTTGCCTCGCTCGCCGGTGGACTCGCGACGTCGTCCGGGATGTTGATCGCCGCACGCGCCGTGCAGGGACTGGGCGCCGCGCTGCTCTCGCCGGCCGCGCTGTCGCTCGTGACCGTGATCTTCTCCGAGGGCGCCGAGCGCAACAGGGCGCTGGGCGTCTGGGGCGCGGTCGCCGGCTCCGGCGCCGCCGCCGGCGTGCTGCTCGGCGGCATCCTGACCGAGTACGCCGGCTGGGAGTGGGTCCTGTTCGTCAACGTGCCGATCGGCATCGCCGCCGCGATCGCAGCCGCACGGCTGCTGCCCGAGAGCCGCAACTCCGGCTCGCGCCACTTCGACATCGCCGGCGCGGTCTCGGTGACGGCCGGCCTGTCGCTGCTCGTCTACACGATCATCGACGCCAACAACGCGGGCTGGACCTCCGGCCGGACGCTCGGCCTGGCGGCGGTGGGGCTCGCGCTGATCGGCGCGTTCATCGCCGTCGAGTTGCGCTCGAAGGCGCCGCTCGTGCCGTTCGGCATCTTCCGCAAGCGCACCATCACGGGCACCAACGTCGTCGCCCTGCTCGTCGCGATGTCGCTGTTCTCGATGTTCTTCTTCATCTCGCTGTACATGCAGCAGGTGCTCGGCTACAGCGCGATCAAGTCCGGGCTCTCCTACCTGCCGCTGACCGCAGGGATCATCGTCTCGGCCGGCATCGCGTCGAGCCTCGTGACGAAGTTCGGCTTCAAGCCGATCCTCACGACGGGCCTCGTGCTGACAGCGATCGCGCTCGTCTGGTTCTCGCAGGTCGACGTCAACGGGAGCTATCTCGGCGACATCCTGTTCCCGTCGCTGATCGCCGCCGTCGGGCTGGGGTTCGCGTTCGTGCCGATGACGATCGCCGCCGTCAGCGGCGTCGAGGCGCACGAGGCCGGCCTGGCGTCGGGGCTGATCAACACCGCGCAGCAGGTCGGCGGCGCGCTCGGGCTCGCGATCCTGGCGTCGATCGCGAACTCGCGCACCGACTCGGTCATGGAGACGGCGCGCGGCGCGCAGTCGGCCCTGCCGGGCGCGCTCACCGAGGGCTTCCAGGTCGCGTTCATCGTCGGCGCCGGCTTCGCGATCCTGGGGGCGATCCTCGCCTCGACGCTGATCTCCAGCGGCGAGAGCCGGCGGCACGCCGAGGCGGCCCAGCGCGGCGACGTCGCCCCCGCGCCCGTCCCCGCCTAGCGCAAAGGCAGGGGTCAGGCCCGTTACGGTGCATGCACCGCAACCGGCCTGACCCCCACGCTGCCGTGGCGGCAGGCAAAGAGGACGCGCCGGAATATTGACACTCGCTCGCCCGTCAGAGAGTGTGGAACCACACTCCAGGAAGGAAGACGATGGCTGAGCAACTGCTCCCCCCGACGCTCGCGGAGGAGCTCGCGGCCGACTTCCGCGGCGAGCTGCTGGCGCCCGGACAGGATGGCTACGACGACGCACGGAAGGTCTGGAACGGGCTGATCGACCGGCGCCCCGCGCTGATCGCCCGCTGCGTGGGCGCCGCCGACGTGATCGCGGCGGTGCGCTACGCGCGCGAAACATCGCTGCCGGTCGCCGTGCGCGGCGG
>Ga0307415_100000898_pt1 | contig 13619 bp, 16 predicted proteins | sample DK1Cmetagenome_FD_204524 | JGI IMG/M metagenome (GOLD analysis project Ga0307415, IMG submission 204524) | Maize rhizosphere microbial communities from greenhouse at UC Davis, California, United States - DK15-C-2 | ecosystem: Host-associated > Plants > Roots > Rhizosphere > Soil | place: USA...
AAGCCGTCGACGTCCTTGTCCGGATCGACCCGGGTGAGCACGGCCTCTTCATCGATGTGCTTGGGCAGCGGCAATTGGACGAGGATTCCGTCGACCGTCGGATCCGCGTTCAGGCGGTCGACCAGAGCGATCAGCTCGTCCTGGGTCGTCTCGGCGGGGATTCGATGCTCGAAGCTTTCCATTCCCGCCTCGAGGGTCGCCTTGACCTTCGACCGGACGTAGGCGGCGCTTGGCGGATGCTCGCCGACGAGCACCACGGCGAGGCCGGGCGAGCGGCCCGTTTGCTGGCGGAAGGTTTCGGCGCCGTTCGCGACACGCCGCCTGAGGTCCGCGGCCGCTGCCTTGCCGTCGATAATCCGGGCGGTCATGCGCCCATGTAATAGCTGCGCTGGAGATCGAGCTCGACGCCGCCGATGAGCCGGCTGATGATCCAGATGAGGAGCAGCACGACGATGGGCGAGAAGTCGATCCCGCCGAAGTCGGGCATGATCTTGCGGATCGGCCGGTAGAGCGGCCCGGTGATCTTCTCGAGCGCCGTCCAGACCGCTCGAACGAAGTCGCTGCGCGTGTTGATGACGTTGAAGACGACGAGCCAGCTGAAGATCGCCTGCGCGATGATCACGATGCTCAAGACCCAGAGCAACATCTGAACGATGTCGAGGAGTGCAATGACGATGCCCATGGCTGTCGCTTAGCCGCGAGGCTCGGCGGTAGCAATCAGGGTGCGAAGCGGTTGGGCATTGCTTCCGCCAGGACGACGGCGAAGTCGCCCGCTTCGTCGGTCCATTCGGCGATTGGAGTCCAGCCGCCGGCGAGCAGCAGGACTCGCGCACCGCGCTGACCGTATTTGTGACTGTTCTCGGTGTGGATCGACGAGCCTTCGGCGAAGGAGAATTCGCGACCGGCGATCGTGAAGGTCACGGCGCGCGTGGCCACGAGGTGCATCTCGATGCGTGAGAGGATGCTATTCCAGCGCGCTTCGTGACGGAACGCATCCAGGGGGATTGTGCCGTCAAGCTCCCGGTTGATTCGCTCGAGCAGGTTGAGGTTGAACGATGCGGTAACGCCCTGCGGATCGTCGTAGGCGGCAAGCAGTCGCTCAACCGGTTTCACCCGATCCATGCCGATCAGCAGAAGCGAACCGACGCCGAGAAGCTCGCGCCAGCTGCGCAGCAGGTCAGTCGCGGTGCGCGGCACGAAATTGCCGATGGTCGAGCCGGGGAAGAAACCGAGCTTGGGAAGGCCGCTTATGCTGTCCGGAAGCTCGAACGGGCGGGCGAAATCGGCGATTACCGGTTCGACCGCGATGTCCGGAAACCGGTCCGCGATCTCCCTTGCGCTCTGGCGCAAATAGTCCCCGGAGATGTCGACCGGCACGTAGGCTGCAGGATGAATGGCTTCGAGCAGGAGCGGCGTCTTCGTGGCCGAGCCCGCCCCGAGTTCGACAACCGCGGTGCCGCCCTGAATGCGCGAAGCAATCTCGGGCATGATCTGCTTCAGAAGCGCCGTCTCGGTACGTGTGGGGTAATAAGACGGAAGCCGGGTGATTTCGTCGAACAGCTCCGATCCGCGATGGTCATAGAGCCAGCGCGCAGGGACGGCGGGCACGTATGCCGACAGGCCGGCCAGCACATCTTCCTGGAAGGCGGGATCGGCCCGCTCAAGCGTCTCTAGCAAGACGGACCCCCGTGAATTGCCAGCGCGCGGATGGCGGGAAGAAGTTGCGATAGGACGCTCGGCTGTGCCCGCGCGCGGTTGCGCAGCTCGCGCCTTTGAGCACGAACTGCCCGCACATGAACTTGCCGTTATATTCACCAACCGCGCCTGGCGCCGTGGCAAAGCCGGGGTAGCCAAGATAGGCGCTCTGCGTCCACTCCCAGACGTCGCCGAACATTGCTCCTCCGGGGCGCGGCATTACTGCACCGGCAGCATCGAGTTGGTTGCCGGCGCTCGGATCAGCGGAGGCTGCGAAATCTTCCCATTCTGCCTCGGTCGGAAGGCGCGCTCCCGCCCATCGGGCGAACGCGTCGGCTTCGTAATAGCTGACGTGAGCGACCGGGGCGGCGCGATCCCGTTCGCGGCGTCCCGCGAGCGTGAACTCGGTGCCGTCATCGTGCCAGTAGAGCGGAGCAGAGATCCGTTCGCTTTGCACCCAGTCCCAGCCTTCGCTCAGCCACAAAGTCGCGGTCGAATAGCCGCCGTTCGCGATGAACTCGTCCCACTCGCCGCTGGTGACGCGCCGACCGGCAATGGCGTGCGGATGAAGGATCGTCCGATGGCGCGGCCGCTCGTTGTCGAAGGCGAAGCCGTGATCGGGCGCGCCGATCTCGACGACCCCAGTCCGGCCGGGATGGAAGGTCAGCGGCTCGATTGCGGAGCAAGTGGGCGGGGAAAGCTCGGCGTAGGCCGGTTCGATCGGATTCTCGGCAAATGTCGCAAGAATGTCCGTCAGCAGCAGCTCCTGGTGCTGCTGCTCGTGGTTGACGCCAAGCTCCACCAGATCGACCGCCCGCGGCGACAGGGCAGGGAACGCGCGCTCGAGCGCCTCATCGACGTAAGCGCGCCATTCGCGGATCTCGCCGAGCGTCGGCCGGCTGAGCATCCCGCGCTTGGGACGTGCGTGCCGTTCCCCTTCGGCCTCGTAATAGCTGTTGAACAGATAGGCGAACCGCTCGTCAAAGGCGGTGTAGCCGGCCAGGTGATCGCGCAGCACGAACGTCTCGAAGAACCAGGTCGTGTGCGCGAGGTGCCACTTTGCCGGGGACGCGTCGGGAAAGGGCTGGATGGTCGCGTCGGCATCCGACAAGGGTGCGGCAAGATCGGCGGTCAGCCTGCGCGTGGCGAAGAGCCGCTCGCCGAGCGAGACCCTCGTCCCTTGGAGGGTCGGTACCGAATCCGCCCTGGCCATCGCGGGCTCACTGCCCGAAACAAGCGGCGGAGACAAGCGCGGGTTCCCTAAATGTTCCGCCTGCTCGCTTTCAGTCGGCCCGGGTCGCGCCCGGCTTCCAGAGTATGTCGCCGCCATTGCCTTTCGCCAGATAACGCGCCGCAACGAAGAGGTGATCCGAAAGGCGGTTGAGGTAGATGAGCGCCAGTGTGTTGAGAGACCGTCGGTGCGAAGCGCTCACGGCCGCCCGCTCAGCCCGCCGGGCGACTGCGCGGCTGATATGCAGTTGAGCGGCGCCTGCACCGCCGCCGGGCAGGATGAAGCTCCGCAGCGGCTCGAGCGCCTCGTTCATCCGGTCGATCTCGCGCTCTAGCCGATCGATTTGTGGCTGGATAACGCGCAGGGCCATTTCGGTCGGGGAAAAGTCTTCGCCGGGGGTGGCGAGATCCGCGCCGAGGTCGAACAGCTCGTTCTGGATCCGCTCCAGCATGGCCCTGACGTCCTCATCCTTAATGGAAAGAAGCGCGAAGCCGATCGTGCTGTTCGCTTCGTCCACGTCGCCGATTGCTTGCGCGAGCGGATCGTCCTTGGGGATGCGCGAGCCGTCGGCGAGCCCCATTTCGCCCGCGTCGCCCGTCCGAGTGTAGATCTTGTTGAGGCGCACCATCAGGCTTTGGCCATCTAGCTTCGCGAGGCGCCTGCCAGGACCAGAATCAGGATGACGATGATGATCGCGACCGCCTGAAACAGCACGCGCTTGCGCATATAGTTCTGCTGCCGTTCGCCGCTGATGTCCTTGCCGGATGCCATGGCCATGACTCCGCGGACGAGGACGTAGGCCGTAGCTCCCATGGCGGCGATGAGCAGGATGGTCAGGACGATGTTCATCGCGGCGCTCTACTCGTCGCTGAAGGCGAAACCAAGCGGTAGCTCGTCGTCGGCCAGGCTTGCCGCGAGTGCTTCACCGTCGACTCCCGCCTCGCGCATTGCGGCCAGTGTCGGTGCAAGGTCGCGCTTCGCGAGCCGCCGTCCATCTTCGTGCGTAACGAGCGGATGATGAAAATAACGGGGCTCGGGCAAGCCGAGCAGCTGCTGAAGCAAGCGCTGGATCGGTGTCGACGGGCGCAGGTCCGCGCCGCGCACCACCAGGTTCACGCCGCTTGCCGCATCGTCGACGACGCATGACAAATGATAGGAGGCCGGAGCGTCCTTCCTGGCAAGGATCGCATCGCCGATCTTGGAAGTCTCGGCCGAGAAGCTCCGGCCATCGGCCTCGGTCCAGCCCGGCACGCCTGCGATCTTGAGAGCGGCGGCGGAGTTCAGCCTCCAGCAGTGCGGTGTCGTCGCGCGCCGTTCGGGATCGTCGGGAAGCGCGCGACAGGTACCCGGATAGGATGTTGCCGCATCGCCATGCGGCGCGGTCAGCGATTGAGCGATGTCGGCGCGCGTGCAGAAGCAGGCGTAGACGAGCCCGCGTTCCCTCAACTGGTCGAGGGCTGCCTGATACACCGCCGTGCGGGTCGACTGCACCAGCACCGGCTCGTCCCAGGCAATGCCAAGCCACCTGAGGTCTTCGAAAATTCCGTCCACGAACTCCGGGCGGCTGCGGCCCTGGTCGAGATCCTCGATGCGAAGGCGGAACCCGCCGTCGTTCTCGCGCGCCTTCCGGGCCCCCACAGTTGCGCTGAAAGCGTGACCCAAATGCAACCTTCCGGTCGGAGATGGTGCGAATCGTGTGACAATCATGCCGTTCGGGGCCGAAACCACACTTGACGCGGAATCCTCAATCCCCGATTCATGCTTTCGTCACATCGGGTTGGCATCCGATGGGCAACAAGGGAAGAGGGGCCTGAAGCGACCCATCTCCACCTTGAGTGCGACGGGGCCGGAGACTTGTTCGTTGCGGGCGGACAGGAAAGGCCATTGCCCGCGTCATGTATCACCCCGATTTGATCCGCCATCCCGAAGGCTGCCCGGCGCTCGTGCTTAACGCCGATTACACGCCGCTGTCCTATTATCCGCTGAGCCTGTGGCCCTGGCAGACGGCAATCAAGGCGATGTTCCTCGAACGCGTCGACGTGGTCGCGCACTACGACCGCGAGGTGCACAGCCCGAGCATGGCGCTCAAACTGCCCTCGGTGATCGCGCTCCGACAGTTCGTGAAGCCGAGCGAATATCCGGCCTTCACCCGGTTCAACCTGTTCCTTCGGGACAAGTTCAGCTGCGTCTATTGCGGCTCGCGCAAGGAACTGACCTTCGACCATGTGATCCCGCGCGCCCAAGGCGGGCGGACAACATGGGAGAATGTCGCGACGGCCTGCGCGCCCTGCAATCTGCGCAAGGGCGGACGGACTCCGCGCGAGGCGCACATGCACATTGAGCGGGAGCCGATCCGGCCGACCAGCTGGCAGCTCCAGGACCATGGGCGAAGCTTTCCGCCGAACTACCTGCACCAGAGCTGGCGCGACTATCTTTACTGGGATGTCGAACTGCTCCCGTAAGCCGGCCTAAGCTCGACCGAGATATTCCCGGATCTTCGGGGCGATGTCGTCGCGTTCTAGCGCAAGCGCGACATTGGCGATGACATAGCCGGCCTTGTCGCCGCAGTCGTGGCGCACGGCGTCGACCTTCACCGCGTGGAACGGCTGCTTGCCGATCAGCTGTGCCATGGCGTCCGTCAGCTGGATCTCGCCGCCTGCGCCGGTCTCGCCCCTGTCGAGGATGCGCATCACGTCAGGCTGGAGGATATAGCGCCCGATGACGGCGAGGTTCGACGGCGATTCGTCGGGCTTCGGCTTTTCGACCAGGCCCAAAACCTCGGTGATCGCGCCGTCCTGCCGGCCGGGAGCAATCACGCCGTAGCTTCCGGTGCGCTCGCGCGGGACTTCCTCGGTGCAGAGCATGTTGCCGCCGTAGCGTTCCCAGGCGTCGACCATCTGCTTCAGCGCGCCGGGCGCCCCCGACATCAGGTCGTCCGGAAGGAGGACCGCGAACGGTTCGTCTCCGACGACGTGGCGTGCGCACCAGACTGCATGGCCGAGCCCCAGCGGCTGCTGCTGGCGGACCGAGACCAGCTCGCCAAAGTCCACTCGGGATGGATTGAGCGGATCGAGGCTTTTGCCCTTCTCCCGCATCGTCGTCTCGAGCTCGAACGACGCATCGAAGTAATCGACCAATGCCGACTTCCCGCGGCCGGTCACGAAGATCAGTTGCTCGATCCCCGCCTCGCGCGCCTCGTCGACGGCATATTGGATCAGCGGCCGGTCAACGACCGTCAGAAGTTCCTTCGGGATCGACTTGGTTGCGGGCAGCAAGCGGGTGCCGAGGCCCGCGACCGGAAACACGGCCTTGCGAAGCTTCTGGGTCATCGAGGAGACGCGGGTCCTGTTGTGTCGGTGGAAGTGTTCTCGCCCGCGCCGACGGGCAAGGGGACAGCACCCCCGTCCGGTGGCGGCAAATCGAAACGGTCGACGGGACGCGGCTGCGAACGCTTGATCAACTCGTCCACGCGCTCGGGATTGGCGTAGGTCGGTGGGTTCAGCAGGTCTTCGGCGGTCGGAGTCGCCTGCGCCATCAGCGGCTTGACGGGAAGCGGCTCTCCTTGCGCGGGTCGAAGCGGCGCCACCTGCCCGCAGCCGGCCAGAAGCGCGATTCCGATCAGGACCGATAGACGCAGAAACATTTGGATTCGCCTAGCTTGTCGAGCGAGCTTGCGCCAGCCGGTCTCACTTCCCTATCGGACGGGCATGCGAGCTATCTCAATGGCATTGCTCCTCTCCGCCGCGCTGTTGGCCGGTTGCCAGAAGGAGGAACCGGCGGCGAATGATGTGGCCGCTACCCCCGATGCTCCGGAAAAAGGCGTGGACCGGAGCCACAAGGGCCAGCCTGCGCCGGAGGCCGCCTTCGTTGATCCGGACGGGGGCGAGATCAGCCTTGCGGACTTCAAGGGCACGCCCGTGCTGGTCAACTTGTGGGCAACCTGGTGCGCACCCTGCGTGAAGGAGCTTCCGACGCTAAACGCGTTGGCGCGCAAGCATGACAAGGACGGCGCGCTTGGCGTGATCGCGGTCAGCCAGGACATGGGCCCGCAGGGCTCGGTCGAGGCCTTCCTGAAGAAGCTGAAGGTCGACGACCTCGGCGCATATCACGATCCCAAGATGGCATTGTCGGGTGCGCTCAATGCGCAGGTGATGCCGACGACGATCCTCTACGATGCACAAGGGCGGGAGGTTTGGCGCTACGTCGGCGACCTCGACTGGACGGCCGAGGAGGCGACTAGGCTGCTTGCCGATATACCGTCGGCCGTTCCACAAGGTTGAGCAGCCGACCGTCGATCGCGGCCAGGCCCAGGGCGATCAGGCCGAGGCCGAGGAAGTCCTGGACCGCGAGCTGCTCGCTGAGGAAAAGTGCACCCAGCAGGATCGCGACCGGTGGGACGAGCAGGGTGACCAGTAGCGCGTTGGTCGCGCCCGCCCGGTCGATCAGCCGGAAATAGAGTACGTAGCCGAAAGCGGTGCACATCAAGGCCAGCGCCGTGATCGCTGCCATCGCGGTCAGGGGCGGGAATGGCTGAGTCCACGGCTGATCGATGAAAAGCGCGAGAGGGAGCATCATTAGCGCGCCGGCGGTCAGCTGGCCCGTCGTCACCGACATGGGCGACAGCCCCATTCGCCGAAAGCGCCGCGCCCAGACGGCCGCCAGTGCGTAGCTCAGCGAGGCCGTGATGCAGGCGATCTGAGCAAGGCCGTCGGTACCGAGATTTGACAGCAGTGCCGGTCCTATCATGGTTGCGACACCGCCGAAGCCGAGAAGCACGCCCGCGATCTTGCGCGGGGTCATGCGCTCGTCGTGGGTGAAGAGGTGCGCGACGACGACTCCCCAGATCGGCGTCGTTGCGTTGAGGATGGAAGCGAGCCCGCTGGCGATATGGGTCTGGCCCCAACCGAAGAGGGTGAACGGCAGCGCATTGTTGAGCAAGGCGAGCAGGAGCATCGAGCCCCACACCTGGCGCGGCAGGCCGAGCGGCTGTCCTTTCACGCGAAGAAACACCCACATCGCGGCGGCAGCGATGCTCAGGCGTAGCCAGACATAGGTCAGCGGGTGCACGTGCTTCACCGCGACTCCGATGAACATGAACGCGCCTCCCCAGATCAAGGCGAGCACAAGCAGGATCATCCAGTCGGAACGGTTCATGACGCTGCGGATCATGGGCTGGGCATAAAGCTCGGCCGGCGCGGCGGCTTCCCGCGGTTTGCTGTCAAAGCAGTCCTGGCTGAGCTTGGTCATCGCCGGAATCTGAGGTCGAGGCAGCGAATCCGCCAACAAAAGGGCGGACTCAGCTCATAAGCTGAGCTTATCAGTCCCGGAGGAGCTCGTTGATGCTGGTCTTTGAGCGCGTGCGCTCGTCGACCCGTTTCACGATAACGGCGCAGGCCAGCGACGGGCCTCCGTCCTTGCCAGGGAGCGCGCCGGGGACGACCACCGAATAAGCTGGAACCCGGCCGTAGTGCACTTCACCGGTCGAGCGGTCGACGATCTTGGTCGAGGCTCCGAGGAAAACGCCCATCGATAGCACCGAGCCCTGCTCAACGATGACACCCTCGGCCACCTCCGAGCGCGCACCGACGAAGCAATCGTCCTCGATGATGACCGGCCCCGCCTGCAGCGGTTCGAGCACTCCGCCGATTCCCGCGCCGCCCGAGATGTGCACGTTGCGGCCGATCTGCGCGCAGCTTCCGACCGTTGCCCAGGTGTCGACCATCGTCCCATCACCGACTCGGGCGCCGATGTTGACGAAGCTCGGCATCAGGACGGCGCCGGGAGCGACGAAAGCGCCGCGCCGAACGATTGAGCCCGGGACTGCGCGGAAGCCCGCCGACTGGAACTCACTGTCGCTCCAGGCCGAGAACTTGGAAGGGACCTTGTCCCACCAGTTGGCGCCCCCCGGGGCACCGGAAATGCGCTCCATCGGGCTGAGCCGGAACGACAGCAACACGGCCTTCTTCAGCCACTGGTGGACGATCCACGCTCCATCCACTTTCTCGGCGATTCGGGCTTCGCCGCAGTCGAGCGCCGCGATGGCCCTGTCGACCGCGAGCCGCACGTCGCCCCGAGTGTCCGGGCCGACGCCGTCGCGCTCGTCCCAGGCTTTCTCGATCGTCGCTTGAAGGTCGGTCATTCACTCTCCTCGAAGATGGATTCCAGCCAGTCGGCGACGTCGCTGATGCGATGGTCGATAAAGCTTTGGTCAGCGCCGTGGCTGCCCCGTTCGGAGCCATTGTCGACCCATACGGTCGTCATTCCCAGTGCCTTCGCCGGTTTCAGGTTCTGGGCCATGTCGTCGACCAGAAGCGCGGTGTCAGGCAGGATCCCGAAACGCTGGCAGAGGAGTTCGTAACCGTGCGGATCGGGCTTCGGCCGGTAAGAGCTGGCATGGATGTCGTGAAGATCGTCGAAACGCTCGTGAACCCCGATGGCCTCGAGCACCCGGCGCGCATAAGGCGCATCCCCGTTGGTGAAGACGAACTTGCGTCCGGGAAGGCGATCAAGCGCGGCCCCGAGGCGGTCGTTCGCCTGGACGAGGTCGAGCGGGATATCGTGGACGTCCTCGAGGAAATCGTGAGGATCGACGGCGAGGTCGCGCATGAGGCCCGCGAGCGTGGTTCCGTGCGTGTGGAAATGCTCTTTCTGCACGCGTCTTGCCTCCGCAGGGTCGCAGTCCAGCAGTCGCTGGATGTAGGCGCCCATCCGTTCGTCAATCAAAGCGAATAGCCCGGTGGCTGCCGGGTACAGGCAATTGTCGAGATCGAAGACCCAGTCGCGCACGTGGCGGAATTGCGAAGCGACCGCGATTGTCATGACGTCGCGGCGCCTAGCGGTAATTCTTGCTTCAGCAAATTGAAAGGTTTCTAATAACATAGCAGTTGTCGGGGAAGCCGTGCGTTTTCAGCGGCTTATGCGGAGCGGGGTTATGGCCAAGCGATTCTTGACGTCGAGCGGTTGCGCCGTCGTGCTCGCATGCGCGCTGAGCGCGTGCGGCGGCGGCGGTGGTGGAGGAAGCGTTGGCCGGACTCCGCCGCCGACGCCCGCACCTACGCCGAGCCCGACCCCAACCCCGACCCCGGCTCCGACCCCCTCCCCGACGCCGACGACCAGCTTCGATACGACGGAGTATCGCCAATCCAACGGAGCGACGACTTCCGGCGCCATCACGGCTTACAATTCAGGCTGGACAGGCGCGGGCATCAAGGTCGCGGTGATCGACTCGGGCATCAATCCGAACCTCGCCGAGTTCGCGGGCCAGATCGACCTCGTCAACAGTGCCGACGTTGCTGGAAACCGCGGCCTTGGCGACCAGGACGGTCATGGAACCGCGGTTTCAGGGGTGATCGCGGCCGCAAAGAACAGTTCAGGTATGCAAGGCGTCGCGTTCAACTCGACCATCGTGATGATGCGGGCGGACAGTCCTGGCACCTGCGCCGACCCGAATGGAAACGGTTGCGAATTCTTCGACGACGCGATTGCCAGGGGCGTCAACGCCGCGGTTGCGGCCAAGGTTAGCGTCATCAACATGTCGCTCGGCGGTGACCCGCCCTCGGCGCTGCTCATTACCGCCCTTCGGAACGCCGTGAATGCCGGGGTCATCCTCGTCATTTCTGCGGGCAATGACGGGCAGGATCCCACGCTCGGGGTGAATCCGGATCCGTTCGCGCTGGTTCCGGCGCAGACGTTTCCGGGCCAGGTCATCATTGCGGGGGCGCTCAATTCCAGCGCTTCCGGGATCGCCAGCTTCTCGAATCGAGCGGGGACCGGGGCCAATTCCTACTTGATGGCGATCGGGAGCAGCGTGCGGACGGTCAGCCTGAACGGCGGAACGTCGCTTTGGTCAGGGACGAGCTTTTCGGCTCCTGTGATTGCCGGCGCCGTAGCGCTGATGAAGCAGGCCTTCCCGAACCTTCGGCCCGACGAGATCGTCAACATTCTTTTCTCGACGGCGGACGACCTCGGAGCGGCCGGGACCGACACGGTCTATGGCCGCGGCCGGCTAAATCTCACCCGGGCGTTCCAGCCGGTCGGTCAGACGAGTCTCGCCGGGACCAGTACGGCGATTGCCGCGAGCGATCTTCCCGCGGCCTCCGGTGACGCCGCGCAGAGTGGCGCATCCCTGGGAGCGATCATCCTCGACGGATACGACCGTGCGTTCGTCGTCGACTTCGCCAAGATGATGAACAAGGCGCAGCAGGAACATCAGCTCACGCACGCTTTGCAGGGCGGAACGAGAGCTGCCGGCGGGTCGGCTGGCCCCCTCAGCGTTTCGGTCACCGTGGCCGAGCGCCGCGACGGTCGCTTCGGCTATGACTTGCACCGGCTCGGTATCGGCCCCGAAGATGCCCGCGCCTCACGGCTCGTCGCTGGGTCGGCCGTCGCTCGGCTAGATCCGAAGACCGCCGCGGCCATCGGTATTCGTGAAAGCGCCAAGACTTTGGAGCGGCGACTGGCCGGTGCTCAATCGGGCGCCTTCCTGGTCGCGAAGGATATCGCGGGCAATCCGGGCTTCACTGCGAACCGCAGCGGTAGCATGGCTGTGCGCCGCGAGGCCGGCAAATTCGGTTTCACGTTGTCCGGCGAAAGCGGTGACGTGTGGACGGAATTGAAGAATCGAACGTCCGGGTCTCCATATCGCTGGACCAGCGTCGCGGTGGATCGCACGCTCGGATCGACCTGGCTTTCGGCGGGGCTTAGCCGGCTCGAGGAAAAGCAGAGCGTGCTCGGCGGCCGAATGAGCGAGGCGCTCGGTGGTGGCGGATCGAGCAGTCTGTTCCTCGACCTCGAGGCGCGCCGCGAACTGGGCGGTGGCTTCAGCGCGAGCCTGACCGCGCGCAAGGGTTGGACGGACTTCGCCGGCGGCAAGTTCGAGACTGCCGCTTATGGCTTCGACCTGACCAAGCTCGGCGTACTGAACGCGTACGATCGGCTGGGCTTCCGGCTTTCGCAGCCGCTGCGGGTGACGAGCGGCGGCTTCAATCTCTTCCTGCCGACGTCGTACGATTATCTGACGGAGACGGCGACGAGCAGCTGGCAGCATTATTCGATGAGCCCGGGCGGCCGCGAGATCGACACCGAGCTCAGCTATGCGACCGGCCTGCTCGACGGGAAGGCGTGGCTCGGCGGCAATCTCTTCCTGCGCAAGGATCCGGGGCACATCGCCAATGCCGACGCCGACATCGGCGCGGCGATCCGGTTCTCGCTCGACTTCTAGGCTGTTCGACGACCAAAGCGCGGGATCAGCATCCCGACGCCCGAGCGATACTGCTCATAGTCCTTGCCGAAGAGGCTCCGCAGGTCGCGTTCCTCGTACCGGATTGCGATCAGGATGTAGGCCGACATGGCAAGTGCGAAGAGCAGGTGTCCGGCGGTCATCCGCGGCGTCGACCAGAATGCCACGAAGAAACCCGCGTAGAGCGGATGCGCCACCCAGCGATAAAAAAGCGGCTGCCTTAGTTCGGGCGCCTGCGTCTCACGACCGGTCATGTGCAGCCACGCCTGTTGAAGACCGAAGAGTTCGAAGTGATTGATGAGGAAGGTGCTCAGAAGGACGATGAGCCATCCCGAAGCGAACAGCAGCCAGAGGATGAACGCACCGGCTCCGCCGACTTCCCAGACGACTCCGGTGATCGGTCGCCAGAACAGGAACATCACAATCAGGGCCGCGCTTGCCGCTAGCACGTAAAAGCTGCGCTCAAGCTGCTGGGGGACGACGCGAGTCCAGGCCCGCTTGAAACCCTGCCGTGCCATGAGGCTGTGCTGCAGGCCGAAGATGGCGACGAGGGCGAGATCAATGATCAATGCCGTGGCCAGCGGAGCGACCGGCCCGCGGTCGACGGTCACCGGCGCGAACGGCAGGTTCCCGACGAAGCAGATCAAATAAAGGAAGGTGGCGAAGAAGATCGCATAGGCGATTCCCGCAAACAGTAGGCATAGCGTTCGCGACATGCCGTTCCCCTTTTCGGCTTGGCTGTCTTACTTACGCGTAACTGGCTGCGGCTTGAGCAGCGCGGTCTGATTCCTAGCGTCCTAGCCCGTATCCGACGATGATCGGCGCGTTGCAGCCATCGATCTCGCGCAGGACCGCCTTGTATGCATCCGCCGCAGGCAGTTCGTTGAGCTTCTTCAATCCGAGCCTTTCGCCCCGCTTCGCAGCTTCCCACCGGCTGGTCGGCGGGCATTTCAGCGAATTCCGGGAGAGCGGATTGATCACGGGCATGTCACGAGCCGGTGAAGCCTGTGGCTGTGCGGGATTGGCGGGAGTTTGAGCAGGCGAAGCGGCCGGAATAAGAAGCGGGAGCGCGATTACCGGGAAGAGCAGGCGCATGACGTGTCTCCTCACGGCGCGTAAATACTCCCGTCGGGACGCTTGCTCAACCTTGGTGGCTGGTTCTTCGACGGACGGTCAGACGGTGAAGCTTTCCCCGCAGCCGCACGACCCGGTTGCGTTCGGATTGTCGAACACGAAGCCGGCGGCGAAGTCGTCCTCGCGCCAGTCCATGACCGAGCCGATGAGGTAAAGCACAGATCCGCCATCGACGAAGAAAGGGCCGGCCGGAGTCTCGATCTTTTCGTCCATCGAGTCGGCTTCGGTCACGTAATCGACGGAATAAGCGAGACCAGAGCAGCCGCGACGCGGAGTCGACAGCTTCACGCCGATAGCGCCCTCCGGGGCGCGGCTCATCAG
>Ga0307415_100000899_pt1 | contig 13604 bp, 16 predicted proteins | sample DK1Cmetagenome_FD_204524 | JGI IMG/M metagenome (GOLD analysis project Ga0307415, IMG submission 204524) | Maize rhizosphere microbial communities from greenhouse at UC Davis, California, United States - DK15-C-2 | ecosystem: Host-associated > Plants > Roots > Rhizosphere > Soil | place: USA...
AGGTCGCCATACCGGGCATCCACAACTATTTCTGGGTGCCGATCGTGGGGCCGTTCGTCGGCGGCGTGCTGGGCGCGATCGTCTACGACATCTTCATCCGTGACGTGCTCCGCGACCGCGGCGAGCCAGAGGCTGCCGGGGTCGAGGCCGAGGGCCGCACCGTCAAGGAGGAGCCAGAGACCACCTGAGCGGCAGCATCCTCGACAACGCCGCCTCACCCAGAACCTGCAGGAGCTGCGGCCTGGCAGCGCACCGGCGACACGTCATCGCCACGACCCTCGTCGACGACGACTTCGGGTCGGCGACCCGGTTCGTCAACCGAGTGGCCGACGCCGCCGAGGCCGCAAGCCACCATCCTGACATCGACATCCGCTGGAACAAGGTGACCCTTACGCTCACCACCCACAGCGCCGACCGGTTCATCAGCAACGACACCACCCTCGCCCACCGGATCCAGCGGTTGGTCGGCGACCATCACCACCCGCCGAGCATGGCGGGGCCGTGACATCGACCGGGGCGGGCAGGCTTCAACCGCAGGCGCCGCCCGCCCCGGCGACAACGCACCAACCCGACCCCCACCACCGCCCCACCTATCGGCGCACCCTGTAAGGGGTCCCCGCGCAGCAACGTTTCCTCGAGGAGCCCGCGCAGGTACGTCATGCTCTCCGGCAAGGTTGTTGAGCCGGCACGTCCGAGGACCCCGGTGGCCGCCTCACTCCTTGATCTGGAGGATGCCCAGCGCGTTCTTGCCTGGGTCGATGATCCACGCTGCCCAGGCGAACCCGATGTCGGCGATGCCGTCTTGGGTTTTCAGGCCGGGCAGGTCGTAGTCCTCCACCTTGACGCCGCGTGACCGGAGCTCGGCAACCTCGGCACGCACGTCCTTGACCTGCCACGATGCCTGCGTCTGGGTGTCCGCGGTCCCCGTGGTGCTCTTGGTCACGGCCAGTTGCGTCCCGCCGCCACACCGAAACACGATGGCGGCCTCACTGTCGCTCAGGATCTCGAGGCCAAGCTGGGTGTGGTAGAAGGCTCTGGCTGCGGCAAGATCGGTCGCCAGCAACACCGGATGGATGGGATGCTCGCCAAGCATGGGGGTCCTTCCGCTCTGTTCGGCGCCGCAGGCGGCCCGAAGACGTCCAGCGTGCTGGCAGCCTAATACTCCAGCCGCACGTGCTGCTCGGCCTGATCCGTAGGCAGCTGGTCTTAGCCTGAGTCCGCCGATATAGCGGCTGAGGCTGCTCGTTTGCCTTGGTGAGGCCGCATTTCTGCCGTTGAGGTTCGTGCACCTTCTAGATGCAGGTCCTCCGGGACCACAGGCCTACGACCTATGAGCACAGCGCACAGCGTGAAGACCTCTCGGTAGATTCAAGCTCAGCGCACTTGGTAGCGTTCCAGCGCCTCGGCTGACCACAAGATCCCATGGCCGGGCCGCTCTGGCGGGCGGACCACGCCGCCGGACGCCTGGAGCGGCTCCTGGAGCAGATCGTCCAAGATCGGAAAGCACTCCACGTACTTGCCGGCCTTGGCCGCCGCCACCAGATGGACATGCAGCTCGGGAAGAAAATGTGGGCACAGGGCCGCGCCGTGGGCCTCGGCCAGGGTGGCCACCCGCAGCCCTTCGCTGATCCCCCCGGTGAGGGGAAGGTCGGGCTGGACCACCGCGGCGGCCCCCTGGCGCAGGTACTCGGCGAACTCAAAACGTCCGATCAGGTGCTCACCGACGGCGATGGGAACGGCCAGCCGCTGGGCCAGGCGGGCGTGGCCGGCGATGTCATCGGAGGCCAGGGGCTCCTCCAGCCAGTAGATGTCGTGGGCGGCCAGCTGGCGGCCGAACCACAGCGCGTCCGGCTGGTCCAGGCGCTCGTTGGTGTCGACCATGATCCGCACCCCGGCGCCGACCGCCTCACGGACCGCGGCGACCCGGTCGAGCTCCTCGGCAAGCGGCCTTGCCCCACAGAACAGCTTGATGGCAGCAAAGCCCTCGGCGACGTGGCCGGTGGCCGCCTCGACCAGCTCCTGGAGGCTCATCGCGGCCATGCGATCCAGGCTGCGGTAGGCCGGGACCTGGTCCCGGTAGGCGCCCAGCAGCCGGTACAGGGGCAGCCCGGCGCGGCGGGCGCGCAGGTCCCAGACGGCGATGTCCACCGCCGATAGCGCCGGCACCGCGACCCCGCGGCCGAGCCGATGGGTGCGCGCCCACAGCCCATGCCAGCGCCGCTCCCACCCCTCCAGCTCGCTGTCGATGGTGGCCTGGCCGATCAGGCCCTCGACCAGGGTGCGCATGGCCGCGGCGCCGCCACTGACCGAGAAGGTGAAGCCGGTTCCGGTCGCCCCCTCAGCGTCGGTGAGGGTGACGTGCACGACCTCCAGTTCGGTCACGCCAAAGCCGGCCCACCGGGTGCCGGTCGGCACCCGCAGCAAGGCCGTGTCCAGTGCAGTGATCTGGATGCCCATACGCTGAGCCTGAGCTACCCGATAAGGTATGGCGCGGTCGCGGCGTGACGATGAAAAGGGCCTGCTGACCAGGGAGCATGACGGCTGCCAGGCAGTCATGCTCCCCGAGTCGGAGGAACCTTTTCGATGCCATCCTCCCATGTCGTGCTGGACTAGATCTTCTTGGGGCGCGGGAGATGGGACGTTGTGACAAGTTTCAAGCGGCGGCTCCCAGGCGTGCGTTGGTGACGGAGTCGGCCACGGCCTGGTCGACCACCCGGAGGGCGTGGCGGAGCGCGGGCGGCGCCGGCGGGTGGTCGGCGGCCAGCAGGGGCGCCAAGAGCCGGTCGTGGACCTTGGTGTAGAACAGCGCCACCCGGATGCCGTCAGGGGTAGGCATGTAGGTGTTGGTGCCGGGCAGGCGCTGGATGAGCCCATGCAGCCGGAGCCGGCGCAGGTCGTAGGTCATCTGCGAGGCGGTGTAGGTGGTGCCGAGCAGACCGGCGACAAGGGCGCGCAGGCTCCGATTGCTGAAGCCGGCGACGGCATGGACCACCATGCACAGGGCGCCGGCCAGGGCCATGACGCGAATGTCCCCGAAGCGCAGGGCTCCGGTTCTTTGGCCCTCCCATGCGTAGGGCTGTGAGATGCGCGCAAACAGCGCGGTCTCGATGGCACAGCCCTGGCCGACACGTTGGATGCTAAGCAGGCGACGGTTGACCGCGCGAGCCTTGCCGATGAGCTCGGGCAGGTGTGGCAGGCGAGCGAGGACGCCCAGGTCCCAGGGGTGGTTGACGACGGTCTCGATGCGAAGGGCCCGCCCCTGTTTGAGGTATTGCTTGACCCGGCAGCGCTTGTAGCGCAGGTCGAGCTTGACGTCGGTGCCCTGGGTGAACACCCGCGTGCGAAAGATCCCCGGGGTGGTCTTGCGGACCTGACGGGCGAACACCACCGAGACCTGCTCGGGGCGGCCCACCCCGATGTTGTCGGCCACCAGGGCCTCAAAGAATGCCCGGGCCCGGCGGGGAGCGTCGAACACGATGGTGCGGGACACCTCGACCTGGCGCATCGACAGCTCCCACCAATACCCGGCGGCCCGATCGGCGGCGGTGAAGGGGGTTGGCAGCACCGCGATCCAGCGGTCGAAGAACCCCTGCAGGTCGGTGGGGCCGAGTCGGTCGCAGAGCTGCTGCAGCCGGGCGGGGTCTTGGCAGGTGGCGAACCCGTTGGCCAGGGCGGTGAAGGCGACCCCCTCGCGGTCGGCCTGGCGCTTGGCCCACTCGTGGCCGTTCAGCCAGATCTTGCCCGGGTAGGGGAAGTAGCTGCACAGCTTGATGAAGCCGGGCCCGAACTCGGGGTCGAGCACATAGAAGTAGTAGACGCTGACCCGCCGGTCGACCTTGGGGAAGTCAAAGCAGGCCACCCCCGGCTTGGTGGAACGGTTGACCCCGACGAAGACCTTCTGGAACTCCTGGGCACAGACGATCGCCACGACCCCGGGTGTGGTTGCCCGCTCGAGATAGGGGCGCACGTGGTCCAGCTTGCGGTCGTCCCAGCGGCTGCGGTCCGGCCGCTTGAGGTGCAGCAGCGGGATGTGATTGCGCTCGGCGAAGCGGGCGACGTCGCGGCGGAAGCGCTCCCCAATGCGTTGGAACAGCACCGGCGAGGGAATCGGGTTGCCCAGGTGCTCGGTGAGGAACCGGACCACCTGCCCGCCCACCTGCAGCTTGGGGACATAGACGTTGAGGTAGATGCGATCCAGGCACTCCAGGTCCAGCCCCACATGCCCATCGAGCAGGTCGTTGATATTGACCCCGTCGGCCATGACCGCACCCCCGGACTGAGGGCGGCCTCGGACCCACCCCGAGGCCAGCCAGACCCGTAGGCTACGACCACGACCAGGCTGCTCGGCGGTCCGAGGCTGGCCTCACTAGTGGTCCGTCGCTAAGGTGTCTTGACACTTGAGAGGTGGTGTCGCAACCCGGGCTGGACATGTGCTCGCACCGAAGCCCGTAACGATCGCGGGACGGTCACCACGGACATCCATGCGGTGAGCGCAGAAGCGGTGGCGTACGCACCGGAGGATCCACGCACACTGCCAAGGCCGACAGGGATGGATCGAACACCGTCGCTCAGCGTGGGCCCGACCCTATTCGGGTGCTGCCCCGTGCTGTCATCTGGCTGGTCTGGGCCGTCAGTGGGCTGGCGTAGCGCTGGGAGTCCTGACATTCGTCTACGGGGCCTTGAACCACCAGTCGCTGAACGAGATTCTCACCACGGTGGCGCTCCAAGCCGTGTGGGCGATGTAATTCCCGCTGGTCGGCGCCGTGATCGCTACCCACCGACCCCGCAACCCGCTCGGCTGGATGTTCCTGTTCATTGGGCTGTCCGAGGGCCTGATCATCTTCGGCTACGAATACGCCACCTATGTATTCCGGACCGCGCCCGGCGCGGCCCCGGGTGGGGAGCTGGCCGCCTGGGTCAGCCAGTCGGCCTGGGCGCCGGCGCTGGGGCTGGCGCTCTGCTACGTGCCCTTGTTATTCCCTGATGGCCGGCTGCCGTCGCCGCGCTGGCGGCCGGTGGCCTGGCTGTCGGCCATCCCGATCACAGTGATCACGGTGCTGACGGCCGTGGTGGCCTGGCCCATGGCGAGGGCCAGCCCTGTTAGACCCCAACGGCATACCCCAAGACACCAGCGCCTTCAATGCTGTCTTCTTCCCGACCTACATCCTTATGCTGGGCTGCGGCCTGGCTTCCCTGACCGCGCTGGTGCTCCGGTTCCGGCGGGTCCACGGGATCGAACGCCAGCAGCTCAAGTGGCTGTTGTTCGCATGCGCAGTGACGATCACGATTGTTTTGGTGGTGCAGCCCGGCACCAGCAGCCAGTGGGACTTAGGGCTGCTGCTCGCCGTGCCCTTCTTCCCGGCCCTGCCGGTGGCCGCCGGGATCGCCATCTTGCGCTATCGGCTGTATGAGATCGACCGGATCATCAACCGCACCCCTGGTCTATGGGCTGCTCACCGCCATCTTGGGCCTATGTTATGCCGCCGGATCACTGCTGTTCGTGCTGGTCGCCGGCGCCGGCGCCGACCCACCGAGCTGGCTGGTGGCTGCCGGCACCCTGGCCGCGGCCGCGGTCTTCCGGCCCGTCCGGGGCCGCATCCGGGCGGTCGTGGACCGGCGCTTCAACCGGCGCCGCTACCACGCGGCCAAGACCATCGAGGCGTTCAGCACCCGCCTCCGCGACGAGATCGACCTGGACACCCTCTCGGCCCAACTGGTGGCCGTAGTTCACCAGACGATGGAGCCGACCCATATCTCATGCTGGCTTCGACCTTCCCCCCACAGCTCCTCGGGCACAGCCCTGTAGTGAGGCACGGCCGCTCCCCAGGAGTACTGAGCACATCAGCGCCTCCGCCTCGGCCGCGGCGTCGTCGCGGCGCCGGGCGTCGGTGGGGTCGGGCTCCGGCGGCGGGACCGGCAGGCCGCGGCGGTCGATGAGGTTGTCGACCATCTCGCGGACCCGGGCGGCGAAGGCGTCCCCGGCGGCCAGGTTGACCGCCGCGCTGCCGTCGAAGCCGACCCGCTCGCCGGCGACGGCGACCAGCCGGCCGGCCAGGGTATGGCACTGCGCCACCCGGCCGGGCAGGGCCTGGGCCAGGCGAGGCACCCGCGGCAGGTTCTGGTCGCCGCTGGCCACGACGATGCGGTCCCGCCCTGGGCCGTCGCCGTCGCCGTCGCCGTCGCCAAAGGCATCCCGCGCCTGCTGCCCGAGCAGCCGGTTCATCCAGCCGGGGGTGTTCAGCCGGCAGGAGTCCCAGCGCTGCATCCCCGCCAGCTCTCCCCGGGCCGGCCCCGCTCCAGGACCACGTGCTCGACGCCGCCGGCGCTCAGGGCGGCGCTGGCGGCCAGCCCGGCCGGCCCGGCGCCCCACCACCACACAGTCCATGACCGTAGGCCGTGCCATCCGCGCGTCGCCTCCTCCCTGGAGCGCCTAAGATGGTTGAAGAGGCTCAGGATATGGCCATGACCGTCGTGCTGCGGGCCGATGATGTTCCCGCCGCCGCTCGCTCTGAGTACGTCCACGAGGTCGTGAGCGCCGCCTTCGGGCCGCTCGACGTGCGATCCGGCGGTGGGAGCGAGCCGCCCGACCAGGTGCGCGCCACCGACCTCGGCGTCGTCCGGGTCGGTGAGCTGTCGGCGTCCAGGCCAGGCGGGGCCGACCGGCGGCGGCGGCACATCCAGATGACGGACGCCGACCTCTGCAAGGTGGACGTGGTCGCCCAGGGCGAGGTCGTCGTCGACCAGGACGGCCGGCAGGCCCGCCTCCATGCCGGCGACTTCGCCTTCGTCGACCTCTCCCATCCCGCCCACTGGACGAACGCGTGGTCGACCCGGATCGTGGCCATCGCCTTCCCGCGCAAGCTGCTCCCGCTGCGCCCCGACGACGCCGCCCAGCTGACCGCCGTCGGCTTGACCGGTGACGACGGCCCCGCCGCCCTCTTCTCCTCGACGGCCCGCCAGCTCGCCCGCCAGGTCGACCGCCTCGACCCGGCCGGCGGGACCCGGGTGGGCACGGCCACGCTCGACCTGCTCACGGTGGCGCTCGCCGGCCGGCTGGACCGCCACGGCGAGGTGCCAGCAGACGTCTCCCGGCGGGCGCTGCTCCTGCGCGTGCGCGCCTTCATCGAGGGCCAGCTGGCCGATCCCGAGCTCACGCCGGCGGCCGTCGCCCGCGCCCACCATGTCTCGCTTCGCTCCCTGTACAAGCTGTTCGAGGGGGAGCAGGCGAGCGTCGCCCGGCTGATCAGGGAGCGCCGGTTGGAGCGGTGCCGCCGTGACCTGCTCGATCCGTCGCTCGCGGCCGTGCCGGTGAGCGCCATCGCGGCCCGTTGGGGCCTGACCAGCGCCGGGCACTTCAGCCGCGCCTTCCGGGCCGCCTACGGCGCCTCGCCGGTCGAGTACCGCCGACTGGGCGACGTCCCCCGACCGGCGCCCTAGACGAGCTCGCGCTCCAGGGCCGCGGCGGGCAGGGGCGTGTCGCCCCGGATGAGGTCGGCGGCGCGCTCGGCGACGGCGATGGTGGGGGCGTTGGTGTTGCCCCGCGGCGTCGCCGGCATCACCGAGGCGTCCACCACGCGCAGGCCCTCCACGCCCCGCACTCGCAGCTCCGGGTCGCACACGGCCTCGGCGCCGCCGCCCATGGCGCAGGTCCCGGTGGGGTGGAACATCGTGCCGGCCGTGGCCCGGATCCAGTCCCGGACCCGCTCGTGATCGTCCAGGTCCTCGCCGGGCGCGATCTCCCCGGCGGTGATGTGTGCCAGGGGCTGGCAGGCGGCGATCTCGCGGGCCATGCGAACCCCGGCGACCAGCACCTCCAGGTCGGCCTCGTCGGCGAAGTAGGCGGGATCGACGATCGGCCTGGCCGCCGGATCGGCCGAGGCGAGCATGACCCGGCCCCGGCTGCGCACGTGGATGGCGCCGACGAGGGTCCCGACCGCTCGCTCGGTGGGCGGGCCCAGCTCGGGCAGCGGCGGCGGCCCGGGGATGGCGCCGAACTGCACATCCGGCGCGGGCAGCTCGCCGCGGCTGCGGGCGAAGCCTCCGGCCTCGGCGCCGAAGGACGCCATGGGCCCGCGCCGCTCCCGCCGCCAGAGCTCCAGGTTCTCCGGGATCATCTCCTCCCACAGGTTCCGGGTGGCCGGCGTCCGCCAGCCCGGCAGGCACATCGGGTGGTCCTGCAGGCCGACCCCCACGGCTGGGGCGTCGACGAGCACCGGGATGTGGTGGGCACGCAGCTGGTCGGCCGGGCCGATCCCCGACAGCATCAGCAGCTGCGGCGTCTTGACCGCCCCACAGGCGACCACGACCTCGCGGGTCGCGCTGGCCTCGCGGCTCGCCCCGTCGCGGACGTAGCAGACCCCCGTCGCCCGGCCGCCGTCGACGATCACCTGGGTGACGTAGGCGTCGGTCTCCACGGTGACGTTGGGCCGCTGCATGGCCGGCCGCAGGTAGGCGTCGGCCACCGACCAGCGTCGCCCGTCTCGCTGGGTCATCTGATAGTGCCCCACGCCGTCCTGGTGGGCGCCGTTGAAGTCCTCGTTGCGGGGCAGCCCCGACGCCACCGCCGCCTCCAGCCAGGCCCGGCTCAGCGGGTGCTCGTAGCGCTGGTCCTCCACCCGCAGCGGCCCCCCGGCGCCGTGGTAGCGGGAACCGCCTCGCTGCTGGTCCTCGGCCCGGCGGAAGTAGGGCAGCAGGTCGAGGTAGCCCCAGCCCGAGCAGCCGTAGGCGTCGCGCCAGGCGTCGTAGTCGAGCGGGTTGCCGCGGATGTAGAGCATGCCGTTGATCGACGAGCTTCCCCCGAGCGTGCGCCCGCTCGGCCAGGGGATCACCCGCCGGGCGGCGTTTCGCTGGGGCACCGTCACGTGATCCCACGTCAGCGGCCCACCCCACAGCGTCGGAGCGGCACCCGGCATCGCGATCTCGGGAAGGTCGTCGGCCGGCCCGCCCTCGAGAACCAGGACCCTGGTCGACGGGTCCTCGCTCAGGCGACCGGCGACCACGCCTCCCGCGCTGCCGGCGCCGACGATGATGTAGTCGTACACGGACACCTCCAGGTTCCGTTGCCGTCCTGGTCAGTGTCGCGACGCCAGCGCGGCGCTCGCTGCTCCTGCCGTGCACGCTGCTTGCCGATTCGCGCGCGGCTGAGGTCAGCCGCGGTAGTAGTCGGCGAGCGCGGCGAAGGCGGCCTTGGGCTCCCAGGCCATGTCGGGGTAGGTGCGGCCGAGGCGGCCCTCCAGGACCTTGACCACGCCGGCGCTGGCCATGTCCAGGTCCAGGCGAGGGTCGCCGCGGTGCGGCAGGTCGTAGCGGGCGAAGGTGTACACGAACGCGCTGTCGACGCCCTCGGCGGTCAGGACGTCCAGCACCTCGCGCAGGTAGATGGCCTGCTCCGCCTCGTCCCGGGTGTAGACACCGTCGAGGCGGACCGGTGTGGCCGTGGCGGTGTCCCACTCGACGATCTCGGCGCCGCGGGAGCCCCTGTCGGCCGCGCCCTCGTAGGTGCAGCAGCCGAACTCGGTGATCGCCACGGGCTTGCCCTGGGCGACCAGGGCCCGGACGCCGTCGGCGTACCGGTCGGCCGTCTCCGCCGACCGGTAGCCGGCGTCGGTCGCGATGACGTCGAAGGGCGCCCAGTCGACCCGCTCGAACGGGAGCGACGCGTAGCCGACCTTCCCACCGAACCGCTCGCGGACGACCCGCACCGCCCTCCCGAGCAGGTCGTTGACGCGGGCCGGGACCGCGGCCAGCAGCTCGCCCAGGGAGGGGTTCGACGGGGTCAGCAGCCCGACCCGCTCCTCGAAGGCCTCGCCGGGCACGATCCCCTTGTTGCACACGGTCAGCTCGGAGCCGGTCAGCAGCACGACCTCGGCGCCCTGGCGGCGGAGCCGCTCGGCGTGCTCGGCGCAGCCGGCGAGGAAGTCGAGCAGCCCCTCCGAGGTCAGGTCGTTCGTGAAGGGTGAGATCCAGACCTCCAGCCCGGCCGCCGCCGCGTGACTCGCCGCGACCGTCAGCCGCTCCAGGTCGCCCCCGGTGATCCGGACGGCGTTGCAGCGCAGGTCCTCGCGGATGACCCGCAGCTCGCGGCCGACGACCTCGGGGTCGAACGGTTCGTGGGTGCTGACGCCCCGGTTGAAGAAGCCGGTGTCGTAGCAGATCCCCTTGCCACGCATAGGCACCCTTCCTATCGTCTGGTGAGTGCGTCGCGCCATACAGGTGCTCGGCATCGCGATGATGACAGCCGGGCTCCTCCTCGACCGCTCGCAGCGAACCAGCCGCGCGAGTCGCCTCCCGTTGTCGCTCTTCTGGGTCGGCGCGGTGCTGCTGGTGCTGTCGTCCATCTAGAGGTCCCGGAGGGCCATAGCAGCTGGCCGGTGCCGCGGCATTGCCCCTGTCCGCCAGGACAACGGGGGCTGGCGGTGACGACAGCCCTGGTCGAGGCCTACGCGGGGTTAGGCCGGACGGCCGCCGCCGCCCTGTTCCTCAGCCCCAAGACCGTCGAGCACCACCTGGCCAGCGTCTTCCGCAAGCGCGGCTTCCGCTCCCGCACCGAGCTGGCCGTCGCCTTCGCCACGGCCGCCCAGCCGAGCTAGCGGACCGCGAAGCGCGACCAGGGCGTGTCGGGCTTGGGCTGGAGCTCGCCGTCGACCCAGATGTCGGCTCGCTCGTTGTAGAAGGCGACCAGGTTCGCGATCTTGAGGCATTCGGGGATCGGGAACGGCTAGCTCCAGGCGATGTCCTCCTCGACGGTGTCGCCGACCGTGGCCGACCAGTAGCGGGCCTTGCCCTTGTAGGGGCACTGGGTCTCGCTCTCGGTCGCCGCCAGCAGGTCCATGCGGACGTCCGCCTTGGGGAGGTAGTAGCGGGTGGGCAGGCCGGTCTCGAACAGCAGCCACGGCCGGCGGGTCTCGGCCAGGGTCGTCCCCGCCACCGCGACCCGCACGTGCCTGGAGCTGCTGAGCACGTCCACCCGGTGGTAGGGGTCGCGTGGATGGACGAAGACCTCGTCGTCCTCCTCGAACCAGGCGTCCATCCGGTTCCAGTAGAAGGCCAGGTACCCCTTGATGTCGGTGCGCTCGGGCAGGGGGTCCTGGTAGCTCCAGACGGCGTCGCGGACAACCCGGTCGCCCACCCTGACCGACCAGTAGGAGGCATCGCCCTTGTGCGGGCAGTGGGTGGAGGTGTCGGTCGGCTCCAGCAGGTCGGCGCGGACGTCCTGGGGTGGGAAGTAGTAGACGGGCAGGTGCCCGGCCTCCAGCAGCAGCAGCGCCCGGGTGGAGTCGGCCACCACGACGCCGTCCAGCAGGGCCCGCACCCGGCGAGGGTAGGGCTCGGTCCAGATGGGGTGGTCGGTGCTCGGGCGATTGCGGGCCACGGCGTTGAGGTCGCGGTCCTCCAGGGCGTCGGTCACGTCGCGCCTCCCCCTTCGGCGTGCGGCGGCATCGTCGTCCATACTGCCCTTCGGTGCGCCCACCGTCACCGCTGATGCGGGTCGTGGTCCCGGCGCGGGGCGAGTCGATGGGAGGTCAACGTGGAGACCTGGGAAGCGATCAGATCCCGCCGCAACGTCCGCTCCTACAGCGAGCGGGCGATCGCCCCCGAGGACCTCGACCAGATCCTGGAGGCCGGGCGGCGCACCCCCTCGGCCGGCAACCAGCAAGCCTGGGACTTCGTCGTCTGCACCGACCCCGAGCAGCTCGGCCAGCTGGCCAGTGTGTGGCGCAGCGCCGGCCACGTGGCCCGGTCGGCGGCGACGATCGCGCTCATCGCCCCCAACCCCGGCGACGCCCGCTCACGCGACCTGATCCAGTACGACCTGGGCCAGGCGACCATGAGCATCATGCTGGCCGCCGCCGACCTCGGCATCGGCAGCGCGCACTCGGCGGTCAGCGACCAGGAGCTGGCGCGGCGCCTGCTGGGCTTCCCCGAGGACCGGTTCTGCGCCTGGCTGATCAGCCTCGGCGCTCCCGCCGACCGTCCGCTTCGACCGATCGCTCGGCCCAACCGGCGCCCGTTCGAGGAGGTTGTGCACCGCGGCCGCTGGTAGCGGCGCTCCGCTCCGACCGGTCCCGCGGTCTAGATCCGCTTGATGGTCGCCAACCAGGCCGGTGCGCCGTCGTCGTGGTATCTCGTGTGAATCCGGTCCGGTTCGATGGCGGCGACCTTCCATCCCGTCCCGGGGTTGAACGCCGCGCTCAGCTCTTCCTGCCTGATGGGGTGCGGGCCAGGATCGGGACCATCGTCACGGAAGCACAACACATACAGGGTTCCGTCGTGCTCGGTCACCGACGCCAGGCTCGCCACATATCCTGGTCGCTCGTCGCCGTCGAAGGTGTGGAACAGTCCGCAGTCCAGCACCGTCGCGAACCTGCGCCCCAAACGCTCCAGCTGGAACGCGTCCGCCACAGCGAACGCAACCTCGATCCCACGGTCGTCGGCCTTCGCTCGGGCGATGGCCAGTGCCGTCTCCGCCACGTCAACGCCCAGAACCGACAATCCCAGCGAGGCGACGTGCAGCGCGTTCTCGCCGGTCCCGCAGCCCGCATCGAGCACCGCTCCGGCGAAGCCGCCTTCGGACGCCAACCGCGCGATGGCCGGCTGCGGCCGGCCGATGTCCCACGGCGCAGGGCCGTCGTGGTACGACGCATCCCAGGGCAGTCCCGTCAGCCGCTCGTGACTGGTTGGGCGCCGACCACCGAACGGATCGTCAGCGACGGTCCCTGATTGCTCCGACAACTTCGTCCCTCCCGGCAACTGATCTTGCCACCCGTGTCCGCGCGCGGGCGAGTCGGGGTGCTCCTGTGACCCTTGACACATCCTGGCCCACCCCGCCAGGGTGGCCGCATCGGCGTCGGCGGGCCGCCACACGGGGCGAATGTCCGTGACCGCAGGACGCGCGAGGGAAGGCTCGATGAGCGACCGCCGGGTGCCCGTGCTGATCGTCGGAGGCAGCCTCGTGGGGCTGTCGACGTCGTTGCTGCTGGCCGCGCAGGAGACGCCACACCTGCTGGTCGAGCGGCACCGCGGCACCGCGGTCCATCCCCGGGCCGCCTCGTTCCACCAGCGGACCATGGAGATCTTCCGCAGTGTGGGGCTGCAGGGGGAGATCGAGTCCGCGTCGGCGCAGGAGTTCGCGCAGAACGGCGCCATCGTCTCGGTGGAGAGCCTGGCCAGCCCGGAGATGAAGTTCTTCTTCCGGCACTTCAACGAGGGCGTCGAGACGCTGAGCCCCGCGTCGCGGCTGTTCATCACCCAGATCGGGCTGGAGCCGCTGCTGCGCCGGTCGGCCCAGGAGCGCGGCGCCGAGCACGCCTACGCCACCGAGCTGATCTCCTTCGAGCAGGACGACGACGGCGTCACGGCGGTCCTCCGTGCTCGGGACGGCGGCGCCTCCCAGACCGTTCGCGCCGACTACCTGGTGGCCGCCGACGGCGCGCACAGCCCGGTCCGGAAGCGCTGCGGCATCGAGCTGGCCGGGCGCGGGGCGTTCGCCGACTGCGTCACCATCTACTTCCGCGCGGACATGCGCGAGCTCATCGGGGACCGCAACCTCAGCGTGGTCTACGTCAACCACCCGGAGCTGCTCGGGTTCTTCCGGTTCTCCATCA
>Ga0307415_100000900_pt1 | contig 13604 bp, 11 predicted proteins | sample DK1Cmetagenome_FD_204524 | JGI IMG/M metagenome (GOLD analysis project Ga0307415, IMG submission 204524) | Maize rhizosphere microbial communities from greenhouse at UC Davis, California, United States - DK15-C-2 | ecosystem: Host-associated > Plants > Roots > Rhizosphere > Soil | place: USA...
ATCCGCCCGCACGCGCAAGGATGCCTTCCTCTCCGAGCGCCTCGAGGCGCTCGGCCCGGAGGAACGCGCCACGCTCGAGCGAGCCGCCTCGCTGCTCGAGGACATGCTCGAGTGACGGCGACGATCGACCGCACCTTCTCCTCGCTGCGGGTGCCCAACTACCGCCGCTACTTCACGGGCCAGGTCGTCTCGATCTCGGGTAACTGGATGCAGATCGTCGCCGAGATGTGGCTGATCGTGGAGCTGACGGGCAGCGGCGCGGCGGTCGGCATCACCGCCGGCCTGCAGTTCCTGCCGGTGCTGCTGTTCGGCGCCTGGGGCGGGATGCTTGCCGACCGCGTCGACAAGCGCACGCTGCTGACGGTCACGCAGCTGTGCATGGCGCTCCCCGCGCTGACGCTCTGGGGCCTGACGGCCGGCGGGGAGATCCATGCCTGGATGGTCTACGCGCTCGTGCTCGCCCGCGGGTGCGTGACCGCGATGGACAACCCGGCGCGCCAGTCGTTCGTGATGGAGATGGTCGGGCCGAAGCGCGTGGTCAACGCGGTCGCGCTGAACTCCGTGATCGTGCACTCCGCGCGAATCGTCGGTCCGGCGGCCGCCGGCGGGCTGATCGCGCTGATCGGCGTCTCGGCGTGCTTCGCGGTCAACGCCGCGACCTTCTTCGTGATGATCGCCGCGCTGCGGCTGATGGATCCCGCCCTGCTCCACCGTGCCGAGCGCGCCGCACGCTCGAGCGGGCAGCTGCGCGCGGGCCTGCGCCACGCGCGGCGGACGCCCGCGCTCCGGATCCCGCTGGTGATGATGGTCGTGGCCGGGACGGTGTCGTTCAACTTCCAGGTGCTGCTGCCGCTGCTCGCGGCGGAGACGTGGCACGGGACCGCGGCGACGTACGCGACGCTGACGGCCGCGATGGGGGTCGGCTCGGTGTTCGGCGCGCTGGCCGCGGGCGCGCGCGGGCGCGTGACGCCGGAGATCCTCGTCGCCGCAGCGGCGCTGTTCGGCGGCGCCGAGCTGCTGGTCGCGCTGGCGCCGTCGTTCCCGCTGCAGGCGCTCGCGCTCGTGCCGCTCGGCGCCGCCAGCGTCACGTTCGCGTCGGGCGTGAACTCGTCGCTCCAGCTCGCCGCCGCGCCGGCGCTGCGCGGGCGCGTGATGGCGCTCTACTCGATCGTGTTCCTCGGTTCGACGCCGATCGGCGCCCCGCTCGTCGGCTGGCTCGCCGAGGTGGCGGGCCCGCGCAGCGGCCTCTTCGCGGGCGCCGCGGCCGCGCTGGCGGCGGCCGTGTACGCCCGCGTTGCTTTCACGCGCGCCGGCGGGCAGCCGACAGCCTCACGCTCGCGAAGCCCAGAACCGTTGCCAGCGGATCGAACTGCCCGTGCTCGGCCGCAGCGGCGGCAATCAGCTAGTCGGGTGCCGGCTCAGGAGAACTTGGTCGATGGCCGCTCCTGCCGCACGCCGTCGACGTAGATGTCGACCCTCTCGTTGAAGAAGGCGATCAGCCCGGCGATGTTCTGGCTCTCGGGCAGCGGCGTCGGATAGGACCACGCCAGGTCCTGGTGGACGGTGTCGCCCGCCCGCACCGAGAACCACTCGGCCTCGCCCTTGTACGGGCAGTGGGTCACGGAATCGGTGCTCGCCAGCAGGTCCATCCGGACGTGCGTCCTCGGCAGGTAGTAGCGGACCGGCAGGCCGGTCTCGAACAGCAGCCGCGGACTGGGCGACTCGGCGATCGTCGTCCCGTCGACCTCCACGCGGACGTGCCTGGAGCTCGCGAGTATGTCGACGCGCGTGTAGGGGTTGCGCGGGTGAGTGAACACCTGCTCGTCCTCCTCGAACCAGGCGTCCATCGATCCCCAGTCGAGCCGGATCAGGTCACGCAGCTCCTCGATCGGCGAGTCCGGGTAGCGCACGGCGGCGCGCGGCGCCTCCTTGCCTCCCGCGCGGACGGTGAGCGTGCGGCCGTCGCCGCGGCTCGGTGAGTGGGCGACGCCGCCGTCCTCCGCCAGCAGCTCGGCGCGCACGTCGGCGAGCGGGAAGTAGTACGCCGGGTAGTAGGGAACCTCCCAGACGAGCGCCGGCCGGGTCGTGTCGGCCACCAGCTCGCCACCCAGGTAGGCGCGCACGCGCTTTGCGCCCGGCTCGATCCGGATCCGCCCGCGGGTCTTGCTCGTCTCGGCTTCAGTGGCGCTCATGTCGATGCCTCTCCTCGTCCTCGTCGTCGTCCTCTGGACTGATCGTCCCGTATTGCGCACGTGCGTTACGGCAGCGCGGCGCGCCGTCCTGTGCGCGCGCGTACCGGCGTAGGCCAGCATCGGGCGCTCGTAGTCAGCCACCAGCTTTGATGCTCGTGATGATGTATCTTCTGCATCATGCGCACCACCGTGACGATCTCCGACGAGCTCCTGGCGGCGGCCAAGCGCCGCGCCCGTGAGCGCGGACAGGCGTTGGGCGACGTGATCGATGCGGCGCTGCGACGTGAGCTCAGCCGGCCAGACCAAGCGCGGGAGCGGCCTCCCGTCCCGATCTTCCGGGGCGGGACCGGGCCCCGACCCGGCATCGACCTGACGTCGAACCGAACGCTGCACGAGGCGCTCGACGAGGGGCTCGAGCTCGACGCGCGCCGTTGACGCGTGTTCCTGCTCGACGTCAACGTCGTCCTCGCCGCACACCGCGACGACCATCCCCACCATCGCGCCGTCCGCTCCTGGTTCGACGAGACACTCGCGGGCGACGAGCCATTCGCGGTCCCGGTGCTGGTCTGGGCCTCGTTCCTGCGCCTCGCGACCAATCGCAGGATCTTCGAGGTTCCAACGCCGCGACCCGAAGCGTTCGCCTTCATCGACGCGACCTGCGCGCAGCCGCTGCACGTCCCCCTCGTTCCGGGCCCCCGCCACCTCACGCTCTTGCGCCGGCTCTGCGACGAGGCGGACGCCATCGGCGACCTCGTCCCTGACGCGGTGATCGGGGCCATCGCGGTCGAGTACAGCTGCGAGGTGGTCACGCTCGACCGCGACTTCGCCCGCTTCCGCTCCGTCCGCCACCTACGCCCACCCGGCAACTGAAAGGGCGCCGTCAAGCCGGCGCTCCGAGCCGACGGTACCCGTCGATCCGACCCACGAACTCGCGAGCAAGCTCGATCACTTCCATGTCGAGCGGCTCCACGCCGCTGAGATCCTCCCCGTCAGCCATTCTCGCAGTGACGGCAGAAGCTGCGGCGCCTCGAGACGGATCGCTCATTCCCACTCACGAATCTCCTCGATCCCGTACGCGTAGACCGCCTTGTCCGGTCCTCCGTGCACCGACCGGTCGGCCTGGTCGTCATCTTCCAGGTTGACCCCGCGTACCCCGACGCGACCCTCGCCCGGCGCCTTCCAGATCGGGGCATGAACGCTGCGCCGCCCGGTGCTGGCGGGGCGCGGGCGCCCGACGTTGACGCTCAGGACGCGGGCCATCGGCAGCCCTGGACTTTCGCAGGTGCCCGGCCCGGCTCTAGGGAGTGACTCAGGCGGCCACCGCGGCGACCGCGGCCCGCAACGACGTGAGGTGATCGGCGCCGGCCGGCAGCACGCCGACCGGGGTGCCGTCCGACCTCGCGAGCAACGCCGAGCCTCCGGGGACACCGACCGCGCGCGCGGCGACCGGATCGAGGAGCCGGACGGCGACCGGCACACGTGAAGCAAGCGACGACGCCGCGGAGTCCCAGGCCGGTTCGTCGCGAGCGGCGAACAGCGTCAGCCCGGGTTGCAGCAGGTCGAGCGTCGAGCGCTTGCCGGCCCATACGTGGGCGATCCGGGCGCCGAGGTCCGCGCGCACCTCCTGCTCCGCCGTCCGTCTCGAGCCGCCGGGGTCCGCCGAGCGCGCGGCGATGTACTCCGCGACGGGCCGGCGCTCGGGCTCGTACGAATCCAGCAGCCCCGGCGCGGCCCAGCCGCGGAGCACCCATCCGAGCCTCCAGCCGAGGTCGTAGCCGTCGTGCAGCGCGATGTTGAGGCCCGTCCCGCCGCGCGGCGTGACGCGGTGTGCGGCGTCGCCGGCCAGGAACACGCAGTCACTGCGCCAGCGCCCCGCGAGCTGGGCCGCTGCCGAGAAGCTCCTCGACCGCTCGACCCTCACCGGCAGGCGCGGCACGCCAGCGCCGAGCCGGACGAGCTCCGCGGCTCGCCGCTCGTCCGGCACGTCGCCGGCCTTGCCCGGCATCCCGAGCAGCCAGCGGTCCGACTGGCCCGCGGGCAAGAAGGACGCCGGCGCCGATGCGTGCGTCACGGAGTAGATGAGGTGGCGGCGCTCGCCGACGACGTCCCACAACGGCGCGCGGAAGAGCGTCGTGAAGCCCACCATGAGGTCCTCCGGACCGACCAGGGAGATGCCGAGCGCACGGCGCACCGCGCTCCGTGCGCCGTCGGCCGCCACCACGTAGCGGGCGTGCACCGAGCGCATCGCCCCCGTTCGCACGTCGCGCAGGTTGGCCCGGGCGCCGTCCCGTCCGGCGAAGATCCCGGTCAGCTCGGTTCCCAGCGCGACGCGAGCGCCCGGCGCAGCGCGCAGGTGCTCGAGCAGCAGCGGCTCGAGGTCGTCCTGCGCGACGCAGGCAGGTGCCGTCGGGCTGACCATGCGGCTCTGCTCCGGGTTCGGGTAGCCGACGACGATCGTCGTGCCGGCGGCGGCGTCGGCGAGCGTCTCGCATTCGAGCATCCGCCAGTCGACGTCCACGCTGCGCGCGCGGACCTCGGGCTCCAGCCCCCACGCCCGCACGAGCTCCATCGACCGCAGGCTGAGCACGGTCGCGCGCGGGTGCGAGGAGAGCACCGTCCGGCGCTCGACGAGCAGAACGGGGATGTCGTGGCGGGTCAGCTCGAGGGCGGCGGCCAACCCGGCCGGGCCGGCGCCGATCACGAGCACGGGAGTGTCTTGGATCATGGCGCCATCGTGCAGGCGGGGACGGCTGCGCGCATGAGCAACGGCTACTCAAATCGCGCGCGGGCGCGTCGCCGTACGGCTCAGGCGCGTGTCCCTTGGTCCGGCGGCGGGCGGTCGATCACACTTCGCGCATGCGCTGGCCGCTGATAGGGCGCGACGCCGAGCTCCGGCTCATCGGCGAAGCGCTCTCGAGTGATTCGGCGGGCGGCGTCGTGATCGCCGGGCCGGCCGGGGTCGGCAAGACGCGGCTCGCCGGCGAGGCCGCGGAGCTCGCGGGCGCGCAGGGCTGTGCGGTGGACTGGGTACGCGCGTCGCGGTCGGCGCGGTCGATCCCCCTGGGGGCGTTCGCGCCGTTGCTGCCGGCCACGGACCGCCGCCTGCCGGAGGGCGTGGAGCTGCTGACCCGCGCGCGTCACGCGCTGGCCGAGCGCGCCGCCGGCCGCCGGCTCGTGTTGTGCGTCGACGACGGGCAGCTCCTCGACGACGCGTCGGCGGCGCTGGTGCACCAGCTCGTGGCCACCGGTGAGGCCTTCGCCGTGCTGAGCCTGCGACGTGACGAGCCGGCTCCCGATGCCCTGCGGGCGTTGTGGAAGGACGAGCTGTGCGTGCTCGTCGAGCCGGCCGAACTCTCGCGCGGCGATGTCGAGGCGCTCCTCGGCGCCGCGTTGGACGGTCCGATCGACGGCCGCAGCCTCACCGCGCTGTGGGACCTGACCCGCGGCAACGCCCTGTTCCTGCGGGAGCTGGTGCGCCACGGCGTCGATCGCGGCCTGCTGGCCGAGGACGGCGGAGTGTGGCGCTGGCGCGGCGACGTCACCGCGGGAACGCGGCTGGCGGCGCTCGTCGACGTGCGCATCGACGACGCCGGCGCGAGCGGACGCCGCGTGCTGGAGCTGGTCGCGGTCGCCGCTTCGCTGGAGGCCGGGCTGCTTGAGCCCGGCGAGCTCCCCGCGCTGGAGGCGCTGGAGCGGCGCGAGCTCGTGCAGCGCCGCACGGACGGCCGGCGACGCCTGGTCGACGTCGCCCACCCGCTCCACGGCGAGACGGCGCGCGCGCGGCTGACGCGCACGCGCGCCGAGGCGATCCAGACACGGCTCGCGGACGCCGTCGAGGCGCACGGCGCCAGGCGCGGGGGCGACCTGCTGCGGCTCGCCGTCTGGCGACTGGAAGCGGGCGCGACCAGCGACCGCGGGCTCTTCGCCCGTGCGGCCGATCAGGCGCTCGCCGCCGCCGACGCGATGCTCGCCGAGCGTCTAGCGCGAGCGGCGGTCCAGGCGGGCGGGGGCTTCGGCGCACGGCTGACGCGCGCGCGAGCGCTGGCCGGCGCGGGCCGCGCGCCCGATGCGCAGCGGCTGCTCGCGGGCCTGGCGGCGCAGGCCGGGAACGACCGCGAGCGCGCAGCGGTCGCGCTGGCGACCGCGCGCAACCTGTTCTGGGCGCTGGACAGGGCCGACGAGGCGGATGCCGTCCTGCGGGACGCCGAGCAGCTCGTGGGCGACGATGCCCTGCGCCACGAGCTGACGGCGCAGCGGGTGCGGCTCACGGCCGCGCAGGGCCGCCCGCAGGCGGCGTTGGCCGCCGCGCAACCGCTGCTGTGCGACGGCTCGCTCCATGAGCGGGCGCGGACGACCGTCGCGCTGGGCGCGGTCGAGGCCTTGCTCTCCAGCGGCCGGACCGACGAGGCCGTCGCGCTGGCCGACGCGTCGCTGCCCGTCGCTCGCCGGCGCCGCCACGAGCTACCGCACGCCGAGCCCGTGCTGCTCGGCATGCGCGCGATGGCGCTGCGGCACGCCGGCCGCCTGGTCGAGGCGACGACGTTGTCCGAAAGCGCCTACGCGCGTCTCCTCGCGCGACGGTCGGCGCACGGTACGGCGGTCGAGGCCAACTCGCTCGGCCTGATCTGGCTCGCCCGCGGCCGGGTGCGCACGGCGCTGCGCTTCTGCCGCGAGAGCGCCGCGCTCCTGCGCGACGGCGACGCCGTCGGGATGCTTGCCTTCGCCCTCGCGGGAATCGGCCAAGCCGCCGCGCAGGCCGGCGAGTCGGACGCGGCGCGCGCGGCGCTCGCCGAGATGGAGCGGACGCCCCTGGGGCACAAGGGCTTCGCGGTCGAGCTACAGCTCGCGCGCGCCTGGAGCGCCGCCGCGAGCGGTGAGCTGTCCCGTGCGCGCCTGCTCGCGCGCGAGGCCGCCGCGTTCGCACAGGAGCGCGGCCAGGACGCTTACGCCGTCCGCGCCCTGCACGAGCTCTGCCGTCTGGGCGACCCGGCCACCGCCGCCCCGGAGCTCGCCCGGCTCGCCGGGAGGGTCGACGGGCCGTTCGCCGCGACCGCGGCCGCGCACGCGGCGGCGCTCGTCGCCGGCGACGGCGCCGAGCTGCTCAAGGTGGCCGAGCGCTTAGCCGCCGAGCACGCGCTCCTGGTGGCCGCCGAGGCGGCGGACGCCGCAGCCGCCGCACACCGCGACGCCGGCCGGCTCTCGAGCGCGCGCGTCGCCGCCGCGCGCGCCGCCCGCTGGCTGGCGAGCTGTGAGGGGGCGCGCCCGCCGACGATGCTCGCAGCGCCGGAGACCGCCGAGCTGACGCCCCGCGAGCGCGAGATCGCGCTGCTCGCCGCCGCCGGCGCAAGCAGCCGCCAGATCGCCGGCCGGCTCGTGATCTCCGTGCGCACGGTCGACAACCATCTGAGGAACGCTTACCGCAAGCTCGGCGTCACGCGCCGTCAGGACCTCCGCCGCGTCCTGAGCGGTACGCCCGAATGACGGTGCACGCCGATCCGGCGACGAGACGTCGGTCATCTCCGCGCCGCCGCCGGCCGTGTCCCCGAGAAGACGCTGGAAGGCGTCGATGGCGACGGCGACGATCCGCATCGGCAACGGGATCTCGTCTCCCTTCGCACGGCCCAGCGGCCCATGCCCGTCCCAGCACTCGAGGAGGTTGGCCAGCAGCGGTGGCACCGATGCCGGACTGCCAACACGCTCGCTGAGCATCTGTGCGACCTCGCACGCGGCGGTGAGGTGAGGCCGCGTGTCACGTGCCATCTTCGGGAAGCGACGAACGGCCTCGACGGCACGCCTCGGCCCGCTGCGAGCGCGAAGCTCATGAAGACGCCGATCATCACCGCCGCGACCGCGTTGATGATCCGCCTGCTGCCGACGAGCGCCTCGATGGTCGCCTCGCGCGGATCGCGCCCGCGCGACGACGCTCTCGGACGGCGGAGAGCAGGAAGACGCTGTAGTCCATCCCCTAGCGAGCCACCCGCAGGCTGTCCTCGAGCACCGTCCCGGCCTGCGATAACGCCCTGGCCCGTGCCATCGATCCTGGCGTCGGCACCAGCCGCTAGTCTTGCCTTCCCCCGGCCGGAGTAGCTCAGTCGGTTAGAGCAGCGGAATCATAATCCGCGTGTCGGGGGTTCGAGTCCCTCCTCCGGCATCGCGAAAGCTCCCGGTAGACGCGCAGTTTGCGTGTTTGGCGGTTAAGAAGACGCGCCATCCGCCGGGCCTTGGTAACGCCAGTGGAAACACGGCCGCAAATAACATCCACGGGGCGGCCCTGGGCTCGAGGCGGTGGGGTCGCTGCTCCCTTCAGGCGAGGCTGTCGCACAGGTTCGCTGCGAGGGCATTTCGTTGTGGCGATTTCCAATGGCGACTCCGCCGAGGCGCGAGCCACCACGGTGTAGAGCCAACCCGCCGCCGGCTTTGACGCGCTCACCGGCCCGTCGTTGGACTTTTCTCTAACGCGTGTTCTACGGCGCCTGGGGGCCGCGCGTCGCCCGGCGACTCGCGCGCACTGAGCAGACGATGCGCGTGCGCATCGCCCGCGACGAGCTGCGCCGGACCGCGAGCTCTCCCAGACGATCAAGGCGCTCGAGGCCGAGATCGCGAGCCTGGTCGCCCAGATCGCGCCGCGGCTGCTGTCCGAGCCTGGCTTCGGGCCGCTGACCGCGCCAAGCTCGTCGGCGAGATCGCCCGCGCCGGCCGGTTCGCCAGCGACGCCAAGCTCGCCCGCGCCGCCGGCGTCGCTCCGATTCCCGTCAGGTCCGGCAAGACCAACCGCCACCGGCTCGACCGCGGCGGCAACCGCCAGATCAACGCGCGACCATCCACCGCATCGCCGTCACGCGCCTGCGCTGCCACCCCGAGACCCAGGACCACATCGCCCGCAAACGCGCCGAAGGCAAGAGCACCAAGGAGGCCATCCGCTGCCTCAAGCGCCACCTCGCCCGCCGCCTCTGGCACCTGCTCCAGACCAGCGGCCCACGCCGAGTCAGACGATCACACCACCAATCCCTTGACACAGGAGCAGCGAAAGCAGCAGCGCAGCGCGACCCGGAGTGGCGGGGTCGAGCCCGGGAGCCGCTGGCCGGCGCTCCGTTGCGACGGCGCACGGTCAACTGGCTGGCTGGAGCGACGCAGCCGCTTGCTCACGCGAGTCGAACAGCGCGAGCAGGTCAGCGATGCCGGCGATTTCGAACATCCGCCGCGCCGGTCCAGGCGGGCAGATGATCAGGAGCACTCGTTCCTCGCGCCCGAGGACCGCGCGCGCCCGTATGAGTACGTTCACCCCGCTGGAGTCCAGGAAGGCTACGTCGGACAGATCGGCGACAAACGCCCCCTCACTTTCGCGTATCGCCGCGTCGAGGCTGGCGGTCAGGCGAGGGGCTGTGCTGATGTCCACTTCGCCGCGGACGAGCACGCCGGGCGCCCCTGCTAGGGGTGCCCGCTCGACCTCGAAGCCAGGCGGTCGATCGGTCATGCGTGCGCGGTCACGGAAGTTGCGCGGTCGGATGGCGGGGAGCCGAGTACCTGCAGGACGATCTGATGCCATTCGCCGCCTTGCTCGCTCCGAGGCGCGGCGTGGCGGGCCTCGGGTTGCGGAGACGACGCGCGCTCCCGGCGGGCGGGGACGTCGTCCTCGCGACGCTCCGCCCCCGGCTGGGCCGCCGAGACATCCGGCTTGGTCGGAACCGAAGGTGTAGACATCTTTCGCCTCGTTAGCGACGGCTGGGCTCGTGCCGCCCGAATGACGACGCGATAAGCTTCGAAAACAGAAGGATACTTCGAATACCGAAGTAGGCAAGCCCCAAACCTTGTTCTCCGACGAGACGCCGACCTCACCGCCATCGATGCTGGCGCTGCTCGAGCGAGCGCTGAGGCTCAGAGCGGCTCCCAGCTCGGGCGGGTCAGACCTCGGACCTGCGGGGCTATCTAACGCCCGACCGCCGGGCGTAGGGGGCGTTACTGCAATGGCGCCCGCAGCGCCGCAACGCTCGGGCCCCGACCCATCAGGAGGACCTGATGAGTGAGAGCATCATCCCACGTTCGGAGAACCCGACGACCGACCGCGACCAGGCCGTCCTACGGATGTGCGCCGCCGTCGAGCGGTTGCGCCAGCTCGCCACGAAGCAACGCCTCGTGGCCCAGGCGTTGAACTCGCGTGCGGCGAGCCTGGAGCTGCGTGCCAACGCGATCGAGAAGCGAGCCATCGGCCTGCGGTCGGGCCGGAGCAGAGGGCGAGACAGGGATCACTAGACGCGGGCACATGCTGATCGGGCCCCCTGGGAAACGGCCGCGCAGGTCGCCCAACGCGACCGTTTCCTGAGAGGGGGCATCCTTCCCCACTGTCGATCCGTGACCAGCGCCAACGCTGCTCCGCTGCGGCCGTGCCGCCCTCCTTTCTCGCCGGCTCCCAGGCAGGTAACGGCCAACTCCGCGCCGCGCTCGGAGGTCTAGCGGGGCACCGCGTCGTCCGGCGCGCTCGATCGCCCCAAGCCGGGTCACCGGCCGGACGCTCGGGCGTCGGATCCCGAACGACTAAGGGCAGCAACCCGCCGCCGGCGAGAAGAGGTCGCCGAGCGAACCTTCCCACGGGCGGAATTCGCCCGGCGCAGTCGCGCCAGCTCCCGAGTCGTCGTGCTCGTTCGCGCGCCCGCGACCCGGCGGTCCGATCTGGCCTGCTGAGCAACGCGCGGGCGCATGGCGATATACCCTCGCCGGCGGTGGCCGGCGGCGACGATCTAGATGAGTTGTTCGTGCGCGCGCGCGACAGCGATCGCCGCTCGCGGGCGCGGCGGTCGGTCGTGCGCCGGCGCCGGAGGATCCGTCCGGCGGTCGTGTCGGCGGCGATCGTCGTGGGTGCGCTCGCCGTGACCAGCTCGGAGCTCGGCGACGACGTGTCGTCCCCGGGGGACAAGGCGCTCCCCGTAGCGCGACCGGACGGTCGCGTCTACGTCAAGGGCGTGGTGGCGAGCTCGCGGCCGACGATGCCGAGCGCGTCCGCCATGCGGACGGCGTGGAGGTTCGCCCGTCGGCGCGTCGGACAGGTGTCGCTTGCCGTTCTCGACACGGCGGGTCGACTACGTGGACGGGACGCCGGTCGCCGTTATGTCTCCGCCAGCGTCGTCAAGGCGATGCTCCTCGTTGCAGAGCTACGACGGCTCGAGCGGAAGCGACTTGGTGTTGACCCCGCGACCGCGGATCTGCTGCGGGCCATGATCACCCGCAGTGACAACGCCGCCGCGGACTCGATCTACCTACGCGTCCGCGACGCGCGATTGTTCGCACTCGCCCGCTCGGCCCGCATGCGACGCTTCACGATCGCCGGCTACTGGGCGAACGCACAAGTCACGGCCGCCGATCTGGCGCGTTTCTTCTCACGCCTGCGCAAGCTGCTGCCGCGCCGGCACCGCCGGATGGGCCTCGGACTGCTGGCGTCGGTGGTATCGGAGCAGCGCTGGGGCCTGCCGCGGGCGGCGCCCGCGGGTTGGACGGTGTACTTCAAGGGCGGCTGGCGCGCCACAGACCGCGGCCAGCTCGTGCACCAGGCCGCCTGGCTGAACGACGGCAACCGCGCACTCGCCATCGCCGTGCTGACCGATGGACAGCCCTCACGGCGCTACGGAATCCACACCGTACGCGGGATAGCCAACCGCCTTCTCCAACCTCGCACATACCAACGACCAGCGGTCGTTGAGCGAGATCGCTTCCACGGGTCCGGGAAGCGGAGGCAGGACGTATTCACGAGCGTCCATGGCGATCCGCGTTGAGGCAAGGACGGCAGTGCCGCAGTCAGGCGAATGCGAAAGCGACGGGTTCGAGCCCCCTCTGTCGGGAGTTCACGCCCGGCTAGGCCGTTCCTATGCACTACGTTGACTCGGTCCAGTCGCGCGGGCTTCTCCGGAGCGACTGATCCACTCACGCGCTCGCCGTGCTGCGTCTAGAGGCTGACCCGGTCACCCGCCGCGAGGCATCAAGGCGTCGAAGACCCGCAACGCTCCTCGCTTCAGCGCCGTGGTGCCCGCTCGCGCGACCGCCGCCGGGGCCGAGGCCGCACCGGACGGCTCGAACTCGAGCAGGTCGCCTTCCGCCAGCGTGCCGACCTTGGCGACGTTGGCGTACACCCCGAGGCAGTGGTCAGCGTGAGCATTGATCGTCCGCAGGACGTTGGGGTCGGCTCGCAGGTCGCCCTGCTGGCGCGTCGGGATCGAGCAGCGCAGATCGGGAATCTCGACGTCGAAGATCACCTCCGGTGCGCGGACCCGTCCCCCGCACCAGCCGAACTCCACGAGCTCGGCGCCGTCACGGTCGATCAGCACGTTAGGCCTGAAGCGACGGACGTCGAACTGCGAACCGGGCGAGCGCTCGGCCAGCGCGCGCAGGCTCGCTCGCGTCAACAGGAGGATCGGGTAGGCGTCGTACAGCGCCCCGACCGGGGTGGCATAGCGGGCCATCTCGGCGAGCTTGCGCACCGGAAACATCGAGAAATCGGGGAGTGGCTCGCCGTCGGGGATGGTGAACTGGCGGCGCATGTCGGCCTTGGTGGCCTGCGGTGTCCGGTAGCGCCGCTTCTCCGAGAGCGCCGGGAGCGACTCAAGCCGCGCCGGTTTCCCGATCAGCTCTGACAGCCGGTCGTGGATCGCCGGATCGGAGCTGGAGACCTCACTCCCGTCCGGAAAGGTGACGATCACATCGAGCACGTCCCCAGGCCCGGCCGACCGGTCCGCGGGATTCTCCGCGAACCGGGCGCTGCACTGCAGCAGAACGGGCCAACGACGCGCGGTTGTGAACGTGTCGAGCCGCCAGATCTCGGCGACGCTGCCGGCGACGCTCATCGCGTCGGCGAGTCTACGCCAACGGGCGCCCCGAGCCTCGGCGTCGAGTCCCGCCACACGCTCCTCGTCAGTGGCGAACAGGTGCCGGCCCGCGAGGCCTTCCCTCGTCTGCGCGCATACCGGGGACGCGGCACCTGCTTCGCCTGCGCGAGCAGGAGCCCGCGGCCGCGCCCACTGCGTGCGCGCTAGGGACGACCAGCAGATGCGTTGTTGCAGTGGGCGCGCAGGCTCGATGGCGACCGCGTGTGGGCGCTTGAGGACTGCCGGCACGTGTCGGGCTCGTGGGAGCGGTTTCTGATCGAGCGCGGCGAGCGGGTGCTGCGGATCCCGACGCACCTGACCGCCAAGACGCGCAAGAGCGCGCGCCGGCGCGGCAAGTCCGACCCGATCGATGCGCTCGCTGTCGCGCGCGCCGCGCTGCAGGAGGGGCTGGAGTCCTTTCCGGCTGCGCAGCTGGACGGCCCCGAGCTCGATCTGCGGCTGCTCGTCGACCACCGCGAACGGCTCGTCCGCCACCGCGTCGAGCTCAACAGCACGCTGCAGTGGCATCTGCACGATCTGTGGCCCGAACTGCGGCTGCCCG
>Ga0307415_100000901_pt1 | contig 13600 bp, 10 predicted proteins | sample DK1Cmetagenome_FD_204524 | JGI IMG/M metagenome (GOLD analysis project Ga0307415, IMG submission 204524) | Maize rhizosphere microbial communities from greenhouse at UC Davis, California, United States - DK15-C-2 | ecosystem: Host-associated > Plants > Roots > Rhizosphere > Soil | place: USA...
TGTCGCCTCCGCCTCGCTCGTTCCTCGCTCGTTCCTCGCTCGGGCGTCGGCTCGCGGAAATTGTGCAAGTCCGGGGCGGCGGCGGGCCAGCTGACGCGCTTGACTAGCGCGACGAGACTGGAACCAGATCGCTACGAGAAGAGGAGACATGACCTCCACCGAGACCCGCAACGCTTACCTGGACCAGGTGGTCGCCCAGCAGGAACGCCTGGAGCAGGACCTTCGCTCCAAGCGGTCCAGCGCGCCGGCCCCGGCCGGATCGGCGGCTCCCGCGGCACCGCCACCGCCGCCGGCCCGGGCGATGGCGAAGCGGCAGCGGGTGGTGGAGGCCCTCGGTGGCGAGTCGCAGCCGGCGACGAGCGCGGTCGACGTCCGCGTCACCGGGTTCTGGCGGTGGCGCACGGTGATCGTGCCGCCGAACGCGTTCGTGGTGCACACCCGGCGCGGCCGCCCGGACCCCCTGCACCTCGGGCTCGGCGTCTCCTTCCGGTTCAACCCGGCCACCGACTCGTACCTGGTGGTGCCCGGCGCCATGCAGACGATTCTCATTAATGCGTACTGCATCTGCAGTGAACTGCAGGGCGTGGTCGTCCAGGCCTACGTTCAGTGGATCATCCAGGACTTCGCCACCGCGTACCGCCGGCTCGACTTCGGCGACCCCGAGGACCCGATGCGCCTGGTGAACCTCCAGCTCAAGGAGCAGGCCGAGGCCGCGATCAAGGACAAGGTCGCCACCATGGGCGTGCACGAGGTACTCAGCGACAAGCAGCCGATCGTCGAGGAACTGACCGCCCGGCTGCGGGCCGTGGCCGAGGGGGAGGGCGAGCACGCCACCGACCGCGGGCTCGGGCTGCGCATCGTCACCGTCCAGATCAAGGAGGCGATCGTCAGCTCGTCGCGGCTGTGGGAGAACCTGCAGAAGCCGTTCCGCTCGGAGCAGGGTCGCATCGCCCGGCTGGCCGAGCTGGCCGCCGAGGAGGCGGTCACGGCGCGCGAGCTGTCGGTGGCCAGCACCCAGGAGACGCAGCGGCTCGAGTCCGACCGGGAGCTGTCGGACCTGCGCGCCCGCAACGACGCGCTGACCTTCGACCGCGAGGCGGTCGAGCGGGTACGGCGGGCCGAGCGTGAGCAGGAGGACTCGCGACGCCTGGCCGAGCTGGCCGACGAGACCGCGATGCACGCGCTCGCGCTGGAGCGGGCCCGCGACGCCGAGGAGCTCGAGGTGGGGCGGATGCGGCTGCAGCGGGAGTACGAGCTGAAGCGCCTCGCCACCGACGGCGAGCTGTCCCTGGCCCACGCCGGTGCCGAGTCCGCCCACGCCGCCGCCCTGCTCGATCTGGAGCGGCAGCGCATCCGCGCCGCCATCGACAACGAGCAGTCGCCGGGCAACATCCAGGCCAAGCTCATCGACTCGCTGCCGGAGATCGTCGCCCGGCTGCCCAAGCCGGCCGAGCTGCGGGCGGTCACGATCGGCGGCGACGGCGCGACCACGGTCTCCGGCCTACTGGCCGAGCTGGCCGCCGTGGTCGGCGCCCTCCGCTCCGTCGTACCGCCCGCCCTTCCACCCGACTAGCCGCCTCCCTTCTCTGGATCTTGGATGGTTTGTGGGCCCCTGACCCCACAAACCATCCAAGATCTCGGCGATCCGCCGACCAGCCAAACGGGCAGAAATAGTCTGAAGCCTCGCGTGTCACCGTGACAGCCCACGAAACGCCGGTACCCTCACCCACCTAGGCAAAAGCCCATCTGACGCATGCGCATATGTGATCATGCCGGGCTTCTGCCGTTCGCCGTATTGGCGCCACCGAGAGCGCGATGTCTCGTTGGCCTTCGGGGCTGAAGGGTTGAGCGTGACGATGAGGACTGCCGTGGATCACTTCTACGAACCATCGGCGTATGCGGAAGCAGCCATAGGCACAACCGGGTCGGGCCACACCGCCGTGCTGGACCGACCCGCGGTCGCACCGGCCGCGCGGTACGACGTCGCGATCGTGGGCCTGGGCTATGTCGGCCTACCGACCGCGGTGAGCCTGCACGCCGGCGGCCGGCGGGTGCTGGGGCTCGACATCAGCCGTTCCCGCCTCGCGGCCATCCACGACGGCGCGGTGGACCTGCTCGACGAGGACCGCGAACGTCTGGACCGGGCACTGGCCGACACCGACGGGTTCCGGCTCGACCACGACGCGTCGGGCCTGGCCGACGCGTCGGCCGTGCTGATCTGCGTACCGACGCCGGTCGACGAACATCTGGTCCCCGACCTGGATGCGCTGCGGGCGGCCTGCGAGTCGGTGGTCCGCCACGCCCGGCCCGGCCAGACGCTGATGCTGACCTCGACCACGTACGTGGGGTGCACCCATGACCTGCTCGTGCGGCCGTTGCGGACCCGCGGGCTGACCGTCGGCGAGGACGTGTTCGTGGCGTTCGCGCCCGAGCGGATCGATCCCGGCAACGACCGGCACACGCAGCGCACCGTGCCGCGGGTGGTCGGCGGTGTGACCCACCGGTGTGCCGAACGGGCCGTGGAAACGTTGCGCGGCTGCGCTTCGCGTCTGCACGTGGTGCGCGACGCCGAGACCGCCGAGATGACCAAGCTGTACGAGAACACGTTCCGGGCGGTGAACATCTCGCTGGCCAACGAGTTCGCCGACATCAGCCGCACCCTGGGGCTGGACATCGCGGAGGTCATCGACGCGGCCGCCACCAAGCCGTACGGCTTCATGGCCTTCTACCCGGGCCCGGGCGTCGGTGGGCACTGCATTCCCTGCGACCCGCACTACCTGCTGTGGCAGCTGCGGGCCAGCCGGGTGCCGGCACCGGTGATCGAGGCCGCGATGGCCGCGGTGGCGCACCGGCCGCGCCGGGTCGCGCAGCGGGCGCTGGAGCTGCTCGCCAAGGGGCAGGGCACCGGGGCCGGCTCGGCGGCCAGCCCGCGCGTGCTGGTCGTCGGCGTGGCCTACAAGCCGGGGGTGAGCGACGTGCGCGAGTCGCCGGCCCTGGAGATCGTCGAGCGGTTGACCGACGCCGGGGTGCTGGTGTCCTTTGTCGACGAACGGATTCCGTCGATCACGGTACGGGGGGAGCGGTACGACCGGGTGGAGCGGCCGGGCGAGACGCGGTGGGACCTCGTGATCGTCCACGGTGTCCACCCGGAGACCGATCTCCACTGGTTGCGGGACCAGCCCGCCGTGCTCGACACCACGTACCGGTTGATCGACATCCCCTGGCGTGAGCTGCTGTGACCGTCTACATCAGCCGGAACGTTCCGCAGCCGGAGGTCGATCAGGATCCGCCGGTCGAGCCGCCGATTCCCCGATCGCGGCGAGTCACGGACCCGTCCACGGTGGAGGGTGGCCTTCGCCAGGAGATCCGTCGGATCGCCACGCTGCTCGCCCTGTCGCCGCTGGTCTTCGTGCTGGCCACCCAGACCCCGCGGCTGCTCGAGGCTCCGCTGACCGCCGCCTACGGCGCGGTCGTGCTGGCCGCCACCATCATCCTGATCTACATCGCGTACGCCCACTACGAGGACCCGAGCCAGCGGACGCTGTCCCAGCGACCGCGCAACCTGGCCGACTTCCCCGTGCTGCCGCCCAACCCGAAGGTCAGCGTGCTGCTGGCGGTCAAGGACGAGGCGGACGAGATCGAGCCGTGCATCCGGTCCATCTTGGACAATGACTACCGCAACCTGGACCTCATCGTGGTCGACGACGCCTCGACCGACGGCACGTCGACGATCCTGGACCGGCTGGCGCGGGAGTTCGGGGTCAAGGTGATCCACCTGCCGCGCAACGTGGGCAAGAAGCACGCCCTGGTCCGAGGGGCCGAGCACGCCGACGGCGACATCATCGCGTTCACCGACTCCGACTGCCGGTTGGCCGCCGACGCGATCCGGCTCTGCGTCGAGGCGATGATCCGCCACCCCGAACTGGGGGCGGTGAGCGGGCACACCCGGGCCACGAACGCGCGCGAGTCCCTGCTGACCCAGGTGCAGGACGTCTGGTACGAGGGCCAGTTCCGCGTCGTGAAGGGGGCCGAGGCCACGTTCGGCTCGGTGACCTGCGTCTCCGGCCCGCTGGCCGTGTTCCGCCGCGAGGCCATCCTGAACTACCTGCCGGCCTGGGCCGGCGACCGCTTCCTCGGCGGCGAGTTCCGGTTCGCCACCGACCGGCAGCTCACCGGGTACGTCCTCGGGCAGCGCTGGATCGGGCGCCGGCTCAAGGCGCGGTACGCGCACTCGCGGTTCGTCCGGGAGGCCGACTACCCGGAGCTGGAGTGGCGGGTCGGGTACGTTCAGGCGGCCAAGGTCTGGACGAAGGTGCCGGCCCGACCGCGGGCGTTCCTGCGCCAGCAGGTGCGGTGGAAGAAGTCCTTCGTACGCAACCTGTTCTTCACCGGGTCGTTCATGTGGCGCCGGGGCACCGGCGCCGGTTTCCTCTACTATGGACACGCGCTGTGGGTCGTCGTCGCGCCGGTCATGGCCCTGCGTCACATGGTGTGGGCGCCGATGCAGGGGCTGTGGCTGCTGACCGCCCTGTACCTGGGAGGGATCATCCTCAAGGGCACGGCCTGGGGGCTGGCGTTCAAGGTGGACGATCCCCGGTCCGGTCGCTGGCGTTACCGCCCGCTGATGAGCCTGATATCGGCTCTCGTCCTGTCCTGGCTGTTGCCCTACTCGCTGGCCACGATCCGGCGCGGCATCTGGTCGCGGGGATCGCGATGAACCGCTTTCGCCGGGCCACCCTGGCCGTGGTCACCGTGGGCGCGGTGGCGTTGTTGTACCTGTTCGTCGTGAGCCGAGGGGGCATCCTGCCGTGAAGATCCCGCTGCCGTTGATCCGCCTGCCCCTGTGGGTGGCGGCGGCGTTCATCGTGGTGGCGCCGTTCACCGTCGCCTGGCGGATGTACGACCAGCCGCCCACCTCCGGGGTGGGGGTGCAGTACGACGCACCCCCGTCGACGTCCACTCCGGACGACCTCACGACGTGGCGGTCGATGGGGGAGGGGCTGCCCGAGCGGGCGGCGCCGGTCGTGTTGGCCTACCACGACATCCGTCCACAGTCGAGCGACCGGTACATCGTGTCGCCGGTCGAGCTGGACCGGCAGCTGACGGCACTGGCGGCGGCCGGCTACCGCACGCTCACCTCGGCCGAGTTCGTCGCGTACCTGCGTGGCGGGCCCACGCCGCCACGCTCGGTGTACCTGACCTTCGACGACGGGACCAGCGGCCTGTACGCGTACGCCGACCGGATCCTGGCCAAGCACCGCATGCACGGCGTGTCGTACCTGATCAGCGGGCGCGTCGGCCGGTACCGCCCGTACTACCTGTCGTGGCGCGAGGTGTCGGACATGGCCGCGTCGGGGCGGTGGGACTTCCAGGCCCACACCCACGACCTGCACACCCGGGGGGCGGTCGGGCCGCGCCGGATCAACGGGTCGCTGCTGACCGGCAGCATGTGGCCGACGCCGGACCGGATGGAGACCGTCGACGAGCACCGCCAGCGGGTGGCGGCCGACCTGCGGCTGATGTTCGGCGACTTCGCCGAGCACGGACTGCCGGCCCCGGAGGTGTTCGCCTACCCGTTCTCCGACGCCAACCCGGACTACGACCGGGACGCGGTCAGCGCGACCCAGGAGCTGATCAGCGACGAGTTCGTCGGCGCGCTGACCAACAAGGTCTCCCAGCCGACGCCGGTGAGCCGCCGGGCCAGCCCGGGCAAGCTGTTCGAGCGGATCGAGGTGTTCTCCTCCACCCGGGCCACCGACCTGCTGGCCCAGATCGTGGCGTGGACGGCCATCCGACCCCAGGTGCGCGACCTGCTGGCCGACTCGCCCCGATGGTGGGACGAGCGCACCCGCTCGGTCGCCGATCTGTCCATACTGGATGGGAGCAATCCCGGCGCCACCGACGCGTCAAACTACCTGTCGGCGTCCTACGCGCCCTACGCCACCGCGGACTGGATGGACTACACGGTCACCGCCGAGGTCCGCGGCCTGCATCGCAGCGACAACAACGGCAACATCGTCGTGCGCTCCGGCAGCCCGGCCGAGACCGCCGTCCGCGTTTCCTGCTGCGGCGTGCAGGTCGTGTCCATACGCACCGGAAAGGTCATCGCCCAGCAGCGTCTCGGCCTGGCCGCGGTCCATCGCGTGTCCGTGAGCGTGCGGGACGGGCTGACGATCGTGACCGTCGACGACGAGGTGAGGATCCGGGTCGGCGCCGATCGCGGCGTCGCGGGCATCGGCGGGATCGGCCTGGCGTCCCGGCACGGGCACGGCACCGCCTGGCCGTTCTTCGCCAGGCTCGCGGTCGCCCCGCACTGAGAGGGGATCGAATGGTCCTGGCTGCGCCCGCGGTGGCGGGCCGTGCGAACGGGCGGCAGGCGCCGCCGCGTCCGACCCGGCCGTTCCGCCGCGACATCGAGGGCCTGCGGGCCGTCGCCGTCATCGCCGTGGTGCTGGGGCACGCCGGCGCGCCGTTCATGCGCGGCGGCTACGTCGGCGTGGACGTCTTCCTCGTCATCTCCGGCTTCCTGATCACCTCGTACCTGTGGCAAGAGGCCGCGACGACGGGGCGGGTCGGCATCGGGGCGTTCTACGCCCGCCGGGCCCTGCGCCTGCTGCCGGCCGCCGTCCTCGTCATCGCCGTGACGCTGCTGGCCACCTGGCTGTGGCTGCCCGCCTCCCGGTTGCGGTCGGTGGCCCTGGACGCCGTCACCGCCGCGGCCTACGGGCTGAACATCCGGTTGGCCGCCCAGGGCGCGGACTACTTCGCGGCCGACGGCGCGCTGTCACCGCTGCGCCATCTCTGGACTCTCGCCGTGGAGGAGCAGTTCTATCTCCTCTGGCCGGTGCTGCTGGCCGCGAGCGCGATCTGGTTCGGCCGCCGCCCCCGCCACGGTCGGCCCGCCCACCGGTGGTGGCCCGCCGTCGCCGTGGCCGGCCTGCTCGCGATCGCCTCCTTCGCCACCGCCGTCGCCCAGACCGTGTCCTCCCCTTCGTGGGCGTTCTTCGGCCCGGCGGCCCGGATCTGGGAGCTCGCGGTCGGCGCCCTGCTGGCGTTGTGCGCCCACCGGCTGAGTGCCCTGCCCCGGGCCGCGACGTCGACGCTGAGCTGGTCCGGGCTGGCCGCGGTGGTGGCGTCGGCCGTGCTCTACACCGAGGCCACACCGTATCCGGGCCTGGCCGCCCTCGTCCCGGTGGCCGGCACGGCGGCGGTCATCGCGGCCGGCTGCGCCCGCACCGACTCCGGGGTACAGCGGGCGCTGAGCAGCGGGCTGGGCCAGGGCATCGGCCGCCTGTCGTACTCGTGGTACCTGTGGCACTGGCCGGTGCTGGTGATCGCCCCGGTGCTGTTCGGGCTCGAGCTTCGTACGGGCCAGGGTGTCGTGCTCGCCATCTGGTCGCTCGTCCTGGCCGCCGTCACGTACCTGGTGGTGGAGGATCCCGTACGCACCGGGCGCTGGCTGCGCTCCCGACCGGCCCACGGTCTGACCCTCGGCGCCGGTCTGTCGGCCGGCCTGGCCGGCGTGGCCCTCGCCACCGCGTTCCTGGCACCGCCGTCCGCCGCCGGGCGGGCGCCGGACACCCGGGTCCGGTTGGCGGCCGGCGAAGCGCTGCCCGAGCTGATCGCCACCGCGGCCCGGACGGGGGAGCTGCCGGCCAACCTCCGGCCGTCGCTGGCCGCGGCCGACGGGGACCGTCCACTGTCCTATGCCGACGGTTGCGACCTGGCGCTGACCCAGTACGTGATCTCGCGCCTGTGCGAGTACGGCGACCGTTCGTCGCCGACGCGGGTCGTGCTCTTCGGCGACTCGCACGCCGGCCACTGGTTCCCGGCGCTGCACCGGTTGGCCGAACAGCGGCACTGGCGCCTGTTCGTCGCGACCAAGAGCGCCTGCTCGGCCGCGTCGGTGCTCATCCACCTGCCGGCGTTGAAGCGTCCGTACACCGAGTGCGCGACCTGGCACCGGGATGTGGTGGCCCGCATTCGCGACCTGCGTCCGGCGCTGGTCGTGATGTCGTCCCACGGCGCCGGCGGAACGCCCCTGCAGATCACCGATCCGGGCGCCGCCCCGGGTGCGGCCTCCGGGGGTGATGCCGCCCCGGGTGCCGCCTCCGGGGGTGACGCCTCCTCGGGCGACGTCGATCGGGTGTGGACGGCGGCCTGGCTGGCCACGGCCCGCCAGTTGCGCTCGGCCGGCACCCGGTTGGTCGTGATCAGTGACACGCCGCGCCCGGTCCGGGGCGCCCTGGGGTGCCTGTCCGCGCACCCGCACGACGTCGGGCGGTGTGCCCGCCCGGCGGACCGGGCGGTCAGCGAGACCCGCCGTCGCGCGATGGTGGCCGACGCCCTGACCCGCGCCGGCGTGACCGTGATCGACCCGGTGCCGTGGTTCTGCACCGCGTCGGTCTGCCCGGTCGTCGTCGGCGACACGCTCGTGTACAAGGACGGCAGCCACATGACCACCGCCTACGCCGAGGCCCTCGCGCCCGTGCTCGGCGCCCGCCTACCCGCCCTCGACTGACCGGCGTGTTAACAGGGTGACCCTGTTCAACGGAAATGGTTTGGAGGGACCACCTGCATAACACGCCCGTCAGCGCGGAGTCAGGCTCCGCGTCGGGGTGAGCGTGGGCGGCCGCGTGGTGGTGGTCGACGGCACGAGCGTGGTGACCTGGAACTTGGAGAACATGAACTCGGTGTTGTCGCCGCGGATGCCGACCGAGCCCGCGGTCCGGATGGGCGCGCACCCCATGCCCTTGTCGGTGGCGCCGACCACGAAATGACCGTTGACGAGCAGCGTTATTTTGACGCTGCCGTCGGGATTGTTGGAAACCGTCGCGCCGACCGCCCGCCATTGTCCGAGCGCGATGGGATACCCCTTGATCTGCGAGGTGAGCGTGTAGTACGTGCCGTTGTTGAAAACGCCACCCGGGCATTTCTTCTTGATCAACACCACGCCGTCGCGGCGGGCCACGCTGGCGTAATAGAGGTGGTACTGGTTCTGGTACCGCAGCCAGATGTGGATGCCGTCGAACGGCACCGGAAAGGTCGCCGAATCGGTGGCGAGCCGCACTATCTTGGCGTTGAAGCGCACGCGCACGTCGGCGAAGTCATGGCGGCGCGTGTTGAGCCGGAACACGGCCGAGTTGGTGCCCGCGGTCGACGTCGGCCCCGGACTGAGACGGTCGATCTTGCCGGTCCAGCCGTACCCGGTCGACGAGAACAGCGAGCCGCTCGTCATCTCCCAGTCGGCCGACGTGACCGCCGTGGTCTTGGTCGGGTTCCAGTACGCGTACTCATTGGTGATGAGCCGCGTCGTGGACGGGAACGTGGGCGAGAACAGCACCGTAGGCGTCACCGTCGGGTCGGGCTGGGCGGCGACGACGGTGGCGAATACGGTGACCATTACGGTGATGGTGCTGAGCACATTTCGACGCATCGGGTGACTCCCTCTGCATCGCGGAAGAGCCCGCGGCAGCAATGGTATTCGCCAGAAGTGTACTCGCTCCTAATGGGGTCGCTTGATGTGTTGTGAATTGCTGGATGGATGAGGATGGTGTGGCCTCGTGTGCCTGCCGGGGCACCCAACGGCTCGCGGGCGCCATTGGGTGCCCCTACAGGTCGGCCGGCCTCAGTCGAGCAGCGCGGTCACCGTGCCGGCGGCGACCGTGCGGCCGCCCTCGCGGACGGCGAACCCGAGGCCGACCTCCATGGCGACCGGTTGCCCGAGGTCGACGATCAGCCGGACGTCCTCGCCCGGCATGACCCTCGTCATGTCGCCGAGGTCGACCCCGCCGACCACATCCGTGGTGCGGAAGTGGAACTGCGGCCGGTAGTTGGAGAAGAAAGGCGTGCGTCGTCCTCCCTCGTCGGGTCGGAAGGCGTACAGCCGGGACTCGAACCGGCGGTGTGGCGTGATCGAGCCGGCCGCCGCGACCACCTGACCGCGACGGATCTGCTCGCGCCGGATCCCGCGCAGCAGCACGCCGGCGTTGTCGCCGGCCTGGGCCCGCGCCAGCGTCCGGCCGAAGCTCTCCAGCCCGGTGGCGACCGTCCGCAGCGTCGGGCCGAATCCGACGACCTCCACCGCGTCGCCGACGCTCACCGATCCCTGGGCGACCGCGCCGGTCACGACCGAGCCGCGCCCGGTGATGGTGAGCGCGTCCTGGATCGGCATGAGGAACGGCCGGTCCAGCCGGCGCGGCGGCACCGGCACATACCGGTCGACGGCGTCCATCAGGTCCACAATGGACGCGACCCAACGCGGGTCGCCATCCAGCGCGCGCAGCGCGGAGACCGGCACCACGGGTACCTCGGAGCCGGGAAACCCGAACGTGGACAACAGGTCACGCACCTCCAGCTCGACCAGGTCGAGCAGCTCGGCGTCGGTCACGGCGTCGGCCTTGTTCAGGGCCACCACGAGGTAGTGCACACCGACCCGGCGCGCCAGCAGGACGTGCTCGCGCGTCTGCGGCATGGAACCGTCCGATGCGGACACCACCAGGATCGCGCCGTCGACCTGGGCCGCACCCGTGATCATGTTCTTCACGTAGTCGGCGTGGCCCGGCATGTCGACGTGCGCGTAGTGCCGCGTGGCCGTGGAGTACTCGATGTGCGAGAGGTTGATGGTCAGGCCGCGGGCGATCTCCTCCGGCGACCGGTCGATGCCGTCGAACGGCACGTACCGGTTGGCCGCCGGGTCGCGCTCGGCGAACACCTTCGTGATGGCGGCCGTCAGGGTCGTCTTGCCGTGGTCGACGTGCCCGATCGTGCCGATGTTGACATGGGGCTTGTCGCGTCTGAATTGGCTCTTCGCCATGGTGATTCCTCTGGTCGTACGGCTGGCGGACGGCACAGCGCGGCGCGTCGCCAGGTCGCGGCCGCGCCAGAACCTGAGGTGCCCGACGTAGTGAAGGTGGCGCCGGGTCACCGGGCCACCCTCCTCCACCGGTTCTGCGGCTACGGGAGGAGGGTCAGCCTCGTGCGCCGCTATCCAGCCGTGCCGGCATCGCGCACGCCGGGCCCGGGCCCATCGCGCGAATGACGCCGACCGAGGTGAACACGATTCGACGATAGGGCGTCCGATCGGACGCGCCCAAGCGGTTTTCGCCCGGAGTACGGCTCAGCCGAGGCGGCGAAGCTCCTCGCGCAACCATTCCGACATGCGCGGTCCGTCGAAGATCCGCTCTGGTATGAGATAGCGTTCCTCCGTCACCCGCCGGATCGCGCCGTCGCGTACGGGCAGGAGCACCAGCTCCAACTGGATCGGTCGCAGCGGTCGACCCAGCTCCCGTTCCACGGCCTGGACGGCCAGGCCCACGTGGGGCGAGGACGGAAGCTGGCGAGGAATGTCGCGCTCCTTCCGGCCGTCGTGCCACCGCAGCGCCTCGGGCCAGCGACGGGTCGCGATCCGTTGCAACTCCGGCCATCGGGTCAGGCCCGGGACGTCCGGTCCGGAGAAGTCCATCTGCATCGGGGGCGAGCCGGCCAGCTCGAACGTCCACCGGGGCAGTCCGATCACGGTGCGCCACCAGCCGAGCCACGCCTCACCGAGGCCCGCCGGCGAGCCCGGTTCGGTCGTCGGCTCGGGCAGCCGCTCGATGTCCAGCGGCCCCGGCACGAACGGGTCGGGCGGCACCTCGATCCGCTCCGCCGCCCGCATCCACAACGGAAAGTCGTAGAGCAGGCTGCACCCGTCGACCGAGATCTGCCACGACGTCGTGCCCAGCCTCCGCATGTACCACCGCCGATCCCTGGACAGTCTAGATCGCCGCCGCCCCACCCGCCGACCGCCCCCAACCGCGTTGATCATGAACTCAGGTTCATGATCAACGCGGTTTCAGGCCCCCAGGTTCATGATCAAGGCGGTCCGGATGCCGACGAATCGGACGGACTAGACGGTCTGGTAACGGATCGTGATGTCGCCGGAGTCGGTGGCGGCGTCGATCTGGTGCTCCGCGTCCGCGGCGGTCGGCACCTCGACGATCGTCTCTCCGCTGTCGGTATGGGTCTTCACACCGTACGGGCCGGAGCCCGACGGCACCGCGATCACCACGGAACCGGAGTCGGTCCTGGTCTGCACCGTGGCCGGCGCGGCGTTGAACTGGAGATCCACATCGCCGGAGTCCAACGTGACCTCGACGCTGGTCGACGTCAGGCCCTGGCCGGTCAGCGTGCCGGAGTCCAGCCGCACCGCCAGCGGCCCGCCCAGTCCGGTGACGTCCAGGTCCCCGCTGTCGGCGTCGAGCCGGGCCGGTCCCTGGATCCCGGAGACGCGCACGCTGCCCGAGTCGGTGCGCAGGCGCAGGGTGACGTCGGCCGGGACGGTCATCGTCACGCTCGCCTCGCAGTACGCCCCGAAGACACGGAACCCGCACCCGCGCAGGCGCACGGTGAGGATCCCGCCGTCCAGCCCGGCCGCGTACGGGGGCTGCCGCGTGTTCCAGTGCAACCGCGTGCGCACCGTGGAGCTGTCGTCCATCGATAATCCAATTTGGACATCGGCGCTGTCCACCTCCACGATCACGGTCGTGGCCCGGCCGAAGCTGTCCGTGAACTCGCGGTTCTGCTCGACCCGGTCCTCCAGGGCCGTCATGACGAGGATGGCTCCGGCCAGCAGTGAGCCCGCCACCGCGACGGCGGCCAGCGTTGCCCAGTTGAGTCTGCGCCGGTTCTCCGCCATGACACCCTCCGCCTCTCCCGTACCGACGTCACCGACGGTACGCAGGCCCGGTGGCCGGGCCCATCCGGCAGGCCCGCCGGTCCCTGGTACGGCTAGCCCTACCGTGCCGGGTCTAGAGTCCTCGGCGTGGACCCGCTGCGGGACGATCTCGAATCCAGGAACGCGCCGCTGGAGTACTGGTTCATCAAGCTCCACGCCGGTGAGCTGGCCTTCCTGGTCGACTACATCGTCCGCCGCGCCGCCGGCCGGTCCGAGGTGCGGGTCAGCCTGTGGATCGGCGACCGCGGCCGGGTGGTGCGTACGTACGCGCCGGGCCGGGCGGCCGGCGTCGAGGTGGTCATCGGCGACGATCGCTTCGGTGTCGACCACTGCGTGGGGGCCGGCGAGGACGTGTCCTGGGACCTGCGGTACGGGGTCGGGCCCGGGCGGGCGGCGCCCAGGGTGCCGCTGCTCGACGGTGCGTTCGACATGTCGCTGGTCAGCCGCCCGCGCACCGTGTTCGACGGATCGGTGACGGTCGCCGGCGTCCGGTACGGCGTGGCGGCCGCGCCCGGTTCGGTGACGCACTACTGGGGCCGCCGCCTGCCCGACCGATGGCACTGGATCTCGGCGAACTCGTTCGGCGACGCCGACCTGACGCTGGAGTGCGTGCTCCTGCGTACCCGGTTGTGGGGCCGCCGGCCGGCCCTGAGCGCGGGATACCTCTGGACCTCGGAGGCCGGACGGGACCGCCTGCTCGTCTCCCCGCTCACCGGTCTGATCACGGTCGCCGGCCCGCGCACCGACTACGCGCTGACCGCCCGCGGCCCCCGCGGTACGACGCGCCTGCGCTGCTCGGCCCCGCCCGGCCGGTACAACGACCTCGGTGAGGGCATCCACCAGACCCTGCTCGGCCGCTGCGAGGTCGTCGGCCGTGACCTG
>Ga0307415_100000902_pt1 | contig 13600 bp, 13 predicted proteins | sample DK1Cmetagenome_FD_204524 | JGI IMG/M metagenome (GOLD analysis project Ga0307415, IMG submission 204524) | Maize rhizosphere microbial communities from greenhouse at UC Davis, California, United States - DK15-C-2 | ecosystem: Host-associated > Plants > Roots > Rhizosphere > Soil | place: USA...
CATCATCGGGACCATGTCGGTGGCGGAGCTCAGCGCGCTGCGCGCCGGCGACGAGGTCGCCGGCGTCTACGCGTGCACCCGCAAGGACCGCCTGACCGCGCGGACCGGCTCGCCGTACCTCGCGCTGGAGCTGCGGGACCGCACCAGCGCGCTGCCGGCGCGCGTGTTCCGCGACGCCGACCTGCTCGGCGGCCGCTTCGACCGCGGCGACCTCGTGCGCGTGCAGGGTCGCGTCGAGCGCTTCCGCGACGAGCTGCAGGTCGAGGTCCGCGCGATCGAGCGCGCGGAGGACGCCGACCCGGCCGCGTTCCTGCCGGTCGCCTACCGCAACCTCGACGAGCTCGACGGCTTCCTCGAGCACCTCGCGCGCGAGGTCCACGACCCCGGCTACGGCGCGCTGCTCGAGGGGCTGCTGGCGGATGCGTCGCTGCGCGCCGAGTGGCGCCGCGCGCCGTGCACGCGCGCCGGCCATCACGCCTACCTCGGCGGCCTGCTCGAGCACACGGTCGCCGTCGGGACGCTCGCGCTGGAGACGTGTCAGCTGCATCCGCGTCTGAACTCGGACCTGCTGCTCACGGCCGCGGTCGTGCACGACCTGGGCAAGACGCGCGAGTTCACCTACGGCGCGGAGATCGGCCTCTCGGAGGAGGGACGGCTCCTCGGGCACCTCGTGCTCGGCCAGCAGCTGCTCGAGCCGCGCATCGCCGCGCTCGCGCCCGAGCGCCGCGTGGCGCTGCTGCACTGCGTGCTCTGCCACCACGGCCCGGACGCGGCGTCGGGCCGGCGCTTCGGCTCGCCGGAGGCGCTCGCGCTGCATCGGCTGAACGCGCTGGATGCCGCTGTCAAGGGCGCCTTGGAGCACGGCATGAGCTGAGGGTTGCGCCCGCCGGGCGTCACGGTCGCAGCGCGCGCAGCTCGCCGACGCGCACGCCGCGCGAGTTGACGATCGGCGCCACCGCCAGCGACTCGGGCACGGCGGCGGCCAGCCCGAGCGCCGCGCGCGCCAGCCCGACGGCGGCCGGGGGCACCGCGCGCTGCGCGCCGTCGCGGACCTTGAGCGCGAGCCCGCGGCCGTCGGCCAGGCCGACCGCGAGCACGCCCTCCGCACCGATCTTCGCCACGAGACCGGGCTCGGCGCGCATCAGCTCCGTGTCGATCGCGCCGTCGTAGGCGACCAGCTCGGGATGCCGGCGCATCGCCGCCGCGCAGCGGTCGCCGGAGGGCCCGAGCCCGCCGCCGGCGAGGCCGCCGAACGCACGCGCGAGCGCCGCGAGCGGCACCGCGAACGTGCGCATCCCGCAGCCGTCGGTCGCCTCCTCGGACATCGCCCCGACGCCGCACGCCTCGAGCACGCAGTCGCGCATCGCACCCTGCAGCGGGTGCCCGGCGCGGAAGTAGCCGTCGAGCGGCCAGTCCTCCAGCAGGCAGCGAGCGAGCCCGAATGCGTGCTTGCCGGAGCAGTTGTGGCGGATCCGCGACGGCCGGGCGGGGCGAGCGACCGCCGGGTCGCGCGGCTGCTCAGGCCCGCAGGCGAGCGCGTCCTCGAGCAGCCCGCAGGCGTTCAGCACCTGCGCGACGCCCTCGACGTGGGCGTCCGACCCCCCGTGCGACGCGCACGCCAGCGCGAGGTGGCGCTCGCCGAGGCCGAAGCGCTCGAGCACGCCCGCGCGGACGCTGCCGAGCGCCTGCAGCGGCTTGACCGCCGAGCGCGCGAACACCGGCAGCTCGGGGTCCGGACCGGCGACCGTGCCGTCGGGGTGCGCGACGCACCACGCGACGAGATGCTCGGACTCCTCGGCACCGCCGCGCAGGGCGACGACCCGCGTCAGGAGCCCGCCTCCCGCCAGCGCGCGCGGCTCTCCTCGATGACCAGCTTCGGGATCTCGACGAGGCAGTGCAGAGGCTCCGGCATCGGCGCCGAACGATAATGCCGCCGTGCGGGCGGCGGCCGTCGCCATACTACGGGCGATGCCGACCGACGGAACGCTGGAGGCGCTGCTCGAGCCGCTCCGGCGCGACCCGGAGCGCTCCGCCGTGCTGCTCGACGTCGACGGGGTGCTCGCGCCGATCGTCTCGCAGCCGGACGACGCGCACATGCCCGAGACGACGCGGCGCCCGCTGATCGAGGTCGCGCGGCGCTACGGGACGGTCGCCTGCGTCTCGGGCCGGCGGGCGTCCGATGCGCGCCGGATCGTCTCGCTTGGCTCGATCGCGTACCTCGGCAACCACGGCTCCGAGGTGCTGCGGCCGGGCGCGGTCTCGCCCGAGCTCGACCGCGAGCTGCAGGCCTGGACGCGGCGGATCCAGGGATTCATGGCCGAGGCCTACGGCGACGACCTGCGGCGGCTGCGTGTGCGACTGGAGGACAAGGAGGCGATCGCCGCCCTGCACTGGCGCGGGGTCCCCGACGAGGAAGGCGCCGAGCAGGCGATCCGCGCGGTCGCCGAGCGCGCCGAGGCGGCGGGCTACAAGACCCACTGGGGCCGCAAGGTGCTCGAGATCCGGCCGCCCGTGCGGATCGACAAGGGCGCGGGGATCGTCGCGCTGCTGCGCGACGCCGACCTCGCGGCCGCGATCTACGTCGGCGACGACATGACCGACATCGACGCGTTCCGCGGCTTGACCGAGCTCGTCGAGCTCGGCCGCCTCGGCTCCGCCGTGCGCGTCGGCGTGCGCTCCGACGAGGGGCCGCCCGCGCTGGAGGAGCAGGCGGACGCGATGGTCGACGGGACCGACGGCGTGCGCGAGCTGCTCAAGGCTCTGCTCGCCTGACCGCGCTGTGCGGTTCGTCGACTTCCTCAAGGCGACGGTGCTGCTCAGCGCGGCATCGGCGACGTTCCTCGCCGCGCTGACGATCCTGCAGGTGCGCGAAGACGAAGAGCCGACGCTGATGGAGGTCGCGATCGGCTGGTGGCTGGCGGCTGGGCTGATCGGCGCCTGGCTGGGGCGCCGCAACGCCGCCTCGCCGCCGATCGCACGGCTGCTCGCGGACGCGCGGATGCAGATGTCGCTCCCCGAGATACGCCCCGGCACGACGCTGCTCAACCGGCTCTGGCCGCTCCTGCTCTCGACGATCGGCGCAGCCGCGCTCGGCGTATTCGCCCCGCAGGTGTCGGCCGTCGCCGCCGGCTTCGCGATCATCTGGGCGCTCGCCTGGCGACGCCAGGAGAGCGCCGTCTCGGCGATCGAGCAGCGTGACGGCTTCCGCTTCTACGTCGACAAGACGGCGCCGTTCGCGCCGATCCGGCTCATCCGGGCGCCCGGCCTCAGAACAGGCTGACGAGCCCGACCAGCGCCGGCGCGATCGCGAGCGCGGGGAGGAAGTTGCCGACCTTGACGTCCTTGATGTCGAGTAGCTTGAGCGCGATCCCGATGATCGTCACGCCGCCCGCGGACGTCAGCACGGCGAGCGCCTCGCCGACGAGCACGTCCTCGAACAGGCCCGCGCCGAGCGTGATCGCACCCTGGACGAGCAGCACGGTGACGGCGGCGAGTGCGACGCCCCAGCCGAGCGTTGCGGCGAGCGCGATCGAGGCGAAGCCGTCGAGCACCGCCTTGGTGGCGAGCAGCTCGTAGTCGCCCGTCAGGCCGTCCTGGATCGAGCCGACGACCGTGAGCGAGCCGACGCAGAACAGCAGCGACGCCGTGACGAAGCCCTCGGACACCGTCGAGTGCCCGTCCTCGCCGGCGAGCCGCGCCTGCACGCGGTCGCCGAGCCGCTCCAGCCGCCGCTCGATCCCGAGCGCCTCGCCGAGGATGCCGCCGACCAGGATGCCCGCCAGTACGTACAGCGGCGTCGAGGTCGACGTGTGCTCGCCGCCCCACGCGAGCGCCAGGTCGACGCCGAGCGCGAGCGTGATCATGCCGAGGCCGGCGACCACGCGCTGCTGGACGCGCTCGGGCAGCCGCGGTCCGACGGCGGTCCCGATCGCCGCGCCGGTGAGCACGGTCCCGACGTTGATGAGCGTGCCGACCAATCGCGGCGGTGCAGGATGGCAGGGGCGCGCGAGAATGCCCGCTCGATGGCGCGGACCGACGTCCTGTTGATCTCGATCGGCGGCACCGCCGGGCTGCGCGCGGCCGACGACGCGCTCGCGGGGTCGATGCGCCGCGCCGGCGCGGCGGTCGCGGTCGCGCGAGTCGCGCGCGCCCGCGAGCCGCGGACGTTCGCGTTGACCGACCTCGCGTGGGCGGTGCCGGCGCGGCGGGCGGCGTCGGAGGCGCTGCGCGACGCGCGCCCGCGCGCGATCGTCTACTCGAGCACCACGGCGGCGCTGCTGTGGCCCGAGCCGGGCGCGATCCGCTTCGACGCCCCGGCGGCCGGCAACCGGCCGGGCCGGCACGGGATCTGGCAGCGCCCGCTCGAGCGCCGCCGGTTCGCGGACGCGCCGTTGCTGCTGCCGTGGAGCGAGGGCGCGCTGGCCGAGGCGCCGGCGCCGCACGGCCCGGCGCTCGTCGTGCCGGTGGCGGTCGCCGCATCGGGACCGGCGGCCCGGCGCGACATCGCCGCCATCACGTATGGCGCGAACCCCGAGAAGAAGGGTCTCGATCGCGTGCTGTCGGCGTGGCGGCGCGTGCGCCGCGACGGCGAGACGCTCGTCGTCGCGGGGCTCGCCGGGCGCGACGAGGACGGCGTGCGCTTCGCGGGCATGGTTCCGGCGCGCGACTATCGCGCGCTGCTGCGGCGCGCACGGGCGTTCGCGACGGCGCCGCGGCGCGAGGACTACGGGATCGCGCAGCTCGAGGCGCTGGCGGACGGCTGCATGCTCGTGACGAACGCGGCGCCGGGCCCGTACGCGGCACTGGCGCCGGCGCGCGCGCTGGATCCGCGGCTCGTCGGCGACGACCTCGCGGGCGCGCTGCGCGTCGCGCTCGACGACCCGGCTCGGGATTACGCGGAGCGCGCTCGGGCGCTGCTGGCCCCGTGGGCGCCGGAGGCGGTCGACGAGCTCGTGCGCGAGCGGCTGCTGCCGGCGCTGCTGGCGGTCGCCGGCGGATGATTCCTACGTTGACCCCAATTATCGGGGTCAACGTGGGAATCATCCCGCGCCATCGCTCACCCCAGCGCCCGCAGTAGCCCCGCCGTCAGGGCCGCAACCGCGACCACGACGACCACCGACGCGCCGCGCCACGCGGCCACGCCGGCGAGCGCGACGCCGGCGGTGTCCGCCCCGATGGCGAGCTCGCGGCCGTCCGCGAGCGCCTGCGTGACGACCAGCGCCGCGAACAGAGCGGGCGCCAGCAGCGCCACGACCGCCGTGAACCACGGCGGCAGCGTGCGCCCGCCGAGCGCGACGGGGCCGATCCCCTTCTCGACGGCGGTCACGATTGCGCATGCGCCGACCAGCAGCAGCGCCGAGCCGGTGCTCACGCGGCGACCCTCCTGCGGAACTGCAGACCGGCGAGCGCGGCGAGCGAGGCGGCGAGCACCGGCACGCCCGGCGGGGCGAGCGGGACGAGCACGAGCGCGATCAGCGCGCCGGCCGCGGCCACCCCCCGCGCCGCCCCGCTCTGGCGCAGCTCGTCGATCAGCAGCGCGAGGAAGAAGGCCGGGTAGAGCGCGTCAAGCCCGAGCGCCTTCGAGTCGCCCAGCGCCGAGCCGCCGAGCACGCCGGCGACCGTCCCGCCGACCCAGCCGACGTACTGGATCGCGCTCGAGCCGAACAGGACCCAGCGGTCGAAGCCGCCCTCGCCGTCCGAGGCGAGCGCCCACGAGGCGTCGACGACCGTCTGGCCCTGCGCCGCGCGCGCACCGGGGCCGCCCGGCAGCGACGGCCCGATCGCGAAGCCCATCGGCAGGAAGCGCGAGTTCATCAGCGCCGCCGCGCCGATCGCCGAGCCGAGCCCGCCGCCGGCGGAGATGATCCCGAGCGCCGCGAACTGCGCGGACCCCGCGAACACGATCGCGGACATCAGCACCGCGGTCCACGCCGGCATTCCGACGTCGCGCGCGAGCACGCCGAACGACGTCGCCAGCAGCACCGCGGCCAGCGCGAACGGGACGCCCGCGCGGACGCCGGCCCTGAAGCCGGCGTTCATGCGGTCGCGCGGCTCCGCTTGCGCAGCGACGCGAGCTCCGCCCACGTCCGCGTGTTGGCCACCTGTGCGGGCGTCAGCCACGCCCGCCGCGCCGTCGCGATCCCGTAGCGCATCAGCTCGAGGTTGCGGACCGAGTGCGCGTCGGAGTCGACGACGATCAGCACACCCGCCTCCGCCGCCGCTCGCGCGTGGATCTCGTTGAGGTCGCGGCGGTCGGGCGCGGCGTTGATCTCGAGCATCGTGTGCGTCCGCGCGGCGGCTTCGATCACGCGCTCCATGTCGAGGAGGTACGGGCCGCGGGTCTCGATCTTGCGCCCGGTCGGATGGCCGATCACGTCGACGAGCGGATGCTCGATCGCCGCCACCATCCGCGCCGTCATGTCCTGCTCGCTCATCCCGAACGACGTGTGCACCGACGCGACGACCCAGTCGAGCTCTGCGAGCAGCTCGTCGGGGTAGTCGAGCGAGCCGTCGGTCAGGACGTTGGTCTCGGTGCCGATCAGCAGCTCGAAGTCGTCGAGCTCCGCATTGCGCGCCCGCACGCGCTCGATCTGGGTGCGCAGCGTCTCGGCGTCGACGTCGTTGCCGAAGCCGTGCGACGCCGAGTGGTCGGTGATCGCCAGGTACTCGTAGCCGCGTGCCCGCGCGCCCGCGAGCATCGCCTCGACGTCCTGGCGGCCGTCCGACAGCGTGGTGTGGGAGTGCAGGTCGCCGCGCAGGTCGGCGAGCGTGACGAGCTCGGGCAGCGTGCCGGCCACGGCCGCCTCGAGCTCGCCGCGCCCCTCGCGCAGCTCCGGCGGGATCCACGCCAGCCCGAGCTTCGCGTACACGTCTTCCTCGGTCGGGCAGCGCAGCGTCTCGCCGGTCGCGTCGTCGAGGATGCCGTACTCCGACACGTGCAGCCCGCGCCGTACAGACGCCTCTCGCAGCGCGACGTTGTGCGCCTTCGAGCCCGTGAAGTGCTGCAGCACGTTGCCGAACTGGTCCGGCTCGACGACCTTGAGGTCGACCTTCATGCCCGCGAACGTCGTGACGCGCGCCCCCGCCTCGCCGGACGAGTCGACCGACTCCACGATCGGCAGCTCGCGCAGCGTCTTGACGAGCGCCGCGGGATCGGCCGCGGTGGCGATCACGTCGAGGTCCTTGACCGCGTCGGCCTGGCGGCGCAGCGAGCCCGCGACCTCCACGCGCTCGGCGCCGGGCACGGCGCGCAGCGCGTCGACCACCTGCTCGGCGATCGGGAGCGCGCGAGAGAGCAGCACGCGCGGCGCGGGGCGGCCGTCGAAGCCGCCGGCCAGCTGCTCGAGCAGCTTCTCCTCGACTTTGGCGCCGAACCCGCGCAGTCCGCGCAGCATCTGCTGCTCGGCCGCGGCGCGCAGCGCCTCGAGCGAGTCGATGCCGAGCTCGTCGTAGAGCCGGCGCGCGCGCTTGGGGCCGAACCCGGGCAGGTGCATCATCGCGATCAGGCCGCTCGGGAACTGCGCGCGCAGCTTCTGCGCCTGCGTGGTGTCGCCCGTCTCGACGAGCGTCTGCAGCTTGGTCTCGAGCGTCTTGCCGATGCCCGGCAGCTCGGTCACGCGGCCGTCGCGCACGAGCTGCTCGACGGACACGGAGGCATCGCGCACGGTCTTGGCCGCGGTGCGGTATGCGAGCACGCGGTACTGCACGGCGCCGTCGAGCTCGTACAGGTCGGCGAGCTCGTCGAAGGCGGCGGCGATCTGGGCGTTCGTCACCCGCCTTAGCCTACGCGGCTCCAGTCGCCGCCAGCGGCTGCCGATCCAGAGCGGATGAAGACCGAGCAGCTTGCCGTCGTCCGCGGCTGGGCCGACACGCGCTCCGCGCTGCGCGCGTGGCAGCAGCGGCCCGGTGCGACGCTCGCCCCGTGGGCCGTCGGCAGCCTCGCCGTCGCCGTGCTGCTGCTGCTCGCGACGTGGGTCGTCGCCGTGCTCAGCGTGCCGGACGCATCCGGCTGGAGGCTCGTCGGCGTCGGGCGCGTCGGCCGCTGGGACGACTACTTCTTCATCCTCTACCGCAACGGCCTCGTCCTCGCCCTGCACGCGATGGCCTGTGTCGCGGGGTTCATGGCCGGATCCTCGCTGCCGATCGTCGCCGCGGGCTACAGCGGCTGGTGGCGCCGCGTGCACGACCACGCCGGGCGGCTCGCGATCGGCTTCGTGGCCGCCGCGACGCTGTTCTCGCTCGGCACGCAGGCCTACGCGCTCGGCGCGTACGCGTCGACGTTGGCGGCCGAGCGCGGGATGTCGCCGGCGCTGCTGCTGCTCGGCCTGCTGCCGCACGCGCTGCCCGAGCTGGGCGCGCTGTTCCTGCCGCTCGCGGCCTGGATCCTCGCGAGCCGTCGCGGCGCCTGGCACGAGCTGCTGGCCGCGACGTTCGTGACGAGCGCGATCGCGGTACCCGTGCTGTTGGCGGCGGCCGCCGTGGAGGTCTGGGTGACGCCGCACGTACTATACTTTCTGAAGTAAGCAAGCCCGACAAGGAGCGACATGGCCGGCGTCAACGAGGTCACCGACACCAACTTCCAGGCAGAGGTCATCGAGTCAGACCAGCCGGTGCTGGTCGACTTCTGGGCCCCGTGGTGCGGCCCGTGCCGGATGGTCTCGCCGATCGTCGAGGAGATCGCCGGCGAGCGCCGCGACCTCAAGGTCGTCAAGCTCAACACCGACGAGAACATCCAGACGGCGTCGGAGTACCAGATCATGGCGATCCCGACGCTGCTGCTGTTCCGCAACGGCCAGGTCGCCAAGCGCATCCAGGGCGCGATGCCGAAGAAGCGCCTCGAGGCGGAGATCGAGCCCGCGCTGGCGTAGGCCGCCACGAGTGTCGCGCCGTCAGGCCCGGCGCACCTCGACGGTGAGCGGCCGGCCCTCGATCGTCGCCTCGGCGCCGTTCGCGCGCGCGTCGTAGCCGACGCGCAGCGCGAGCGTCTCCTGCGCGAGATACTCCTCGTGCTCGCGCGCGGCGGCCAGCAGCTCCTCGTCGCCGCCGAGCGCGAGGTCGATCCGGTCCTCGACTTGCAGGCCGGCGCCCTTGCGCGCGTTCTGGACGGCGTGCACGACCTCGCGCGCCAGCCCCTCGCGCCGTAGCTCGTCGTCGAGCTGCAGGTCGAGCGCGACCGCGTGCGAGCCCTCTCGCTCGAGCTGATAGCCGTCGAGCGGCTGCATCGCCAGCGTGAGGTCCTCGGCGCCGAGCTCGTGGTCGTGGCCGTCGACGCTGATCGCCACGCGACCGCCGTCGCGCAGCGCCGCCGCGACGTGCGCCGGGTCGAGCGCCGCCACGGCGGCGGCCACCTGGGGCATCTGCCTGCCGAAGCGCGGGCCGAGCGAGCGGTAGTTCGGCTTGACGTCGTAGGAGCCGAGCTCGTCCGCCTGCGCGACGAAGCGCAGCTCCTTGACGTTGAGCTCGTCGCGGACGATGGCCTCGAGGCGCTCGATCGCGACGCGCTCCTCGCCGGCCGCGACGACGACGGCGGCGCGCAGCGGCTGGCGCACCTTGACGCCGCCGCGTGCCGCGAGGCCGAGCCGGACCGTCTCGCGCGCGACGGCCATCGCCGTCTCGAGCGCGAGGTCGCGCGCGCCGGCCTGCGGGAAGTCGCACAGGTGCACGCTGTCGACGCGGCGGTCGAGGTTCTCGAAGATCGCGTCGGCGACGAACGGGCAGAACGGCGCCAGCAGCTTGCTGACCTCGACGAGGCAGCGCTTCAGCGTTCCGAAGGCCGCCGGGTCGCCATCCCAGAAGCGCCGGCGCGAACGCCGCACGTACCAGTTCGACAGCTCGTCGACGAACGTCGCGATCGCCTGGCCGGCGCGCGTCGCGTCGTAGTCCTCCATCCGGTCGCGCACCTCCGCGATCGTCGCGTGGAGGCGGGAGATCGCCCAGCGGTCGAGCTCGGTCGCCGGCTCGCCCGGCTCGGAGATCTCGTTGGCGTTCGCGTACAGCACGTAGAAGCTGAACGTGTTCCAGAGCTGGAGCATGAACTGGCGCACCGACTCGCCGACCGTGCCGGTCGAGAACAGGTAGCCGTCCCACGGCTGCTTCGACGTCAGGTAGTACCAGCGGAACGCGTCGGCGCCGTGCTGGTGGATCACCTCCCACGGCACGACGATGTTGCCGAGCGACTTGGACATCTTCTTGCCCTGCGGGTCGGCGATGTGGCCGAGGCAGAGCACGGTCCGGTAGGGCGCCTGGTCGAACAGCAGCGTCGAGATCGCGATCAGCGAGTAGAACCAGCCGCGCGTCTGGTCGATCGCCTCGCAGATGTAGTCGGCCGGGAAGGTGCGCCGGAACAGCTCCTCGTTCTCGAACGGAGCGTGGCGCTGTGCGAACGGCATCGAGCCCGAGTCGAACCAGACGTCGATCACCTCGGGCACGCGGCGCATCTCGCCGCCGCACTCGGCGCACGGCCACGTGTGCTCGTCGACGTAGGGCCGGTGCGGGTCGGGCAGCTCGCGGCCGGAGCGCTCCTCGACCTCGGCGAGCGAGCCGAGGCACTCCGCGTGTCCGTTCTCGCAGCGCCACACCGGCAACGGCGTGCCCCAGTAGCGCTCGCGTGAGATCGCCCAGTCGACGTTGTTCTCGAGCCACTTGCCGAAGCGCCCGTGCTTGATGTGCGGCGGGTACCAGTCGACCGTCTCGTTGGCCGCCAGCAGGCGGTCGCGCAGTGCCGACGTGCGGATGTACCAGGACGGCTTGGCGTAGTAGAGCAGCGGCGTGCCACAGCGCCAGCAGTGTGGGTAGGCGTGCAGGAGCGTCTCGGCGCGCAGCAGCCGCCCGCGCGCGCGCAGGTCCTCGACGAGGTCGGGGTCGGCGTCCTTGACCCAGCGCCCGGCGTACGGCCCGATGCGCTCGTCGTAGGTCCCGTCCAGCCGCACCGGGTTCACGACGGTCATCGCATGCTCCGCGCCGAGCCGGTAGTCGTCCTCGCCGAACGCGAGCGCGGTGTGGACGATGCCCGTGCCGTCGTCGGCGCTGACGAAGTCGCCGGGCAGCACCGTGTTGCCCTTCTCGCCCCAGGCCTCGGTCGGGATGAAATCGAACGGCGGCTCGTAGCGCGCGCCGAGCATGTCGGCGCCGCTGAAGCGGTCGGCGATCGCGACGTCCGCGCCGAGCACACGCTGCGCGAGCGCCTCGGCGAGCACCTCGCCGTTCTCCGTGCGCACGTAGGTCAGCTGCGGGTCGACCGCGACCGCCGCGTTCGAGACGAGCGTCCACGGCGTCGTCGTCCACACGAGCAGGTCGTCGCCGGCGCGCAGCGCGCCGGCCGGCCGCGTGACCGGGAAGCGCACGTAGACCGACGGGTCCTCGACGTCCTTGTAGCCCTGCGCGACCTCGTGCGACGACAGCGCCGTGCCGCAGCGCGGGCAGTACGGGACGACCTTGTGGCCCTCGTAGAGCAGGTCGCGCTCCCACATCGTCGACAGCGCCCACCAGACCGACTCGATGTAGCGCGGGTCGAGCGTGTAGTACGCGTCGTCGAGGTCGACCCAGTAGCCGATCCGCTCGGTCAGCGCGATCCAGTCCGACACGTGCTCGAGCACCGCCTCGCGGCACTGGCGGTTGAACTCGGCGATCCCGTAGCGCTCGATGTCGTCCTTGGACTTGAACCCGAGCTTCTGCTCGACCGCGATCTCGACCGGCAGGCCGTGGCAGTCCCAGCCGCCCTTGCGCTCGACGTAGTGCCCGGTCATCGTCTTGTAGCGCGGGAACACGTCCTTGAACACGCGCGCCAGGACGTGGTGGGCGCCGGGGTAGCCGTTCGCCGTCGGCGGCCCCTCGTAGAACACGAACGGGGGCGCGCCCTCGCGGTGGCTCAGCGTCTGCTTGAACACGTCGCGCTCGCGCCAGCGCGCCAGAACCTGCTCCTCCAGCGCGGGGAAGGAGACGTTCGTCGGCAGTGGCTCGTGGACGGGGCTCATCGGCGTCCCGGGATTCTAGGTCGGCCCTAGGCTTGCGCCATGGCACGGGCCTTGATCGCGATCGGTGCGCTGCTCGGCCTGGCGTTCGCGATCCTGGCCGTCGTCGTGTTCGCGACGCGCTCGGAGGACCGGGTCGCGGTCGACGACCTACTCGCGCTCGAGCTCACGCGGGCGATCGGGTCGAGCGACCGGGTCGACCTGCGCTCGCTCGCCGGCTCCGGCTGGGACCGGGTGCTGATCGTCGCCCCGGGAACGTCGCGCGCGGCGATCTCGCGCGCGCTCGGCAGCGAGTTCAAGGGCGACCTCCCGTTCGGCAGCAGCGGCGAGCTGCTGGTGTTCGCGGACGGCGACGTGCTGGTGCGCTTCGCCGACTACCGCGGGCGCGCCACGTTCAGCGGCTTCGAGCGCCCGATCGCGGAGCTGCCGCGCGAGCGCGCGGTCCTGCGGGTGAACGCTGCCCGGGTGAGGGCGCAGCCCGGTTGAGCCCGGGCGGGGGCGAAGCCGGCCAGGCGAAGCCGACGGCGAGGCCCCCGGCCGAGACAGGTAGGCCGCAGGCCGAGGCAGACGGCGGAGCACTCTCCTCAGCGGCGCTGCCGGCGGCGCGCCCGGCGCTGTGCCTTCGTCCGCGCGCGCGCCTTCGCCTTCGACTGGCGCACGTGGCGGTGCGGGCCCTGGTCGCGCCGCTGGTCCTGCCCCGCCGTCTCGCCTAGCGCGTGGCGCGCGTCGCGGGTGATGAAGCGCGCGATCACGACGAACAGCACGACGAGCACGCCGCCGATCGCGAACAGCAGCCTGCGGTCGGTGTCCTCCTGCGCCTGCGCCGTCTCCGTCGGCTCCGGCGTGGCCGTCTCGACCGGCGCGGGAGCCGGCTCGGGCAGCGGACCGAACGGGTTGTTCGGGGTCTGCGACTGGGCGAGCGCCGCCGGCGCCGGCAGGGCGAGGACGAGCAGCGTGAGCAGGGCGGCGAGGCGGCGCATCTGGCCGGACAGGGTAGCTCCGCCGGTCGTCCGGACGGCGTTCCGATGGAGAGGCGGCCATCACCTGTCTCGGCCGGAGGCCTCGCCGGCTTCGCCTCGCCGCGAGACCGGGCTACGCCCTCAGAGCCGCCCCGGTCAACGCCCAACGATCGCCGGCGAAGCGCGTGCCGCAGGTCGCGAGGCGCACCGCGATCAGGCCGGCCAGGCCCCACCAGACGCCGACGATGCCCCAGTCGTTCGCCAGCGCGAGCAGCGCGACGGGGACGTAGACCGCGGCGGCGGCGAGCATCCCCCACATCAGGAAGCGCGTGTCGCCGGCGCCGATCAGGATCCCGTCGAGCGCGAAGACCGCCCCGTTCAGGGGCATCATCGCCGCGAACAGCCACCAGATCGCGTGCGCCTGGGCGACGACCGCGCCGTCGCCGGTGAACAGCCGCGGCACGGCGTCGCCGAGCGCGAGCAGCGCGAGCCCGAATCCCCCGCCGAGCACGACCGACCACGCGATCATCCGCGCCGCCGCCGCGCGTGCGCCCGCGGCGTCGCCCGCGCCGAGCATCCGCCCGACCATCACCTGCGCCGCGATCGCCAGCGCGTCGAGCACGAGCGCGAGGAAGACGAACAGCTGGAACGCGATCTGGTGCGCCCCGAGCG
>Ga0307415_100000904_pt1 | contig 13596 bp, 14 predicted proteins | sample DK1Cmetagenome_FD_204524 | JGI IMG/M metagenome (GOLD analysis project Ga0307415, IMG submission 204524) | Maize rhizosphere microbial communities from greenhouse at UC Davis, California, United States - DK15-C-2 | ecosystem: Host-associated > Plants > Roots > Rhizosphere > Soil | place: USA...
AACGCGCGACGTTTTCCGGGTCTGCGCCAGAGGAAACATACAACCGACCGTGTGGCCCTTTGGCCTTCTTAGCATAGAAGGTCAGATCGTCCCGTTGACCGGCTTCGACCAGTCCTTCGGGCATATTCGGGATCTCGCGATCGAACAGAAAATACTGATTATCGACATGAACCTCGCTCGGGAACTCCGGAGGCCGTGCCGCTGAATCGGCGTCATCTTGCGCCTGGACCGGGATCGCCGGTGCGACCAGCGACACCAGGGACCCGGCCAACACCACCAGCATTGCGATGAGTCTGAGCGTCTGGTTGCGCCTGGTCATCGATCCGTGTTCCCCTCTGGCTCACGCTCGCATGGCCCGTGGCGGCCAACATCGTAGTCCGCGATAGACACCCTGGACGATGCGACACGGACACGTGGCAACTGCACGCGCATGAACTAGGCCAGGTGGTTTGCCATCGCGCGATGCAGATTGGTCCACCGAGTTGGCACGCTCCGTGCGGCGGCGTGAACCCGCGTACCCCGCGGCCGGAGACCGAGACCCTGCGGTCACGGCCTCCCGCACTCGGTGTTCGAGACCTTCGCCGGAAGGCGAGCGTAGACGCGTAATTGAACTTGAAGGGGTGAGACGATGCGTTCCCTGACGTGCTCTCCGGGCTGGGTGCAACGCGCGTTCAACCTGCTGCTGTTGCTCGTCCTGACCACTAGCAGCGCCGGTCTGCTTGGGCTCATGAGCCCGCATTCGGCCGCGGCGGCCGCTGCGACACAGAACGATCAGACGATCCGCACCGTCAACCTCGAGCTCATCCTCGACCTCTCCGGCTCGATGGCCCGTGACATCGGCGGCGGCGAGACGCGCATGGAAGCGGCCAAACGCGTCATGAACGACGTGATCGATGCGCTCCCTGAGCGGGAAGGAGTCAACGTCGGCTTTCGCATCTACGGCCATCTTGGCGACAATACCGAGGCTGGCCGAGCCGTGAGCTGTCAGTCCTCGGAGCTCGTCGTCCCCATCCAGGGCGTCAACAAGCCCGCTCTCCGCGATCAGGTCGCGGCCGCACAGCCGATCGGCTGGACGCCGATCGCCCTCTCCTTGGAACGGGCCGGCGGCGATTTTCAGCCCGGAGAAGGGGTGGCAAACCACATCCTGCTCGTCACCGACGGTGAGGAAACGTGTGGTGGCGACCCCTGCGCGGTCGCGGAGTCGCTGAAGACAGGCGATGCAAACTTGACCACGCACGTCGTCGGGTTTGCGCTCAACGAGGAGCAGGCGCGCCTCGTCAGCTGTATCGCCCAACGCGGCGGCGGACTCAACCTGCGCGCCGCCAATGCGCGGGAGTTGAGTAACGCGCTCTTCTCCGTGCTCGAAGAGATCCAAGTTGTCGTCCAGAATGGCTTTCTCGAGATCGAAGAGATCGGTGGGCTCTTCCCACGCGCCACGATTACGTTCGTCGCCAGCGGCGATCAGACGCCACGGGATGCCATCACCCTCACCACAGACAACCGGATGGAGTTGGCAGTCGGCCTCTACGACGTGTCCTGGACTTATGCCACCGGTGGCAAGATCTCGATCCGGGTTAATATCGAGGCTGGGCGCACCACCTGGATACGCGGATCCTTACTCAAGTTCCCGCAGGGAGCGGGCGAGATCTACGTCGTCAAGGACCTGGCTGGGACGGTGATCTGGCAGGCTCCATTCGAAGAGGGCGACTACGTCTGGGTCCTGCCCGGTATCTACACCATGGATCTGGTCGAGCGCGTCGGCGATCCTGTGCTGATCATGGCCCAGGTGCAGACGCTTCCCGGGAGCGAGACGCAGCTCGAGGTCTTCACCGCTCCCTGAGTGAGAGCGGAGACGCGACCAGGACGCGAACGGACCGCCCATCGATCCTTGTCCTGGCCGTCATGATCGGAGGACGGTGCCCAGCGCTGTGACGTCTGCCACGCGGCGACATGCAGTCGTTACCGGGATCATCGCGGCAGTCGTGCTGACTGGCCTGGCCGTCGTCGCGCCCGTCGCCGAGAGCGCAACCTCACCTGGGGCGCAGACGCGCGGCGCGATCCGTTCCCTGCCGCTTGCGCTTACCCCGCAGGCGTTGCAGGTAGCCGCTGCCGAGGTCACGGCTACGCCGACGCCACGGGTGATCCTCATCCGCCCGACATCGACTCCCAGTTCACTGCCAACCGCAACCGCTCCGCCCAGCAGGGCCGCACTGCCGACAGCGACACCACCGGTCATCACCATTGAGACGCCAGCGCCTTCAGGCGAGACGCCAGCCCCTACCCCAACCGCCACGGCGACGCCCCCGCCCCCGCCAACCGCGACTCCGTTGCCGACGGCCACACCGGCTCCAACCGTGACCCCACTGCCCACGGCAACACCCACTCCGCCGCCCGCCGCCCCGACAGTGGCTCCCGTTCGCGACATCCGCTTGCGGTTCACCGCGGAGGATTGGGCCGGAGGTTATTACCGTGGGGACAGCCAAGCGTACGGTCGACCATGGGTGGCCGTGTACGGTGCGTTGAGCGCCTATCCACGGGCGACGCTCGGCTTCACGCTCGATGCCACACCTGGCCGGGCGGCGACCATCAGCATTACCGGGTTGGACGATGAGTGGGAGACGCTGAATCCGATTTCCCTGGAGGTCAACGGCCAAGCGGTCTACACCGGGCCAAGCCCGTTCGTGAACTGGGACGGTGTCGGAAACGGCGCGAATGCCGCCTGGACGACCGTACCCTTCACCATCCCGAGCGGCTTGCTGCGCGCGGGACCAAACGAGATCACCGTTGCCAACCGCTCGCCGGCCGCCAGCTTCGATGCGCCACCTTATGTCCTCCTGGCGGACGCCGTCCTGGAAATTTCAGTTCGCGGATCCGGGGAGACGTCTACGCCAACCCCCGTTCCGATCGTACCGTCGTCCAACGGGGCTACGTTTACAGCCGCGGACTGGATTGGGGGGTTCTATCGTGGCGACGCTCAGTCCTACGGTCGCCCGTGGTCGGCCATCTACGGCGCCACGAGCCCGTACCCGGAAGGGACGATTCGCTTCAGACTCGACGCGCAGCCAAGCGGTCCAGCGACGCTCACGTTGACCGGGCTGGACGATGAGCTCACAGATCTAAATCCGATAGTGATCGAGGTGAACGACCAGCAGGTCTTCAGCGGTCCCAGCCCATTTCTGAACTGGGATGGGGTCGGTAATGGCGCTGATGCCGCCTGGACCGAGGTCACGGTGACGATCCCGGCCGAGCTCCTGAAACGCGGACGAAACCAGATCACCGTCGCGAACCTAAGTCCCAGCGGGAACATCAACGCGCCGCCCTACGTCCTGCTCGGCGACGCCACCCTGGAAGCGCCCGGAACCAGCGTCACTCCCATAACTCCGGCCGATTCTCGCGGCTAGCGCCGTCGCGCTAGCCGCGACGACCAGGATAATGACTGACGTGGGACCACGTCAGCCGGCGACCATGCGGTTACGGAGCCTGCCAAGTCCGTCGACTTCGACTTCGACCACGTCTCCCGGCACCATCCACCGCTTCTCGGCCATACCCAGGATGACCCCCTCCGGCGTACCGGTGATGATGACGTCACCGGGCTCGAGCGTGAAATGGCGGCTGATATAGGAGACGATCTCCGCGACCGGAAAGATCATGTCGTCGGTGTTCGAGTTTTGCCGCAGCTCGCCATTCAGCCAGGTACGAATGGCGAGATTCTGAGGATCCGGCACCTCATCTGCGGTCACCAGGTACGGTCCGATGGGCATGAACTTGTCCATCGTCTTCCCTAGCAGCCATTGGCTGGTTCGCGTCTGCAAGTCCCGTGCGCTGAGGTCGTTCGCCGTCGCGTAACCGAAGGCCGAATTCAGCGCACCGGCTGCTGAAACGTTCTTCGTGGTCTCACCGATGACCACGGCCAGCTCGACCTCGTAGTCGTACTGGGTCGCCGCGTCGGTCAGCGGCACATCCTCGTCTGGCCCGGCAACCGTGTTCGCAAACTTCGAGAAGAGCACCGGCGAGGTCGGGATCGCCGCGCCGGTTTCCTCGGCATGCTTGCGGTAGTTCAGCCCGACGCAGACGATCTTGCCGGGGTTTGGCACTGCCGGACCGAGCGTCAACGATTCCTCGTCCATCAACCACGGTGATCCGGTCGCGTCCGCGGCCTCGGCGCGAGCGACCAGATCGGTAAGTGCCGAACGTGCCGCTTCTCCGCCCGCAATTGCCGCCTCGACCGTTTGCGGCAGATGGCCATCTCCCTGACCAAGCGCCGGTTGCGCCGCTGCGACGTCGATCACGCCTCCTGAGGTCTTCACCCCGAGCCGCAGGTTATCGCCATCCCGGATCGTCAGCAGGTTCATTCCCCGTCCTCTCCCATTCCCTCTCGACCGGCGCGCTCACGCCGGTGACTCAGATGCTCGATACTTGCTGCGCCACGGTGACGGCAAGCGGCAGCGCATCGTGTCGCTCCGCGAAACGGACGATGCGCCGGCAGCCCTCGGCGAGGTCGTCGTCCGCCGTCGCCAGTGAGATACGGACCATCCCCTCCGCCACGTCGCCAAATGTCGAACCGGGAGCCGCCGCCACGCGTTCCTCCTCGAGGAGCATGCGCGACAGATCGCGGCTGGGGATCCCCGCGCCACGCAAATCGACCATGGCGTAGAACGCCCCCTCGGGAATCGTCGGCAGCAGCCCGACTGGTTCCAGGATCTCTCGTACCAGATCTCGGCGCCGTTGATATGCCGCCCGCATCTCTTCAACCACATCCTGCGGACCGCGTAGCGCCGCCTCGGCGGCGGCCTGGGAGATGGCCGGTGGACAAGAGACGAGCGCCTCCTGGATCTTGCCGCAGAGCGCGACCAGCTCTGGATTGGTGATCGCCCAGCCAATGCGCCAGCCGGTCATGGCGTAGCTCTTGGAGACCCCCGAGACGGTGATGACCCGCTCCGGGTCGAACCGCGCCGCCGGCACGTGCTCGCCGGCGAAGATGAGATCCTCGTAGATCTCGTCCGAGATAAGCCAGAGGTCGTGCTTCTTGGCCAACTCGACCAGCGAGCGCACAGTCTCCTCCGGAAAAACCGCCCCAGTCGGGTTCGATGGGTTGTTGATGATCAGTGCCTTCGTCCGCGGAGTGATCCGCTCCTCGATCTCGCCGATATCCGGCAAGTACCGGTTCTCGGGACGAAGCGGGTAGCGCACCGCAACCGTGCGGGCCAGACCGATCATCGAGACGTAGTTTGGCCACCCTGGATCGGGGATGAGGATCTCATCACCTTCCTCGGCGATACCAGCGACGATCGCCGCCAGGGCATTGACCGCTCCCGCCGTGACCAGTACCTCCGCCAGCGTGATCGGCCTGCCGAACTTCCGCGTGTAGCGCTCCGCCACCGCCGCCCGGATTCCCGGCAGTCCGGCGTTCGGGGTGTATTTCGTCGTCCCGCCGTGGGCCGCGGTAGCCGCGGCGTCGATGATGTGCGCCGGGGTATTGAAGCTGGGCTCGCCGACCACGAGGACGATGACATCGTCCATCTGGCGGGCGAGGTCCATCACCTCGCGGATCCCGGAACGCGGCAGCCCCTGGGCGAGAGCCGAACGCGGTTTCATCCTACCTACCCCCGGTGCAACTGCACCTGCAACGAGACGAACCAGAACTTGACTGAACCGCCGCTATAGTAGCGCGAGCAGCGAGCGAGAACGCTGCGGCGACCCTTCGACTTTTACTCGCGACGATGGCTCGTGCCGGGAGTTGACGTGCGCATCCACGATATCCAGGCCATCGGACTGGCTGGGGCTACACCCAAGGGCGGCTGGAGCGAGGAGCTTCGCCCTGAATACACGGTCCACACACTGGTTATCGTCCGCACGGATGAGGGTCTGTCCGGGTCCGGCAGCGTCTTCACGAACGCCGGACTGGTGCGCGCCGCCCTCGCCGTCATGGAGCCGCTGTATCGCGGCGAGAACGCGCTCGAACCCGAGCGCGTCAGCGAGAAGCTGCATCAGCACACCTTCTGGCTGGGCCGTGGTGGGAGTCTCACCCACACGATCAGCGGTATCGATATCGCCCTCTGGGACATTCTGGGCCAGGCGACGGGTCAGCCGGTGGGCCGCCTCCTGGGAGGCCGCTACCGGGATCGGGTGCGGCCCTACGCATCGATCCTCATGGATCAGCCAGAGCCAGTCGCGGAGCAGCTGCGTCAGATTGCGGCCCGCGGATTCCGGGCGTTCAAGGTCGGCTGGGGCCCGTTCGGTCGTGTCAGTCACACGCTTGACGAGCGGATTGTCCGTGCCGCGCGTGACGCGGTTGGCCCTGATGCGCAGCTCATGATCGATGCCGGCGGCAGCGACGCGTTCTGGTCCAATGGGTTCAAATGGGCCCTGCGCACCGCCGCGATGCTCGCGGCGTACGACGTGGCGTGGTTCGAAGAACCCCTGAACCCTGATGCGTTGGCTGATTTCGTGATCCTGCGCCGGCAGGCGCCATTGCCGATCTCCGGCGGAGAAGTTCTGACCCGACGACAAGCATTCGCCCCCTGGTTGCAAGCGGGTGCCTTCGACATCGTGCAACCGGACGTCACGAAAGTCGGCGGCATCTCCGAGGAGCGGCGCATTGGCTGGATGGCGCAGGAGCATGGCGCGCGATTCATTCCGCACGGCTGGAACACGGCGATCGGTCTCGCCGCGGATCTGCATCTGGCCTCGGCATTCCCGGACACCGACCTCGTCGAGTACATCGACGGCTCGCCGTACGTAGACGAGATTGTCGCGCAGCCGTGGCGCCTCGACGACGAAGGCATGCTGGCCATCCCGGATAGTCCCGGTTTGGGTATCCAGCTCGATCCGGACGCAATCGCGCGCTATGGTGACGTGCCGCTACCCTGATCCGAATCCATCCGGAGTCGATGGCTACCGGTGTCCTGGTCAATGATGGAAAAGTTGTTCGTCACCAGGGAGGACATCTCGTGATCTTCAACAGTCCTGAACGCGTCGCCGCGCTCACTCCGCTCTACCCGGACGAGCGCTTCGCTGATGGCCGGCCGCGCGTCCCCGACGAGATCCTGGAGCGGATGCGCCGCGTCACCAATGACGAAGCCTGGGGTGTGGTCGAACGCGGGCACGATTACCACTTCCAGTTCGAAGGGAATTGGATCAATCTGCACCTCGACCGCGTCCTCGTCGGCCGGGCGGTCACGGTGCGCATGGTGCCGTTGCGACCCGACTTGCAGAGCGTCGTCGCAGGTGTAGGCGCAGCCGAGGGCCGCAGCGGCGGCCAGAACACCTGGGTGATCGACACGCTGCTTCCCGGCGATGTGCTGGTCGTCGATCTCTTCGGCAAGATCGAGGATGGCACCTTCATCGGCGACAACCTGGGGACGGCCATCGCGGCTCGTGCCGGAACCGGTCTCATCGTCGACGGCGGCATTCGCGATCTGGAACGCGTCTACCAGCTCCCCGATTTCAACGTCTTCTGCCGCGGCGTCCACCCATCCGCCATCCTGGACGTCACCCTGGTCGAGGTGAACGGTCCTATCCGCATCGGCAACGCTACGGTGATGCCAGGCGACATCGTCCTTGGCGCACGCGAGGGCGTCACCTTCGTGCCGCCGCATCTGGCCGAGGAGGTCGTCGGACGATCGGAGGACGTGAGGCAACGCGACGTCTTCGGCAAGAGCCGCATCGCCGAAGGGGTCTACACCTCGGGCCAGATCGACGTCTCGACCTGGGCCGATGAGATTGAAGCCGACTACGTAGCCTGGTGCGAGGAGCAGGGTCTCGAGGCAAACCCGCGGCGGTCAAGCTGATTCAGGTTCATGACGCTCGCCGGAATTGCCTTGGGCGCAATCCGGCCCCCAATTACAGTCCGCCTGTCGGTTGCCATCGCCGGATATTCGGTAGCTTTACGAAATCGGTGTTAAACGTGGCCAATCGCAACTCAGAGCCCTGGACCGTTGCTGCGGTGAGAGCGTCCACGAAGCCAAGTCTTGAGAGGTCCGACCAAATCTCCAACGCGTGGAGATAGAGCCCCTTTCGACCGCGGGGCAGCCTCAAACCCGGCAATCGGATAATTGGCGCGAGATAGGCGGCGATATCGGCAGGCGGCAAGTTGTATTGCTTTTTCGAGGCAAGGATGAACGCGACTTCGGCTAGCACCGCCTCGGAGGTCGTGGCTTCTTCCTCCCCGAGTTCAATGGCTTCGAAGAGCGCCGCGGCGATATCGTGTCTTGCTTGATTATCAGGACCGTCCGGTTCAATCAGGTATTGCAGGAAGACGTTCGCATCGAGAAAAATCATCGCACTCGCATCTTATCAACGATTCGAGCCGCTTCGTCCTCCATCGCTTCCTCAATCTGGTCGTCGAAATCGCTCGTGGTTCGTCCCGGAATCGCCGGCACGATCCCTTTGAGCGCTCGTACCGTGAACTTGGCAGGCTGCAATGCGACATGGCCATCATCCTCAACCACAAACGTGATTTTGTCGGGGGCGCCAACCCCGAGGTGCTTTCTGACAGCGGCCGGAATCGTGACCTGACCCTTACTGGTGACATTGGAGACGAACTGCCTCATGATTCCTCCACAGGTAATGACAGCGAATACAAACAATGAAACTGTAACGGATTCATTACATCAACGTGCTTTGAAAACACCGGCGCCGTTCCATGGGCTGTCAACTACGGCGCGTCCCCAAAGAAAGAGGTCCCCGGCTGCAGATGCGCCTTGGCCACGTCCTCGTTGAGCGTCATGCCGTGCCCGGGTCCCTCACCGAGCAGGATGTAACCATCGCAAATCGGCGGCTCGCCGTCGACGAGGTCTGCCCACCATGGGACATCGTGGGCGTGGAACTCGATGACCAGGAAGTTGGGGATCGACGCGCAGACGTGCGCCGCCGCCACGGTGCCGATCGGGCTGGAGACATTGTGCGGCGCAACGTTGATGTAATAGGTGTCCGCCATGTCGGCCACCTTGCGCGCTTCCATCAGCCCACCCATCTTCGGGATGTCCGGCGCGATGATGTCCGCCGCCTGTTTCTCGATCAGCTCCCGGTAGCCGTGCTTGCGATAGAGGTTCTCGCCGGTACAGATCGGGGTCCGGGTGTTGGCCGTCACCTTGGCCTGAGCGTCGATGTTCTCCGGCGGCACCGGGTCCTCCAGCCAGAGCAGATCGTAGGGCTCGAGGTCCCAGGCCAGCTTGAGCACGTCGTTGACGGCGAACTTCCAGTGGCAGTCCATGGCGACCAGGACATCCGGTCCCACGGCGTCTCGTACGGCTTCGACGATCGAGACCATCCAGCGCCGCTCTGCCGTCCCAATCGTGCGATTGAACGGCTCGAACCACTGCCGGCGCGGGTGCAGATCCTCCGAGATGTCGGCGGTATAGGGGTTGCGCGTGTCGAGGTCGAACTTGATGGCGGTGAATCCGGCGGCAACAACCTCGCGCGCCCGCTCCGCATAGGCGGTCGGCTCCGGCGTGGCGCCCGCATGGCAGTCGGCGTAGACCCGGATGCGATCGCGGAAGCGGCCGCCGAAGAGGTTGTAGATGGGGGTGTTCAGCGCCTGGCCGACGAGATCCCAGAGCGCGATCTCGATGCCGCTGATGGCGGTGACCGTGGCCCCCGCCAGTGAGCCCTCGCCGGAGAGGCAGCGAATTATCATCTCGTAGAGCTTGCCGATATTATGGGGATTCTCGCCAATGATGACCGGGGCCGCCTTGTGCACGAGCTCGGCGACGCCGACGCCCCAATAGGCTTCGCCCAAGCCGGTAACGCCCTCGTCGGTCTCGATTTTCACCAGCACCCAGGGAAAGTTCCCCTGCACCACCGCCGTGCTCACCCGCGTGATCCGCATGATTCCCCTCGTACCGGCTATCGGCTGCTGGCTATCAGCTATTGGCTTTCGCCGTCTCGCGACTTACGAATCACGACTCGTCTTGCCGTCTTCGACTGGAAGCCGAAAGCCAAGAGCCAGCAGCCAATAGCCCGTGATCAAACAATTGCCGCCTGACGGCGGGCGCTGACCCGTAGCGGCATCCCGGCATCCTCCAGCAGCTGCTCGGTTTCGGCGTCGAAGAGATGGAGATGATCTTGGTCGAACGTAATCCAGATTGGCGCGTCCGGTGCGGCCCGGAAATCGGCATGGCTACTGGCGACAAGCAGATTGCTGCCCAGCTTGAGATGGACGTAGGTGAGATCTCCGGTTGGCTCGACGGTGTAGACGCGACCGTCCATCCAGCCGGGTTGCGGTTCGAGCGAGAGCCGGATATGCCCGTGGCGCACCCCGGCGATCACTTGACCGGTACTACTGGCCAGGGCGCGGCGTCCGGGTCCGTCCGCGAGCGGCAACAACCAGCCACTGTCGCCGGCGACGGCGACCTGGCCATCCTGCGTTGTCACGTGCCCGCGCAGCAGGTTCATGGCCGGGCTACCGATGAATCCGGCGACAAAGGTGTTGAGGGGACGATTATAGATCTCGTCGGGGGTGGCGTACTGCTGCAACACGCCGAGGTGCATGACCGCGATCCGATCGGCCATCGTCACCGCCTCGAGCTGGTCGTGGGTGACGTAGATCACCGTGGCATTCAGCTCCTGATGGAACCGCTTGAGCTCGGCTCGCATCTGGACGCGCAGCTTCGCGTCCAGGTTGGAGAGGGGCTCGTCCATCAGGAACGCCTGCGGATTACGGACCAGGGCACGGCCCAGTGCAACCCGCTGTTGCTGACCACCGGAAAGCTGACGCGGGTGACGATCGAGCAGGTGTTCGATGCTCAAGACGTTCGCGGTTCGCTTGACCTGCGCATCGAGCACAGACTTGGCGACTTTCCGCATGCGGAGGGGAAAGGCGAGATTTTCGAAAACCGTCTTGTTCGGGTAGAGGGCGTAGTTCTGAAAGACCATCGCCAGATCGCGATCCTTGGGATCGAGTTCGTTGATCGCCCGAGCGCCGAGCAAGATCTCCCCGGCGGTGATGTCGATCAGCCCGGCGATGAGATTCAGGGTCGTCGTCTTGCCGCAGCCGGATGGACCGACGAGGGCCACGAACTCCCCATCGTCGACCTCGAGGGAGACGCGATCGACGGCAACGACGTCCCCATATGTCTTGGTCACTTCGCGCAGCGTCACACCGGCCATGTTGATTTCCCTTTGCTCCATGCACGGCGTCCGCGCCGTCGGACGAGTCAACGATGCGATCCCACACCCGGCGGCGGAGTCGTCAATGAGCGCCGTCAGCCCGCGCGTGAGGCGCTTAGAGCCAGGCGCCAAACTCAGCCAGCGCGGCGATGAACGCTGCTGGCGGCTGGTCCGGCTCCCCTACCAAAGCGCTAATGCTTGACCGCGCCTTCGGTGAGGGCGCGCACAAAGTGCCGCTGCAGCACCAGGAAGAGCACGACCACCGGCACGCTCATGATGAAGGAAGCCGCCATCAGACCCGGCCAGTTGGAGGCATATTCGGTGAAGAACTTCTCCAGGCCGACGGGCATCGTCATCAGGTTCTGCGAGTTGATGAAGGTCCGGGCATAGACGTATTCGTTCCAGCCCTGGATGAAGGCGTAGATCGCGGTCGCCACCAACCCGGGTGTCGAAAGCGGCAGGATGATCTTCCAGAATGCCTGGAATCGGGTCGCCCCGTCAATCCGTGCCGCCCGCTCCAGTTCCGGCGGGATATTGTCGTAGAAACCCTTGAGGAGCCAGATCGAAAGCGGGAGCCCGAAGGTGAGATAGGTGAGGATGAGCGAGAAGTGGGTGTCGATCAGCCTGAAAAACTTCATCAGAATAAAGAGCGGGATGAGGAAAACGACGACCGGGAACATGTTCCGCACCAGCACCGAGAAGAAGAGCGGTTCCCGTCCGGGGAAGCTGAAGCGCGAGAAGGCGTAGGCCGCGGGAACGGCAATGAGCACACCGAGAACGGTCGTTGCGAAGGAGACCCACACGCTGTTTCTCAGGTAGCCGAGAAATTGCTGACCCGTGCGGTTGACCGGCGAAAGGAGCGTCGTGTACTGCTCGAACGTCGGCTCGGCTGGTATCCAGACTGGAGGCTGCTGAATTGCCGCGAACTCCGTCTTGAGTGAGGTCGAGACCATCCAGACCATAGGCAGCGCGGTGAAGGCCAGCAGGAACGCCAGAAAGAGCCAGCGCACGAGCCCGAGAAGATTGATCCCGCGGCGTGAGGTCGCCATCTCACCTACCCCTGGTGCCGCGGCGTGTTCGCCGTCAGCGCTTTCACATAGAAGTAGCCAAGGAGCAGCATGATGATGAAGAGGATGACCGAGAAGGCCGAGGCCAGCCCGTATTGCAACGAGCGGAACGCGATGTTGTAGATCTCGGTGATCCAGAGCTGCGAGGCATTGGCCGGCCCCCCACCGGTCATCAACCAGACGAGGGTGAACGAATTGAGGTTAATGACGAAGAGCAAGAGCGTCGTGATCAGGATGACGCCTTTCAAGTGGGGGACGGTCACGTGCCGGAACTGATTCCACGTGCTTGCTCCATCGATGCGGGCGGCACGCAGCAACCCCTCCGGAACGGTCTGCAACCCCGCTGTCAGCATCACCATCACGAACGGGAACTCTTTCCAGACGTTGACCGCGATCAACGTCGGCATGACGTTGGTTTTCGAATCGAGCAGTACCAGGGGACGGTCGATCACGCCCCACGACATGAGCATGCCGCTGACCAGTCCGTAGTCACTGTGCAGGATCCAACGCCAGACGTACGCCGCGGCGACCGCCGAGATGACCCAGGGGATGAGGAGCAGCGCCCGCACCACGCCACGACCAGGAAATGGATTGTGCAGGGCGAGCGCGGCGCCGAACCCCAGGATGAACGCGAAGAGGGTTGACCCAACCGTCCAGTAGACCGTCTGCCATGTCACCCGCCAGAACCGCGGGTCGCTCAGGATATCCCGGTAATTCTGCACGCCATTGAAGACCCAGTCACCAGTACGCGGCGGCGTGGCGTGAAACGAAAGCCACACCGTGTAGACCAGCGGATACCCGATCACGACGAGCATCACCAGCAGCGAGGGGAGAACGTAAAAATAGTCGGTCCAGTGCCGCCGGACGCGGCGGCCCAGCGTCTCGCGCACGGGGACGACGACGGATTCTCGCTGGCGTGGCAGGGCTTGGGCTTCGGCGATGGCCATGGACGAACGGCGCTCCTACGTTGGAGTGGGCGCCGGCCGGGTGACAATCCACCCGGCCGGCAGCCTGGTCGCGAACCCGCGCTAGCGAGAAGCGATCAGGGCGTTGATCCGATCCGCCGCATCATTCGCCGCTTCTTCGACGGTCATCGTCTCGGTCAATGCGTTCTGCAACATCTCCGGGACGATGATGTTCATGACTTCTGGTGATTCCGGCACCACCGGGAACGGGATGCCGTACGGCAGCATGGCGGTCGTGACCTCGAGGAAGGCGATCTCCTCCAAGCGCTGCTTCATCCACTTGGTTTCGAACCCGACCAGGTTCGCCGGGTTGGAGTCGGCCCAGTTGTTCTTCAGGGACCACTCGGGACCGGTCAGCATCGCCACCAACGCGCGAGCCGCATCGCGGTTGACCGGCGTGCCGTGCGCTCCGTCGGACATGATGTGCGCGTTGGACCCACCGAAGACGACGGCTC
>Ga0307415_100000905_pt1 | contig 13593 bp, 16 predicted proteins | sample DK1Cmetagenome_FD_204524 | JGI IMG/M metagenome (GOLD analysis project Ga0307415, IMG submission 204524) | Maize rhizosphere microbial communities from greenhouse at UC Davis, California, United States - DK15-C-2 | ecosystem: Host-associated > Plants > Roots > Rhizosphere > Soil | place: USA...
CCTCGATCAGGCGCCCGGGTCAGGGTGACCGACCGGCCCGACCGGCGGCCTACCCCGCCGCTCGACCGGCATCGGCCCCTGCCGCGCGATCCGTCAGGTCAGGTCGGGGCTAGGGGAGATCGCGCTCGATGCGCCGCTCCTCGACCACCGTGTCGGGGCCGGCCACGGTCCGGCTCCGCCGATACGGCGCAAAGCTGCTCCAAAACAGCAGCGACAGCACCAGGCCAAGCGCCCCGGCAATCATCAGGATGATCCCGACGGTGTTGATGCTGAACCCCGAGGCGCTGACGTCCACCGCAAAGGTCAAGATCGCACCGACCACCAGCAGGAAGATGCTGACACCAAGGCTCACGCTCCTCGCCTCCTCTATCATGTGTCGACCGTTGGTCATTCGCCCACTCTTGTTGTGGCTTTCTAGTAAGACCCTGGGTCCGTGGTTGCTGTTACGAATCTCCAGCACATCAGGCCGCACTAGCGAGCCTGGTACGGCTGGCATCCTCCGGGTCGGAGCGACAGGGCTGTAACGCCCTGCGCCAGCGTTGGCGCTGCCCGGAACCGGATGCCATGGCCACCCTCTAGGATCTCCCGGAGGGAGCGACCGGGATCGCGAGATCGCGCCCAGCAGTTGAGGAGCTCTGTGAGGGCTGATGTGAGGTCCCCATCCAGCACTCACACTCGCGGCCTGGTGCCATCCGGTTCCCTGGCCGGGCGTTCCTACGTGCCGGTCCGGGGTCAAGGCCCTGGTCGCCGGCCGCCGATGGATGCTGCGTCGCTGCTCGACCTGCCGGCCGGGTCCGAGTCGGCCTGCCCGGCCTGGTTACGAGCGCGGTCACGGGGTCGATGGCTGCCTCCAGGCTCCGCCTCAGCCTGCAGCCTCGTCATTGAAGTAATTCCCGAGCCCGGAAGAACACCCCATCCAGCATTTCCTTAGTCAATTTTCTTGTGCTCGTATTTTGTTGACTTACGTGGTAGGAGCCGAGCAGGACCCGGCCGTTCGGGAGGGATGCCTCGGCGGCGTGGCCGAAGCGGGGCTTGGGGTGGACCGGGCCGAGGTGGCGGAGGGCCTGGTCCCAGGCGAAGGCGCCGAGGGCCACGACCACGCGCACGTCGAGCAGGGCCAGCTCGGCGGTCAGCCAGGGGGCGCAGGTGTCGCGCTCGATCGGGAGCGGCTTGTTGTCGGGCGGGGCGCACTTGACCGGGGCGGTGATGTAGCAGTCGGTCAGGGCCAGGCCGTCGTCGCGGGAGACCGAGACCGGCTGGTTGGCGAAGCCGGTGCGGTGGAGGCTGGCGAACAGCCAGTCGCCGGAGCGGTCGCCGGTGAAGATGCGGCCGGTGCGGTTGCCGCCGTGGGCGGCCGGGGCCAGGCCGATGATGAGCAGGCCGGCCGCCGGGTCGCCGAAGCCGGGGACCGGGCGGCCCCAGTACTCCTGGTCGCGGAAGGCGGCCCGCTTCTCCCTGGCCACCTGCTCCCGCCAGGCGACCAGCCGGGGGCAACGGCGGCAGTCGGCGACCTCGGCGGCGAGGCGGTCGAGGGTCTCGCCGGCCCGGCCCCGGGGTGCGGATGCGGTGCTCGCCATGGCGGCACCGTAGCATCGGGGTCATGGACGAGGGGGAGCGGGCCAACCTGGCCGAGGCGCTGCGCAGGCGCCTGGCCGCCGCCGGCCTGGAGCCGCCCCAGGGCGACCCCACCGACCGCCTCGAGCGCGACCTCGCCCTCCACCTCGAGCGCATCGCCGCCCTGGCCGAAGCCGCCGACCTCGGCCCCGACGACCCACCCCGCACCGACCCCACCACGTCCGTCACGGCAGCGGGGGCGGGGGCCACGGCGGTGGGGTCGGGAGGTGTGGACAACCCGGCAACCCGAACCGGTGGTTGGGCTACCCTCCCGGTTGGGGCCCCCAGCACCGGTGGGTCGGGCTCAGGCGCGGGCGCCGGGGGCGCGAGCCGAGGCGCGGAGGCGGGCCACCCCGTTGCTGGGCTGGGGGAGCTGGCGCGGAGGGTGCGGGAGGGGGAGGTCGGCAGCGTCGAGCTGGTGGGGCGGGCGCTGGAGCGGGTGGGGGAGCTGGACGGGCGCGTGGGGGCGTTCGTGCTGGTGCTGGCCGAGGAGGCCATGGCCGAGGCGGCGGAGCGGGACGAGCGGGTGCGGCGGGGGGAGGCGGTGGGGCCGCTGCACGGGGTGCCGGTGGCGGTCAAGGACCTGATCGACGTGGCCGGGGCGGTCACGGCGGCGGGGTCGCCCAAGCTGGCGGGGAACGTGGCCGGCCGCGACGCCGAGGTGGTGACCCGGTTGCGGGAGGCCGGGGCGGTGGTGGTGGGCAAGACCCGGACCCACGAGTTCGCCTACGGCGTCGTCACCCCGGGGACGGCCAATCCCTGGGACCTGGGGCGGATCGCCGGGGGCTCCAGCGGGGGATCGGCCGCGGCGGTGGCCGCCGGGCTGGTGCCGGGGGCGGTGGGGAGCGACACCGCCGGGTCGATCCGGATCCCGGCGGCCTGCTGCGGGGTGGTCGGGCTCAAGCCGACCTGGGGGCGGGTGCCGGCCACCGGGGTGTGGCCGCTGTCCTGATCCTGCGACCCATTGTGGCAAAGCCGTTAGACCGTTGAGAAGTAGCATCCGCCGCCATAGCTGGGCTGGCTCGATACCATCCCGGGCATGGATATCGCCGAGGCCCTGCGGACGCGCCTGGCCGCTGCCGGGCTGGAGCCGCCGGCCGATGCGCACGACCGGAAGCGGATGGAGCGCGACCTGGCTGTCCATCTGGAACGGGTTGCGGTGCTGGCCGAGGCGGACGAGCCGCTGGGGCGCGATGATCCGCCCTATACCGATCCGACCCGGGCGATGGGGTCGGCGTGAGCAGGACGGCCAGCGTCAAGCGGGTGGAGGAGGCGCTGGGGCGCATCGAGGCGCTGGATGGCCAGCTCGGCGCCTTCGTCGCGGTGCTTGCTGACGAGGCGAAGGCTGAGGCGGCGGCCAGAGACGCGGAGAGGGCAGGTGGGCAGGTTCGCGGGCCGCTGCATGGCGCACCCGTCGCGGTCAAAGACCTGGTGGACGTGGCCGGCGTTGTGACTGCGGCAGGGTCACCGAAGCTCGCGGCGAATCGCGCCGAGCGGGATGCAGCGGTGGTGGAGCGGCTGCGCAGGGCCGGCGCGGTGCCCATCGGCAAGACCCGCACCCATGAGTTCGCCTACGGCGTGCTGACCCCGGGCACGGTCAACCCCTGGGACGAGACCCGCATCGCTGGCGGGTCGAGCGGCGGGTCCGCGGCCGCGGTTGCCGCCGGGATGGTCAGGTTTGCGGTGGGCAGCGACACCGCAGGCTCCATCCGCATTCCGGCCGCCTGCTGTGGCGTGGTTGGGTTCAAGCCGACCTACGGCGCAGTTCCAGCCGTCGGCGTGTTCCCGTTATCCTGGTCCTGTGACCACGTAGGCCCGATTGCCGCGGATGTGGAGAGCGCGACCCTGCTTTTCGAGGCCCTGTCCGGCCTGCCGGCGCCGGCACCGATGCCACTGGCCCCGCTTCGACTCGGGCGTCTCGTCGGCGCGGAGTTGGCGCTGGTCGACCCGGCGGTGAACGAGGCGGTCGACCGGCTCTGCGGGCGTCTGGAGAGCGGCGGCGCCCGGGTCGATGAAGTGGAGTTGCCGCTCCGGGTCGCGCGGTCGGCGGCGGCCACCATCGTCCTGCCCGAGATGGCCGCAGCGCACGCTCGCCTCCTTGCCGAGACCGGTGAGGAGGGTTACAGCCCGCACGTGCTATCTGCCATTCGGCTTGGCCAGAGCGCCCTCGCCACGGAATACCTGGCCGGGCTGCGCTACCGCGGTCGCTTCGTCGCGCTAGTGGAGGAGCTGCTCGACGGTCGAGACGCCTTGCTGCTGCCGACCATTCCGGTGGTGGCGCCGGACCGGGACAGCCGGGTGGTGAGGCTCGGCGATGGCAGCGAGGTCGGCGTCCAAGTGACGCTAACCGCCCTTCCTGGAGCATTCAACCTTTCTGGCTCGCCCGTCGTCTCGATACCGGTGGGGCTGGTCGATGGCTTGCCGGTCGGGGCATCGCTGGTCGGGCGGATCGGCGGTGACTACAGATTGCTTCAAGTGGCGGCCGTCGTTGAGGACGCCGCCCACTTCACCGCACGGCCCGTCCTCCATGCATAGCGGACCGCTGCTCAGCAGGGATCCTAACCACTCCAGTCGCGTTAGGTCGCAGGATCGCCTACTGGCCGTCGCCAGCCGTCGTCAGTGCTGTTGGTCACAGCAGGTCTTGATCGAGCCGAATTCGTATTTCGAGTTGGGCCAGCTCTCGCCGCGCCTGAGCCAGCCGCCGTCTTCCCGCTCTCGCGTCCTCCACCCCGAGGAGCCCGGTAACTTGGCGCAGCATGTCCTGGTCGAGGATCGCCCTGGTCAGGCCTTGTGCACGCAGCTCTTTCTCTGCTCTTGCGGCAGTCGCGGCGTCATCCATTGGTGCTTCGACTTGGCTCACCGGTGACGGGCGACCGAGGCCCATCACCGTCGCGGAGAGGAATGCTGAGTAGACGCTCTAGCGCATCCAGCGTTGCCGAGTTGTCGACGTGGTGGATGGTCGCCATGCCAAGATCACGCGCGGGCTGGAGGTTGCTCTCGATGTCGTCGATGAAGATGCAGGCGGCCGGGGGCAGGCCGAGTCGCTTCGCCGCGAGCTCATAGATTGCGGGCTCGGGTTTTCTCATACCAAGTTCGCCAGAGATGAGCACGGCGTCAAAGCGCTCGCGGAGTCGATAGCGCTCGTAAGGATTGTACGGTTTGGTTCCCCACGAGTTGGTGATGACGCCTGTCCGTACGCCGGCCATGCGAGCCCGCTCGGCCGCTTTGATGATGACATGATTTGGTCGAGCGTCGGCCAGGAATCCTTTCAGGAGCCCGTGGCTCTCCACTCCGAGGCATTCGGCGATCCCAAGCTCAAAGCTCTCCTGGGTGATCTCGCCACGCTCGATCTGACGGTAGAGGCGACGGCCGACGGGATCTACAGTCACCACTTCACGGAAGCGGTCGTGTGGGAGGCCGAGGCGCTGGCAATGGGCACCGATTGCCGCAAAGAAATCGGTGGTGAGGACGCCACCGATGTCTAGCAGTAGACCCTTGTACGGCTGTTCGTCAGAGCGCATGGTCACCACCGAGTGACAATCCGAAGTTGATCGTCGAGCCGCTTCAGCGCCGAGTTGCCATTAAGTGGATTCAAATGTGATCGAAGGCTGCGGACACGTTCTGCGTTAGCCGCATGGCGGAGTTCAATTGCGAGCGAGAGTGAGTCACTTGCCTCTCGACACCCCTCTACAAGCTCGCCAAGCTGAATGAGGCCGGTCGCCCGATCCGCCATCGCCGTGCAACGATGCTTCGGCGATGCAGGATCGAGGTCCCGCAACGCCTTGGTGAGTTCGTCAACCGCCTTCTGCGGCCGGTGAAGCAGCAGATTGCAAAGTCCGGTGTAGCTCCGCAGCTTCGCCTGGTTGAACACACCAATGCCGATCCATTCGTACGACATGGGGTCGTCGACGCGCCCAAGTGCATCTGCGGCGTCGTCAAGTGCTCGAAAGGCGGCTGCGGCGCTTCCCGCCCGTGCTTGCATCTCAGCGTCGACGGCGGCCAACCAGCCCACGGTGATCGGGCTGGCCGCATCCCCTGCCGTCTCCCGCGCCCGCTTGATGAGTCGGAGTGCGTCCGGCTGGTCGCCGCCATAGCAGGCGTAGAAGGTCATCCCGCCGAGGATGTACCCCTCCAGCTCACGGGCGCCGGCATGACGGGCCGCCTCCAAGGCTCGATGCAGGTGGTGCGCCGCCCGGTCGAAGCTGCCGAGGTCTAGGAACAGCATGGAGCCAAGGAGCGCCTCGGTTTCGCCAAGGGTTGCCACCAGCGAGTCACGCAGCGAAGGCGAACCTGAACGGCGAATCAGCTCAGTGAGGATCGCTCGCTGCCCTCGTACCTGTGGACGAAGGACGCGGACCGATAGATTCCGGTAGGCGCGTCGGTACCCGGCGGTGATTCCCGCCATGTCTGACACGAGTTGGGCATCAAGGCGGCCGCGCTGATCGAGGGCATACGTAAGCCGCTCGCTTAGGAGTGCGCCTCCGAACGCGACGGCGCCACGGAGTGCCTGTCGGCGCTTCATGCGCTGCTCCCTGGCCGCCGCCGCAATCTGTTGCACCGGTAGTTCAAGAGCGACGGCGAGCCAGCGTAGCGAGTCAGGGTGGGGGATGCGGCCCTGCTCGATCTGGTGGATCGTCTGCCGGCTCGCACCGCTGTAGCTTCCTTCCCTGTCTGCGGCGGTTCCCATGCGCCTGGCCACCGCGGCCAGGGACATGCTCAACCGTGTGCGCTGTTCAGCCACCAGCTCGGCCAACGGCAGACTACCGGGTCGATCGGGCATGCCGTGATCTCCCCTTACCGGCATACGTGAAGAGCTATCGTACCGCGCTATTTGTCCGGTTCGGTGTCATCGCCTTGTCGTCGCTTCCCGAAGGTTGGGACAACCTGCCGCCTCCCCGGCCGCGCCGACCTCCGGTTGCCTGTTGCCCAGGCGAAAAGGAGGTCCGAGACGGGGTGTGGCCGTTCTTGGTCGTCGTCGACTTGGACGAGGTGACCGTCCGCTGCCGGCTATGCCGGTGGGCCAGTCCCACGCAGGCGACGGTCGAGGCCGCCCGGCTGGCGTACGCCGCCCATACCTGCACGGGCCGGTCGATGCACGGCCCGTTCCTGGGGTGGTGCGCGGTCTGCGGCCGGGTCCGTATCCGTGGGCTGAGGGCGGTCGGGCCGCCGCGGCCGAGGGCATGGGTCCACACCTGGGTCTGCGCCGGCGGATGCCCGAGGAGCGCCGCACGGCCCTCCAGGGTCATCGGTCGGCTGCTGCCATTGGTGGTGGCCGCCGCGGTGGCGGCGGTCATGAGCCAGCCGGCCCCTTCTCGACCTGATGGGCGGCTGTGTGTCGTGGGTGACCAGGCCGGGGCTTGGGATGTGCGGCCATGCCCCCAAGCCCCGGCCCGCCATCTTGAGCAGCTGGGTGGACCGGCGTGAGGGCGAGGAAGGCGCCGGTCCGCCGCTGCTGCTGGCACCACTGCGCCAAGCCGGCAGCGGCCACCATCGGGTTCGTCCTGCCGAACCTGCTGGCCGGCAGCGAACGCGACTACTGCCAGCCCCACACCGAGCTGGTGGCCCAGGCCACGGGCGCCCGGGTGGTGCGCCACTTGAGTCCCCGCCAACTGCCCCTTCCCGGCCTGCCCAACATGAACGCTACGGGCACGGGCAGCCAAGGGCGGACCCGCCGGAAGGGGGTGAGGCCCTGACCCCTGCCCAGGATCGGGACGGCCGGCCCTGACAGCATCCAGCTCGAGGGTAGGAGCTTCGGCAACCGACCTGCCGTCCCGACCTGATCCCCGAAACGACGGCCTGCATGGGGCGAGAGAACTTCCCGAGGACGTAGCTGGCACCGCTACCTGCGCCCGCCAGTCGGGAGAGCGGCCGGACACGACGGGCTCAACGCCAACATCAGCGACAGCAACGGCGATCACAACAGCAACAACAACGACGACCGCGAGCGCGACGACGAGCAGTGGCCTTGCATGGGGAAGTGCAAGGGCACCGGCGGGAGCGGCCCGGCCCCCCCAGGGCCGCTCCCGACCGGGCAGCTCACCCCGCCGCTCCCATCACGCACATGGAGCCGCGATGCTCACCCAACGCCCAACCCGAACCGCCCCCGGCTGGGACCGCCAGCGGGCCCTGGAGGCCACGCTCGTCCAGGTCGAGCGCCGCTACGGTCACGGCGCCATCTGGCGCCTGGACGCCGACCAGCCCATCCCACCCACTCCGGTGATCTCCACCGGCAGCCTGGCCCTCGACCAGGCCCTCGGCGTCGGCGGGCTGCCGCGGGGCCGGATCAGCGAGATCCACGGCCCGGAGGCCACCGGCAAGACCACCCTCGCCCTCTCGGTGGTCGCCCAGGCCCAGCAAGCCGGCGGGACCGCCCTGTTCGTCGACGCCGAGCACGCCCTGGACCTGGCCTACGCCGCCGCGGTCGGGGTCGATGTCGATCGGCTGGTGGTGTGCCAGCCCGACTCCGGCGAGCACGCCCTGGACGTCCTGGAGGTCCTCGTCCGCTCCGGCGCCCTGGACGTGGCCGCCATCGACTCGGTGCCCGCCCTGGTGCCCCGGGCCGAGCTGGAGGGCGAGATGGGCGACCACCACACCGGCGCCTTTGGCCTGCTCATGGCCAAGGCGATGCGCAAGCTGGCCGGCCCCATCGCCAAATCGGGCACGGCGCTGGTCCTGGTCAACCAGCTCCGCGACAACCCGGCGATCTTGTTCGGCAACCCCGAGCGGGTCCCGGGCGGCCGGGCCCTCAAGCACCACGCCGCCGTCCGCCTGGACCTGCGGGTCCGCAAGCCGCTTAAGGACGGTGGCCAGGTGATCGGCAGCCGCGTCCGGGTCCGGGTGGTCAAGAACAAGCTCGCCGCCCCCTTCCGCGCCGCCGAGCTGGATCTGCTGTTCGGCCAGGGCATCGACCGGGCCGGCGAGCTGCTCGACTTCGGCCTCGACCACGGCGCCATCACCCGAACCGCCACCGGCTACCGCGTTGGCTCGACCCGGCTCGGCTTGGACCGCGAGGACGCCCGCCAGTTCCTCTGCGACGACCCTGAGCTGGCCGGCCGCCTCCACCGCCGGCTCAGCAGCCAACTGCCGAGCGGGGGGCGAGCCGCATGATGCTGCTCGCCGCCGGCATCATCTTCACCATTCTCGCCCTGTTCCTGGGCGACTCGGTACTGGCCTTTCTGTCCGAGCAGCTCGACCGGCGCCGCGCCTGGCGGTTGGAGCTGGAGCGCGAGCAGACCCGCCGGGTCGAGCTGCAGCAGCGCCGGGATGCGATCATCTGGCGCCAGCTCCAAGGCGACCACCAGCTCACCGATCAGGGCAAGCCATGATCATCCAGTCAGCCGGGGGCGACCAGGCCGCGGCATGCCTGTTCTGCGGCCGCCGGGTCGCCTGGATCGAACGGCGCTGCCCCGCCTTCGCCCTCGCTGGCGTGGCCGCCCATGCCGGCTGCTGCGGCGGCTGGACCACCACCCCGGCCGAGCACAAGCGGGCCAGCAACAGCGCTACCGGCTGAACAACCGGCCCTCAGCTCTCCGTCGTCTGACCGTCCTTCATGCCAGTCGATGTACGGCATTCCGACAACGGCATCCCGGCGATCGTGGAACCCGCGGCCTGGCCGGCTGGGTGAGCAGCAACGCCACCAGTGTGGGATTCGTGGCCGCCGCGGGTGGCGCTGGGGCCAGTGGTGGCCGTGCGGCGGCGTTCGGGTCGGCCGGCAGGGGCTCCGGGCTTGCCGCCCGGCCGGGCCGAGCACGGCCGCCGCAGGCGGCCGCGCGCAGGTCCGAGGCGGGCGGGCTGTGCCCGTGACTACTTCCGTGTCAGAGAGCCCCGAGGGGTCGCGGCGACCTGCGGTCGGTGGGGGAGTGTGCCGGCTGAGCTGGGTAGATGGCGGGCCGGTGGTGACCGTTGTTGTCCGCTGCGATCCGGTCGTTCGTGGCCCCGATGTGGCCCCAGCGGTCCCGAGCTTGGAAGGCGCGTCCGGTCCCGTCGTCCGGACCAGATGGTAGGCCGATGGCGCAGGTCAGGCCGGGGTGCGATCGACCGCTGTTGACCGTGAGGGACCGCCTGTTGCCGATGCTACGGGCACGCGGAGGGCACGGCCGGCGAGGACGATGTTTGCTCGAAGCCTGCCGGCGACGGTCGCCAGCTCGACCGTAGGGTGAGGCGTGTCCACGATGACCACTTGCCTCGTTGGCAAGAGCTCTGAGGGCTCGCGGCAGCGGATGAGGAGCGCCGCCCGCTACTGGAGCGCCGACTGGTTCGGGCTCCTGGCGTGATCCTCGGCGCGGGTTGCGCTGCCGAAGATGAAGGCCCACGGAGTGGTGCGCACGTCGGCGTGCCAGCCGATGGCGGCTAGCTCCCTCTCCAGCTCCAACGGGTGCCAGTAGCGCTTGACGATTTGGAAGGCGCGCCCGTCCTGGAGCCGTCGCTCCCGTCGTTCGTCGGCCAGCTCCGGCCGATCCCCCCGGTCGCGGACGGCGGGCGGGCCGTGTCCGGCCGCATGTTCGGGGTGGGCATTGTCGCAGAACCACACTCGACCCCCAGGCGCCAACGCTTGGTCGACCAGCGCCCCGAACCGCGCCCAGCGCGCCGTCGGCACATGCGACAGCCAGAAGGTGAAGCAGACCACGTCGAACCGGCGCGGCGGCGCCCAGGAGAACAGGTCCGCGACGACATAGTCGACCGGGCGGCCGGGGTGCTTGGCCTGGTTGATGGCCAGCACCTCCGGGGCCGCATCGACCGCCAGCACCCGGTCGGCGTACCGGAGCAGCTCCCCGGTCCAGATCCCGGTGCCGGCGGCCAGCTCCAGCACCTGCCCGCGCGGCGCGAAGCTGTCCAGGGCGTCCCGCAGCAGCGCCGCGTCGGCCTGCCAGGCGCTGGTGACCTGCTCGCCCAGGTCGTAGCCACGGCGACGTTCCCACCAGTCGTCATACTCCGATGCCCGAGCCCGGTAGTAGGCGACCTGCTCGGCTAGCAGCTCCTCGGTCCCCATCACCATCCAGCGTCCGGGTCCTGCGGCAATGGCCGCGTGGTAGGTCTCGGCCATGGTCGCAGACTGCGCGCTGCTCATCGAGCAGCTCGACGCCAACGCCTGCCGGCCGAGGACGGCCGCCGCAGGCGGCCGCCCGCAGAGCCCGAGGTGGGCGGCAGAGGATGGGGTAGGGGCCCGCGGCCGCAGGCCGAGCCAGCGCCGGCATCACCTGGACCTCATCCTAATCAGGTATATTCGCCCGGATGCGTTCATGCTGGCAGCGGGACAGGTGGCCAGCTTATCGGTGGCGTGGAGTTGACCGTGGTTGTCCGCTAGATACCGGGATTGTCCGTCCGCTGTGGCACGCGAATGGCACGGACGGCAATCACCAACGCGGGCTCCTCGCGCGGGCGCTCCGTGCGGGGTCGGTGCTAGCTCGCGGGCATGCGAAGCGGGCGCTGTGGGTTAGCGAAATCGAACGCTAGTGAGCATTCGTTCGAACATGGCATCGAACGCCTGGTCGGGGTGGTCCTTGTTGGTCCGGGCCCAGGCAAGCAGCGTGGTACCACCAACGTCGACGACGGCAAGCCGGATGATCCCCTGCGGCTGGATTCCGTAACAGCCCTCGTGCTGCTCTGCGTGGGGTTTGGGGCAACCGAGGGAACCGTCCAGGAACCCTTGGGGGTGGCTCGCGTCGATGGTCGAGGTGGCGGTCATCAGCGTCGCTGGGTGCCCATCAACAGTTATCTTCGTCACGTCGGAGAACTCGACGTTGTCTTTGGTCTGTCCCTGAAGGTACTTCAGGTAGTCCTTGGGAACAGCCTCCCGAACGGAACTCCCTGGGCGGTACAGGTTGACCGGCACCAGGAATCTGACCCACTTGTCTATCGAGGCTGAATCCCAGGAGAGCAGGTTGTGGGAGTCGGGATTCGGCGGTGATTCGAGCGCGGCGTCCACCGTGACGGTCAGCGGCAGTACAAAGGCCTTGCTCGAATACGTCTGGCTGGCCGCCGATGACGCAGGAGTCGTCGAAGCCTTCGTGGGAGTCGATGTGGTGGCGCCACCGCCACAACCCGACACCGCCAGCAGGGCCAGTCCACACAGGACCATCATGACCGTGCGCCGGTGGGGTGTTGGCACCATGGCTCCCCCTTGCCAACGGGTCGGGTGCCGATGTCGGCCCCGAACCTCATGCCGACGATTTGCCGGCATCTCGTCAGCCTCCAAATTCACCCCGGCCGACGTCAGGATGGCAGGTGGCACGATTGGCCACAAGGCAAATAATGCCGATCCTTTCCAGGCCGCATCGCGGGTTGAATCCGCCCGTTCATCAACTGAGGCCGACGAGCACGACGTGCTCTACACGCTGACGCTGTCGTCCCAGGGTGACTGAGCGCTGAGGCCTGTCCCCGCCTCCCTTCGTGTCGTTGCCGGCGCGAGGACGGCCGCCGCAGGCGGCCGCCCGCAGGGCCGGCCTTGATCCCGTAGGGCAACTGCTCACAACCAACCCAAGCAACAGCACGGAGCATCCGGCTCCCTGACTTCGCTCGTCCGTCGTCACTCGGCCGGGACGACGACGGATTCTGGCTACGCAACTCGGCGTAGCTCGGCATCCCGCTGACTGCCCGCTGGTGACCGTGGTTGTCCGCTCGTGCCCGCTGGGAACCGACCACCAAGGTGAGCAGCCGGGACGGACCCAACGAGGGCACTTGCTGGCGCTGGCCGGGATGCTACGGTCATCGCACACACGTTCGAGTCAACGAGGAGCCGCAGCCAACAAGAACCGCAGACCCGGGAGCGGGCGCACACACCTTGGCAGGGAAACGCGCGCCCCCTCCCGCTGGCAACAGAAGGGCGGTGCCTTCCGTGGCGCCTGCAACCATACCGCGCCCCAGCACCGGCGCCAACGCCCCCGCGGCCATCGGGGGGCTGGACCCGGCGCTGATCGCGGAGCTGTGCCGCCGGGCCGGGGATGCGGCCGGGTTGGAGCGTTGGCGTGACCAGGTCCGCGCGGCCGGCTACTGCCAGCACCCGATCCGCCTCCAGGGTGGCGTCGACCAGGTGGACCAGACCACCGGGGAGGCCCGCACCGTCCTTGACAGCGAGGCGCTGCCGGACCGGGTGCTGCTCAAGGCGTGCAGCACCAGGCGGGCGGCCCGCTGCGCGCCGTGCGCCGAGGTATACCGGGCCGACGCCTACCAGCTCCTGCGGGCCGGGCTGGCCGGCGGCAAGGGCGTCCCTGAGACCATCAGCCAGCACCCGCGGCTGTTCGTGACCTTCACCGCCCCTAGCTTCGGCCCCGTCCACTCCTCACGGACCCGGCGCGGCCGAGTGCAGCTCTGTCGTCCTGCCCGGCCCCAGGCCCGCTGCCCGCACGGCCGGCCGCGACGCTGCCCGATCCGGCACCTGCCCGGCGATCCCGCCCTCGGCACCCCCATCTGCGCCGGCTGCTACGACCACCAGCGGACGGTGCTGTGGAACACGCTCGCCCCCGAGCTGTGGCGCCGGACGACCATCTACCTCCGCCGCGCCATCGCAAGGGCCGCCGGGCTGACTGTGACCGAGGCCGACCGGCTGGTTCGCCCCGCTTTCGCCAAGGTGGCGGAGTACCAGGCCCGCGGGGCGGTCCACCTGCACGCCATCATCCGCCTGGACGCCACCCCACCCGCCCATGACCCCGGCCGGCTCGCCCCGCCGCCGGCGCCCTTCACCATCGACCTGCTCGCCGCAGCGGTCCGCCAGGCCGCCCACGACGTGGCGGTACCGTGCCCGGCCGGCGGCCCACCGCTGGGCTGGGGCGACCAGCTCGACCTGCGGCCCATCGCCGGCCCGGCGGGCGGGGAGCTGCCGGCCGGCCGGGTCGCCGGCTATGTGGCCAAGTACGTCTGCGATGATCCCGGCGGTGGTCGCGGTGGGATCTGACCCGGTACGCGACTGGCGGGATGCCTGGCTTTGGACCTGTCGGCCTGCCGTGGCCACCGTGCTTGTTCGTCGCGCGGTCGTGGCGCGGG
>Ga0307415_100000906_pt1 | contig 13585 bp, 14 predicted proteins | sample DK1Cmetagenome_FD_204524 | JGI IMG/M metagenome (GOLD analysis project Ga0307415, IMG submission 204524) | Maize rhizosphere microbial communities from greenhouse at UC Davis, California, United States - DK15-C-2 | ecosystem: Host-associated > Plants > Roots > Rhizosphere > Soil | place: USA...
CGATCGGCTTCTTCCTGCCCCCGGGCAAGCCGGTGGCCTGGCGGGGGCCGATGCTGCACCGGGCCATCCAGCAGTTCCTCACCGACGTCTACTGGGGCGACCTGGACTACGTGCTCGCCGACCTGCCGCCCGGCACCGGCGACGTCTCCATCTCCCTGGCCCAGATGCTCCCCGGGGCCGAGATGCTGCTGGTCACCACCCCCCAGGAGGCGGCCGAGCGGGTCGCGGTGCTGGCCGGCAACTTCGCCCAGCAGAACGGCATGAAGGTCACCGGCGTGATCGAGAACATGAGCTACTTCGTCTGCCCGTCCTGCGACGAGCGCCACCAGATCTTCGGCAGCGGCGGCGGCGAGACCCTGGCCGGTGAGCTCGGCACCGACCTCCTCGGCCAGATCCCCATCGACGTCCGCCTCCGCGAGGGCGCCGACACCGGCAAGCCGCTGGTCGTCTCCGACCCCGACGCCCCGGCCAGCCGGGCCCTGCTGGAGGTCGCGGCCGCCCTGCCACCCCTGCCGCGGTCGCTGGTCGGCAAGCGGCTCACGCTACTGACGTAGGGCTGCGCCGGTAGGCGTGCCGGGGGCGTCGCAGTGGGCAGGTGTGCCAGCGGCCGCGAGCGCGCTCGCCCCGGGCTCGCCTGCCGGTCTCAGGGCCGTGGGCGGCGCACTGACCGTCGCCCAGGAGGCTGCGCTCGTGTCCATGCAGGTGCTTCCGCACTGGGCGCCGCGGACATTGACAACCCGACCGGCCGTTGAGCAGATTGGGGAGGTCAGACCTGCCCGAGCAGCGCACGGAACCGCCGGGCCAGGTCCCTTGGGCGCCGAGGGAGGCAGACCGATGACCTCCACGATCATCCGCAGCCCCTATTCCGAGGCGACCATCCCCGAGGTCTCGCTGCCCGGGTTCGTGTTCGCCGACGCGGCATCGCGGCGTCCAAGCCGGCGCTGGTCGACGGTCCCAGCGGCCGCGCCATCACCTACCGCGAGCTGGTCGGTGGCGCCCGGTTGGTGGCCGGCGGCCTGGCCGCCCGGGGCTTCCGGCAGGGCGAGGTGTTCGCGATCTACTGCCCGAATCTGCCCGAGTACGCGGTCGCCTTCTACGGGGTGCTGCTGGCCGGGGGGACCAACACCACCATCAACCCGCTGTACACCGTGGAGGAGCTGGTCGCCCAGCTGAACGACGCCGGCGCCAGCTACCTGCTCACCATCCCGCCCTTTGCCGACAAGGCCATCGAGGCGGCCGGCCGCTCGGGGGTCCGGGAGGTGTTCGTGCTCGGCCAGGCCCCGGGCGCCACCCCGTTCGCGGCGCTGCTGCGCTTGGGCCACCAGCCACCCCAGGTCACCATCGACCCGCACCGCGACCTGGCGCCCTGCCGTACTCCAGCGGCACCACCAGGCTGCCCAAGGGGGTCATGCGCAGCCACCACAACCTGGTCGCCAACCTCTGCCAGTCCCAGCCGGTGCTGGACGTGCGCCAGGATGACGTCGTCATTGCCGTGCTGCCGTTCTTCCACCTCTACGGGCAGGCCGTGCTGATGGCGGCGGCGCTGTGGCAGGGCGCCACCCTGGTCACCATGCCCCGCTTTGACCTGGAGCAGTTCCTGGCCGTCCCGCAGGACCACCGGGTCACCGTGGCGTTCGTGGTCCCCCCGATCGCGCTGGCGCTGGCCAAGCATCCGCTGGTGGACCGCTTCGACCTGTCGGCCCTGCGGTTCATCCTCTCGGCCGCCGCGCCCCTCTCGGCCGAGCTCGAGGAGGCGTGCGGCAAGCGGCTGGCCTGCGTGGTCGTCCAGGGCTACGGGCTGACCGAGACCAGCCCGGTCCTGACCGCCCACCCATCGGTGGAGGCCAGGATCCGCCACGGCTCGGTCGGCCAGCTGGTGCCCAACACCCAGGCCAAGGTCGTCGACCTGGCCACCGGCCAGGCGCTGGGCCGCGACCAGGACGGGGAGCTGTGCTTCCGCGGCCCCCAGGTGATGGCCGGCTACCTGAACGCCCCCGAGGCGACCGCCCAAATGGTCGACCCCGACGGGTGGCTGCACTCTGGCGACATCGGCAACGTCGACGACGACGGCTACGTCTATGTCGTGGACCGGGTCAAGGAGCTGATCAAGTACAAGGGCCTGCAGGTGGCGCCGGCGGAGCTGGAGGCGGTCCTGGTCTCGCACCCGGTGATCGCCGACGCCGCGGTGGTGCGGGTGCCGGACGAGGAGGCCGGGGAGGTCCCCAAGGCGTTCATGGTCGCCACCACCCAGCTGTCGGCCACCGAGGTCATGGACTGGGTGGCCGAGCGCGTGGCGCCCCACAAGCGGGTCCGCCAGGTCGAGTTCGTCGACGAGATCCCCAGGTCGCTGTCGGGCAAGATCCTGCGGCGCGTGCTCATGGAGCGCGACCCGCAGGCGGCGGGCAGCCCGGGGAGCTCGCCTTGCGCTATGGCCGTCCTGCTCAAGCCTGCGCCAGCGGGCGTCATGGGCGGCGGCGGCCGAGCGGGTGGTGGACCTGACGGGTGGTCAGCAGCGCGGCGATCTGGACCCACAACGGTTCCAGGATGGACGATGGCAGGGCAGCACGAGACCTCCGGATGACCACAGGGTGTGAGAGCCCGGGATCATCCGGCCCGTGCCTGCCTTGTTCCATCCCGCCCTGGACCAGCCGCCGCCGGAGGCCGGCTCCAAGGCCTTCTATGTCGCCTCGGGATCGACCGGGGGCGGGGCCAGGTCCTTGGGGTCGTTGGCGTCGGCCCCGGTCGCCGCCGCGCCGTCGCCGGACGGCTTGGGGCCGTCGCCGTTCTGCTCGGCCTCCAGGGCCGCCTTGAGCTGCTCCCGCTCGCGCTCCAGCTCGGCCATCTGGCCCTCGACGTCCATCAGCTCGCGCACGTAGTCGCGGGCCTGGGAGCGCAGCGAGCCGATCCGCAGGTCGGGCAGGTTGAGGTCCTTGAGGTCGGTCTCGTCCTTGAGCTGGTCGAGCGCGTCCTGGGTGGTCAGCCGCAGCCGCCCCAGCCAGCGTCCCGCCTGCCGGGCCATCTCGGGCAGCCGCTCGGGCCCGAACAGCAGCAGCGTCACCAGCACGATGATGACGATCTCGCCCAGCCCGACGTTGAACACGCCCGCTCCCCTAGCGCCCCGGCTGGTTGGTCGGCCTGACCCCCAGGACGAGCTCCCGGCCCTTGCGCAGCACCGTCACCGGCACCGGCGCCCCGATCTGCGACTGGCGCAGGGCCACCGTCAGCTGGTCGGCCGCCCGCACCTCCTGGTTGCCGAACCGCACCACCAGGTCGCCCCGGCGCAGCCCCGCCTTGGCGGCCGGGCTGCCCGACCGCACCAGCCCGACCAGCGCCCCGGCGCGGTCGCCGAGCCGGTAGCGGGCGACGTCCTCGGGGCTGAGGTCGGTGTCCAGCTCGGCCCCCAGGTACGGCACCTTGATCGGCGAGCGGTCGACCAGCGCCCTGGCCACCTCCAGGGCCTCGTCGATCGGGATGGCGAACCCGACCCCGGCGTTGGCCTCGCTGTCGCCGTTGGTCGCGATCGCGGTCGAGATGCCCACGACCTCGCCGCTGCCGTTGGCCAGGGCCCCGCCCGAGTTGCCGGGGTTGATGGCGGCGTCGGTCTGGATCGCGTCGACCAGCTCCCGTCCCTGGTCGCCGGCCCCGCCGGCCGGCACCTTCACCACCCGGTGCAGGGCCGACACGATCCCGGTGGTCACCGAGCTCTGGAACCCGAACGGGCTCCCCACCACGATGGTCGCATCCCCCACCCGCAGGTCGGCCGACCGCCCCACCTTGGCCGTGGCCAGCCCGGTCCGCCGCACCTTGAGCACGGCCAGGTCGTTGCGCAGGTCCCGCCCCACGAACCGGGCCCTGAGCAGCTTCGAGGTCGACAGGGTGATCCCGATGGTCTGGGCCCCGTCCACCACGTGGGCGTTGGTCAGCACGTACCCGTCACTGGCGAAGATCACCCCCGACCCGGTCGCCTTCCCCCGGTCGGTGCGCGCCTCCACCTTCACCACCGCCGGCAGCACGGTCCCCAGCACCTGCTGGAGCTGCTGCCCGGCGGTGGTCCCTTCCGGGGTGGCGGCCGCCGCCTGGGTGCCGGTCGCCGGGGCCGCCTCGTCGAGCAGGCCCCCGTCCCGGGTCGCCACCACCCCCGCGATCCCACCGACCAGCCCGCTGACCAGCGCCACCGCCGCCACCAGGGCCACCAGCCCGACCCGCCGCCGACCCTTCCCGGTCCTCGGCGCCACATCCGACGGGATCGCGGTGGGTCGGGGACCCTCCGCCCCGGGCTCGAACGCCCGGGCCCGACGCCCGTCGGTGGGTCGCCGCGCCGCCCGCCGGCCGGGGGGCAGCTGGGGAGCAGGTCGCTCCCCCGGCGCCTCCACGTGTCCACGCGCCGGCCCGGTGGGCGGATACCTGGGTGGCAGGTCCGGCGCGTCCACCAGGCCACGCGCTCGTGGGTCGCGGACCCGCTCCGGCACCGGCGCGTCCACGTACCCACGGACGGCGCCCTCCAGCTGGGAAGGTGGGGGTCGACCGGCCGGCCGCGGCGGCGGCGGCGCGTCCAGATAACCGCGCACGGCATCCTCGGGCCGAGGAGCCACCGGCCGATCGACCGGCGGGGGCGGAGGCGCTGGCCGGTCGGCCGGCGTCGGCGCCGGCGCGTCCAGGTGATCGCGAGCGGTCTCCCCGGGCGGGGCGGGCGCGGGTCGGTCGATGGGCCGAGGGGCTGGAGGGCCGACGCGCGCGGGGCCGGGACCCGCGGTCCGCGGCCCAGCCGGCCCGGACGGCGCCGGGTCGCCAAAGCCGAGCGCGGCGTCGTCGCTCGGATCCGAACCAGGCTCCTCACCGGGCCGAGCGGGCGGAGCCTCCGGCGGTCGGGGCGGCAACGTCGCTGCCGGCGGGCTGGGCGCCCAGTCGACGCTGGGTCCCGCCGAGGGTCCAGCTGCGCTCGACGACCCGCCAGCGCCCGGAGGCTGCTCGCCAGGTGACCCCGCCGGCCCGCCGGCCCGCGGCTCGTCGGCTGCGGATCCCTCGCCCGGCGAGACCGGGGAGGCCGAAGGAGCGGGAGCGGTCGCCTCCGGGGCGGTTGGCCCTGGCCCGCCCTCGACCCCAGCGGCCGGCGCGTCGGCGAACCAGAGCCCCGATGCGGAGGACGAGGGCGCCGGTTCCCGTCCGGCGGGAGGCGAAGGCCGATCGGCTGGCGGCGGAGGGCCAGGTGGCGTCTCGACCTCGGCAGCCTGGGCGGTGGGCGTAGCCGCCGGCGGTGCCGGCTCCTCAGTGGGAGCCGCCGGCGCCGCCGCCGCTCCGGAAGGCGCATCCTCCTGGGCCGAGCCGTCCGTGGGCCGCCCTGGGTCCTCCACGACGGCCGCCCCTTGGCCTGGAGCGCCCTCGGTGGCCGGGTCCGAGCCGTCGGCCGGCTCCCGACCCGCATCGGCCGGTTCCTCCGGCGACGCGTCGCCCTCGGCCTCCGGAGGCTGATCCACCGACCCGCCCACCGTCGCCCGGGTGCCCTCCGGCTCCTGATCCTGGTCAGGCGCTGCGGCAGGAACCTCGGGCGCCTCGCCGGCGGGGGGAGGGACCTGCGCCGTCGCCGCCTCCGGACCCTCGGCCGGCGGCTCCGACCCGGGGGGCTCGGGGTGTTCTGGGCGATCTGGCTCGAGGCGCCCGGGCCGGTGGGCGGGGTCGGTCGTTCGGTCCACGCAAGCTCCCTCGTGCGGCCCCCGGACGGGCGTCGGGCCCAGCCTATCGAGGCTGGCGCGCTTCTGCGACAGCGCTCGTCCACAACCGGTGACGGCCCATACCGCCGGCCGCCTTCGAGGGTTAGGCTGGAAGCGTCCCGATCGCAGCCTCGCCAGCGTCAAAGGAGTCGCCGTGGCCATCCAGGCCGACGCGATTGTCAAGCAGTAACCCCCCGTGCTAGAGTTCGGCGCATGGCACCCCGAACCGGCATCTACCTGCGGATCTCCCGCGTGCGGGTGAATTCGCACGAGGAGACCCTTGGGGTCGAGCGGCAGGAGCCACCCTGCCGGGCGTTGTGCGAGCGGCTCGGGTGGGACATTGCGGATGTCTATGTCGACAACGACCTGTCCGCGTTCACGGGGGCACACCGACCCGGCTACCAGCAGATGCTAGAGGACGCCAAGGCCGGATGCCTGGATGCGATCGTGGCGTGGGACGCCGACAGGCTGACCCGCCAGCCCAAGGAGAACGAGGCCCTGATCGAGCTGGCCGAGCGGTACGGGATCAAGCTGGCCACCGTCACCGGCGAGCACGACCTGGCCACCCCGAGCGGGCGTCTCCACTTCCGGATGCTGGGATCGATCGCCCGATACGAGTCCGAGCACAAGGCCCAGCGGCTCCAGCTCAAGCATGAGGAGCTGGCCCGCGACGGCAAGCCGCACGGAGGCCAGCGGGCGTTCGGGTTCGCCAAGGACGGCGTCACCCATGACCCGGCCGAGGCCGAGGTAATCCGCGAAGCGGCCGAGCGACTCATCGGCGGCGAACCGACCTATGCGATCTTGCGGGATTGGCATGAGCGCGGGATCACCAGCCCCCGCGGGTTCCGCTGGCACTCGACCAGTTTCCGACACGTGATGACCTCGGCCAGGATCGCTGGGTTGCGGGTCTATCGGGGCGAGGTCGTCGGCCCGGCGACCTGGGCGCCGATCATCGACCGATCAACCTGGGAGCAGGTCAAGGCGGTGTTCGCCGACCCTGACCGGCGACGCAAGCAGGGTGCCCCGAGGCGCTACCTCTTGACCGGGCTTGGTCTCCACTGCGGCCGGGAAGGATGCGGGATGCCGCTGGTTGCCCGCCCCGCCGTCAAGGCCGACGGCCGGTCGGTTCGCCAGTACGTGTGCTCCGGGCCGCCACGTGGCCGGGGCTGCGGGAAACTCACCCAGTACGCCGAGCCCCTCGAGCTCTTCGTGGCCGAGCGGATGCTGGACTGGCTCGACGGTCCCGGCCTGGCCGAGCTGCTGGCCACTGCTGAGAGCGACACCGGCACCTACGCCGAACTGGCCGCCGAACGCGCTGACGTCGAGCAGACCCTCGACCAGCTCGCCGACTGGTTGACCGACGGCACCCTGGACCGGCCGCGGTACCTGCGCCAGCGGGGGCGGGTGCTCGACCAACTGGCCAGCCTGGACCGGCGCCTTGCCCGCCGGCCGGTCGCCCCGGTCCTGATCGAGGTGTCGAAGAACGAGACCGACCTCCGAGCTTGGTGGGACGCCGCCACGATCGAGAAGCGGCGGACATTGGTCGCGGCCGCGATCCAGGAGGTTACGGTCGGACCGGGCCGGCGGACCGGGGGCGGGTTCGATCACGAGCGGGTCCGGGTCCGGTTCCGGGGGCGGCCATCATGAAGTTCGCGTGCCCGCCCATCTCGGTGAACCATCAGTCTGCCGCGTTCAGGATCAGCAGCGGCATCGGGGCCAAATTCGCCCGCGAGGCCGTCCAGTTCTCCGGTGTCGGGGCGCAGCTCGCCCGCGAGGTCTCCCAGGTCTCCGGCATCGGCAAGCAACTCCAGCGGATCGTCGGCGCGGACAACCTCGGGTTCAAGTTCGACCGCTTCGCCAAGTTCTTCGATGACTTCAAGCCGATGGTCGACTACCGGCTTGCGAGGCGCTGCGCGAGCCGCCGCCACGGCTGGATCGCCGACCTCGAACTCCCCGGCGAGGCCGGCATCGGCGACTTGGCCGCGGCGCTGAACGCGCTAGCCGTTGGCGGTGATCAGGCACTGCTGAAGCGGCTTCATCGGCGCCTCCAACATCAGGCCCGCAACGGCGACACCCAGTCCGCCGCGCTGGCCGACTGGCTCGACCTCGTCCGGATGTTGCTGGCCGCCGAGGCGCTCCAGCGGATGCTGGACTGGCTCGCCGCCCAACAGCGCGTTCGGGAACTGGCCATGCTGGCCGGTCTCCGTACCGCCGTCAGGGCGTCAGCCCGTAGTCGGCGGCGACCGCGGTGTGAGCAGGACCCTGTTCGAACCCGGCGCTGCTCCCGGGCGCCCAGCGCCACCTCCTCCCTCGCGTACTACCCGAAGGTGGCCGTCTAAGCACTCGTCCCTCCGGGCTCAGCCTAGGAGGAGCAAGTGCTTTCCACCACCCAGGCCGCCGAGATCCGACGGCTGGCCATCGAAGCCAACGAAGCTGACGCCCGCGACGGGCTGATCTCCCGCCACTGCAACGACCTGGCGATCCTCGCCCGCGTCGTCTCGGTGCTCCGGTCGACCACCGAGGGGGCGGTGGTCGATGCCAAGGCCTGACAACGGCGGCGGCCGAGACGCACCCAGACGTCTCGGCCGCAACACCCAGATGACCTCACGGCCAAGCAGGACCACCGGCGTCGCCATCATAACCGAGGGGCCGGTCGCTGAGGTGGTCGACCTGCAGGCGTGGCGGTGGCGGCCATGGTCGGGCTGGTGGGGTACCTCCCACCTGGCCACCTGGAACTTCGCCGAGAGGTCGGGGCGGATCGCGTGAGCCGCGAGCAGCATCAGCTCCCGCACGACGTGGCCGCCGAGGAGGCGGCGCTGGGGGCGGCGCTCCTCTCGGCCGAGGCCCGGGCCACCGTGCTGGAGCAGCTGGGCCAGGACGACTTCTACCGGCCCGCCCACCGGACCGTGTACGCAGCCATACGCCTGCTGGCCGACCGCGGCGACCCGGTCGACCCGATCACGGTCAACGCCGAGCTGACCCGGCAGGGCGCCCTGGCCGATGTGGGCGGCGCCCCGTTCCTGCATACCCTGACCGCAGCCGTGCCCACAGTGGCCCACGCCGGCCACTACGCCGCCCGCATCGTCGAGCTGGCCACCCTGCGCCGGCTGATCGACGCCGGCATCCACATCGCCCAGCTCGGCCACGAAGACGCCATGGACGCCGCCGCTGCGGTCGAGTTGGCCCGGGCCATCTTCGAGGAGGTCGCCGGCCGAGTCCTGGCGACCGCCGACGCCGCCCCCGACGCTGCGCTGGAGATCGATGACTTCCTGAACGAGCCCGAACCTGACTATGACTTCGTCGTCCCGGGGCTGCTGGAACGCGGGGACCGAACCATCCTCACCGGCCTGGAGGGCGCCGGGAAGTCCGTGCTCGGCCGCCAGATCGCCGTCCAGGCGACCGCCGGCATCCACCCGTTCACCCTGGAGACGATCAGCCCGATTCGGGTGCTGCTGGTCGACTGCGAGAACTCCCGGGCCCAGGTCAAGCGCGAGCTGCGGCCGCTTCGCCTTCGCGCCGGGAGCCAGCTGGCGCGGGGCAGGCTCTATGTCGCCGTGCGGCCTCAGGGGATCGACCTGTACGGCGACGCTGCCTCCGCGGCGTGGCTGGAGGCCAGGATCCGGCGGGCGACCCCCGACCTGATGGTCCTGGGGCCGCTGTACAAGCTGGCCGGCGGCGATCCGACCTCCGAGGAGGTCGCCCGCAAGGTCTCCTCGGTCCTTGACGACCTCCGGGTCCGCTACGGCTTCGCGCTGCGGATCGAGGCCCACGTCCCCCACGGCCACCAAGGCGGCAACCGCCCCGAGCGGCCCTACGGCGCCTCCATGTGGCTGCGCTGGCCCGAGTTCGGGCTGCACCTCACCCAGACCGGGACGCTGACCCACTGGCGAGGCCAGCGTGACGAGCGGGAATGGCCGGCCTCGCTCAAGCGGGGCGGGGAGTGGCCCTGGACCCCGGACCGCAACCCCCGCGAGGTGCTGTGGGGACGGATCGTCGCCCGCGTCCACGAGGACGGCCGCACCTACCCGATCGCCGGGATGGCACGGCTGCTGGGTGCTGGGCATGGGTCGGTGCAGCGTGCCATCGAGGCCCACCAGGCGAAGTGGAGCGAGCTGAAGAAGGGCTTCGGTGAGACCCAATGACCACGCTGCGTGGTGGTACGACCACAACTCATCAAGCAAGGGTTTCCGCTGGTCAGCACGCCGATCTGCGCATACCACGCCCCCAAACCGGACGAAATCGCGTTCCTGCAGGTCAGCGGCTCGCGTACCGACGTACCAACCTTGCATACCACCCCTCTGACCTGCGGGAATGACCAGTGGTATGGGAGCGCCGTACCACTGGTACCAAAACTGCAGGTCAGAGGCTCGTACCACCGTACCCCCCTACGGGGTGGCGTCCTCCTGGTACGCCGCCACCCAGGAGGCGGCGGCGTAGGCCAGATCCCCACCATTCCAGGAGGACCACATGATCGACCATCCACGCACACCACCGGCCGGAGTCAACTTCCAGCGGCTGCGCCCCTACCTCCGGGATGCACTGCTGCACCAGAAGAACAAGCGGATCGCCCGGGCGATCGCCCAGCGGCTCGACCGCAACCAGTGGCGCGCCATCGCCCAGTTCGACGTGGTCGGCGACGACCTGGACCGGGTCGACCTGGACTCGTTCTCCATCCGGGTCGAGGTCGAGACCTCGAACGGCTGGGCGCAGCTCTGCACCGTCCACTGGACCCACCTCGGCATGGAGTGGGCCGACGTCGAGAAGGCATGGGAGGAGGTCCTGCGTCAGCACCGCGAGGGCATCCAGCCGGGTGGCCCGAACGACCCCGGCCACCGGGACTAGTCTGTTTCCCGATACAACGCTTGACGTAGTACCATCGGGCAGAAGTGCGCCGACCCCCTACGGCGCCCGCCCTACGGATGGTGCTCGTGCCCGACCTGCTCGACCAGCTGCGCGACCAGCGGACTGCGGCCCGGGCCGCGGCCGACGAGATCCTGACCCGCGCCGCGACCGAGCAGCGTGACCTGACCCCCGAAGAGCTGGCCGGCTATCAGGCCAGGGTGGTCGAGCAGCGCACCGCCGAGGACGCCATCGACGCCGAGCGCGACCGCCAGCTGGCCGAGCTGCGCGCCGCGTCGACCAGGGCGCCGGGCCGGGAGGTTCCCCGGTCGCCCGTGCTCACCCGCGAGCAGTCGGTGTACGACTACCTGGCCGTCCGGGGCCGCTTCGACCCGGCCGAGCAAGACCTGTCGTTCGACAAGTACTTGAGAGGCATGGCAACGGCCGATTGGTCCGGCGCCGAGCACGAGCGGGCGCTGGCCGAGGCCACGACCGGCGCGGGTGGGGCGCTGGTGCCGAGCCCGTTGAGTGCCAGGGTGATCGACCTGGCCCGCAACCGGACCGTGGTGTTCCGGGCCGGCGCCCAGACTGTGCCCTGACCTCGCAGACCCTGGCCCTGGCCCGCCTCACGTCGGAAGGGTCGCCAGCCTGGAAGGCGGAGAACGCAACGATCACCGCCGCCGACATGGTCTTTGATCGAATCTCGTTCACCGCCCGGACCCTGGTGCGGACCATCCTGCTGTCGGTCGAGCTGTTCGAGGACGCCGACCCCTCCAGCGAGGACATCATCGCCAACGCCTTCGCCGGGCAGATGGCGGTCGAGCTGGACCGGGTCGCGCTGCTGGGCACGGGCACCGCGCCGGAGCCGCGGGGCATCCTGAATCAGTCGGGCGTGACCCTGACCGATCACGGCGCCGCCGGTACCGCCATCACGAACTATGACTGGTGGTTGGACGCCATCGGCGCCGTCCGGGCCGCTGGGTTCGAGCCCAACGGGCACGTTCAGGCGCCGCGGTCGTCGACGTCGCTTTCCAAGCTGAAGGAAGCGACCACGAACGCCTACCTGACCCCGCCGGCGGGGCTGCTGCCGATGCTGACCACCAAATCGGTGCCCATCAACGTCACGGTCGGCGCCTCGACTGACACGAGCTATGTCTTTACCGCCGATTGGTCGCAGCTGCTGGTTGGCATCCGTACCGACTTCACCCTGCGCTTCCTGGGCGAGCGGTACCTGGCCGATAACCTGCAGTACGCCTTCCTGGCCTACCTCCGGGCGGACGTCCAGCTCGCCCAGCCAACCGCGTTCGTGGTCGACCGTGGGGTGAGAGCATGACCGTCCGACCGATCGACGCCGACGTTGCCCCGGGCGTCGAGATCGCCGAGATCGGCCCCGACTTCGAGCGCCGGGTGGGCGAGGTGGCCGGTGTCCGCAACCGGCCCGCCCCGGCCGAGGTCGAGACGGCCGACCAGGATCTGCTGTTCGGCGAGGTCGACGATAAGGGCCACGGCTCGGGCACGCTGGTCGCCAAGGGCGATCCCATCCCGGCGCAGCTGGCCGCGCTTCCTCGGCGGCCAGCGGCGCCCCGGGAAGCACGCAAGCGGTAACCCGTGTCGTGGTGGGACCGCTACGTCTGGCGACGGACTGAGGACCGCCAGCAGCTGACCCTAGAGCAGCTGCTGGCCGAGGAGGCCCGGCCGACTGCCGCCGGCGAGTCCGTCACCGTCGACCGGGCGCTGCAGCTTTCGACCGTGTGGGGCTGCGTCCGGCTGCTGGCCGATTCGGTGTCGACGCTGCCGTTGCACGTCTACCGCGGCGAGGACCGCGACCCGATCCCGACGCCGCGGCTCCTGCAGCGGCCGAGCGCCGACTTTCCCGAGCTGGCCGATTGGTTGTGGGCCATCATGGCGTCGCTGCTGCTGCGCGGGAACGCCTGGGGTGTCATCACCGACCGGGCCGGCGCCGGGCTGCCGCCCAGCCAAGTCGACTTAGTCCACCCCGACCGGGTGGCCGTCACCGTCGAGGATGGTCAGCACGTCATCCGGATCGGCGGCCAGAAGTACAGCCGGGCTGAGCTGTTCCACGTCAAGGCGTTTCCCTGGCCCGGCCAGCTGCTCGGGCTGTCGCCGATCAGCTATGCCCGTGAGGCGATCGGGTTGGGGGTGGCCGCCGAGAAGTACGGCGCCGCCTACTTCGGCGATGCCATGGTGCCCAGCGCCGTGCTCGAGTCCGACCAGGACATCAAGCGCGAGAGTGCCCAGCGGCTCAAGGCCGAGTACGTCGAGCTGCTGCGCCGACGCCGCCGCGATATCGCCGTGCTCGGCTCGGGCGCCAAGCTGCGCGCCATCGCCATCGCCCCCGACGAAGCCCAGTTCATCCAAACTCAGAAGTTCAACGTCTCGACCATCTGCCGCTTCTATGGGGTGCCGCCCGAGATGATGGCCGGCGAGACGGCCGGCCACGAGGCCTACACCAGCCCGGAAATGCGCGGTACCGACTTCCTGACCTTCACCCTGCGCCCCTGGCTGCTGCGGGTCGAGCGCGCCGTCTCCGGGCTGCTGCCGTCAACCCAACGGGCCAAGTTCAACGCGGGCGGGTTACTGCGCGCGACCCTGAAAGAGCAGTACGAAGCACTCGCCATCGGTGTCGGCGCCGGAATCGTCATGCCGAATGAGGCCAGGGAAAAGCTCGACCTACAGGCCATCCCCGGACTCGACCAGCCACCAGCACCGCCCGAGGGGGTTGTCGCATGACCACCGACCGCGTCACCTACCCGGCCGAGCTCCACCTACGCGACGGGGGCGACGGCCGCATCCTAGAGGGCCCGCTGCTGCCGTGGGGCGTCGAGGCCCGCGTGCTCGACCGGGGCCGCATGGTCGTCGAGACGTTCGAGCGCGGCGCCCTGGCCGGCGTCGACCCGGCCCGGATCCCGCTCACCGCCAAGCATCCCCGCGACAACCAGGAACTACCGATCGGGGTAACCGTCGAGCTGGAAGAACGCGCCGACGCGGCATGGGGCGCATGGCGGGTATCGCGGACG
>Ga0307415_100000908_pt1 | contig 13567 bp, 17 predicted proteins | sample DK1Cmetagenome_FD_204524 | JGI IMG/M metagenome (GOLD analysis project Ga0307415, IMG submission 204524) | Maize rhizosphere microbial communities from greenhouse at UC Davis, California, United States - DK15-C-2 | ecosystem: Host-associated > Plants > Roots > Rhizosphere > Soil | place: USA...
CGGCGGCCTCGAACCGACGACACCCCGGTTAAAAGCCGGGTGCTCTACCAACTGAGCTAGCGGCCCACGACAGAGCGCGCCGATGGTGCCATCGTCATCGGCGCGCTGTCAAAGGATACCGCGGCTTGGAGCCGCCAGCCGGGCGTGGTCTGCTCGAAGTTGACCGTGACCCAGACGACCCCGTCCTTGACGTGGGTGCCGACGCCGAACAGGTTGGCGTGGGTGCCCTCCTGGGAGAAGACAGGGGACCGGACATGGGAGATGTCGACCGGTCCGGAGGGGGCCTTGAGCGACTGCTCTTGGTGGCGCTACCGGCCGGCTTCGCGCTCGGCCCGCGCCTGGTCCGCCGGCAGCAGCTTGTAGCCCACGCCGCGGACCGTCGCGATCATCGACTCGTGCTCGGGGCCGAGCTTGGCCCGGAGGCGGCGGACGTGGACGTCGACGGTGCGGGTGCCGCCGAAGAAGTCGTAGCCCCAGACCTCCTGGAGGAGTTGGGCCCGGGTCGAGACCCGGCCGGGGCGGGCGGCCAGGAACCGCAGCAGCTCGAACTCCTTGTAGGTCAGGTCGAGCGGCCGGCCCCGCAGGCGGACCTGGTAGGAGACGGGGTCGACGACCAGGTCGCCGACCCGGATGGCGGCGTCGGGGTCGGCCACCACCGGGCGCTGGGTGAGCAGCCGGACCCGCGCCTCGACCTCGGCCGGGCCGGCGCCGGGGAGCACGAAGTCGGAGGCGCCCCAGTCGCGCTGCAGCCCGGCCAGGCCGGCCTCGGGCATGACGACCAGGATGGCCTGGTGCTCGGCGCTGCCGCGCAGGGCCCGGCAGAGGACCTGGGCGCGGGACAGGTCGCGGGTGGCGTCGATGACCGTCAGCTCCTTGGCCGCGGCCGCCTGCAGGCTGGCCTCGTCCAGGGGCAGGGTGGCCACCGGGTGCGCCAGGTACTCCAGGGCGGGAAGGACCTCCTTCGCCCCCCCGGCCCGGCCGGTCAGGCAGGCGAGCTCGGCCACCCGATGTCCTCCAGAGCAGGGTCCTCACGACCGCCGCAGCGAACAGCCGCGCACCTTACCATAGCGGCATGGTCAGGATCCGACTGTTCGCCGCCCTCCGGGAGGCGGCCGGCGTGCCCGAGGTGGAGGCGCCGGCGGCGCCCCTCCAGACCATCCTGGACGAGCTCGGCGACCGCTTCGGCGACCGCTTCGCGGCCGTGCTCGGCTACTCGAGCGTGCTGGTGGACGGCGAGCGCTGGCGCGACCCGACCGCCCCGGTCCCCGACGGGGCCGAGCTGGCCCTGCTGCCGCCGTTCTCCGGCGGCTGAGCGGGCCGGAGTGGATCGACCCTCCCGCCCCGTGGCAACCTTTGCGCCCTCATGCGGAAGCTCCTGATCGCCGTCGTCGTCCTGGTCCTGCTGGGCGCGGCCGCCGACTTCGCCGCCGCCCGGGTGTTCGAGGACCGCGTCACCACCGAGCTCCAGCGCGAGTACGACCTCGGCCGGCGGCCGGTGGTGCAGGTGCGCGACTTCCCGTTCCTGCCCCACCTGGCGACCGGGCGGTTCTCGACCATCGACGTGGCCGCCACCGACGCCAGCGCCAAGGGGATCAACGCCGCCCAGCTCCGGCTCACCCTCCACGGCGTCCGGGTGCCCCGGGAGGTGCTGCTGGGCGAGCCGGGCCGGATCGCCGTCGACCGGGCCGACGGCACCATCGAGCTGACCGAGGCCGAGGTCAACCGGCTGCTGGCCGACCGCCTCCAGGGCGGGTCGCTGGCCATCGGGGAGGACGGCGTCCGCGTCCGGGTCGAGGTCCCGCTGCTCGGCGAGGCGCTGGTCACCGGCAGGCTGGGGGCCCGCGACGGCGGGGTCAGCTTCACCCCCGACGAGATCCGGCTGGGCGGGCGCGGGCCGCTCCAGCCCGACCTCGAGGACCAGCTGTCCTCCCAGTTCAGCTTCCAGGTGCCGCTGCCGGAGCTGCCGGCCGGGGTGCGGCTGGAGCGGGTCGAGACCCGGCCGGGGACGGTGGTGCTGAGCGGCCGCGCCGCCGGGGTCGGGGTGGCGGCCTGATACGCTGGCCCCATGACCCTGGAGTTCTGGTACACCGCCCTGCTGGTCACGATGCTGACGGCCGCCGGCCTGTTCGCCGTCTACGTGGTCTACCGCCTGCTCAAGGACTGAGCCGCTGGACCCTTCGGGGGAGCTCGGGCAAGGAAAAACCCAGGGGGTCGGCGCCGTGGCACCGCCTCGGTCGGACCAGGCCGAGGCCCCCTGGGTTCGGTGATCTGTTTTGGATTCCGGGGGGTGATCCATTCCCCACGTTCGAGGCAGGTCGCCCTACCGGGCAGTCACCTCACGGGTCCGTACCGGTTCTGACAGCTGGACCACCTCCTTCCTCGTGTACGCCCAGTTAGCCACACCCCGAACCGGACCGCAAACGACTATGGCTACCATGGGGGCATGGACACCCTGACCAGCACGGTCACCGTCATCGACCGGCCCGACGTGGCCACCATCGCCCTGGCCGGGAACGACGGGCTGCGCTACCTCCACGCGGTCTGCACCCAGCACACCCTCGACCTCCATCCCGGCGACGCCACCCAGGCGCTGCTGCTGTCGCCCAAGGGCAAGATCGAGTTCGCCTTCGGGCTGGCCGTGCTGGAGGGGGGCGCGCTGCTCGACACCGAGGCCGCCGCCGCCCCGGCGCTGGCCGAGCGGCTGGCCCGGTTCGTGTTCCGCTACGACGTGTCGGTCGGCCAGCCGGTGGCCGGGGCGGCCAGCCTGCTCGGCCCCGAGCCCGGCCCCGCCCTGGCCGCGGCCGGGCTCCCCGACCCCGCCCCCGGGCGGGCCGAGGCGGCCGGGCCCGACCTGGTGCTGCGGCGCTCGCCGGTCGGCGTCGACCTGCTCGGCCCGGGGGCGGCGGCGGCCGCGGCCGCCCTGGAGCGGGCCGGGGTGGCGCGGGGGCCGGCCGAGCTGTGGGAGCTGACCCGGGTCGCCCGGGGCCTGCCCCGGGCGGGCGCCGAGCTGACCGACGACGCCCTGGCCGAGGAGGCGGGCCTGCTCGGCTCCCACGTCCACCTCGACAAGGGCTGCTACCCGGGCCAGGAGACGGTGGCCAGGGTCCACAACCTGGGCCAGGTCCAGCGCCGCCTGGCCGGCCTCCGGTTCGAGCCGGCCGCCGGGACCGGCGACGGGGACCGAGCGCCCCTGCCCGCCCCCCGGACCGACCTGGTCACCGACGACGGCCGCCGCGCCGGCCAGCTCCGCAGCGTGGTCGACCACCCCCGCCTGGGCCCGATCGGCCTCGCCTATGTCCGCCGGGTGGTCGAGGATGGGCGCCTGGTGCGGGCCGGGGACCGGGTGGCCACCGTGGTGGCGTTGCCCTTCCGGTAACTCGTCTACAATCACTGCCGCTCCATGCGACCACAGGCACCAGGGGGGGATGGATGAGCGTGGAGGTAGTGCCCGGCGGCCAGCGCCGCATCGACCGGGTCCTCGACCCGCGGTTCACCGACCCGCCGCGAGGAGGCCGACGTCTCCTACCTGCGCCGGCTGCCCCAGGGCCTTCCCGGCTCGACGGGCTGCGGGCGCGCGCGGCCCTGCGCTCCGACCCGGAGCTGGCCGGGACCCGGGTGCTGGTGCTGACCGGGCGCGACCAGCCGGACGACCGGGCGGCCGCCCGCGATGCCGGGGCCGACGCCTACCTGGTCAAGCCGTTCTCGTCCCTGGCCCTGCTCGAGGCCGTCAAGCGGCTCACGGACGGCTGAGCGTGGACCCGGGAGCGAGCCACCTGGAGCGGCTGGAGGCCGCCGAGCGGCAGCTGCTGGTCTTCGCGCGCGAGATCAACCACCTCTACCAGGCCGAGCGGGCCCGGGCGGCCGAGCTGGAGCGGGCCCTGGACCGGCTGCGCGGGTCCTACCTGGACATGATCAAGACCCTGGCCTTCGTGGTCGAGGCCAAGGACCCGAGCACCCGGGCGCACCTGCAGCGGACCCACGACTACGCCTGCGCCCTGGCCGAGGCCGTCGACCCCGAGCTGGCCGCCGACGAGCAGCTGCGCCACGGGTTCCTGCTGCACGACGTGGGCAAGGTCGGCATCCCCGAGGGGGTGCTCAACAAGCCGGGGCCGCTGGACGCGGCCGAGTGGGAGGTGATGCGGGCCCACCCGCTGCTGGGGGTGCAGATGGTGGCCGGCATCAAGTCGCTGGGCACCGCCGTCGAGGTGATCCGCTGCCACCACGAGCGCTGGGACGGCAAGGGCTACCCCTCCGGGCTGGCCGGCGACGCCATTCCGGCCGGGGCGCGGGTGTTCTCGGTGGCCGACGCCTTCGACGCCATGACCTCGGACCGCCCCTACCGCAGGGCCATCCCCTTCGACCAGGCCTGCCAGGAGATCGCGGACGGCGCCGGGTCCCAGTTCGACCCGGCGGTGGTGGAGGCCTTCACCGGCATCGTCCCCAACCTCCCCGGCCTGCATGCGGCCCTGCACGCCGGGCCTGTGGACAGCCGGGAGCGCGCTGCGTCCGGGTCGGCTACGCTCCCCCACCAGGGGGCTGAGCCCGGAGCCGGGTCGTTGCGGGGTGCCCGGGCGAGCCCGACCACGCGGCCCTGATAGCCTCGGGGCTCCAGTGTCGCAAGCCCAGGGAGGCGGCCGTGGAGGTCCTGGCCGAGGTCGAGCGGTCCGGGTTCGTGGAGAGCCGGCACCTGGGCGTGGTCGCGGTCGCCGACGCCGACGGGCGGCTGCTGGCCGGCGCCGGCGACCCCGAGCTGGTCATCTACCTCCGCTCGACCGCCAAGCCGTTCCAGGCCCTGGCCGTGCGCTCCCTGGGGGTCGAGGCCGAGCTGGGGCTGGGCCAGGTGGCCCTGGCCGGGGCGTGCGGCTCCCACAACGGCGAGCCCGACCACGTGGCCTCGGTGCGCAAGGTGCTGGACGCGGCCGGGCTGGACGAGACGGCCCTGCGCTGCCCGCCGGTCCTGCCCACCGACCGGGTCGCCCGGGAGCGGGCCGACGGCCCGGCCGCCGTCTACCACAACTGCTCGGGCAAGCACGCCTACATGCTGGCCGGCTCGGTGGTGCGGAGCTGGGCCCCCGAGCGCTACACCGAGCCCGACCACCCGCTCCAGGGCGTGGTCGGCGACACCCTGGCCGACTTCGCCGGCGTCCCGGTCGAGCACGTCGGCGTCGACGGCTGCGGCGTGCCCGTCCACGCCGTGCCCCTGCGCGGCCTGGCCACCGCCTACGCCCGCCTCGGCGCCCGGGCCGCGGCCGGCGAGGAGGGCCCGGGGGCGCTGGTCGAGGCCGTCCGCCGCCACCCCTTCATGCTCTGTGGCACCGGCCAGCTCGACACCCTCCTGGTCGGGGCGACCGGCGGCCGCATCCTGGCCAAGGTCGGCGCCGAGGCCGCCTACGCCGCCGTCGACCTGGCCACCGGCACCGGCCTGGCCCTCAAGGTCCTCGACGGCGCCCCCCGCGCCCGCGGCGCCGCCCTGCTGGCCGCCCTGCGCGCCCTCGACTGGCTCGACGACGCCGAGTGGGACGCCGTGATCGGCTCGGTCACCGTCGAGATCCACGGCGGTGGCCACCCCGTCGGCGCCGTCCGCCCGGCCTAGCTCACCCTCCCGCGCCCCGACTGACCGCCAGCATGTGCTTGCAAAAGTTATACACGAGGACTACTTTGGACAGCGTCAGGAGGGAGGAACGTGCCGGCGGGGATGGACCAGCTGGACGACGTGGGTCGCTACATCCGCGAGCAGCGGCGCCAGGCGGAGCTGTCCCTGCGCAAGCTGGCCAGCCAGGCGGGGGTGTCGAACCCCTACCTGTCCCAGATCGAGCGGGGGCTGCGCCAGCCGTCGGCCCGGATCCTCAAGGACATCGCCAAGGCGCTGCGGATCAGCGCCGAGACGCTGTACGTGCGGGCCGGGATCCTCGACGAGGAGGAGCCGACCGACCTGGAGGTCGGCATCCTCCAGGACCCCCACCTGACCGAGCGGCAGAAGCAGGTCCTGATCGACGTCTACCGCTCGTTCCGCAACGACGGAAAGGAGCAGCCCTAGAATGGCGACACCCACCTCCAAGGACGCCAAGCAGGCCCTGTACGCCGTGGCCGGCGCGGCCGACCTGGCCGTCTCGACCCTCCGGCACCTCCCGGCCGAGGCCGCCAAGCTGCGCGCCCGCCTGCCCGGCCAGGCCGTCAGGACCTACGACGAGCTGGCCCGCCGGGGCGAGACCCTGATCACCGGGGTCCGCCGCTCGCGCCCGACCCGCCAGGCCGGCGAGGCGACCCGCACGACCGTCTCCCGGGCCAGGGCGGCCAACACCCGGGTCCGCCGCAGCACCGCCACCACCCGCACGTCGGTGAAGTCGGCCCGCACCAGCGCCCGCAAGGCCGCCGCCGCCGACACCAGGGCGGTCAAGGCCGCGGCCACCAAGGTCGGCGAGAAGTAGGTAACCACCAAAGCCCGGTAGCATGTGAGCACCCGCGGGTAGACCCCCGCGGGTGCTTCGCGTCACGGTCGCGGAGCGGGAGCGACCCAGGGGAGCCCGGCGTGGACATCTTCGAGCAGCCGGTCCGCCGGGTCGGGGTCCTCTCCGTGCACTCCTCGCCGCTGGACCCGCCGGGCGTCGGCGACTCCGGCGGCATGAACGTCACCATCCGCGCCCTGGCCGGCGAGCTCGCCCGGGCCGGCATCTCCTCCGACCTCTACACCCGGGCCACCAGCCCCGACGACCCGCCGGTGGTCGAGGTCGAGCCCGGGGTCCGGGTGCTGCACCTGCCCGCCGGCCCGCTGGCCCCCGTCCCCAAGCAGCAGCTGTCCCGCTACCTGTGCGCCTTCCTGTGCTCGCTGCTGCGCGCCGGGGAGCGGCACGGCCCCTACGACGTCCTCCACAGCCACTACTGGGTGTCGGGCTGGGTGGCCCGGCTGGCCCGGGAGCGCTGGGACAGCCCGGTGGCCCACTCCTTCCACACCCTGGGCCGGGTCAAGAACCTCAGCCTGGCCGACGGCGACCGGCCCGAGCCGCCCACCCGGCTGGCCGGTGAGGAGCGGGTGGTGGCGGCGGCCGACCGCCTGATCGTCCCCACCCCCGTCGAGGCCCGCCAGCTGGTCGAGCTGTACGGCGCCGCCCCGGCCAAGGTCCAGGTCGTGCCCCACGGCGTCGACCGGACGCGCTTCTCCCCCGGCGACCGGGACGCGGCCCGGGCCGCCCTCGGCATCGCCCACCGCCACGTGCTCGCCTTCGTGGGCCGGCTGCAGCCGCTCAAGGCCCCCGACGTGGCCGTGCTCACCCTGGCCGCCCTGCGCCGCCAGCGGCCCGACCTGGACGTCGAGCTGCTGGTGGTCGGGGGGGCCTCGGGCAACGGCGGCGGTGAGCCGGCCCGCCTGCACCGGCTGGCCGCGGCCAGCGGGGTCGGCGACCGGGTCCAGTTCCTCTCTCCCCAACCCCACGACCGCCTGGCCACCGTCTACCGGGCGGCCGACCTGGTCCTCATGCCCTCCTGGTCGGAGTCGTTCGGCCTGGTCGCCCTGGAGGCCCAGGCGTGCGGCACCCCGGTGGTCGCGGCCGGGGTCGGCGGCCTGTTGCACGCCGTGGGCGACGGCACCACCGGGGTGCTGCTGGCCAGCCACCAGCCGGACCGCTGGGCCGAGGTCGTCGGACAGCTCCTCTCCAGCCCCCGCCGGCTGGCCGCCATGGGCGCGGCCGCGGCCCGTTTCGCCGGCGCCCACGGCTGGGACCAGGCGGCCGCCCGCCTGCTGGAGATCTATTCGGACCTGGTCCGCGAGCCGGTGCTGGAGCAGTTGGGCTAGTGCTCGCCGTGCGTCGGGCCCTGGCCCTCGGCGCCCACCCGGACGACCTGGAGCTCCAGGCCGGGGGGACCCTGGCCGCCTGGGCGGGCCGGGGGGTCCACGTCGAGCTGGCCTGCTTCACCGCCGGCGAGAAGGGCAGCCACGACCCGGCGGCCGACCCGGCCGAGCTGGGCCGGGCGCGGCGGGCCGAGGCGGCCGCGGCCGCCCGGGCCCTGGGGGCGTCGGTCCCGGTCCACTTCCTGGGCGCGGTCGACGGCGAGCTGGAGGTCAGCATGGCCCTGCGCCTGGACGTGGCCCGCCTGGTCCGGACGGCCCGGCCGGACGTGGTCCTCGGCCACGACCCCTGGCGGCGCTGGCTCCTCCACCCCGACCACCGCGCCGCCGGCCTGCTCACCGTGGACGGCGTGGTCGCCGCCCGCGACCCCCTCTACGCCCCCGCCCTGGCCGCCGAGGGCCTGCCCGCCCACCGGCCCCACACCGTGCTGCTGTTCGGCACCGACAGCCCCGACGAGCTGGTCGACGTGACCGCCACCATGGACGCCAAGCTGGCCGCCCTCCGCGCCCACGCCAGCCAGCTCCCCGACCCCGCCGACCTTGAGCGCCGGGTCCGCACCTGGAACGCGGCCATTGGCGCCGACGCCGGCCTCGCCTACGCCGAGGCCTTCCACACCCTCGACACCAGGGGCCGCTAGGCCGCCGGGTCGGCCTCGGCGACCCGGCCGCGGGCGCGACCCGAGCGGCGGCGGCCGCCGCCCGGCGCGTCCACCTTCGGCTCCCAGCGGAAGAAGCGGACGGCCATCACCACCCCGATCACCGTCCAGAGGGCCATCACCGCCAGGTGGCCCCACTGGAACCCGCTGCCGTGGACGAACGGGTTGAAGGTGTTCTCCAGGGCCACGGCGAAGTGCTTGACCGGGAAGATCGAGCCCACGGTGCCGACCCAGGCGGGCGCGCCGGCGGTGGGGAAGAACAGGTCGGAGACGAAGGCGATGGGGAAGAAGGTGAAGTTGGCGATCACCGGGGCCGCCTCGCCGTTGGGGATGACCGCGGCCACGGCCATGCCCAGGGCGCAGAAGCAGCCCGCCCCCAGCAGCAGGGTGACCACCGCGGCCGGCAGCATGCGGCCGATCACCTCCACCTGGAACAGCAGCACGGCCGCCACCACCATGACCACCGCGCTGACCATCGAGAACCACACCGCCGAGCCGATGCGGGCGGTGATGTAGACCCACGGGGGCAGGGGCGTGCCCCGGACCCGCTTGAGCAGGCCCTCGTCGCGGTTGATGGCCACCCCGGTGACCAGGCCGGTATAGCAGGTGGAGATGACCGCGAAGGCCAGCATGCCCGGGGCCAGGAACTGGATGTAGCGGATGTTGCCCAGCTCCTCGATGCGGCCGCCGCCGTTGAGGGAGCCGAACAGCAGCAGGAACATCACCGGGAAGGCGAGCGAGAAGAAGGCCGAGAACGGGTTGCGCAGGAACAGCTTGTTCTGGGCCCGGATCTGGCGCCAGAGCAGCCCCAGGTCGGACGGGCGGCCCTCGGTGACGGCGGTGGCGGCGGGGTCAGGCATGGGCGGGCTCCGGGACGTTGGTCAGCCGGAGGTAGACGTCCTCCAGCGACGGCCTGGTCACGGTCAGCGCGTCCAGCTCCTCGCCCCGGGCCAGGGCCCAGCCGGTGAGGATGCCGAGGGCCCGGGTGGGCTCGGTGGTGCGCAGCTCGACCCGGTCCTCGCGCGGCGCCGGCCGGCCGGGGAGGCCGGGCGGCAGGTCGTCCAGGGAGGCGCCGGCCGGCAGGCGGAAGGCGATCAGCGCCTCGCCCTCGTCGCGGCCGCCCAGCGAGTCGGGCGTGCCCGCGGCCACCACCCGCCCGGCGGCCAGGATGGCCACCCGGTCGGCCAGGTTCTGGGCCTCGTCCATGTAGTGGGTGGTGAGCAGGATCGTCTTGCCCAGCGCGCGCAGGCTCTCGATCAGCTCCCAGGAGCGCCGCCGGGCCGAGGGGTCGAAACCGGTGGTCGGCTCGTCCAGGAAGAGCAGGTCCGGGTCGCCGACCAGCCCCAGGGCCAGGTCGAGGCGGCGCTGCTGGCCGCCCGACAGCGTCTTGATCCGGGCGCCGGCCTTGTCGCCCAGGCCGACCAGGTCGACCACCTCCCCGGTGGCCCGGGGGCGGGGATAGTAGCCGCCGAACAGCTCCAGCACCTCGCGCACGGTCAGCTCGCGGAAGTGGCCGGAGGACTGGAGGACGATGCCGACCCGCTCGCGCAGGTCCCGCCCGCCCCGCGCCGGGTCGAAGCCCAGCACCTCGACCTCGCCGGCGTCGCGGTCGCGGTAGCCCTCCAGGATCTCCACGGTGGTCGTCTTGCCGGCCCCGTTCGGCCCCAACAGCGCGAAGCACTCGCCCTCGGCGACCTCGAAGTCGATGCCGCGGACGGCCTCCAGCTCCCCATAGGCCTTGCGCAGCCCGGTCACCCGGATGGCCGCCATCGGCACCTCCATCCCTCGTCGGTGGTCGAGCCCCAGGGTAGTCTCAAGGTCCTGTGAACCGAGGACCGGAACCGGACGACGTGCGGGCGGCGGCGGTGGCGGCGGTGGCCGCCTTCGTCGCCGACGCCGGCGTGGCCGCCGAGGAGCTGGGCGACGGGCGCTGGTTCCTGCGCCTGGCCGGCGAGCGCAAGCTCGGCATCGGCGTGCACCTGGCCGTGGGCGACCGCACCCTGCGGGTGGAGTCGTTCTTCATGCGCGCCCCCGAGGAGCAGCGCGAGCGGCTCTACCGCGACCTGCTGCTGCGCCAGGCGACCAGCTACGTGCTCCGCTTCACCCTGGACGAGGCCGGCGACCTGTTCCTGGTCGGCCAGGTCCCGCTGCGGGCGGTCACCCCCGAGGAGGTCGACCGGGTGGTCGGGTCGGTCCTCGATCTCGCCGATGCCGCCTATTTGCCCGCGGTGGAGATTGGGTTCGCATCGAGCATTGCCGCCGAAAAAGCTTGGCGGGCCCGGCTGGCCGAGGGCTCCGGCCGTTCACCGGAAATTCCATCGAAGTAATTCTACCCATCTCTAGCTGGACATACGCGTCTGACCAGCGGAAACGTCGCCTTGACGGACCCCTTGCCGCCTTCTAGATTCCGCTTCGCCCCGAGGGGCCGACGCGGTAGGACTGGGAAATCTGGATCGGAGTTCCCGCTGGAAGGGCTGACGGGCCCGGACGGCGCGTCGCGGACGATGGGTACGCGCAACCTGTTGCTCCGTGGCGAGGTCCAAGCGGCCTCCGGGTCGTAGGACGGGACTTTCGCGAGTCGTTCTCGGGAAGGCCACGGGAGTTCCTCGGGGCGCCGATGACCCCCAGGGGCCCAATCGGCCGGGAGCAGGCGGGCTTGCCCGCCGGTCAACCGGACGGGGTTCCTGGGGGTCGTCACTTTTCGCGCCCGCCAAGCGGGGAACCGTAGACTCTGGTCCAGTACCCCAGGGCAGGTTGGAGGCGCAGCCATGTCGATCACCCTCACGCAAGAGTCCGTCGTGACCGAGATGGCCCGGCCCGAGGGCAAGAAGGCCCTCCTGCTGGTGATGGACGGCCTCGGCGGCTACCGCACCGCCCAGCGCGGCTCCGAGCTCACCGAGGCCGACACCCCCAACCTCGACCGGCTGGCCGGCGAGGGCTCGCTGGGCCTGCACGACCCGGTCACCCGGGGCGTCACCCCCGGGTCGGGCGCCGGCCACCTCGGCCTGTTCGGCTACGACCCGCTCGCCTACGAGATCGGCCGCGGCGCCCTGTCCGCGGCCGGCATCGGCTTCGAGCTCCAGCCCGGCGACGTCGCCGCCCGGGTCAACTTCTGCACCCTCGACGACAACGGCATCATCACCGACCGCCGGGCCGGCCGCCTGCCCACCGAGGAGGCGGCCGCCATCTGCGACCTGCTGATGCGCGAGATCGCCCTGGAGGGGGCCGAGTTCTTCCTCCAGCCCGAGCGCGAGCACCGCGGCCTGCTGGTGCTGCGCGGCCAAGGGCTGGACCGCGACCTCGGCGACACCGACCCCCAGGTCACCGGCGTGCCCCCGCTCGACCCGGAGCCCCGCTCGGGCGGGGCCGAGCGCACCGCCGAGCTGGTCAGCCAGATCCTCGACCAGGCCCGCGCCCTGCTGGCCGGCCGCGAGCGGGGCAACTTCCTGCTCCTGCGCGGCTTCGACAGCGTCAAGGACATGCCCAGCTTCCCCGACCGCTACCAGGTCAAGGCCCTGGCCATCGCCGCCTACCCGATGTACGTCGGCATCTCCCGGCTGCTCGGCTTCGAGACCCACCAGGTCGAGGGCGCGGCCAAGGAGGAGGTCGACGCCCTGGCCGAGCTCCTGCCCGACCACGACTTCGTGTTCATGCACATCAAGAAGACCGACTCGGCCGGCGAGGACGGCGACTTCGACCGCAAGGTCGCCGCCATCGAGGAGGTCGACGCCCTCATCCCCCGCATCCTGGAGGCCGGCGTCGAGGTCATGGCCATCACCGGCGACCACTCCACCCCGGCCCAGATGGCCGCCCACTCCTGGCACCCGGTCCCGGTGCTGCTGTGGGGCGGCACCGCCGCCGCCGACGGCCTCCCCGGCTTCGACGAGGTCAACTGCCGCCAGGGCTCCCTCGGCCGCTTCGAGGCCAAGCACCTCCTGCCCCAGCTGCTCGCCGCCGCCGGCCGCCTCGCCAAGTACGGAGCCTGACCACAGAACAGAGAGGAGCCCAGTGAAGGGCGTGATCCTTGCGGGGGGTACGGGCTCACGGCTGCATCCCCTGACCCGCATCACCAACAAGCACCTGCTGCCCATCTACGACCGGCCGATGGTCACCTACGCCATCGAGACGCTGGTCTCGGCCGGCGTCACCGAGCTGATGGTGGTCACCGGGGGCACCCACGCCGGCGAGTTCCTGCGCCTGCTCGGCAACGGCCACGAGTACGGCATCGACCGGCTGCTCTACGCCTACCAGGAGCGGCCCGGCGGCATCGCCGAGGCCCTGGGGCTCACCGAGCGCTTCGTCGACGGCGACCGGGTGGTGGTCCTGCTGGCCGACAACGTGTTCGAGCGCAGCCTGCGCCCGGCCGTGACCAACTTCATGGCCCAGGAGTTGGGCGCCCGGATCGTCCTGGCCCGCATGGAGGACCCGGCCCACCTGCGCCACCTCGGCGTCCCCGAGCTGGACGACCAGGGCCGGGTCGTCCGCATCCTCGAGAAGCCCGACGACCCGCCCAGCAACCACGTGGTCACCGGCGTCTACTTCTACGACGAGCGCGTCTTCGAGATCATCCCCACGCTGCGGCCGTCCGGCCGCGGCGAGCTGGAGATCACCGACGTCAACAACTGGTACGTCGAGCGCCGCCAGATGGAGTACGACGTGCTGGACGGGTTCTGGGGCGACGCCGGAGAGTCCATCGACGCCTACTACGAGGTCAACGACTTCGTCCGCGTCCATGGGGCCAACAAGGGCTGAAACGTCCGTATTGTGCGTCACCGGGGCCTGGTGCGGTCGAACCTAGCGCTGACTGCGCCCAGAACCCTGCCCCGAGGAGCGTGCCGCCCGTGGCCGTCACCGGACCACCCCTGATCACCGGGATCGTCGCCCGCGACAAATGGCTGACCCGGTTCAGGACGATCCTGGTGGCCGTCCTCGGCGCGGTCGTCCTCGGCATCGCCTGCCTGGCCTTCTACACCAGCTTCGAGGCCATCAAGGCCTACGCCGTCCGCTCCAACGGCATCGCCCCCGAGCACGGCTGGGCCGTGCCCCTGATGGTCGACTCCTTCATCGT
>Ga0307415_100000910_pt1 | contig 13559 bp, 11 predicted proteins | sample DK1Cmetagenome_FD_204524 | JGI IMG/M metagenome (GOLD analysis project Ga0307415, IMG submission 204524) | Maize rhizosphere microbial communities from greenhouse at UC Davis, California, United States - DK15-C-2 | ecosystem: Host-associated > Plants > Roots > Rhizosphere > Soil | place: USA...
CGGGGCCGCGATGGACCTCTTCGACAACCTCGCGCTGGGCTTCGCGACCGCCCTCACCCCAGCCAACCTCTTCTGGTGCTTCGTCGGCGTGTTCCTCGGGACCCTCGTCGGGGTCCTGCCGGGCATCGGGCCGACCGCGACGATGGCGATGCTGCTCCCGATCACCTTCACGTTCGAACCAGTGACCGCGCTGATCATGCTGGCTGGCATCTACTACGGGGCCCAGTACGGCGGCTCGACCACGGCGATCCTGATCAATCTGCCCGGCGAGACGTCAGCCGCGGTGACCGCCATCGACGGGCACGAGATGGCGCGGATGGGCCGGGCCGGTCCAGCACTGGCGACTGCCGCGCTCGGCTCGTTCTTCGCCGGGACCGTCGGCACGCTCGTCCTCGTGCTATTCGCACCGATCCTCGCCGGGATCGCGCTCCAGTTCGGATCGGCCGAGTTCTTCTCGCTCGTGGTGCTCGGGCTCATCGCGTCGACCGCGCTCGCCCGTGGCTCGACGGTCAAGGCGCTGGCGATGATCGTGCTCGGGTTGCTGTTCTCGACGGTCGGCCAGGACCTCTTCTCCGGGACGCCTCGCTACACGCTCGGCGTGAGGGAGCTGTACTCGGGCATCAACTTCGTGTCGGTCGCGGTCGGCATGTTCGGTATCGCTGAGATCCTGCGCAACCTCGAGACGCAGCGGGGCGGAACGGTCGTCATCGAGAAGGTCAAGAATCTCATGCCGACACGCGAGGACCTCCGCGCGATCGCCCTACCGGTGCTCCGCGGGACGGCGCTCGGTTCGGCGCTGGGCGTCCTGCCGGGTGCCGGGCACATCCTCGCGTCCTTCGCGTCGTACACCGTCGAGAAGCGGCTCTCGAAGGAGCCGCAGCGGTTCGGTCGTGGCGCGATCGAGGGCGTCGCGGGTCCCGAGTCGGCCAACAACGCTGCAGCGCAGACCTCGTTCATCCCGCTGCTGACGCTCGGGCTGCCGGCACATCCGGTCATGGCGTTGATGGTCGGGGCGTTCATCATCCAGGGCATCACCCCGGGTCCGAGCGTCATCGTCGACGAGCCGGCGCTGTTCTGGGGGCTCGTCGTCTCGATGTGGATCGGCAACGCGTTGCTGGTCCTCCTCAACCTGCCGCTCATCGGCATCTGGGTCCGGCTCGTGAGCGTCCCGTACCGCGTCCTGTTCCCGGCGATCGTCGCCTTCGCGTGCATCGGCACGTTCGCGATCAACCTCAACATCTACGACGTGTTCGAGGTGGTGTTCTTCGGCCTCCTTGGCTACTTCCTGATCAAACTCGGCTGCGAGCCGGCACCGATGCTCCTCGGCTTCGTGCTCGGCCCGCTGCTCGAGAACCACATGCGCCGGGCGTTGATCATCTCTCACGGTGACCTGTCGACCTTCGTGACTCGTCCGATCTCGCTCGCCTTCCTCATCTTCGCCGTGGCCGCGCTCGCACTCGCCGCGTCGCCGCGCATCCGCCGCAAGCGCGAGGTCGTCTTCCAGGAGGAACCGGTCTGACTCCGACTTCAACGCCCAGATCTGTGCCAGGGGCCTGCAATCACGAGGAAACATCCGCCCCCCTGGGCGTCATGAACGCGGCGGGCGGCTGCTCTCGTTCGAGATCCTGAAGCTCGCTCCTCACGAGGCGGGACTGCCGGCTGTCGTGAGATCGCGGCGTCGATGTCGGCACGGGTCGGCAGCGCTGGCACCACCCGACGCGGGTACCTGCGAGGGCACCGGCGACCACGGCGCGGCCGCTCTATACTCCGCAGGCCTCGTCCACCAGCGGTCTAGCCGCACGCCACGGACGATCGCGCCGCGGTGGCCTTAGCTCAATGGGCAGAGCATCGGATTGTGGCTCCGAAGGTTATGGGTTCGAGCCCCATAGGCCACCCCAACACCTGATCGCCCTACCGGGACTCAGCGCGCCCGCGCGCCAGGCGCAGGCTCAGTCGGACGCGATCGGGACGCGCAGGATCGATCGCGCGCGTCCGGCGGGCACGTCGGCCTCATCGGCCACCCGCAGCTCATGGATATGCCCGTGTGGTCGCTCGCCGCTCGACGCGAGGAGCCGGAACAGGGCACGCAGCGTCCCGACCATCGTGCTTGTGCCGCCGAGATGCAGCATCTGGGCGGCACGACCCTCGGTCAGTCTGATCACGTGCAACAGGGGCTCGGCACGTCCGGCCCCGCCTCGCGTGTCGGCGATCGCGCCATCGACGTCCGCATCGGTCGCCTGCTCGGGCACCTCGATCATCTGCTGCCAATGCCAGCGCGATCGGTCAGCGAACGCATCGGCGAGCTCCTCTGCTGGCAGCTCCGGATGCATCCACCAGGCGGTCTCGAGGATGCCCTGACGCGTCGTGATCTTTCGTTCCCGAGCCAACCGGTCGCGTAGCTGACGGACCGCGGCCCGGAGCGTGTCCGCGGCAAGCCGGTAGTCGGACCCGCTGGGACCGCCGACACCGTCGATCGCCAGCAAGCGCCGCTCGGCGATCACGACGATCGTCGGCCGATCGGTCGCGGCGTGGCGGACTTCAAGAGCAGGGCTCGGATCGAAGGTCATCGCATGCTCCCCGCGTTCCCGGGACGTGCCTTCAGGATGTCCCGTCCTCGCGATCCTGGCAAACGGTCAGTGCTTTCGACGCGCAGTTGGATCCCTGCGTACCCCATTCGAGACGTCACAGGATCGCATCTGGTGCCGTTTCTCCCGGCCGGGCTTGCATTCGATGCAAGCAGCCTGAGCAGAGCACCCGAAACGCGTCGAAAATGCTCCGTCTGATGCTGGATCCTTGGCCACGAGGTAGCTCGTCGGCCGTCACGGGCTGCCAACCCGGCATCGAAGGCGCAAAGACGGGCATAGGGGGGCTTGTCGACGGCCGGATCCTCCGAATGTGCTTGCATCTGATGCACGTCACGCATCTGTCCGCTCGACTGCCGCCGAGCTCAGAGGGAACCGCTACTCGACCGGGCCCTCGACGTCGTCGTAGACGCGCGCCTCGCGGAGCTTGCCGGTCGACCCGCGCTCGTAGACGGCGACGCCGGCCTGGTGCGGCATGTCGACGCTGCCCCACTTCACGGCGTTGAACTCCAGCGCCGTCCGCACCCCGTCCTCCGCGACCGTGCAGTGCTCCAGGGTGATGCCACCACCCGCGCTGAAGAACCGCGCAAAGAACTCGCGCAATGTCTCCGTGCCGCATACCCGGAACTCGCCACCGGCGGGTTCACGGAAGCAGCCGTCCGACTCGAACGTCGCGGTGATCCGCTCCGTATCGCCCGCGGCGAGGGCCGCCTGGTACTCCCCGACGACATCGGACTCACGCACGTTCGGATTGCGCGAGAGCAGCGGCGGTCGGATGACGTGGTGGCCGAGGAGGGGCCACTGGCTGTGGTAGACGCGCACCCAAAGCTGCCCCGCCTCGCGATCGGGCTCGACGACCACAGCCACGGGTAGCGCGAACGTCTGGTCTTCCTGCGTCAGGTCGACCTCGAACTCCCCGGCGACTCTCGCCTCGCCGACGGTCATTGCGATCGGTCGCGGCCGCCCCGAGCGCATCCGCAGCCACTCGGCCGACCACTCTCGATACGCGCCGAACGACGCCTCACCGACGATCCGGCCCGATTGCGGATCGTCGATCCGCAGCTCGAGCGGCGATTCGTCCAGCCGCGCTCCGGCGCGGTCGATCACATCCTGGAACTCGGGCAACCACATGGCGGAAGGCTACTGGCCCGGCCCCGAGCCCGCAGACGGTGGGTACCGATGGCGGGCAAGCCCACCAGTCAGCCGCGAGGGCACCGATGGCGGCGGCCGCGCAGGGACACCCGGGTCTCACCGGCCGGCTGACCAGCTCCAGCCCTCGGGCTCGAGACTGCCGTTCCCCCACATCCGGATCTCGAGGCCGAGGTCCTCGATCGTTCGCTGCGCCTCGTCGAGCGCCTCGCGCCGGATCACGAGCAACAGCCCGCCGTCCCGACCGTCCTCACGGACGACAGCACGCCGCAGCGCCTCCGCCGGCATCGGCACATAGCCCTCGAACCCGCGCGCCTTGTACGTGTCGAGAAGCAGCGTCCAGCGGCGGCCGGCTGCATCCCGCCAGAAGGCGCCGATGCCCACGAAGTGCCCGACACCCCAGCGCTCCCTGGGGATCGCCGATTCCGGGTCCGGACCGGCGAGCGCCGCCGCGTCGTAGGCGTCGCTGGTCGCGTCGAGCAGCTGGTCGACCTCGAGGTTGGCGATCGGGTGGACGCCCCAGGCGGCGACGTTCGCCTCGAGTGTCGCGAGCAGCGCATCGAACCGCTCGGGCGTGAGGAGGACGGTGCGATCCGGCCGGCGGCCGGGGATCGGCAGCGTCACCAGTGCACCGCCGGAGCCCAGTGCGATCGCCCGCGCAACGCCGGTCGGGCTGGTGCCCGTGATCGCGTCGTCGGTCGACGAGCGCAGGGGCCAGCCGTACCACGTCCGCGGGAAGCGTCGGATCGCGTCGGCGTCGGATAGGCCGTCCCTCGTGACGACCTCTGCCGTCGCCTGGACCTCCTCGAGCTCGGCCTCCTCGATGACGGTCCCCGCGAGATGGGCGAGGTAGTCCTCGCGGCTGGTGTCCACGCCGTCCGCCTCGCGGAACCCGAGCGGCGCGAGCAGATAGCGGGTGGCGTACACCCCGCAGGTCGCCGGCCGTTGGTCGTCGAGCGTGTCGAACATCCCCGCGATCGCGGCCCAGCCATCGACGTACGTCGGGTGCGCCTCCGGGAAGATCGTCTCGACGACGCGCCGCGCCGTGGCACCGCCCGGCAGGCTCCGGCGGCGGTCGGCGAACGGCGGCGCTACAGGCATTCGAAGTACGTGGCCCGCTCCCAGTCCGACACGTCGGTCGAGCCGGCGGCGAGCCCGGACCGCTCGACGTAGCAGTCCCACTCGAACCCCTTCACATCGACATAGTGGCGCGCGATCGTCGGCCCGACGGCGTCGCGCAGGACGTCATCCGCCTCGAAGGCGTCGAGGGCGCTCACGAGATCCGCCGGCAGCCGCGAAAACCCGCCGGCCGTCGCCTCCTCGTCGGTCAGGTGGCCGACGTCGAGGTCCGCCTCGGGTGGAACGGGGAGCTGCCGCTCGACGCCGTCGGCGATCGCCGCGAGCAGGCCGACCAGGTGGAGGTACGGGTTCATGCCCGCGTCGCCGCCGCGCACCTCGAGGTGGCGCCCGGCCCCGCGACCGGGGACGCGAACCAGCGCCGCGCGATTGCCGATCGCCCACGACACGTGTGCCGGCGCCCACGATCCGGGCAGCAGCCGCTTGTACGAGTTCGGCGTCGGGGACGCGAGGGCGGCCTGCCCCATCGCGTGCGCAAGCAGCCCGGCGATCGGGGGGCCGGCGGTGTGGGCCAGGCGGGTCGGGTCGTCGGCATCGGCGATGAGGTCCACCTCCGGCTCGCCGAGGCGGGTCAGGCCCAGGTGCACGTGCAGCCCGTTGCCCGCCACATCCGCGAACGGCTTGGGCATGAACGATGCAGTGGCGCCCTCGGCGCGCGCGGCCGCCCGGATCAGCTGTCGCGCGAGCAGGAACCGGTCTGCGGCGGCGAGGGGGTCGGCCGGCAGCAGGCTCACCTCGAACTGGCCCGGACCGTACTCCTTGGCGATCTGGTGGACGGCCACGCCGGTCGCGTCGAGATCGTCGAGGATCCGCGCGGCCATCGGCCACCGGCGATCGAGACCCTCGACGGCGAACATGCGGCCCCTGTCGGCATGCAGCGCCGCAGGGTCGTCGCCTTCGACGACGACGAACTCCGCCTCGAACGCCGCCTTGACGGCCACGTCGAGACGCTCGAGTCGCGACACCTGCCCGATCAGCGCCGCTCGCGGATCGCCATCCCAGTCGGCCCCGGTGTCGTCGGTCAGGCGGGCGAACGCCTGCGCGACGCCGGGTAGATGTGGCAGCGCCACGAGGGTCGACGGGTCAGGCACCGCACGGAAATCGCCCGAATCCGCGCCGAAGATCGGGTGCGGGAGCTGTTCGTCGGTGATCGCCAGGTCCCAGTTCGCCATGGCGAACGTGACGCCCTCGCGGGCGACCTCCTCGAACCTGCCGCGCGGCACGGCCTTCGCCCGACCGAGCCCGGCGTAGTCGTGGTAGACGACCCACAGCGCCTCCGCGTCAAGGTCACGGATGCGTGCGAGCGTGTCGGCAGCGCCGTCTCGCGCCTTGACCAATCGTGCGGAGCCCGTTGCCGTCTGCATGACGTGGCGGCATAGTAGCGGGCGCTCGGATGGGGGACGGAAGGGGTAGGAGGCAGAGGAGGCATCCGTGGCGTCCAACACCGTCGACACGAGTCTCGAACGCAACGCGATCGGGCTCACCGAGGTCCTGTTCCAGTCCATCACCCACATGGCACCCGCCGTCGCGACCGCCCTGTCGATCGGCGCCGCCACCAGCTTCGCCGCTGGGATCACACCGCTCGCCGTCGTCCTTGCGCTCGTGGCAGCGCTGTTCACGGCCTATTCGATGGGCGAGCTCGCCAGGCATCTGCCGTCAGCAGGCGGCATGTACACCTACGTCGCGCGCGGTCTTGGTTCGTTCGCCGGCTGGCTCATGGCGTGGGCCTTCCTGCTCGCCGAGCCGATCGTGCCGGCCGCGCTGTACGCGTCCTTCGGGCTGTTCGGCGCCTCGTTCATCAGCACGTTGACCGGATACACGAACGATCTGCTGTGGCTGCCCCTCGCGGTGATCTGCGGCCTGATCGTCTGGCTGCTCGTCTACCGGGGCATCTCGATCTCGACGCGAGTCGGGGTCGCCCTGGGCTTGATCGAGATCGGCATCTTCCTGCTGATCTCGCTGTTGTTGGTCGTCAACGCCGGATCGAGGAACACCCTATCGGTGTTCATCCCGGGCGACGAAGGGATCCTGCCCGCCCTGCAAGGGATGGTCTTCTGTCTCCTTGCGTTCGTCGGATTCGAGGCGGCCGCACCGCTCGCCGAGGAGACGCGCGACCCGAAGCGAACGATCCGGCAAGCGGTCATCTGGTCTGCGGTCCTGATCGGCCTGTTCTATGTGTTCTGCTATTACGCCGCGACCGTCTACTTCGGCCCGGAGAACATGAGCGGGTTCCTCACCGCCTTCAACAGCGACCCATGGGGCGGGATGGCGAATGAGGTGCTTCCCGGCATCGGCGCACTGCTGGTGACGTTCGCGATCCTCAATAGCTCGCTCGCCAACGCCAACGCCGGCGCCAACGCCTCGACCAGAGCGATCTTCGCGCTGGGCCGTGCACGGATCCTGCCGGCGGCCCTGGCCGAGATCCACCCGACGTATCGGACGCCGGTCAACGCCGTGCACCTCCAGGGGATCCTGGGCATCGTCCTGGCGGTTGGCCTCGGGCTCCTGTTCAAGGACGTCACCACGGGCGGGCCGCTGACGACCTATATCTTCATCGGCTACTCGCTGGGCCTGCTCTTCGCTGGGATGTACATCGCGGTGAACATCGCCGCCATCGGCTACTACCGAGGCGAGGGTCGAGGGGAGTTCAACCTCCTCAAGCACCTCGTGATCCCGATCGTCGGGGTCATCCTGCTGATCCCGGCATTCCTCGGGGTCCTTGGTGGGCTGACGATCCCGATCCTGGATATCCCGCTGCCACCCCTGGCGTCGCCGTACAACGTGGTTCCGCCGCTAGTCGCCATCTGGATGATCGCCGGCATCCTGGTCTACGTCGTGCTGCGATCACGCAGCGCAGAGACCATCGAGCGCGTCGGTGATGTGATGGTCGACAGCTAAGTCGAGATCAACGCGGCGGTCACGAGCGTGGCCGCCGCCGCTCAATCGAAGATCGACAGCGGGCAGTGCGCCGTGACGACGACGTTCGGCATGTCGACGATCTCGCTGATCCGCAGGTCGATCGCCACGCTCGTCAGGAGGTAGGCGTCGATCGGAGCGATGCCGTGCTCGCGGCCCAACCAGTCGATCATGCGCTGCACGGCATCCCGGGCGGCCTCATTGAGATCCGGCCCGACCCCGTCGGTCGCGTAGCGCCGTCCCACCGGTGCTGACACGTCGGGCGTCAGGAACTCCGGCCCGGTCACGTGCACGTCCTTGCGGACGGTCAGCCGCACCAGCGCCCGCATGGGTGTCTCGATGGCCGTGCCGCACACCTCGCCATCGCCCTGGGCGGCGTGGCCATCACCCATCGACAGCCGGGCGCCGTCGTGGAAGACCGGCAGGAACAGCGTCGCGCCCGCCGTCAGGTGGCGCGTGTCCATGTTCCCGCCGTGGAGATCGGGCGGGATCGTGGATCGCGGGCCGTCGACCGGCGCCACGCCGACCTCCCCGCAGAACGGCACGATCGGCACGCGCACGCCGGGCAGGAACTCCGCGGGCTCCCCGGGACGCGGCACCTTCGTGATGCGCAGGTACGGATCGGCGAACTGATCCGCCAGCAGTCCGAAGCCCGGGATGCTCGCGGTCCAGCCCCAGTCCGCGGGCTCGAACTCGAGGAGGTCGATCTGGAGCGTGTCGCCGGGCTCCGCCCCGACGACCGCGATCGGCCCGTTGACCTGGTCGACCCGATCGAAGTCGAGCCGCGCCAGGTCCTCGACCGTCGAGTCGGCGGTCAGCTGGCCGCCGGCGGCGTCGAGCAGGTCGAACTCGACGATCGCGCCGCTCTCGACGGTCTCGATCGGCGGGATCGCCGGATCCCAGGCGAGGTGGAACCGGTCGCGCGAGATGTGGACCGCCGGTGTGGTGGCCATCGACGAAACCCTCAGCTCCCGGCGGCGAGCGCCGCCACCTGTCCGGATGCCCCCTGGAGGATCGGCTCACCGTGGCCGACGAGCAGCGTCTCGAACGTCAGCCCGCCCATCTTGACGACCGACGCCTTGGCCGCCTCGGCGTCCTCGGTGAACGACGGGTTGGAGCCGGTCAGCGTGCCGCCCGACGTGCCGAGCGCATCGCCCGCGACGAGGATGCCGCCGGCTTCATCGAACACCGCGATGTGGCCGGCCGTATGACCGGGCGTCGCCACGATGCGCAGCCCGAACACCATCTCGCCGTCGGCGACCGCGATGATCGGCTTGGGCGCATCGATGTTCGGGATGTCGGCCTCGCCGGCGTAGGCGGTCGCGTCGGCCGCCTCCTGCAGGACGCCGGCGATGCTGCCGGCGTGGTCAGCGTGCTTGTGGGTGAGGATCACGTGACCGACCTGCGGCCAGTCGACGCCGGCCGCGACCAGCGCCTCGCCGATCCGCCCGGCGCTTCCCGTCGTCCCCGTGTCGACGATCGCCGCCTCACCCGCCCTGACCAGTACGTACGCGGACACGAAGCCGAGGTTCGCCCGCTGCCAGGTGACACCGCCGGCGGCGGCCGACGGTAGGGCGCTCGAGGACCCACCGGCCGTCGCCGAGGGCTCGGCGGAGGACTCGCCCGACGGCGACGCCCCGGAGGACGGCTGGTTCGACGGGGCGACCGAACCCAGGGCCGACGGCCCGCACCCCGCGACGCTGAGGACGGCCAGCGCGATGGTCCCGCGCCCGGCATGCACGAGGAACGTGCGGCGCGTGATGTCGATCGCCGGTTGCATGGTCGTCCGATGGTACGACCCCGCGTCGTGTCCGGTTCTGGCGGGCCAGGTGCCCAGTTGCGCCGCGCATCCGTCGCTCGTACGATGCGACGACCCTGCGCGACCACGTACGGGGTCCGTCCACGTTCCGCCTCCCAGGGCGGGACATCGCTTCGGCGACTGGGATGCAAGGACCCGCGATGGCCGTCAGGTCGGAGGAACACGCATGGCGACCGTGACGTTCGAAAACGTCAACAAGGTCTACGGCGACTTCCACGCCGTGAAGGACCTGGACCTCGAGATCGGGGATGGCGAGTTCATGGTCCTGGTCGGGCCGTCGGGCTGCGGCAAGACCACCAGTCTGCGGATGATCGCCGGGCTCGAGGAGATCTCGAGCGGCACGCTCCGCATCGGCGACCGCGTCGTAAACGACGTGGCCCCCAAGGATCGGGACATCGCGATGGTGTTCCAGAGCTACGCCCTCTATCCGCACATGTCGGTCCGCGACAACCTCGCGTTCGGGCTCAAGCTACGCAAGGTCTCCAAGCAGGAGATCGAGCGGCGGGTCAACGAGGCCGCCGAGACCATCCAGCTCCAGAAGCTCCTCGAGCGGAAGCCGAAGGAACTGTCGGGTGGCCAGCGGCAGCGCGTCGCGCTCGGGCGGGCGATCGTCCGCGAGCCGGCCGTGTTCCTCATGGATGAGCCGCTCTCGAACCTCGACGCCAAGCTGCGCGTCCAGACGCGCGCCGAGATCGCGCGCCTGCACCAGCGGCTCAAGACGACCGTCGTCTACGTCACGCACGACCAGGTCGAGGCGATGACGATGGGCTCACGGATCGCGGTCATGAGCGAGGGCCTGTTGATGCAGGTCGGCACGCCCCAGCAGCTGTACGACCACCCGGCCAACAAGTTCGTGGCGGGCTTCATCGGCAGCCCGTCGATGAACTTCGTCGACGTCGAGGTCGCCGACGGCCAGCTGCGCGGTCCCGGCGACTGGACCATCCCGGTCCCGCCCCGGGGACGCGACAAGCTGTCGAGCGGGCAGCGCGTCGTGGCCGGCTTCCGGCCGGAGCACCTCGAGATCGGGGAGGCGGGCGCGGATCGCGGCTCCTTCCGCTCGCGGGCCGACGTGGTCGAGTACCTCGGCAACGAGGAGCTGCTCCACGTCAGCGCGGCCGATCAGGACATCGTCGCCATCGTCGACTCCGACAACCGGGTCCGACCGGGCGATATCGTCGACCTGTTCGTCCCGCTCGACAAGCTCCACCTCTTCGATACGGAGAGCGGCGAGACCATCACCCAGGCGCCGGCCAAGGCCGCGGCCTGACCGACGACCGACCACCCACAGACACGACGGCCCCGGAGGATCCCTCCGGGGCCGATCCGCGCACACCCGAGCTGCGGGTCGACGATCTGCGCGAGCGAGTGGTCGATCGACGCGTGGTCCACCGCGGGTCGTTCATCGAGTTCCGGGTCGACACCGTCGAGCGCACCGACGGGTCGCGCGCGACCCGCGACTTCGCCGGGCATCCGGGGGCGGTCGCGATCGTGGCGCTCGATGCGGCCGGTCGCGTGGCACTCGTCCGCCAGTGGCGGCTCGCGGCCGACGACGCCCTGCTCGAGATCCCGGCCGGTGGGCTCGACCTCGGCGACGACGGCTCGAAGGAGGACCCGGCGCCGGCCGCCGCGCGCGAGCTCGAGGAGGAGGCCGGGCTGCGGGCCGGCTCGTGGCGGAAGCTCGGAGAGTTCTTCTCGGCGCCCGGCTTCACCGACGAGCTGATGCACCTCTACCTGGCGACCGACCTCACCCCGGCCGACCCCGACGGGCGGCTCGGCCCGGACGAGGACGAGCGGCTCATCCTCGAGTGGCGGCCGTGGCAGGAGGCGGTCGCCCTCGCCGAGACGGGCGGCATCCGCGACGCCAAGTCGATCGTGGGGCTCTTCTGGCTGGCCCGGCTGATGGCGGAGGGATCGCCCCTCTAGCGTTTCGGTTCGGCGGCCGGCCCCAGCCGCGCGAGCGCGTCGCGGTACAGCGCCGAATCCGGGCTGAGCGCGCAGGCCATCCGGAGGTGCGTGCCGGCCTCCTGGTGGCGTCCTAATCGCTTCAGGCTCTGACCGATGGCGTAGTGCGCGTAGTCGGCCGATGGATCGATCTCAAGCACGCGCTCGAACGTCGCCCGCGCGGGCTCCGGCTGACCCGAGTTGAAGTACGCCCGCCCGAGCGCTTCGAGGATCGACGCCTTGCCGGGCTCGAGCCGGTCCGCCCGCTCGAGGACGATGGCCGCCTGGGCATGGTGCCGCGAGGCGAGCAACGCCTGGCCGCGCTGGAGCAGGTCGTAGGCGGTCTCTCGCCCTTCGGCATCGTCGTCCCGGAGTCGATCGTCCACGGGCAAATCCTCGCACGAGATGCCGGAGGGGGCCTTGCCTCGCACCCGATCGCTGGCTGGATCACCCGGTGATCCGCCGCGCAGCGCCCGCCGGGGGGCACGGCGGCTAGCTGGTGACGCCCTCCGCGATGGGCTGCCGGTACTGGGCTAGATCGACCGGCTGGAGCCGCGGCGAGTAGGTGATGCCCGGGATGCGGCCACGCTTGGCGATCGGCCGACCGTCGATCTCCTTGATGTCGCCCGTGAAGTCGATCGGCGAGGCGCCGCTGATGTGCGAGCCGACGGCGTACGAGTCGACCGGTGCGCCGGCCTCCTTGAAGTACCGAACGCGATCCGGGTTCAGCCCGCCGGACACGACGATCTTCACGTGCTGGTAGCCCTCCTGGTCGAGCCGGGCTCGGATCTCGGTGACCAGGTCGGCCGTCACGCGGCCGCGCTCCGAGGGCGTGTCGAGCCGGATGCCGTACAGCCGGTCGCCCAGCGCATGGGCGACCCGCAGCGCCTCCTCGGCCTCGTCCTTGAACGTGTCGACCAGCACGATTCGCGGCACATCGGGTCCGAGGTGCCGGTCGAACGCCAAGGCGGCCTCGACGGTGTCGCCGAAGATCAGCACCAGCGAGTGGGGCATGGTCCCGGTCGGGGCCAGGCCGGCGAGCCGGGCTCCGGCCGGCGTCGAGGCACCGACGCAGCCGCCGACGATCGCCGCGTAATCGAGCACGTCGGTGATGTCCGGGTGGACGTGCCGCGCCCCGAAGCTGATCACCGGCTCCGGCGCCGCGATATCGACGATCTCGCGGGCCGCGGTCGACCAACCTGTCGATTGGGCGAGCATCCCGAGCAACGCCGTCTCGTACAGCCCGAACCGGCGGTACCGCGCACGGATCCGGAGCACGACCTCACGCGGGGCGATGCGGTCTCCGTCGGACAGCGCCTCGACTTGCGTCTCTGTCGGATCGCACTCGGCCAGCACATGCCCGAGGAGATTCTTGGCCTCGTCGATGCCGCACAGCACCGCCTCGCGGCGGGTGAAGACCTCCATCGTCACGAGCGGATCGAGATCCTCGGCCTCGAGGATACTCTCGGCCCGGGCGAAATAGACGTCGGCGGAGTCCCCGGACAGGATCTCGGTCGAGGGTCGCGCGCGCTGGATGCCCATGCGGTCCGGCTCGGCTCCTGGTGCGGTCAGCTCGGCGTCGACGGCACCTCGGGTCGCGCGCCCTCCGGCTCCGGCGAGGCCGCGAGTGTAGTCGATGCGCTCGCGGATGCGGCGACCAGCGGCAGCCGCCGACGTCGCCGCCGGACGATCAGCGCGATCGCCAGGATCAGCAGGAGCAGGACCGCGAGGGCGACGCCGCCGATGATCAGCGCTCGGGTGGTCCCCACGGACTCCGCGCCCGCCAGCATGGCGGTCGTCGCCGCGACGCCAGCCGCGACAGCGGCGGTATCGCCAGCCTGGAAGGAGGTCCGAGCCGCGTCGTAGCCGCCCTCGGGCCGCTCGCCGTACAGCCCCAGTTGGATCAGCGGCGAGCGTTCGGCGGCGAGCGCATCGCGGGCGCCGGCGATCTCGGCCGCCGCATCGATCCGAGCTTCGAGCGTGTCTGTGACCGGTTCGAGCTCCTGCGCTCTGAC
>Ga0307415_100000912_pt1 | contig 13536 bp, 7 predicted proteins | sample DK1Cmetagenome_FD_204524 | JGI IMG/M metagenome (GOLD analysis project Ga0307415, IMG submission 204524) | Maize rhizosphere microbial communities from greenhouse at UC Davis, California, United States - DK15-C-2 | ecosystem: Host-associated > Plants > Roots > Rhizosphere > Soil | place: USA...
GTTGATAATCAAGGCATGGCGGGGTAGCTCAGATGGTTAGAGCGTGGGATTCATAACCCCAAGGTCGGCGGTTCGATCCCGCCCCCCGCTACCAACATCCGCAATTCATTCAAGAACTTAGAAGAAAACAGAAGAATCGAGCTCGCGTGAGTTGTTATAAAGTTGCTGTAGTTCTTCTCAAAAACTCCGCCTCATATCGTTCCAAACATTCAAAAACACTTGGATTTTTCACGTATCTCTGCGCATATCTTGCAGTACTTGGGAGCACCAACCCCACGGTCGTCTTCAGAAATCTTGGACGGCTCCTTATTTATGTTGCCCTCAAAGTTTGATGGCGAGATTGACGCCGAACAAGAGCGTGCACTGACAATACCCTTACCGCGACAACGGTTGGCGTCGAATACGATTGATACCCTTGAACTCTTTGCGCTCCGAACAGAATACTTTGGTTGAAGCTGAATATGCCTTCAAGGTAAAACAGACCTTTAGTTCACCTTGCGCCGAAACTCATCCGGACTATATGAGCGCTCAGTGTGCTTTTTAATCTCCTCTAACGTAAACCATGACGGCTTCATCTCACCCGCCGCGTAAAGACGGGCTTGATCGAGATAGTGGGGTGATGCAGGGTCCGCGCTCTCACCGAAGACGAGCAACGATCGACCCTGCGGCTCTTGCCCAAACTCGATCACACTGACGTATGTGTTGCCCAGGTAGCCATAGCGCCGCTTCTGACCTTTTTCCGGCCGGCAGTAGAAGTTGAAGATGATCCCGAGTGGACCGGCAGCGCCCGGCACCGGCAGACTTGGGCGAGTGTCGCTGAAGAGATCAAGCCCACTTGTATGCACGCGCTGGAGTCTGTTGATCTCGCCCCACGACACCTGCCATGTACCCCAATCCCGCTCTAAATTGCCGATGACTGTTTCGAGAGCGCGGATTTTCGGCCATGGCGCAGCGTCTCGTATTCTACTCGCGAGTTCATATGAAAGAACGAAGAGCGTCATCGCCTTGGAATCTATCGTGCTCACGCGATCCCATGATCTGAGCACTGCCACCGCGGCTTTGAGTTTCTCCGCGCGCGCGGCATCAGCCTGTTTCAGCTTTTCCCACTCGTCGACGGGCGCGGGCACAAACGTTTCAGCCTGAATCACAGTCGTGTCGAACGCCGCCCGCGCCCATTCGTCGAAAGTAAATTTATCTTTGGCAGATAGTATCCGCCGGGAGAGGCGCGCGCGGTGTATCCGGATCGCGCACCATGTACGAAGGATAGTCCTCTTTGACGGGGTTACCTTCGGTCGTAGTCAGGAAAGGAGTCGAGTTGCAATTCTGAAGAAAGCCAGCGGGCGGATTGGTGAGTTGTGGTAGTTCTTCGAGTTTATGATAGCCCCTGCCATTCGGATTCGGGACTGCTGCCGTCCAGCGGTTTAGTCCAATCAATCTTCGCGGAGCGGCGCGGCACAGCGGCGTTGTAGACGTAGAAAATCTGTCCTTCGCGATCCGCGTACATGGTATTGAACATCGGAATGGCCAGACGCGATATCGCGGCCTTGAATTCCTTTAGCGAATGCGCTCTGCCCATCGCGTACCATTCGTCAATGAGCCCACCTTCGTCGAGTTTCGCCAGCCTGAGCGCCAGGGCTTGATTGCCTTTAAGCGAGACAACGGGACCATGGTGCGTCTTCCGCAGAGAGAAGCTCTTGGATTCAATTCCGCCTGCCCTCTTGATCTTGATAACTTCGGTCCACTCCGTCGCGCGGCGATGGCCGCTTGCATAAGCGTAAGCAAGCGGGTCCTGAGGGTCATCAAACTTCTCGACGTAGAGATCGGAAATACCAGGATAGTTAACGGTGTGAGTCCAACCCAGATATTCGTTATGGCCGATTACAGGAAACGGCATGCCCAGAAATGAGGCGCCCGAAATGTTCCATCCCTGATTGCTGTGCAAGTGTCCTTCGTAGAATTGAGTCGGGCCGAAGAAGAACACATGCGGGTTGATAAAGAGCATGGCAGACCCGCTCGCGCTTTTCTGCGGGCTGATGGCCCATGCGTTTGATCCCGGCGAGCCTTCGTTATCAAAATGTCGCGCCGCTGTTCTCGTTTCTTCGAGATGCAGATCCTGCGTCTCATAGACAAACACCTGATAGACCTCAAACCTCATCAAGGCGATGGCCTGCCACGCCTCGAAGTGGGCAATGAGTCTCGGCTTCACTTGCGGGTTGCGTTCAAGGAAATAGTTAAGCCCGTCGGCGAAAGCGTCGCAAAGCTCGCGCGTACGCGGGTTCGCGTTTTTGTACTCCGCCACCGAGAGTCTCGTTATTTCAAGGGTGCGATTCAACAGGTCCGCTGCCTGGGCTTCTTCGCCGTTCACCTCCGCAGCACGCCCGATTGCCTGTATGTAGTTGTCTTCAACTTGCCAGAAGTTATCTTCGGCTTGTGCATAAGCGTATCCAAAGACACAACTCGCATCGGTTGGACCATAGATGTGAGGCACCCCGTAGCTGTCGCGATAGATCGTGACCGAACGCGCAAGCCGCTCGATACGAGCGTCGGCTGCCTGTACTTCGGTAACCAGCATGCTCACCAACACGAGCGCGGTGATGCCTATTGCCTTGAACAGTGAATTTTGCTTTGTGGGACTAAGAGGCATTGCAATGACCCATCCCCTTCTCTCTCAGGTCTTGCTCCAGCTCTTTTGATATCGCTTCGAGCAGAAGCAATCCGGATGTGTTAAGAAAAAAATGATCGCCGGGAACCATTCGCAATACAAAAGGTCCGGTCGTATGCTCGCGCCAGCCCTCAATATAACGCCGTGGGACACCGTGATCGTCGAGGCCTCCGAAGGCCGTGATGGGAAAACTGAATGGCGGCTGAGGAGTGTAGACATATGAATTGCAGAGGGTCACGTCTGCGCGAAGGACAGGCGCCACCAACTCCATCAACTCAGGATTTTCGAGTACCTCTTGGGGTGTGCCGTTATTGCGACGGAGCAGCTCCGGAAGTTCGGAATCAAATAGCTTCCAATCCAAAGGCCCGCTGATGGTCTGCGGGCTACAACGACCTGAGACGAAGAGGTGTACAGGCTGCGCACTGTACTCTCTTCTTATGTGCCGTGCGAGCTCGAACGCGATGAGTGCACCCATGCTGTGGCCGAAGAGCGCGAAAGGTTTATCCAGGTATGAAGCGAGAGCCTCGCCTGCCACCTTAATCAGTTGGTTCATTTCGGTGCAAGGAGGCTCGGTGATGCGCAAGCCTCTTCCGGGCAGTTGAACCGGACAGACTTCAATCGTATCCGGAAGACCCTGCTGCCATGAACGAAAGATAGAATCTCCGCCGCCTGCGTAAGGGAAACAGAAGAGACGCACAGTGGCTCTTCGATTCGGCTTCCAATTAACAAGCCAGGGCGTTCTCATAGTTACGATCAAACAAGCACTCAATAACGAAACTTATAACGAACCTCAGCCCAAATCTGTCGCGGCTCCACCCAATGAACTCCTCCCAAGAGAGGACTGTTATCGAGCAGGTAGCTGCCGTTCGTCACGTTCAAAACATTAACCGTCACAGACCAGTTTTTGCCGAACCGTTTCCCGCCTCCCAAATCTAGTCGTACGTGGCCGGGCAAGTGTGTCGGATCCGTCGCCTCCGCTTCCTGGTTGGGGAAACCGGAGCCGTAATGGAGTTCTCCGAAGATATAGCTATCCCGTGGCAGCGATAAGAAGCTGCCCAGTGTCATCGTGTGGCGTTGATCGTGATCGAGGAAAAAGCGGTTAGTCGACACGTCAGAGTCATCGTGATGAAGAGCTCCAAAATCCTGCTTAAGCAAGTCGATGCCTTCGGTGAGCCCACCGCTAATCCCGCCCCAACCCTCAGCGCGCATGTGAGCGTAAATGAGTGAGAAGCGGAGGCGTTCAGCGATGCGAGGCGAAGTCAAGCTCACGTCCACGCCGCGTATGCGGGCGTTCCCAATCGTCACCGGGAAGAAGATGTTAGACGCACCAAGCGCTTCGTGGTCCAAAAAGTTCCGCGCCTTGGTGTTGTAATATGCAGCGTCAAACCACCACCCCTTATAGGGAATGGTGAGGCCGAACTGATGCTCCTCGTCGCGCTCACCATGCAAGGGCAAGATGGCGAAACCGCTCGTTTCCACAAACTCCAACAACGAACCGGAGACGGTCGAGAGCGGCGGCTCCTGATAGTAGCGACCATAAAATCCGTGCAGCACCCAGTTAAGACGCGGCAGGCGGATCGTCGCGCCGATGCGCGGGTCTAAAGCGTTCTCGCTGAGACCGCCCTTGAAATGCGTGTATCTCACTCCTCCTGTTACGGTCAGCCACTCAGCCGGCCTGTATTGATCACCGACGAAGATAGCTTCCATGTTTCCGTTGGTCCTGACGCGCTGTTCTAAATTGAACTCCGGGTCGTCTGTAGATCGCAGGCCGAAGAAGTTCTTGTCGCGCTCAAAGAATCCGTAAAAGCCTACCTTCAAACTATGCCGGCTCGTCGCCGCGGTAGCGACAGCGTGCAATCCGCCGTAATGCGAACTCCGGTCATGGCGCGGGATAAGCGGCTGGTCTTCCGGGCCTCCCAGAAACTGCCCGGCAGTGAAGTGATAAAAAGGAGAGACCGTCAAAACGAAATGCGGCCCTTGAGTGTGTACCCAGGTTAGAAACAGAAACGCATCCCGCTGCTTCGCTTGATCCCTGATACCCGCCTCTTGAGCTTCCGGCTCGTTTGGGACTTGATAGTTATCTCTTTCGAATGAAGTATTGAAGCGAAACTGGTTGGACCGGCTGGGAGTGAAGATCATGTTAGCAAAGCCGCCGATGCCATGCGCCTTATCGTGCAGCACCTCCGGGCCCGGCGTCGCAAACCCGTAATCGGTGCGAAACCCGTGCAAGCTTGCGTAGTAAGCAACTCGCTTCGTGTGATCGGCGAAGTTGATGAAATTATCCGTGAGGTTGAAGTTTCCGTAGATGAGGCCCAGCTCGCCTTCACCGTTGCTGCCGAGGCCAGTGCGCGGGACGATGCTGAAAAGACCGTAAGTCCTATCGCCGTACTCGACCGAGTAACTCCCACGCTGTGCTTCAAGATAGTCAATGTCGTTTATGTAGAAAGGTGTGCCGACATCTACTCCGGTATTTGTATTGGGAATCGGCACACCATCCACAAGCCACGTCACCTGATGGCCTCCATGGACGTGCAGAATGTTATGGACCAGGTAAGAACCGGGCACGTAACTCGTAATCACTCTGGCACTGCCGGAGCGCGCTGCACCCGGCGTCGTCTTGATCTGCTCTTTGTTTATCAGCGTGGTTGGGGCCGGCGTCACCGCGCCCACCTCATCACCGCTCGGCGCGACCTGGACGTTTTCTTTCAGGGCCACAATCTCAAGCTGAAACCTGATCTCCGGCGAACTGCCTGAGACAAGTCTTACAGCCTTTTCGGCTTTAACAAATCCCGCGGCCTCAACGCTCACCACGTATTCCCCACTTGCGATTCCGATGAAGAGGAATTCTCCGTTATCGTTCGTCTTGTCAACTTGCGAATAGCCCGAAGTTTTTGGGCGGAGAGTTACCAGGGCCGCCTTAATCGGACTGCCATTGGGATCAAGCACTACGCCACGCACCTCACTCGCGAGCGTCGTCTTAACACCTGACGCCAGAATGATTATCAAGCCTGCACAGCACAAGGCATATTTGATCGGCATGGCCGTCTTCCTTTCTTTAATGCCCAGCCATTTTCGAGGTAAAACCCGCTGTCTTTCGCTGCGTCGCACCGTTTACAGTTTCAACGAATACATCGATGTTTCGCGGCTCCAGTGTTTCCAACCTGATGTACTGGTCGCTTAGCCCAAACTCCGATCCCCACATCACGCGTATGCTGTGCTGGTCCAAAATACTTCGGAGTTCTGCTGCGTCTACATGCGCTCGAATCAGCACGTATCCGGTATCGGTCTTTCTTTCGGGCGTGACCAGTTCAAACACTCCTTCCTTTTCACCATTCCTCAACAAGATGAAGGAGCTTTCGATTAGCTCAATTACTGTTGAGCCCCGCTTGAGTTGGTTCATGGCTTCCTTAACCGAGGCAGAGGTAACGACATTGCGATTCTCTTTTTTCAACTGGACAGCGTCAGCGGAGTTGGCACACACCGCCCATCCAATTCGATACTCCGCAGTCCCATGAGACTTCGAGGTCGAACCAATCAGAAACAAGTTTCTTCCACGAAACTTTCGATAGAGGTCGTGCGTCAACACCCTCGCGTCAATAGTACGACACGGCAAAGTAAGATCTATGATGACTGCCGTTTCTTCTGGTATACCGGCAATGACGACTTCCGGATCAAAGATTGCGCCGGTCGGGTTATTAGGCAGACTCAAGTACAGAAGATCGGGCTGTGTTTCTTCAGCCTTCGCGACGAGCAAGGTTTCAGTGATTGCAAAGCCGAACGGCTCCGTGTGGACATCAATTATTCTGAATCCCAAGCCCTCGAACGACTCTCGCGCTCGCCAGTAACCAGGATAGACAGTCAAGACAGTCGGGCACGCTTTCACCCTTGTTCTAATGACATGATTTCTGATTGCCTCAATGGCCCCAGTGGCGCCCGGAGTGGGAATGCAATCATCCCGGGAGATGTCAAAGTAATCGCTGACCGCGGCGGCAAAAAGTTGCTGACTCGCGATCAGATTCGCGTAAGGCGTCCCTGTTCTTAGTTCGATGTGACTCATGACGTTCAAAAGAGCCTGCCGCCAATCGTGGCCTCCATTTCGGGGACGACGAGGGCCGTGCCCTTATCCTCAGTCGGGACTCCTAAAACCAAAACTTCCGAGACGTGCTTTCCTACTTGTCGCGGTTCGAGATTGACGACAGCCAGTACCTGACGGCCCAGGAGAGATTGCTGCGAGTAGTTGGTGGCCTGGGCGATGCTGCGCCTTGTCCCGAGATCCGGGCCGAATTCAATCACTAATTTGTAAGCGGGCACGCGGCAACCTTCGGCTACTTCAACCGAAGAGATGCGACCCACGCGAATGTCAACCTGTTCGAAGACTGAGAAGTCAATTGTTCCGGTTTGATTATTCATAACGGACTTTAAGTCTCTCCAGTCGCAACGTTGGATTTCGCGGGCAGACCCATCAACGCGTTGTAAAGACCCAGCCAGAAATCGGAAATTAGTTTTAAGTGGCGATGATAGCCCTCAACGATCCACGCAAGACTCTCCTCGTCTCGCGCATAGCGCTCCACGGCGTTCAGGGATTCTTCCTTGTGATCCTTTTCGGCCGCGCCAATGTGCGTGTAGAAGTATTCGCAGGCTTCGTGAAACTCGTCCGGATTGGACCACAGTGACAGGTAGTTGCGCGCGCCGTCGTAGAGTTTGCGCAACATCGTGTAAGCCTGCCATTCGAGCGCAAGCTGCGCGCCGAAAGACATCTGAGCGTCACCGTAAAGCTGCCGCTCGCCCTCGATCAGCTCCCGCGTGGACGGCAGCATGTCGATCTCTCGTTCGAGCCGATCACGGTCGAGCCTCCCGCTTTCTCCGAGCTTGTCGGCAAGCTCCTCGAAGAATTGCTCGAGTAGCACCGAGTGGGCCTTAGTGGAGTTTCCGTAACCCATCTCCGAGTACAGCGTTTTCACATACTCGCTTTTCGCGTCGAGATCGTCTGTAGCACCGACTAGAGTCGCCAGCGCGTCGGGAAACGACTTCACCCAAGCCTCATAATTTCGCGCGAAGATCTCCAACTCCTCGATCGTGAAGCTCCCTGACATCCACCTGCGGTAGAAGTCATTTTCCAGAGCAGGTTGGCTTGTGATCTCGCGCAGCAACTGCATCAGCGCGTTCTTCACGGCAGTAAACCTCCTTACGTTTCTAATCTCCTGCGCCTTTTTGCGCCTCTTTGTGGCTCAGCTAACCGCTTTCGCCTTTTTTCTTCTGAGCAACTCTTCCAGATCGTCTGTCGAGAGACTCTTGATGCTTCGCAATGTCGCCGCCTTCTTCTCAAACTCACCTGGACTCGGCTCGCCGGCAACGAGCAACGCGGCGAGCGCCGCGACTGTGGGCGCTTCAAAGATTTTTCGCAGCGGCAAGTCCGGTTGAAAATCCTTCCGCACACGCGAGATAAGCTGTGCGGCTAACAGTGAATGCCCACCCAGATCGAAGAAGTTGTCATTAACTCCCACGCGCTCAACCTTCATGACTTCCGCAAAGATTTCGGCGAGCACTTCCTCGATTGCGTTATCCGGGGCGACAAACGGCGCGTCCAACGCGTGCATGGCACCTTCGGACCGCGGAAGCGCGCGACGATCCACCTTGCCATGCGGGGTAAGAGGTAACTTGTCCAGACCCAGATAAACGGATGGCAACATATATTCGGGCAGTTTCTTTTTCAAAAACGCGCGCAGTTCGCCGGAGGCCGGCAATGGCCCACAGGCAGCAACGACGTAAGCTGTCAGGTACACGTCGCCGCGCGCATCGGTGCGGGCGACGACGACCGCTTCGCGCACGGCCTCGTGTGCGCGAAGCATCGTTTCGATCTCACCCAGCTCGACACGAAAGCCACGCACCTTAATCTGAAAGTCGTTGCGCCCGACGAACTCGATCTGCCGGTCTGGCAACCAACGCGTCAGGTCGCCGGTCTTGTAGATTCGCCCGCCTGGCTCGCCACCGAAGGGATCAGGGACGAACCGTTCGGCGGTGAGCCTCGGGTGATCAAGATAGCCGCGTGCGAGGCCATCGCCTCCGATGTGGAGTTCGCCCGTAACGCCGATCGGCACGGGCTGCATTTGTCTGTCGAGAATGTAGAGTCGCGTGTCGGAGATGGCCCGCCCGATTGGTACCGTGGCGGCGCTGCGCGGGACTTCCCGCACCAGTTGCCAAGAGGCGAACGTTGTACTCTCAGTCGGGCCATAGACATGGACCAGGCGGTGTGGTCGGCCCTGCTCAAGCACTTGCCTGACGGCCGAAGGGTCTGCTGACTCGCCGCCGAACAGTAAATGCTCAAGTGGGGCAAATGCCTCAGGCAACTCATACGCCATCTGGTTGAAGAGTGCCGTCGTCAGGAAGAGTGTGTCGATTTGCTGTCGGCGAATCTCCTCGGCGAAATCGCGCGGCGACAGGATTACATCGAACGGCAGGCCGATGAGTTGCGCCCCGCTCAACAGCGCACCCCACACCTCGAAGGTCGTGGCGTCGAAAGAAACGTTTGACGCATGGGCCACTCGGTTTGAAGATCGCAACTTCACATAGTCGGTACTCGCAACCAGATGATTGACGGCGCGGTGTGGAATAACGATACCCTTCGGCGTGCCCGTCGAGCCCGAGGTGAAGATGATGTAAGCGGGGTTCTCAGGATCGGTGCTGTTCGCCGGGTCTGCGTTGCTCTCGGAATCGATGGTGCAGTCGGCAGTGTCAAGGAGAACGCGACCGTATCCGTCGCCGGCGAGTCCCTCTGCCGTCACGCCATGCGTCAAAAGCACAGGGCACTGCGAGTTTTCAATCATAAAGGCGAGCCGCTCGCGCGGGTAGTCTGGGTCGAGGGGCACGTATGCGCCGCCCGCTTTGAGAACGGCTAGCATGGCGACAATCATCTCCACCGAGCGTCGCGCGAGCAGCCCAACCGGAACTTCCGGTCCGACGCCGAGCCGGCGCAGACGGTGTGCCAACCGATTCGCTCTACGGTTTAACTCCTCATACGTAATTGCGGATTGCTCAAATCTAACTGCAATCGCCGCTGGTGTGCGCCGGGCCTGTGCAGCGAACGCTAAATGAACCGGGCGATCTCCCCCGGAGTTTTCACCGAAATTTCTGTCTGTGTCGTGCCACTGCAATAACACCTCGTCCCTTTCGGCCACCGACAGCAATTGCAGCCGTGAGACCTGCTCATCCGGGTTTGCGACTGCGGCCTCGAGCAGATGTTCGAAGTGCCCCATTATCCGCTTGACACTCGCTGCGTCAAATAAGTCAATGTTGTAATTGAACGTGCCGACAAGACCTTCATTCGATTCGGCCATCGATAACGACAGATCGAACTTCGCCGTTTGAGTCTCCACCTCCAACTGGCTCATGCTTAACCCAGGAAGACTCAGGCTCTCAGTTACGGCGTTCTGTAGATGGAACATCACCTGGAAGAAAGGTGAGTGGCTCAGAGTTCTTTCAGGCTGCAACACTTCCACCAGCTTCTCGAAAGGCAAGTCCTGGTGCTCGAAAGCGTCTAACGCCGTTTCTCGTATCTGCCTCAACAACTCCCGAAACGTCATCGCGTCAGAAAAGCGCACACGTAAGACCAGCGTGTTGACAAAGAACCCAATCAAGTTCTCGGTTTCGGCGCGGTTGCGGTTGGCGATCGGCGTGCCGACGAGTATGTCTTCCTGATTCGTGTAGCGATAGAGCAAGGCGGAGAAGGCCGAGAGGAGAGTCATGAATAACGTCGCTCCTTCCCGACGGCCCAACTGCGTAATCTTCTCGCTTGATTTTTTCGAGACGATCAGGGACAGATGAGCGCCACGAAATGTCTTGAACGTCGGGCGCGGTCTATCCGTTGGCAGGTCGAGAACCGGCGGTGAGTCAGCCAGTTGTGCTCTCCAGTAGGAGAGTTGCTCTTCGAGTTTCTCACCTTGCAGCCAGCTTCTCTGCCACAACGCAAAGTCCGCGTACTGTATTGGCAGTTCGGGAAGCGCTGCTCGTTGCCCGTTCGTGTAAGCTTTATAGAGCTCCTCTATTTCGCCTATAAACACTTTAATGGACCAGCCGTCAGAAATGATGTGATGCATCGTGATTAACAACACGTGATCGTCTTCCGCCAGCCGCAGCAGCTTGACCCGTAGCAGCGGGCCCTTGGCAAGATTGAACGGTTTCTCTGCTTCTTCGGCCGCGAGCCGTGCGGCGATTGCTTCCTTCTTTTCCGAGGAGGATTCTCGAAGCTCGATAGGCGTCAGACTGAAATCCCATACCTTATGAATGATTTGAACCGGGCGGTCGTCAACCATGGAGAATGTCGTGCGCAGAACCTTGTGCCGCCGCAGGATTTCGTTCAGGCTTTGCTCCAACGCTGTGACGTTGAACGCACCCTTCAAGCGAATCGCGGCTGCTAGGTTGTAAAGAATGTTGTCGGGTTCGTACTGATCGAGAAACCATAGGCGCTGCTGCGCAAAAGAGAGCGGAGCAGTTCTCAAGTCTCGCCCGCCGGCAGTCAGCTTATATCGCGGTCCGATTGTGTCTTTCGTTTCGCTCATCCCCGCCTCACCTCTATGTCTCTGTGGTTCACAATTCTTCAACAACCACAAGACACAGAGACTGAGATAACTCCTTCTGTTCTCAGCTGGCAACTTTCGCCTTTTTTCTTCTGAGCAACTCTTCAAGCATGTCCGTCGAGAGGCTCTCGATTGTTCGTAACGTCTCTGCCTTTTTCTCAAACTCACCGGGACTCGGCTCCGCGGCAACGAGCACGGCAGCGAGCGATGCGACTGTCGGCGCTTCAAAAATTTTTCGCAGCGCCAAGTCGGGTTGAAAAGACTTCCGCACACGCGAGACGAGCTGTGTAGCCAGGAGCGAGTGGCCTCCCAGTTCGAAGAAGTTGTCATTAACGCCTACTCGCTCGACGCTCAGGACTTCAGCAAAGATCTCTGAGAGCACTTCCTCGACCGCGTTGCGCGGGGCGACGAACGGCACGTCCAATTCGCGCTCGGTCCCTTCGGGTCGGGGAAGCGCCAGGCGATCCACCTTGCCGTGCCGAGTAAGAGGCAACTTATCGAGAAAGAGATAGAGATACGGAACCATGTATTCGGGCAACTTCTCTTTCAAAAATGCACGCAACTCGCCCGCAGTTGGCGTTTGTGCTTCGGCGGGAACGACGTAAGCCACCAAATGTGTGTCCCTATCCTTGTCAGTGTGTGCGGCAACGACGGCCTCGCGCACGTCTTCGTGTTTGCGAAGCGTAGTTTCGATTTCAGCCAGTTCTATCCGGAAGCCACGCACTTTCACCTGATGATCTCGACGACCGAGAAACTCAAGCTGACCATCCGCAAGGTAGCGAGAGATGTCTCCCGTTGAATACAAACGCGCTCCAACACTTCGGCTGAATGGGTCGGGTACAAATCTCTCCGCCGTCAGTTGCGGGCTGTTGAGATACCCGCGGCTCACATTCTTCCCTCCGATGTACAGCTCTCCCGCGACACCAGGCGGTACTGGTTCCAGGTGCCGATCGAGCACGTATGCTTGCACGTTCGGCAGTGGCCTTCCGATGGGAAGCGTAACGCTCCGCACGTCCTTCATGGTTTCGTCCACTTGATAAGTCGTCACTCCAACGGTCGTTTCGGTGGGTCCGTAGTGGTTGAAGATTGAGCACTGTGCGATCGTTCGCAGTTCTTCCGCAGAGGTTACTCGCGGAGCTTCTCCGCCAATCATGAGTACCTTGCGCGGCATCAGCTTTGAAGGATCTCCGTTCTGATGCAGGGTCGCGAGATGCGATGGAGCTATCTTTAAATAATCTATTTGGTGGTCGTGTAAATAAGTTGCAAACGCTTGCGCATCTGCTACTCGCTCGTCGCTTATTAAGTGCACGCAGCCGCCGGTCAGCAGCGGTGCGTAGATTGTGGTGACGGGCCCATCGACAGTCAGGGGTTGGACCATCGCGAAACTCGTGCACGCGTCGAGCCCGAGTCGCTCGCGGATGCTGTGAATGTAGTTGCTGAGTTGGCGGTGCTCGACGAGCACACCTTTAGGACGGCCGGTCGAGCCGGACGTGTAGACCACGTAAGCCAGGTCCTCTGCCGTAACTTCGCTGTCAAAATTCGCTTCGTCCTCCTGAGCGATGCTCGCCCAATCGGAATCCAGACAGACCAACCTGGCGTCGCAGACTGCAAGAGATTCTTTCAAGCACTTGCGCGTCAACACGAGCGACAGGCCGGCATCTTTAATGATGAATGAGAGCCGCTCTGACGGAGACGCCGCATCCAGTGGGACGTATGCTGCGCCGGCCTTGAGGATGCCCAACAGTGCGACCAGCATCTCGGTCGAGCGTTCCAAAAAGATGCCGACCAAAACTTCCGGCCCGACTCCCATCTTTCGCAGGTAATGTCCGAGCTGATTCGCTCTTTGGTTTAATTCTCTGTACGTTAGTCCGGTTTGCTCGAATCTCACGGCAACCGCATCCGGTGTAAGCCTGGCTTGTTCCGCAAACGCTAAATGAAGTGGGTCATCTTTTCCGTAGTCTCTGCGGGTATCGTTCCACTCGAACAAGACTTTGTTATTTTCGGTTTCGGTCAGGAGTCGTAAACGCGCGATCTGCTCATCCGGGTTTGAGACTGCAGCGTCCAGCAAACACTCAAAGTGTTCTGCCATCCGCCTGATGGTCGTGGCGTCGAACAAATCAGTGTTGTAATTGAACGTGCCGACGAGACCGTCGTTCGACTCCGCCATCGACACTGATAGATCGAGCTTCGCCGTCTGCATCTCCACCTCTAACTGGCTCATGCCCAAACCGGAGAGGCTCAACCCTTCTGTCACCGCGTTCTGTAGATGGAACAGGACCTGAAAGACGGGTGAGTGACTCA
>Ga0307415_100000914_pt1 | contig 13520 bp, 18 predicted proteins | sample DK1Cmetagenome_FD_204524 | JGI IMG/M metagenome (GOLD analysis project Ga0307415, IMG submission 204524) | Maize rhizosphere microbial communities from greenhouse at UC Davis, California, United States - DK15-C-2 | ecosystem: Host-associated > Plants > Roots > Rhizosphere > Soil | place: USA...
CAACCGCACGAGTCTCACATTCCGTTTACGAAAACCCTCTTCAACCTGTCTCATCAATCTTTTCGCGAGGTTGCGTCGCCGGTGTTCGGGCGCCACTCCGACTGTCGTGACGTGTCCAGTGTGATCGGGCTCGACGAGTCCGATGACGAAGCCGGCCATCACGCCTCCGGCAGTTACGGCTCGATACGAAACCGACTCCGGAGCAGTCAGAAGATAGTCGAACGTTTCGCGGCTGTAGGCTTCGCCGTCGATGAAGCAGCGCTGATCGAGTCGCCAGCACTCATCTAGTTGCGAGACAGTCAGCGGCCGAATGTCGTAGCTGGCGCCCCACGAAGGCGTAGGTGTCTTTTCTTTCTTTTCGGGAGCGTATTGCTCGTCCGACTGTGACCACCAGCGGGTTCGAAATTTCTTTAGTACAGCCATAGCAACCGCGACTAGTTTACAGGATTAACATGCAATCGCCATAGCTATAAAAGCGGTATCGCTGCGCAACGGCGTGGTGATAAGCGCGCAGCACCAGGTCGCGACCGGCGAAGGTGCTGACAAGGATCAACAGCGACGAGCGAGGCAGGTGAAAGTTGGTTAACAGAGTATCGGCAATGCGAAAACGGTAGCCCGGTTTGATTGTCAAACTGGCTACGCCGCGACCGGCTACAACGCGGCCGTCTTCGGTTGTTGAAGATTCGAGCGCTCGCATCGTTGTGGTGCCGACTACAATGATCCGGCCTCCTTCGTTGATGGTTTGCGCGGCTGATTCGGAGATCTCGAAGTGTTCGCTGCTGACCGAGTGTTCGGCCACGTCATCTACGCGAACAGGTTCGAACGTTCCGTAGCCGACGTGCAGTGTGATCTCCGCGAGCGACGCAACGCGAGCGACTTCCGCGAGTACTTCAGGCGTGAAATGCAAGCCCGCTGTCGGCGCTGCGATTGCGCCACGCTGTTTCGAATAAACAGTTTGGTATCGTTCTCGATCGACGTTTGAAACACCGCCGGGCCGCTTGATGTAAGGTGGCAGCGGTGTCGAACCGATCTCCGCGATTGTCTCGTCAAAAGAGCCTTCGCAATGAAAGTGCACGCGACGAAGTTCCGTGCCCGGGTCATCGAGCATTTCCGCGACGAGCCTGCCTTCCCCAAAGACCGCGCGAGCACCTTGCTTTAGTCTCGCGCCAGGTCGGACTAACGCTTCCCAGACTTCACTTTCGATCTCGCGAACCAGAAATATCTCAACCTGTCCTCCACTCTCTTCGCGTTGCCCGATCAAACGCGCCGGAATCACGCGTGAGTTGTTCACTACAACCACATCGTTCGGACGAAGGTGACGAGTGAATTGACTGAAGTACGAATCGGTCCACTCCTGCCTTTCACGATCGAGCACGAGCATCCGCGAAGCATCACGCTGTTCAAGCGGTGTTTGTGCGATGAGATCTGCCGGAAGGTCGTAATCAAACTCTGAGATTTGCATCAGCAGCAGGATGTTCGTAATGGAAGACGGCCGTCAGTTGCGCGCCGAAGAGCATGATCAAACTCGACACGTAGCTCCAGGTCAGCACTGCCACGACAGCTCCGACCGAGCCGTAGATCTGATCGTAGTGGAAATAGTTCAGACTCGACGCAAAAATGTATTTCGCGATTTCCCAAAGCAGGCCCGCGAGAAACGCGCCCGGCAGAGTATCCCTCAACGTCACCTCGGCTTTTGGCATAAAGCGGTATATGAGCACCATCAGCACCACCGTGACGAGATAACTCACAATTGCGAACAACACCTGCCAGAACGCACTCCCAACTGAGGCCAGCAACGTGTAGCGCTCAATCTGTCGCGGCGAAAACCGTCCGGCCATCTCTCGTAGTGCAACGAGAATCGATGTCACAACTACGGAGGCCGCCAGCAACAAACCAACGAGACCGACCATACCGATCGTGAGTGCGCGTCCGTGCCAGAACGTTCTAGATACAGCTTTCCAGATACGATTCAGTGCGCGTTCGACAACCGCGAACACCCAGGAGCCGGCCCAGAACACGATGATCACACAGGTAATGATCGCTCCGACACCGACATGCGAAAACGCTTCGATCGTGTCACGCAGGAATTTGCTCGAACCCGGATAAACGTCGACTGCGTGTGAAAGTAGTTGGCCGCCACCCGCAAGCTTGTTTCCGATCGCGAACAAGAGAAGCAGCGCGGGAAAGAGCGCCATCAAGCCGAAATAACTCATCGCGGCGGCTGAAGTGAATAGATCGTTTTCGTGAAACTGGTGCAGCGAGTGGCCCAGCATAGAAGTCCAGGGCGAACGATTACGAACGCCGAATGAATGACGTGAGAATGAAAGAAAGCGTCTCATGGCCCAACACAGATACGCGAATTCTTTCAGCGGGGGTCGAACAGGCTGGGGACTCTCGAGCCGGGGGTCTTGATACCGAAATGATCATACGCCAATGGCGTCGCCAGACGCCCGCGTGGCGTGCGATCGAGAAATCCGATTTGAATCAAATAAGGTTCGATGATCTCCTCGATTGAATCTTTTTCCTCGTGAATGGAAGCGGAAATCGTTCCCAATCCCACGGGGCCGCCGCTAAATTTTTCGATGATCGTCAAAAGCAGTTTGCGATCCATCTCATCTAAACCATACGTATCAACTTCCATTCGGTTCAGTGCATCGTTTGCGACTTCCTGATTGATGCGACCGTCGTAGTCGACCTCCGCGTAGTCGCGCACGCGACGAAGCAGGCGATTCACGATGCGTGGTGTGCCGCGCGAACGCCGTGCAATTTCACGCGCGCCCTCGTTGTCGATCTCAACGCCGAGAATCTCAGCGGAACGTTTACAGATCACTTCGAGATCTTCGTGTGGATAGAAGTCGAGATGAAAGACGATCCCGAAACGGCCGCGCAACGGCGCGGTTATCAAACCCGCACGCGTAGTGGCGCCGATGAGTGTGAACTTCGGCAGCTCTAACTTTATCGAGCGTGCCGCCGCGCCCTGACCGATCAGAAGGTCGAGTTGATAGTCTTCCATCGCCGGGTAGAGTTTTTCTTCGAGCGCCGGGAGAAGACGATGAATCTCGTCAATAAAGAGCACGTCGCCTTCCTGAAGGTTAGTCAGCAAGGCAGCGATGTCTCCGGCCTTCTCGATAGCCGGACCGGCAGTCGAGCGCAGTTCAGCGCCCATCTCGTTGGCGATGATGTTGGCGAGCGTGGTTTTGCCTAAACCCGGCGGGCCGGTGAGCAGCACGTGGTCCAACGCTTCGCGACGATTACGCGCGGCTTTCATGTAGACACGCAGGTTCTCTTTGACCTGCCGCTGGCCGATGTATTCGTCGATACGAGTCGGGCGCAGCTTCAGATCGAGTTGTCGATCCTCGTCGCTCGGCAAACTGTCTTTCACACGCGCTGATATTGACTCAGGAGCCATGTTGTTTTCAAACCCTTGCGAGTTTCTTCAAACCGCGTCTCAGGACGGATTCGACGGTGATGTCGCCGCCCTCGTTCAGCGCTGCGTCGATCGCCTTTTCCGCAGCCGAACGTTGATAGCCGAGATTGAGCAATGCTGAGAGCGAATCGCCACGCACCGCGTCTTGTGTTGGTTCCGTAACTTCGGGTTTCGCGCCCAGCTCCTCTTCGAGTTGCGCCGACGACAACTCCGCGATCTTTTCGCGCAACTCCAGTATCAACCGTTCAGCAGTCTTACGACCAACGCCGGGAATCAACGTCAGTCGCGCGAGGTTGTTGGTTCTGATTGATGCGATCAACTCGTCTGCGCTCATTCCGGAGAGAAGTGTAATACCTAACTTTGGACCAATCCCAGTCACCGAAATGATCTTTAGAAACAACTCACGCTCGCGCGCGGTCTTGAAGCCGAAAAGTTGCAGTGCATCTTCGCGGACGTGCGTATAGATTCGTAGTTGAACGTTTACGCCGACGTCTTCCAGATCGTAAAAGGTCGAGACCGGGATAGTGACTTCGTAACCGACTCCGGCAACATCGACGATCACAGATGTCGCCTGTTTGGAGAGCAGTGTGCCGCTGAGATGTGCAATCATTGCGGCGGGGATTGTAGCAAAAAAGCATAGGTCACATAGGCCCTATATGACCTATCAGACCTATAAGCGCTATACTGATGCTGCTCATGAAGTCCGAGAAGATCTCAGAATTAACAACGAGCCGGTTGAGTGTTTACCTTCGCTGCCTCAACGCGCTTCACGCAGCCGGAATCAAAACTGTTTCGTCACAGGCTCTGGCCGAGCAGTTCAACCTGAACTCCGCGCAGATCCGCAAAGACCTGGGGTACTTCGGCGAGTTTGGCGTCCGCGGCGTTGGATACTACGTCGAAGACCTGCGCGATCACATCACGGGGATTCTCGGTCTCGACAGCCCGCATCGTGTCGGCATAATCGGCGCCGGGCGGCTCGGAACAGCGCTCGCGAATTACAACGGCTTCGGCCGTTCAAACTTCACGGTAGTAGCTTTATTTGATAACGACCGGGAAAAGATCGGCCACCGCATTGGTGATGGGAACATTCTCGTGCATGATGTCGACGAAGTTGCGAAACTGATTCGCGAAGAGGCGATCGACGTCATGGTGATCGCGGTGCCTGCGAAAGCGGCGCAGCGAGTTCTCAACCAGGTTATGTCGGCCGGCATTAAAGCAGTGCTCAACTTCGCGCCCGTCTCGTTGACGCCGCGACGTGGCGTAAAGGTCAAAACAGTTGACCTGACAACTTCTCTTGAATCGCTGTCATACTTCCTTTCGCAACCATCAAACAGCACGGTCACACAGCCGCGACGGAAGACTTCTCAAAAAGAAGCATGGATGAACAAACAGCAAGACGAGATCTGATCAAGATCTGCCACCTGATGTACGAACGAAGCTACGTCGTTTCGTCAGACGGCAACGTCAGCATCCGTCTCGATGATGGTCGCATCCTTGCGACGCCGACGATGACGTGCAAGGGACGCATGACCGAAGATCTCATTGCGATCACCGATCTCGAAGGGAAGGCGCTCAACGATCGAAAAGCCTCGAGCGAGCTGGCGATGCACCTTCTGATTTATCGTGAACGTCCGGATGTGAAGGCTGTTTGCCATGCACATCCGCCGCACGGAACGGCGTTCGCAGTTGCCGGACTCGCGATCGATCAACCGATTCTTTCGGAAGTGATTTTGACGCTCGGTTGTGTGCCGCTCGCAGCGTACGGAACGCCTTCAACTGACGAACTGACGCGCGAGATGCAACCGTTTGTAAAACATCACAACGCCCTCTTGATGGCGAATCACGGCGCCGTTGCTTACGGCGTCGACCTTTGGCAGGCGTGGGATCGTCTCGAGACTTTGGAACACACGGCGAAGATCGCGATCCTTTCGCGTATGCTCGGTGGTTCAAGAAATCTGCCGCCGGATGCGATCGAAAAGTTGATCAACGTTCGTGAGGCTGCGGGCTATCTCGGTGAGTCAGCACGTGGTCAGGCATGCGGCTATCTGGGTAACACCGAGAATGGCGACAGCAAGATCTCGCTGACACGCGAAGAGCTGGTTGAATTGTTAAGTCAGGCAGTAAATGGTAAATAGTCTTATCTCTTGTTCATCTGTGGGAAAGAAGGAGCATCTGAATGCAAGAAGCACTCGGAATGGTTGAAACAAAAGGCCTCGTAGCGATGATCGAAGCCGCCGACGCGATGGTGAAGGCCGCGAACGTCACGCTCGTCGGTTACGAAAAGATCGGCGCCGGTTTTGTAACTGCGATCGTGCGCGGTGACGTTGCGGCCGTGAAAGCTGCCACTGATGCAGGCGCGGCGGCCGCACGACGCGTGGGTGAATTAGTCAGCGTACACGTGATCCCGCGTCCTCATGGCAGCGTCGACGAGACTCTTCCGATCGGGCTCGATCGATAAACCGGCATGATCATCGCTCGCATTCTTGGAACAGTTGTCTCCACTCAAAAAGACGAACGGTTACTCGGAAAGAAATTGCTAATCGTGAGACCTATAAACGTAGACGGCAGCGATACCACCGGCTACGTCGTAGCGGTTGACACTGTCGGCGCCGGATATCACGAGCGCGTGCTGGTGGTCGCCGGTTCGAGTGCGCGTCTGGCCCAGGGAATGAAGGACGTTCCAGTAGATGCGGCAATCGTTGGCGTGATCGATACGGTCGACGTTAAGTGAACTATGCAACTCGCACGCGTTATCGGCACAGTGGTAGCAACCATCAAGAATGATTCGCTCGAGGGACGGAAGTTGCTCGTGGTCCAAACACTAGACAGGAATCTCGAGGAGACAGGGAAGCCGATGGTTGCGGTTGATTCAGTCGGGGCGGGCATCGGCGAACTGGTGTTCTGGTGTCGCGGCAAGGAAGCGAGCTTTCCCTTCAAACGCGAAGACACGCCGACTGATTGCACGATTATCGGCATCGTTGATTCTGAGCAGCACGTAACAAGATGATTCTCGCACGCGTAGTCGGAAATATCGTGGCCACGCAAAAGAACCGGCGCTATGAAAACGCGCGCGTGATGTTGTGCCAGCAAATTACGCCGGAAGGTGAGGAGACGAGTTACTCGGTGTTAGCGCTGGATTCGGTTGATTCGGGTGTTGGCGACACGGTGCTGATCGTGCAGGAAGGTTGGAGCGCCTCGACGGCAGCGACTGGAGAGGCGGGCGCTGCGATCGATTCGGCGATTGTGGGCGTGGTGGATCGGATCGATCTCTTATAACGATAACGATGGAAGATCAGGCGAAAGTTATTGCTGACAGGATCGCGCGGCGCATGGCGGGGAATTCCGTCACGCCGCAGGCTACGGGCTCTGACATCGGTTCAGAGCTTGCGGCGATGCGTGCCAGCCTGAGTGAATTGCAGGATCGTTTGGTTCAGATCGAAGCGAAGATCGGTGCTCCTCGCGTGCATTCACCATGGCATCCCAGTCTGGATCGGTTTGGCGTTGAAGAAGCGACCGTGTCAGAGCTCGTCGATTTCTTTCAAAATGAAAAGGCTTGCAGCCTGGAGCCAGGCGGCAAGCCCTGTGATCACTGCGCGATGTGCAGCTCGCGCGGTTTTTAGGACACCTAAACAAAGAACAAGTCAGGAAGAGGAGCTTGCCCCCGCTGTTTCGCATTCAACGAGCGGGGGCAAGCCCCTCTTCCTGACTTGTTCTTTTCTTTGACGCCGCTAGCCCTCTTCCTATTACTGAGTCCGTCGCAATGAGTTTGCGTTGATCTGCGGTACCTGTTTCGAAGCCTCGTCAGCCCTGAAGTAAGGCTCTTCCCTGAATCCGAAAAGCTTGGCCGAGATCACTGTCGGAAAGCGCGAGCGGGTGGTGTTGTAGTCCTGCACGCTCGTGTTGTAGTCGTTGCGTGCTACAGCCACGCGGTTCTCGGTGCCGGCAATCTCATTCTGCAAAGCGAGAAAGTTTTGATTCGATTGCAACGTGGGATACGCTTCGTTCAGGACCAGTAAACGTCCTATCGTGCCACCAAAACTGTTCGCAGCATCAATCACCGCCTGTTTTTGCTCCGGCGATTTGTCGCCACCCTCACCCTGCGGCGCCTGGTTGGTTGCGTTTATCAGTCGCGAACGCGCGGCGGCGATCTGGCCGAACACTTCCTGCTCCTGAATACCCGCCATCTTTGCCGACTCTACGAGGTTATTAAACAGGTCACCGCGACGCTGTAGTTGTGTTTCCACGTTGGCCCATTTCGCTTTCACGTCCTGTTGCTTCGTCGTCAACGTGTTATAACCGCAGCCGCTCGCAGTCAAAGAAACCAGGACCAGGCCGACAAGGATTGTTAATCTTCGTGTATTCATCTGAGCTCTCCCATTTGTTTGTTACTGTGTTGACGTTCCAACTCGTCAACAGCCTCAACTACCTGCTCAATCTGGAACAGGTATGCTCCGAAAAGATCGTTGGCCTCTTTTTCTGATGTGGGGAGATTACCGCCAGTACGAAATTCAAAAATTCTCTCAAAGGGTAAAGGATCGAGTCGCAACAGTTTCGCTGTCGCACGAACGCAATCAGGTTTTGATACGGGCGCTTCCTGGCCGTGCAACATCAACACCGCCCGGAACAGCGCCGCAAAACTCGACAAACTGTCTCGCATCAAGTCGCAAAGTTTTTCGATTGAGACTGAAGCGGGAATATAGAGCCGTCGCAACTGGATCAACTTGCTTCTGAGTTCATACTCAGCTTGATGCCGCAGATTCGCGTTTGAAAGTTGTGCAAACTCAAACGGATCGTGACCGTAAAGAACGATGCGCGCATTGGCCATCTGGTGAAACTCGATCGGAAACACATCAGCTGCGTCCGATAGTTCCTCGACCGTGAAATAGACCGGCAACGGATGGCCCAACCGCTGCCACTCGCGCATCGGCGCCTGCGCCTGGCGCAGATCTTCCGGCGTGATGCGGTTCAGTGCGATGAGAATGTTGTAGTCAGAACGCAGTTCGATGTGATCGCCCGCCGCCGCCGATCCATACAGGACCACGGACGCGAGATTAGTTCCGTGCGTCGCGCGCAGATCCTCGACCAGTCCGCTGAGTGCTTCCTTTATTGCAGTCTTAACCATTATCCGTCTTCATCCGTTCTTCAAATCCGTATCATCCGCGTTACCAACTGCCTCCCGCGCCTCCACCACCAAAGTCACCGCCTCCGCCAAAACCTCCACCAAAGCCACCGCCGCTACCGCCTCCAAAGCCGCCACCACCAAAACCACCTCCGCCCCAACCACTACTCGAACCCCAGCCTCTACCGCCGCCGCTCAAGTTGCTAAACAAACTTCCCCACAGTAGTGCCTGCAAACAACCTCCGCCACCGCCGCCACGTCTGCGCGATGCAGCGGAGAGCAGGATGAGTACGAAAACAATCACTGCTATCGTCGCGCACACGCTGAACCCCTTTTGCACTGGTTGCGGTTGCTGCTGACGTGGACGTTCTCGATAGGCATACCGCTGATCGATTCCCTCGATGGTGAAACCACGTTTTGCTGCAAGTGTCGCCGCATAAGATTGAACCGTGTCGTAAATACCTTTGCTGTAGTTCCCCTGTCGAAATGCGGGTACCAGTCGCTCGCGTTGAATCGTTCCGACAAGTCCATCCGGCAAATCGCCCTCGATATGACGGCTCACTTGCGTGAAGTACTTGCGATCCTGAATCGCCACTACCAGTAAGAAACTCGCTTTTTCTCCATCCTTTGGTCCAATGCCCCAGCCGCGCGCAATTGCGAGTGAATAATCGAAGATGTCGCGATCGCCGGTAGTGTCGACCGTCACCACGGAGTACTCGATTTGCCCGCGCTCTTTCAAATTCAGGTAGATCGCTTCAAGCCGTTGCCTCGTGTCAGCGTCAATGACGTTCGCGTTGTCTACGATGGGGTTAAAGGGGACTGGGAGTGGAACCGGCGATTGCGGTGTTGTCTGCGCGCTTGCGTTGACTGCCAGCAGCGAAAAGATCAAAAGCAGCAGGCCGAAGCCAAGCCGCACTGAATCTGGTTTTATCAAGCGCAAACGCAATCGCGAATCTCGACCTTAACCCTCTATCAACCTGTGCAATAAATAGAAGAGGGCCACTCCTCCAAAAACGACAATTGAGACCGTGGGGTTTCTTTCTTCTTTATGGTTCACCTCCGGAATCAGATCGCTTGCCGCCACATAGAGCGTTACACCAGCCGAGAACGGTAAAGCATAGCCAACAGCGTTGCTCATTCTCATGTCGAGTACGGCAACACCGATCACACCTGCCAGGGTCGCGGCGCCGATGGCCGCGGTCGCAATCAACGCCTTCTGCGTCGAATGTCCGGTAGCAAGCATGATTGATGCCACAGTGAAGCCTTCGGGCATTTTGTGCAGCAGAATCGCGATAAAGACGAGAATTCCGACTTTGAAGTTGACCAGGAAAGCGGATGCAATTGAAACACCGTCGAAGAAAGTGTGAATCCAAAGCCCACCGACGGCGGTGTACGCGGCCGACGGACGCATGAAAGATTCAGGGTGGGTTTCGGCGCCGAAATGAAAGTGCGGCGCGAGCGTGTGTTCGAAGAATTGTATGGACAAATAGCCCGCGAGAAGGAGGGTCATTGCTCCGACAACCGCTTCAGACGCGGATTTATCTTGTGAACTTCTGGTCCAGATGTCGATGGTCGTGGGAAGAATCTCGATAAATATGGCCGCAAGCATGAAGCCTGCGCCGAGGGCGACGAGGTATTTCAGGAAGCGCTCGCCCAGCCGGTGAGCGCCCGATTTAATGAGAACCAGCCCTCCGACGACATTAGCGGCCGCCGCGAGCAGCCCAAACAGAAGAATCGATGTCATTGAAAGGGCCACTATAACAGACAAACAGGACCCATAAGGGCCAACAGAAGGCGATCACCTTGGCGGTTTTGCGTATTGACACAGTCTGGAGCGCGGCGTAGTATCCGGCGTTGGGTGGTCAAAAGTGGTCGGAAGTGGGTCCAACCTCGTAGCAACACCGATCAGGCAACAACTTTTCCTTTGGGCCACCCACCAGCTCTCTCGTCAGGCTCGAAATTATGCTGCGAGGAAATTACACAGCACGTATCGATGTCAAAGGTCGCCTCAAAGTTCCAACTGAATTCAGGCGGCTCATTGAAGAGAAGCACGGCAAGGATTTTTATATCACGAGTTTGACAGGCGAATGCGTTCGTATCTACCCGTTGCCGGAATGGGAGTCGATCGAACAGAGATTATCGTTATTGCCTTCAATGGATCCGGCACGCCGGAAGTTCCTTGACAGAACGAACTATTACGGTCAGCAAGCCACGATCGACGGGCAGGGCCGCCTGTTGATTCATCCGCTCCTGCGCAAGAGCGCAGAGGTGCTGGGTGACGTGGCGGTGTTGGGTTACCTGACCTATCTGGAAGTTTGGGAGCTCGATAAATTCAAGGCTCGCATGCTCGCTGATCCATATACGGAAGAAGACGAGGCTGCGATTGCGAGACTTGGTATTTAGTGCTTTGTACTTGGTACTTTGTACTTTGTGAAAAAGGACAAAGGACAAAGATCAAAAGACAAAGCTCGAAAGATCTTTGAACGAGATCACGGGGCGGTGGTGCTGGCTGCGCCTTTGGGGGGCAGAGGCGCGCCCCATCGCCCCGTGCTGCTGGAAGAGACATTGAGGTTCCTCGCTCCTGAGCGTGGCGGTCTCTTTATTGATTGCACGGTTGGGCTGGGCGGACACAGTGAAGCAATTCTGAATTCGTCCGGCGAGACACGCGTCCTCGGAATGGATCTTGATCCAGCAGCTCTCGAGTACGCGCGTCAGCGGCTGGCGTCTTTCGGAGAAAGATTCCGAGCCTTTCAAACCAACTTTCGCGACATTCGCGAAGTGCTGCAACAGGCGAATGAGCACGATCCGAATGGCATTCTGGTCGACCTCGGCGTGTCTTCGCTGCAATTCGATTCGCCCGAGCGTGGGTTTAGCTTTCGTTTTGATACTCCGTTGGATATGCGCATGGACCCGACCACCGGAGAAACCGCAGCCGATCTTCTACAACAACTTCCCGAATCGGAAATTGCCAGAATCATTTTCGAATACGGCGAAGAACGACACTCACGACGCATCGCCCGTCGCATCGTCGAGCGTCGCGAACAAGGGAAGCCGATAACGACCACCACGGAGTTAGCAGACCTTGTGCGACTCGCTGCCGGCGGCCACAAGCGGAATCAGATTCATCCGGCGACACGCACGTTCCAGGCTCTGCGTATCGCCGTTAATCACGAACTCGAAGGGCTGGGAGAGTTTGTCGAGTCAGCAGTCGATCTTTTAATTCCCGACGGACGATTTGTAGGAATCAGTTTTCACTCGCTCGAGGATCGCATTCTCAAACGCGAGTTGAGGAGGCTTTCGGGGCACTGTGAATGTCCGCCACGTTTGCCGGTTTGTGAATGCAGCGCGCGCGAGGTCGTGGAAGTTTTGACGCGCCGGCCGGTGGCGCCGGGGACGCGCGAGGTTGAGGAGAACCCACGCGCTCGCAGTGCGAAGCTTCGAGCGTGCAGAAAGTTATAGGGCGACGACGATGAAAAGGTTTCCTGAGCATCAACGCAACGCAAAGATTCGTCGCAGTCGAGACACGACCGCGCTGTCGCGACTCGGGCTGTTGTTGTTCTGTGGATTGGTCCTGGCGGGCGGGTTTGTCTTTGCCGCTAAGCAACACTTCGCCGCCGTGCAGTACGGGTATGAACACGAAAGCTTGCGCGCCGAGCGCAAGCGACTATTGGAAGAGAACCAGCGACTCGCTCTCGAAAAAGAACGGGTGATCGCACCGGACAAACTCGAGCCCGCCGCACGCCGGCTCGGATTACAACCGGCGCGACCAGGGCAAATCGGAAATAAGCCGCGGTAACTCCGCGGCAAAAAACTTAAAGCGGCCTCATCACGCTACTGGTCAGAAGGGATTCAAGTAGGTGATGCTGGCACGCCTCGTCGCTCGATCGAAATCCAGACCCGATGTATCAGCAGGCCGCGCGCTTTTCGTCGCGGCTTTTATTGGCTTCTGGATGTTTGTAATTTCCGCACGGCTCGTTTACCTGCAATTCTCGCAATACGACAGTCTTGCCAATCGCGCTCGCCAGCAACAACAGAATGCGATCGAAACCAGCCCGCTACGCGGCGAGCTACTCGACCGCCAGGGACGCGAACTCGCGCGCAGCGTGCAGACAGTTTCACTCTTCCTCGATCCGGATGGCCTCGATGCTGCAACGTTGGACCACAGCGCTCAGCAAGTCGCGAAGATCCTGAAGGTAAAAGAGTCTGATCTGGCGAAAGAGTTTCGCGAAGCGCTTGATGAGAAACGACGATTCATCTGGATCGCGCGACGTTTGGACGCAGACCTCGCCGCGAAGATCACCGCGCTGAATCTGCCGGGAATACATCCGCAACTCGAGCCCAAACGTTTTTATCCGAACGGTTCACTCGCTGCGCACGTGCTGGGTTACGTCGGGCTCGATGGACAAGGTCTCGGCGGCGTCGAACAGTCGTACAACCAAAAGATCTCGGGCGAGCCGGGTCAGCTCTTTATCGAGAAAGACGCGAAAGGCAAAGCGTACGAGAGTTATGAGATCGCGGCGAAGCCTGGGCAGACAGTCGTCCTGACGATCGATCAATCGATCCAGTATCTTGCCGAGCAGGCATTACAGAACGCGGTGCAACGTTCGCGCGCAAAGTCAGGGACGGTGATCGTGCTCGATCCGCGCAGTGGCGATATCCTCGCGCTCGCAAACGCGCCCACGTTCGACCCGAACAAGGTTGCCGAAGCCAAACCGGAAACGAGATCAAACTGGGCACTCCAGAATATTTACGAACCCGGTTCGACGTTCAAAGTCGTCGCCTTCTCCGCCGCCATCGAGAAGAAACTCGCCAGGCCTGAAGATCACATTGATTGCCAGATGGGCGCGATCACCGTCGCCGGACGCGTGATCCACGATCACCATCCGTTCGGTTCACTGACGATTGCCGAAGCGCTTGCGAAGTCGAGCAACGTCGCCGCGATCAAGTTGGGCGTGCGCGTCGGCGACGAAACGA
>Ga0307415_100000915_pt1 | contig 13512 bp, 13 predicted proteins | sample DK1Cmetagenome_FD_204524 | JGI IMG/M metagenome (GOLD analysis project Ga0307415, IMG submission 204524) | Maize rhizosphere microbial communities from greenhouse at UC Davis, California, United States - DK15-C-2 | ecosystem: Host-associated > Plants > Roots > Rhizosphere > Soil | place: USA...
GGTGACGTCTCCGGGACCCCCCTGGCAGGCGAGAAGGGTGCGATCGCCTACGACCGCGACCGGCTCGAGGCCGGGCGGGCCGACGGCATCGGCGTCCCGGAGCGCGACCAGTGGCGCCGGGCGACCGCCCAGGCGGCCCCGGCGCTGAGCAACCTGCGCATCGCCGCCTGCCGCGCGGGCTGATCGTGCGACTCGTCGCTCGTCTCGTCGCCGCGGTCTGCCTGACCGCGGCGACGACCGCGCTGCCGGTGGCGCCGGCCCAGGCCGCCGCCTGTGCGTCGACCGACGGGGTCACCGTCGTCGTCGACTACCACGAGCTCGGCGGAGGCGTCGGCCAGCTGTGCCTCGAGGACGGCGCCGGGAAGTACGCCGCCACCCAGTTCGCCAACGCCGGCTTCGCGCTCACCCGGGTCCAGCAGGAGCCGGGCTTCGTGTGCCGCGTCGAGGGCAAGCCCGCCTCGGACCCGTGCCAGAGCACCCCGCCCGCGGACGCGTACTGGGGTCTGTGGTGGTCCGACGGCAAGTCGGGGTCGTGGACGTACGCCAGCACGGGGGTCGACTCGCTCAAGGTGCCGGCCGGCGGGTCCGTCGCCCTGTCCTGGAACGGCAGCGCCACCAGGTCGGCCCCCGGCGCGACCCCGCCCGCGAACGCGTCCTCGTCACCGTCGCCCTCGCCGTCGCCCAAGCCGACGAAGAAGCCCTCGCCCCAGCCGGGCGGCGGCTCGCCCGGGTCCTCCGGGGGCGCCACCCAGGGTTCGTCCGGTTCCGCCTCGACCAGCCCGTCGGCGACCGCGAACGGCTCGGCCGCCCCGCCCTCGAGCCCGGCGGCGAGGGACGACGGGGCCGACGGGGCCGGGGACCGGCCCGGGGCCGGTCCGGGCGCGAAGGCCGACGGCAGGACCGGCAAGGCCGACCAGAGGGGCCGGGCCGGCGGCAAGCCCGGTGCCAGGGTCGAGCAGGACCGGAAGCGGGCAGCCCGGGAGCGGGACCGCGTCGACCGGGTGGACGACGCCTCCGCGTCACCCACCGCGAGCGACGCCCCGGACGTCAGCGCCGCGGCGGCGCCCACCTCGGAGCCGCCGTCCTCCGGTGGCAACGCGATGCCCGCCTGGGTCGCCCCGAGCGCCATCGGCCTGCTGTTCGCCGCGGCGGCCGCCACGGCCGTCGTACGACGTCGTCGGGGGGCCGCGGGCACGTGACCGCCCGACTGCCGCGCGACCTGCACCCGGTCGCCTGGTGGCTCTGGGCCATCGGGCTGGCCGCCGCTGCCTCGCTCACCACGAACCCGCTGCACCTGCTGCTGCTGGTGGGGGTCGCGACCGTCGTGGTGACGGCCCGGCGGTCCGACCAGCCGTGGGCGCGGTCGTTCCGGCTGTACGTCTGGGTCGGGGTCGCCATCGTCGTCATCCGGGTGGTGTTCCGGCTGGTCTTCGGCGGTGGCTTCCCCGGCACGGTCCTGCTGGACCTGCCGCGGGTGCCGCTGCCCGACTGGGTCGCCGGGATCACGCTGCTCGGCCCGGTCACCCGGGAGGCCCTGCTGGCGGGGCTGTACGACGGGCTGCGGCTCGCCACGATCGTGATCTGCATCGGCGCCGCCAACGCGCTCGCCAACCCCAAGCGGCTGCTGCGGTCGGTGCCACCGGCGCTCTACGAGATCGGCACCGCGCTCGTGGTCGCCGTGACCGTGCTGCCCCAGTTCGCGGACAGCGTCCGCCGGGTGCGGGCCGCCCAGAGCCTGCGGGCGGGGGAGACCGGCCGGGTCGGACGCGTGCGCCGGTTCCTGGTGCCGGTCCTCGAGGACGCCCTCGAGCGCTCGCTCGCGCTCGCCGCCGGCATGGACGCCCGCGGGTACGGCCGGGCGACCGGCCTGACCCCCGCCCGGCGGCGCGCCACGGGCGCGCTCATGCTGCTCGGCCTGTGCGGCATCTGCGTCGGCACCTACGCCGTCCTGGACCGCACCGCCCCGCGGTGGCTGGCCCTCCCGATGCTCGCCGGGGGCGTGCTCGCCGCAGCGGTCGGGCTGCTCAGCGCGGGTCGCCGCGTCGAGCGCAGCCGCTACCGGCCCGACCGGTGGCGCTGGCCCGAGCTCGTCGTGGTCGCCTCGGGTGTGGCCGCCGGCGCGGGCGGGTGGTGGGTGGCCCGCTCCGAGACGCTGATCGCCTTCCCCGACCTCGCAAGTTTCCCCGAGCTGAGCGCCACGGCGATGCTCGGCGCCGCGATCGCCCTGCTCGGCGGGCTCTGCTCGCCGCCGCCCTCGGTGCCGCGCGCGACCGCCTCCGCTCCGCTGCGTCGGGAGGTCGCCGCATGATCGAGCTGCGCGGGATCCGGTTCACCTACGGCGACGCCGCCCCGGTCCTCGACGGCGTCGACCTGACGATCGAGGAGGGCGAGCTCGTGCTGGTCTCGGGACCGACCGGCGTCGGCAAGTCCACGCTGCTCGGCGTGGTCACCGGGCTGGTGCCGCGCTTCAGTGGGGGCCGTCTCGACGGCGACGTGCTGCTGGACGGGGAGAGCGTCGTACGCCGTCCGCCGCGCGAGCGCGCCCACGTCGTGGGGTACGTCGGCCAGGACCCGGCCGCCGGGTTCGTCACCGACACGGTCGAGGAGGAGCTCGCCTACGGCATGGAGCAGCTCGGGCTGCCCGGCGACACGATGCGCCGCCGGGTCGAGGAGACCCTCGACCTGCTCGGGATCGCCGACCTGCGGCACCGCGACCTGCGCACGCTCTCCGGGGGGCAGCAGCAGCGGGTCGCGATCGGCTCGGTGCTCACCATGCACCCCCGCCTGCTCGTCCTCGACGAGCCCACCTCGGCGCTGGACCCCACCGCGGCCGAGGAGGTCCTGGCCACGCTGACCCGCCTCGTGCACGACCTCGGCGTGTCGGTGCTCCTCGCCGAGCACCGGCTCGAGCGGGTCGTCCCGTTCGCCGACCGGATGTGCCTGCTCACCGGGGCCGGCCGGGTCAGCGTCGGCGAGCCCGCCGACCTGCTCGCCACCTCGCCGGTGGTCCCGCCGATCGTCGAGCTGGGCCGGGCCGCCGGCTGGCACCCGCTCCCGCTCAGCGTCCGCGACGCGCGCCGGCGCGCCCGTGGCCTCGGGGCCGACCTGGTCACGCCGACCGAGCCGGCCGAGCCCGCGGCGGACGTCGCCTTGCGGGCCCGCGGGGTGACCGTCGTGCACGGCCCCACGGTGGCGCTGCGCGCCGTGGACCTCAAGCTGGGTGTCCGCCGCGTCACGGCCCTGATGGGCCGCAACGGCTCCGGCAAGTCGTCGCTGCTGTGGGCGCTGCAGGGGAGCGGCCGCCGCAGCGGGGGCGAGGTGAAGGCCGGGACCCTCGACCCGGCCCGCCTCGACGCCGCCGCCCGGCGTGCGCTGGTCGGGCTGGTGCCGCAGAACGCCGCGGACCTGCTCTACCTCGAGACCGTCGCCGAGGAGTGCGCCGCCGCGGACGGGGGCGCCGGCCACTGCCGCGCCCTGCTGGACCGGATCGTCCCGGGCATCCCCGGGGAGGCCCACCCCCGCGACCTCTCCGAGGGACAGCGGGTCGCGCTCGCGCTCTCGCTGGTACTGGTCTCCTGCCCGCACGTGCTGCTCCTCGACGAGCCGACCAGGGGCCTGGACTACGCCGCCAAGCGCGTCCTCGCGGGCATCCTGCGCGACCTCGCCGCAGATGGGCACGCGGTGCTCGTGGCCACCCACGACGTCGAGTTCGTCGCCCAGGCCGCCGACGACGTCGTGGTGCTCGCCGAGGGCGAGGTCGTCTCCTCGGGCCCGGTCCGCCGGGTGGTCGCCGAGTCGCCCGCGTTCGCGCCGCAGGTCACCAAGGTGCTCGGCGCGCCGTGGCTGCGGGTCGACGAGGTCGTCACCGCGCTGGGGGCACGCTCGTGAGCCGGCCCGCCGTACCCCTGTCCCGACGCTCCGCCGCCGTCCTGGCCGTCGCGTCGCTCGCCGGCCTGATGATGCTGGCCTGGCCGCTGCTCGTCCGGGTCCCCGAGGACGCCCGCGTCGACCCGCCGTTCCTGTTCCTGCTGCTGCTCCCGGTCGTGATCGCGGTGGTGCTCGCCGAGATCGGGGAGGGCGGCATGGACCCCCGCGTACTGGCGGTGCTGGGCGTGCTGAGCGCGGTCAACGCGCTGCTGCGCGGCCTCTCGGCCGGCACGGCCGGGGTGGAGCTGGTGTTCTTCCTGCTGATCCTGGCCGGGCGCGTGTTCGGGCCCGGGTTCGGCTTCGTGCTCGGGTGCACGTCGCTGTTCGCGTCCGCGCTGATGACCGCGGGGGTCGGGCCGTGGCTGCCGTTCCAGATGCTGGTGTCGGCCTGGGTCGGGATGGGCGCCGGCCTGCTCCCGCGCCGGGTCACCGGTCGCGCCGAGATCGCGATGCTGGTGGGGTACGGCGTGTTCGCGGCGTACTCCTTCGGGCTGCTGATGAACCTCTCGGGCTGGCCGTTCGTGCTCGGCATCGAGGTGCCCGGGCACGCCGGCTCGCTGGCCTTCGTCGCGGGCGACCCGGTGTGGGAGAACCTCCGGCGGTTCGGGCTCTACACGCTGCTGACGTCGACCGGCAGCTTCGACACCGGCCGGGCGATCACGAACTCGGTCGCGATCGTCGTGCTCGGCCCCGCGGTGCTCACCACGCTGCGCCGCGCCGCGCGGCGAGCCACGGTCACCGGCGTCGTGACCGGGGCCGACGCGTCCCCCGCCCCGGTCGCCGGCGACACCGTGGCTAGTCGATGAGCAGGATCCGGTCGTCGGCGGCGGCGGGCGCCCCGCGGCCGTCCCGGTTGCTGGTGGTCACCCACAGCCGGCCGTCCGGAGCCACGACGACGGTGCGCATCCGCCCGTAGGTGCCGACGAAGAAGTCCCGCGGGTCCCGGGCCCGCGGCCCGGTCACGTCGATCCTCCAGAGTCGCTCGCCGCGCAGCGAGGCCAGCCACAACCGCCCCTCGCGGAACGCCAGCCCGGAGGGGGAGGCGACGTCGGTCTCCCACACGACCTGCGGGTCGACCAGGCCCCGGCGACCGCCGCGGCCCTCGACCAGGGGCCAGCCGTAGTTGTCGCCGGACTCGATCAGATTGAGCTCGTCGAACATGTTCTGGCCGAACTCCGAGGCCCATAGCCGGCCCCGGTCGTCGAACGCCAGACCCTGCACGTTGCGATGGCCGTAGCTCCAGATCGGCGACCCGGGGAACGGGTTGCCGGGGGCCGGGTCGCCGTCGGCGGTGATCCGCAGGATCTTGCCGCCGAAGGAGCTCCGGTCCTGCGCGAGCGACGTGTCGCCGGTCTCGCCGGTGGAGACGTAGAGGAACCCGTCCGGCCCGAACGCCAGCCGGCCGCCGTCGTGGATGAACCCCCGGGGGATCCCGTCGAGGACCACCGTGAGCGGTCCGAGCCGGCCGCGGTCGTACGTCGTCCGCACGACGCGGTTGTCCGTGGCCGTCGTGACGTAGAGGAACAGCCGGCGGTCGCGGGCGAAGTCGGGGGAGACCGCGACCCCGAGCAGCCCCGACTCGCCCTCCGGGGCGGCCTCGTCGACCGTGCCGAGGACCTGAACCCGGTGCCGCGGCCCGCGGAGGCGCAGCACCCGACGGCTGTCCCGCTCGGTGACGATCGCGTCCCCGTTCGGCAGGAAGCCGATGCCCCACGGGACCGCGAGGCCGGTGGCGACGGTGTCGACCACGCGGGGTGGACCGCTCGCCGGGGACGGCTCCACCGAGGCGCTCGACGACGCGGTGTCGGACGCGGACGGCGTGGGCGTCGGCTCCGACGGGCTGGGGGAGCCGGGGGTGGCGGTGACCGTGGTGTTCGGGCCGGCGCCCTCGTCGGCGTCCCCGGTGCAGCCGCCAAGCGTCAGCGCGGCGAGGACGACGACGAGCGCGACCCGGCGGCCCAACTCAGGACACCCGGTCCAGGAAGTCGACCAGCAGGGCGTGCACCCGGTCCGGCTGCTCCATCTGGATGAAGTGGCTGCCGCGCAGCTCGACGTAGGTCGCCCCCGGGATCCGGTCGGCCGCGGTCTTCATGTCGCGCGCTCCGGCCATGACGTCGAAGCTGGCGGCCACGAACGCCGTCGGGACCTTGATGCCGCGCAGCGAGACCCGGGCGTGCCGGGAGGTGCGCAGCGCAAGGTGGAAGTACCAGTCGACCGGCGTGGTGAGGAACTCCGCGATCGCGACCGCGGCCAGCTCGGGGTCGGGCACCGGAAACATGAAGCCGGTGTGCGTCAGCACGTTGACCCCGCGCGGGCCGACCGGCAGCCGGGAGGTGATCGGGGTGAGCGCGCGGCCGCCGTACCGCAGCACGCGCGAGAGGCTCACGGTGAGTGCCCGGGCGGCGACGTGGGGGAGCCGCAGGGGGCCGAGCATGGTCGCGAACGTGTTCCCGGGAACCCCGGCGACCGCGAACAGCCCGGCGACCCGCTCGGGATGTCCGACCGCGAGCTCGAACATCGTGTTGACGCCCATCGACCAGCCCACGAGCACGCCCTCCGCGACGCCGAAGTGGTCCATGACCGACAGGGCGTCCTCGACGAACTCCTCGATGCCGACCCGCTGCGGGTCGGTCGGCCGGTCCGAGCCGCCGGTGCCGCGGTGGTTCCACGAGACGACGCGGACGCCGCACTCGGGACGCAGCAGCGCCGGCCAGGCGTAGGGCCCCGTGCCGAGGCCGTTGCAGAGCACCACGGTCGGGCCGGCGAGCAGCCCGTCGGGGTCGTTGGTCCAGGCCCGCAGGCGGGTGCCGTCGTCGGAGAGCACGTCGTCGAACGCGATCGACTCGGCGGTGGCGGCACGGGCTGCGGAGGCAGGCATGGGCCGATTGTGCCCCAGCCGGGGCGGCGGACGCGGGACGCGGGACGGGTTCGCCGGGGGCCACGGGAAGCGGGTGGCCCCGGCGACCTCAGGAATGCGGGGCCGGCGCTGCGGCCTCCTGGCCCACGTGCTCGACCCGGGTGGCGAGGAACTCCTCCACCTCGGCGAGCTCCACACGTCGTCGTGCGAGGGCGTTGGAGGCGATCATGGCGTTGCGTCGGGCCCGCTGCTGGGACTCGACCGGCCAACGGACAGCGGTGGCGACGAGATGTGCAGGTGTGTACATGTCGTTCTCCCCGATGAGTGCGTACCCACGACAGTAGGGCCGCTCGGCGTCGATGTCGTCACCTGCGTGTGACATCCAGATGAACGGACCCGTTCAGTCCGGAACGGGCTCGGCGAGTGGGCGACCGGTGCGGGTGGCGCCCACGCTGGCGACGACCACGCACACCATCGCCACCCACTGGACCGGGGTGAGGAACTCCCCGAGCACGACGATCCCCGCCAGGGCCGCCGCCGCCGGCTCGAGGCTCATCAGGATGCTGAAGACCGCCGGCCGCAGGCTGCGCAGGGCCACCATCTCGCAGCTGTAGGGGATCACCGAGCTGAGCAGGCCGACCGCCGCGCCGAGCAGCAGCACGCGGGTGTCGGTGAGCTGGTCGCCGCCGGTCCGCACGGCGAGCGGGGTCAGCAGCAGCGTCGCGATCACGCTCGCCACCGCCAGCCCGTCCAGCCCCGGCCACCGCCGTCCGGTCTCCGCGCTCAGCAGGATGTACGTCGCCCAGGCGGCGCCGGCGAGCAGCGCGAACAGGACGCCGGGCCAGGTCAGCTCGCCCCGCTCGAAGCCGAGCAGCGCCACCCCGGCCGCGGCGAGCAGCACCCAGCCGAAGTCACGCGGCCGGCGGGACCCGAGGACCGCCAGCGTGAGCGGCCCGACGAACTCGATGGTGACCGCGATGCCCAGCGGGATCCGCGCGAACGACTGGTAGATCGCCCAGTTCATGATCCCGAGGCTGGCGCCGAAGCCGGCCACCACGAGCCAGTCGTGGGCCGACCGGTGACGCAGCACCGGCCGGGCGACGAGCGTGAGCACGACCGCGCTGGTGACCAGCCGCAGCCAGACGATCACCGTCGGGGACACCTCGTCGAACAGGCTCTTCGCGATGCCTGCCCCGAGCTGGACCGAGAGGATCCCGAAGAGCACCAGCCAGACCGGGGAGAGGCGGGACGTCACCGCGACAGGATGCCAGCCGCGCCTGGCGCTCCCGGCCGGCAGGTCACGGACCGATGAATTTGCCGGTCGCAGCGGGTCCATCTCCGAGGGCCCGGTCCTACGATGCGACCGGGGGGAGCGCAACGAAAGGGAGCAGACGTGGACACCGTGTTGATGGTGGGCACCCGCAAGGGGCTCTGGATCGGCCAGTCGGACGAGTCGCGCAAGGACTGGGAGTTCACCGGCCCGCACTTCGACATGGAGGAGGTCTACTCCTGCATGATCGACACCCGGGGTGACCGGCCCACCCTGCTGGCGGGCGCCTCCTCGATGTGGCTGGGCCCGCAGGTGCGGCGCTCCGACGACCTCGGCGTGCACTGGCAGGAGACCCCCAACGGCGCCATCCGCTTCCCCGACGGCTGCGACGCCACCGTCGCCCGGGTCTGGCAGCTCACGCCGGGCGCGGAGGCCGACGTGGTGTACGCCGGCACCGAGCCCGGAGCGGTCTGGAAGTCCACGGACGGCGGCGCGAGCTTCGCGCTCGAGCAGGCCCTGTGGGACCACCCGCACCGGCCGCAGTGGAACGCCGGCTTCGGCGGCCAGGCCTTCCACACCGTGCTCCCGCACCCCACGGACCCGCAGTCGGTGACCGCGGCGCTGTCGACGGGCGGCGTCTACCAGACCAGCGACGGCGGGGCGTCCTGGGAGCCGCGCAACCAGGGCATCCGGGCCGAGTTCATGCCCGAGGGCGAGCAGTACCCCGAGTTCGGGCAGTGCGTCCACAAGGTCGCCCGGCACCCCGCCCGGCCCGAGCGGCTGTTCCTGCAGAACCACGGCGGCGTCTACCGCTCCGACGACCACGGGGGCTCGTGGCAGTCGATCGCCGACGGCCTGCCCGCCGACTTCGGCTTCCCGATCGTGGTCCACCCGCACGACCCCGACACCGTCTACGTCTTCCCGATCAACGGGGGCGACCGGCGCTACCCGCCGGACGCCAAGGCCCGGGTGTGGCGTTCGCGCGACGCGGGGAACTCGTGGGAGGAGCTCGCCAAGGGCCTGCCCGACGGGTTCTTCGTGGCGGTGATGCGCGACGCGCTGTGCACCGACGACCACGAGCGGGCCGGGGTCTACTTCGGCGCCCGCAACGGCGCCGTCTGGGGGTCGACCGACGAGGGCGACACCTGGCGCCTGCTGGTCAGCGACCTGCCCGACGTGATGGCGGTCCGGGCCGCGGCCGTCCGGCTGTAACGCGGAGTCATGGTCGCTCCACATGTGTCGCGCGACGTTGGCGGCGTCCGCAGCACCGCAGCAGGAGGATGGACCGCATGAGCCACTTCGACATCGCCCGGTCGACCACGATCTCGGCCTCCCCGGCCGAGGTCCACGCCCTCGTGGACGACTTCCACAAGTGGCCCACCTGGTCACCGTGGGAGGACGTCGACCCGGCGCTCCGGCGGACCTACTCGGGCGCGGACTCCGGGGTCGGCGCGCACTACGCGTGGTCGGGCAACCGCAAGGCCGGGTCCGGGAGCATGGAGATCACCTCGTCCACACCGGAGGCGATCGACCTGCGACTGTCGTTCCTCAAGCCGTGGAAGGCCACCAACGACGTGCGGTTCACGTTCGTCCCGGTCGGCGAGGGCACCGAGGTGACCTGGCGGATGACCGGCGAGCAGAAGGGCGTCGCGGCGGTCTTCGGCAGGGTGGTCAACATGGACAGGCTCCTGGGCAAGGACTTCGAGAAGGGCCTGTCCCGGCTGAAGGCGACCGCCGAGGGCTGACCCGCACGCGCCCGGCGTATGCCGCCTCCGGGCGTACGCCGCTCACGCCCCGGCGGCGCGCAGCACCGCCTCGACGACGCCGGTCGTCGGCGGCTCGTCGAGGTACTCCGCCACCCACGCGGCGTTGTCCGCGCGCGCCGCACCGTCGCGCGCCGCGAGCCAGCGCTCGCAGCCGGTCCGGGCGATGTGACCCGTCTGCGCGATCACCATCGTCAGGTCGTGCGGGCCGGTCAGCCGGCCGGGGCCGCCGGCGTCGACGTACGCGTCGTGCAGCGCCCGCATCCGGTCCGGCTCGCCGCAGCCGAACTCGACCATCGCCAGCGCCAGCTCCTGCGCCGGGCTCCCCGGACCGGCGTTCTCCCAGTCGAGGACGACGAGCTCGCCGGCGGAGGTGCGCAGCAGGTTGTCCGCCCACAAGTCGCGGTGGCAGAGCTGCACGTCGGTCGGCGCGGCCAGCAGCGCCTCGGCCGCCAGGACCTCGGGCAGCAGCGCCGCGAGCCGGCGTGCGAACGGCGCACCGGCCGCGGCCAGGCGACCCACGAGCTCCTCCCACGCGGCGGCGCCCACCGGCTCGACGTACCACCCGTCGAGGGGCTCGGTGGTCGGCACCGCCACCCGGTGGATCCGGGCCAGCAGCCTGCCCACGGCGAGGGGGTCCAGGCGCCGGGTCGCGGGGAGCAGGTCCACCCAGGCGTACGCCCGCACCGGCCCGTCGACGTCGGCGAGCACCTCGCCGCCCGGGCTCCGGACCACCGCAGGCATCGCGACGCCGGAGGCCCGCACCACGTCCTGGTACGCCGCGTCGCGTGCGACCGCCGCCGGGTCGACCGGCAGCGACGAGTCCTTGACGGCGTACCTGCCCCGGTCGGTGGTCAGCCGCCAGATCCGGCCCAGCCGCCCGGTCGCCACCGGCCCGACCAGGACGGCGTCGCCGCCGAGGTCGAACGCCTCGGCGACCCGTCCCGCCCGGTTCGGCTGCAGCACGCTCGCAGCCTAGACGGCCCCGCAGGCGGGGCGAGCCCTCTCGGAGGTCGAACCGGGCACGACGGGCGGCCCGGTCCGCACTACCCTCGGGGCATGACTGACTCGAGCTCCGGGCCCGACATCAAGCCCCGTTCCCGCGACGTGACGGACGGCCTCGAGAAGGCGGCCGCCCGCGGCATGCTGCGCGCGGTCGGCATGGGTGACGACGACTGGGAGAAGCCCCAGATCGGCGTCGCGTCGAGCTGGAACGAGATCACCCCCTGCAACCTCTCCCTCGACCGGCTCGCGAAGGCCGTGAAGAACGGCGTGCACGCGGCCGGCGGCTATCCGCTGGAGTTCGGCACGATCTCGGTCTCCGACGGCATCTCCATGGGCCACGAGGGCATGCACTTCTCGCTGGTCTCGCGCGAGGTCATCGCGGACTCGGTCGAGACCGTGATGATGGCCGAGCGGCTCGACGGCTCGGTGCTGCTCGCCGGCTGCGACAAGTCGCTGCCTGGCATGCTGATGGCCGCGGCCCGACTCGACCTCGCCTCGGTCTTCCTCTACGCGGGCTCGATCATGCCCGGCCAGGTCGACGGCCGTGACGTGACGATCATCGACGCCTTCGAGGCCGTCGGCGCCTGCCTGGCCGGCAAGATCAGCCGCGAGGAGGTCGACCGCATCGAGCGGGCGATCTGTCCGGGCGAGGGCGCCTGCGGCGGCATGTACACCGCCAACACGATGGCCGCGGTCGGCGAGGCCCTCGGCATGTCGCTGCCCGGCTCGGCCGCGCCGCCGGCGGTCGACCGGCGCCGCGACGGCTTCGCGCACCGCTCCGGCGAGGCGGTCGTCGGGATGCTCCGCAAGGGCATCACCGCGCGCCAGATCATGACGCTCGAGGCGTTCGAGAACGCGATCACGGTGGTGATGGCGCTCGGCGGGTCCACCAACGCCGTCCTCCACCTGCTCGCGATCGCCCGCGAGGCCGAGGTCGACCTCACGCTCGACGACTTCAACCGGGTCGGCGACAAGGTCCCGCACCTGGGGGACCTCAAGCCGTTCGGCAAGTACGTCATGAACGACATCGACAAGGTCGGCGGCATCCCGATGGTGATGAAGGCGCTGCTCGACGCGGGCCTGCTGCACGGCGACTGCCTCACGGTGACCGGCAAGACGATGGCCGAGAACCTCGCCGACCTCGCGCCGCCCGCCGTCGACGACGACGTCATCCGCAGCCTCGACCGGCCGATCCACAAGACCGGCGGGCTCACCATCCTCAAGGGCTCCCTGGCCCCGGAGGGCGCCGTCGTCAAGTCCGCCGGCTTCGACGAGTCGGTCTTCGTCGGCACCGCCCGGGTCTTCGACGGTGAACGGGCCGCGATGGACGCCCTGACCGAGGGCAAGATCTCCGCGGGCGACGTCGTCGTGATCCGCTACGAGGGACCCAAGGGCGGCCCCGGCATGCGCGAGATGCTCGCGATCACCGGCGCGATCAAGGGCGCCGGTCTCGGCAAGGAGGTCCTGCTGCTCACCGACGGCCGCTTCTCCGGGGGTACGACCGGCCTGTGCGTCGGGCACGTCGCGCCGGAGGCCACCGACGGCGGACCGATCGCGTTCGTGCGCGACGGTGACCGGATCACGCTCGACGTCGCGAACCGCCTGCTCGAGGTGGAGATCGACGACTCGTGGGAGTCCCGCAAGGAGGGCTGGTCGCCGAACCCGCCGAAGTACACCAAGGGCGTCCTCGGCAAGTACGCCAGGCTCGTCCACTCCGCCGCACACGGCGCCGTCACGAGCTGAGCAGGTGCCCGGCCCGCCGCGCCCTCCGGGGCCTCCCGACCAGCGGGGGCCGGTGCTGTTCCTCATCCTGCTGGTGATGGTCGCGCTGCTGACGGTGGCGTGGGGGCTGGGGCGGACGCCCGCGCCGCGGGACGACGTACCCCTCGGGCCCGTCGTCCCCGGAACGCACGAAGGCCGGGCGCCGGATGGAACCGGCGCCCGGCCTCGGTGCGGTGCGAGGCGGTGCGGGTCAGAGGCCCAGCTTCAGCGCATCCAGGACCTGCTGCAGCTGCTGGCGCAGCGCGGTCAGCTGCGCCGCCGTGAGCGGGCCGTCGAGGAGACCGGCGATCGCGCACAGCAGGTTGCCGAGCAGGTTGCCGGGCCCGGGCACGGCAACGATGTTCAGCTTGATCCGGTTCGTCGTGATCCTCAGCCCGAGCAGATTGAGCCGCAGGGGACCGAGGCGCAGACGCAGGATGCGGCAGACGGCCGCGGCCTCCACTGCCTCCCGTGCGTTGCTGATGCGTTCGCCGTTCATCTTGGTGACCTTCAGCGTCCGCATGACGGAGAACGTCGTGTTCGGGCCGGCCTGGTGCACGACGCCCCGAACGAGGCCACGGGCCCGGAGGTTGCCGTTCTTCTTCGAGAACTTCAGCGGAATGAAGTAACCGGTCACCCGGTCACCGGACGCGGTGGTGCCGGAGAACGCCGAGCGCGCCTTGCCCAGCGGGTTCGTGGCGACGGTCTTGGTCGGTGTGGCGACCGCAGCTTGCGAGCTCGTCGCAGCGGTGCCGTGCCCGCCGGTCGCGAGCAGCACCGACATGCAGACGAGAACTGACAGGACTAGTGACCCTGCTTTCAGGGGACTCTTGGTACCGAGATTCAACACGTGGGTATCCCTCCCTGGTGACGACCCGGTCCCGCCCTGACCGGTGGGCCGAACGACGGTCGGCCTTGGGCCAACCTAG
>Ga0307415_100000916_pt1 | contig 13510 bp, 15 predicted proteins | sample DK1Cmetagenome_FD_204524 | JGI IMG/M metagenome (GOLD analysis project Ga0307415, IMG submission 204524) | Maize rhizosphere microbial communities from greenhouse at UC Davis, California, United States - DK15-C-2 | ecosystem: Host-associated > Plants > Roots > Rhizosphere > Soil | place: USA...
CTTCGGTGGTCGCCGATCAAGAGCTGGTCGATTACTCCTGGAGTGCGTTCTGGCCCTGGGCTCGGGAACGCGGGCTGAACGGACCGAGGGAGATCGAGAATTTGATCGGCCAGCAGGTCGCCGGTCTATCACCCGCCGAATTGCGCGATTTCATCTTGGCAGCCGATTCCCGCCGCTAAGTCTGGTATGAACTGAAGAGATCGCCGCCTGTCGGGTACCATTGATGACGCCGCGCGTGGTGGCGTCGGCCACGTCCGCTGTGACGCGTTTTCAACGAGAGCCTGCCCGATTCTTCGGTCTCCTCGACGGTATCGATGTCGATCCCGATTCTTGCCGTCACCGACGAAGTTGACCCCCGCATCCACAGCGCAACGCTGCGGGAGCGTTTGGGGCATGTCGCGCTGGTTGTCAGCTGCGGCGACTTGCCGGCTAGCTACCTCGAATTTATCGCTGACGCGCTGAACCGGCCGGTCTATTACGTGCTCGGGAACCACGCCGAGGAGTTGACGCGCCGTCGCTCGGACAGCGGGAGCTGCAAACCAAGCGGTGCCATCGATCTTGGGGGAAGGGTGATTCAGGATCCGACAACAGGCCTCATTCTGGCCGGGATTCCAGGGAGTCCCCGCTATTGCGAGGACGAACCAGCGCAGTTTTCCGAGTGGGAAATCGGGCTCATGACCAAGAAGATGACGCCTCGTCTCCACTTGAATCGCCTGCGGCATGGCCGCGCCCTCGATCTGCTTGTCAGCCACGCACCGCCGCGCGACGTCAACGACCGTCCCGATCCGGCACATCGTGGGTTCGAGACCCTACGCGGTTTCCTGGAGAAGTGGCGTCCAGCTTACCAAATTCACGGGCACGTGCACCTCTACGACCGCTCGCAGCCGTACCACCAGCGATTTGCGGACACGGACGTCATCAATGTCTTCCCCTACCGCGTGCTGGAACTGGAACCCGGTCACGCATCATCGCAAGAAGCAGCCGCGGCCTCGCCATGAGCCGACCATTCGAGAGCGAAGTCCGACATGACTTCGAGCGGGCTCGGCAACACGGCTTCCTGGCCGACCTGCGTGCCATCTTCGCCCGACGTTCCCGAGATCTCATTCCCTATCACGAGGTGCGTCAGCGGGTGTCGCCTGAGGGTGAGAGTTACCGCGGTTTGCAGACCGTGCGGCTCTCACAGATCGTCGGCAGCATGGACCGCTTTCAGGATTTCAACCGCGAATTTTTTCCCCGCCAGCGCTTCTCCGCTGACCGCTGGCAGAACGTCGACCGTGCCTACTATCAGGACATCAACCTCCCGCCCATCCAGCTCTACAAAGTTGGCGACGTCTACTTCGTCAAGGACGGCAACCACCGGGTCAGCGTTGCTCGCGAGCGTGGTCAGGAGTTCATTGACGCAGAGGTGATCGAAGGTCACATCCGGGCTCCGATCGATGCAAACATGGCCGCCGATGAGCTTTTGTTGCAGGCGGAGTACGCCGAGTTTCTACGCCGCACCGACCTCGATCGCCTTCATCCCGACCACGATATCCGGCCCTCGGCGCTTGGCCGCTACGACGAAATCTGGGCTCACATCGAGGGACACCGCGACTGGCTGTCCGCCATTCGTCACGAACCCGTCTCCGATCGAGAAGCGGTCGCAGACTGGTATGAGTACATCTACTGCCCGATCATCGAGGTCGCCCGCAAGCAGGGTCTGACCGATCGATTTCCCCAACACACGGAGGCCGACGTCTACCTCTGGGTGATGCGCCACCGTCACGCCATCGAACGGGAGCAAGGTCAGGATATCGGGCCGGGGCCCGCCGCCACAGACTACGCCGAGACTGCCCACCCACCGACCCCGGTCAGCCGGCTGACGGGCGCCCTACGTGGTCTCCTCGCCCTTCCTGAGCGCATCATTCGAGGGTGATGGGGTGATGGGTGATGGGTGCCGGGGTGGCGGGGTGGCAGGACGAACGACTCCGCCACCCGCTCCGCCGGTACCCGGCCCTGAGACCCCGACACCGTGAGCGCAGCGAACACTCACCCTATCACCCATCACCACGAGCGCAGCGAGTTACCACCCATCACCCTCGTCTCACCCTCGTTTTGGGGGTTCCCCTCCGCGCGTTCTCATGGCAGGATGTAGAGGCCTCGGCAACGAAGCCGGGCATGCCGCGAGCGAACTCTGGGGAGGGTTCGGCATGAATAGAGGTCTGGTCGGTGAGTTCAAGGCGTTTATTCTCAGAGGGAACGTCCTGGACCTCGCGGTCGCAGTGGTTATCGGCGCCGCGTTCGGCGCCATTGTCACCTCCCTCGTCGACAACATCGTCACGCCGATTATCGGGGCCATCGGCGGTCAACCCGACTTCTCGGCCCTGACGTTCACGATCAATAACAGCGAGTTGCGCTACGGCGCATTCATCAACTCCCTCATCACTTTCCTGATCATCGCCCTCGTCATCTTTTTCCTCATTATCAAGCCAATGAATGCGCTCATGGCCAGGGTCAGCCCGCCGGCCACGGAGGGGGAGCCCGCGATTTGCCCAGAGTGCTTCAGCCCGATTTCTGCGGACGCCAACCGCTGCCCGAACTGCACGACCTGGCTGCGGGGACCGAACGCGCCCGTTTCCTGATCGCCAGGTAGCTTCTCGAGGGAGGCCAACCTATGCCACCCGCCATCGAGCTGGCACGCCGATATGCCGAAGCACTCGCGGCACTGCGCGCTGTGCATGATTTCGATGAATGGATCGGTCAGTACTGGCACGAGCGGTGCCCCGCACCGGCGAGCGCTGCCGCGTCTCGCGACGCGGTCGGCGCGGAGGACACCATCGTCTGGCACGAAGGGCAGGAAACCGTTTTTGGGTACCTGCCGGGACGCGATGGCTGCTTCTGTGTCCCGCGAGACGTCGCTCTGCCTGATTTTCCGTTTGCCGCGGGCAACTCGGTACTCCCATTCGGTCAAGACGTCGTGATCAGCGCGGCCATGCGCGCGGAATTGCAGCCACCCGGAAGCTAGAGCTCAATCACCCCTGACCCCAGAACCCGCTTTGCTGCGACGGTACCGTCGGCATCGCTCCATCACACGCGTGCGGGTCGGCATGTGCTAGCACTCTCCGGGTGAGAGTGCTAAACTTTTCCGCGGGAGCACGCCGTGACCGACGAGACGATTGGATCTTCCAGTACGAGATCTGCCAAGGCCGAGGCATCACTGTCCGAGCGACAGCAGATGATCCTGCGCCTCGTCGTGCGCGAGTACGTGGCCACGGGGCGCCCGGTCAGCTCAAAAACGCTTGTGGAGAACTCTCGCATCGGCGTTTCGTCGGCCACCATCCGCAACGAGATGGCCGCGCTGGAAGAGCTGGGATATCTGGAGCATCTGCACACGTCTGGCGGCCGGGTCCCGACCGATCAGGGATATCGCTACTTTGTGGCGCATCTGATGGGCGACTTCGAGCTCCCGTCCAGTGAGCAACTGACCATTCTCCATCAGTTCCGCCAGGTCGAGCTGCAATTGGAGCAGTGGATCGAGCTCGCCGCGGCAACGCTGGCACGGGCGGCGGGCAACGTTTCGCTGGTCTCGGCGCCGATCCCGCAGTCTCCACGCCTGCGGCACATCGAGCTGGTCTCGCTGCAACCACGGCTGGGACTCGTCATCCTAGTGACGACCGATGGTGCGGTGCGTCAGGTGATGGTCCACTGGCCAGAGGACGCGGATCAAGAGATCCTCTCGCCATTGGCGGACAACCTGGCCTCGTCTTTGCGTGGACTCACCTCAGACGAGGTCTCGGCCCGCACTGTCGGCGCGGCCGGGCTAACTCGGGCGGCGCTTGACCAGATCTCGACGGCATTGCGCGGCATGACGACGAGCGGCACACCGGTGCGACATTCGGGGCTCGAGCACGTGCTCAGCCAGCCAGAGTTCAGTGATGCGGCGGAGGCCCAGGAACTCCTCGCTCTGCTTGGCGGTGGATCTTTTCTGCGCGCGATGCTGCCGCGCCTGGAAGAAGGACCTGGCGTCCAGGTTTTCATCGGGCACGAAAATCCCGCCGACGAATTGCGGCGTCTCGGCGTTGTCGTTTCGACGTATGGAGTCGACGGCGAAGTCGTCGGCGTTCTCGGTGTCGTCGGCCCGACGCGGATGGCCTACGATCGCTCGATCTCGTCCGTGCGCTACATGGCGAGACTCATGAGCGACCTCATGGCCGATTTACGGGGGTGATCATGATCCATAGACCCATCGCCCTTACTTACGAGGGGGTGAATACGTGACGGACACGCAGAATCCGTCGGTCGCGTCTGATGCGAATCTCGACGAGCGAGCTGATGGAAACGCTCCCGAATCAGGGATCGACCTCGATGCGGTGGTGGCCGAACGCGACCGATATCTCGACCAGCTGCAGCGAACGGCGGCGGATTTCGCGAACTACCGACGGCGCATCGAGCAGGAACGCGCTCAGCAGCGCTTGGCCGCGAATGAGCAACTCTTACGGGAGATCGTTCCAGTCCTCGACGACCTGCAACGTGGACTGAACTCCCTGCCTCCTGACCAGCAGGAATCGAAGCTGGCGGAAGGCATGCGCTGGGTCGAGCAGAAGTTCTTGACGACGTTGAAGAAACATGGGGTGACACCGATCAAGTCGCTCGGACAATCGTTTGACCCGTCGGTGCATGAGGCAGTCGAGGCCGATCCTGCCGGTGGAGACACTGTCGTCGCCGTCTATGCGCCCGGCTACCGGCTTGGTGAGGACGTCTTGCGACCGGCGATGGTCAAGGTGGGACCAGGTGAAGACGGCAAGACGGCAAGACGACAAGACGGCTAGTAGGGGCGACATCTGGGTCGCCGGCACATACGGGCTGTTTCGATAAAAGGAGAGTACGAGCATGGCACGAACAATCGGTATTGACCTGGGAACGACCAACTCGGTGATGGCCACCATTGAAGGTGGTGAGCCAACGGTCATCCCGAACGCGGAGGGCGAGCGGCTGACGCCGTCGGTCGTCGCCGTCACCCCGAGTGGGGAGCGCCTCGTTGGCCGCTTCGCGCGCCGGCAGGCGGTGACGAACCCGGAGAACACAATTTTCTCGGTCAAGCGCTTCATGGGTCGCAAGTTCGACGACCCGGCGGTTCAGCGCGACAAGGGGCTGGTGCCCTACCAGATCCGGGGCGCCAAGAACGGCGACGTCGAGGTCAAGATGGGCGACCGCTGGTACAGCCCGCAGGAGATCTCGGCGATGATCCTGCAGAAGCTGAAGACCGATGCCGAAGCCTATCTCGGCGAGAAGGTCACCCAGGCGGTCGTGACGGTGCCCGCCTACTTCGACAATGCTCAACGTGACGCCACAAAGGACGCCGGCCGCATCGCCGGCCTGGACGTGCAGCGCATCATCAATGAGCCAACCGCCTCGGCGCTGGCCTACGGTTTGGAAAACAAGGGCGACGAGCAAATCTCGGTCTACGACCTCGGCGGAGGCACCTACGACATCTCGGTCTTGAATCTATCGGAAGGCGTCTTCCAGGTCCAGGCCACCAATGGTGACACCCACCTCGGTGGAGATGACTTCGACCAGGCGATCATCGATTACCTGGCCGACGAGTTCAAGAAGCAGGAAGGGATCGATCTGCGCCGGGACCGCATGGCCCTGCAGCGTCTGAAGGAAGCTGCCGAGAAGGCGAAGATCGAGCTCTCTTCAGTCGAGCAGACGGACGTCAACCTGCCGTTCATCACGGCCGACGCCAGCGGACCGAAGCACCTCAACATCACACTGACGCGGGCCAAGCTCGAGCAACTCACGCAGCCCCTCATCGAGCGCACAGTTCCCCCGATGGACGCCGCGCTGAAGGATGCCGGGCAGAGCAAGGGAGACATCGACGAGGTGATCCTCGTCGGCGGCCAGACTCGCATGCCGGCGGTGCAGCGCAAGGTGCAGAGCTTCTTCGGTAAGGAGCCGAACCGGGGCATCAATCCGGACGAGGTGGTGGCGCTTGGAGCGGCCATCCAGGGCGGTGTGCTCGGCGGCGACGTCAAGGACATCCTGCTGCTCGACGTCACGCCGCTGACGCTCTCCATCGAGACCCTGGGCGGCGTGGCTACTCCGCTCATCGAGCGCAACACCACGATCCCGACCAGGAAGAGCCAGACCTTCACCACGGCGTCAGACAGCCAGCCGCAGGTCGAGATCAACGTCCTGCAAGGCGAGCGGCCGATGGCCACCGACAACAAGAGCCTTGGCAAGTTCATTCTGGATGGTCTGCCGCCAGCGCCGCGCGGCACGCCGAAGATCGACGTCACTTTCGACATCGACGCCAACGGCATCCTCAACGTCACCGCCAAGGACCAGGCGACCGGCAAGGAGCAGAAGATCACGATCACCGGCTCGTCCGGTCTCTCCGAGGCCGAGGTGCAGCGCATGGTCCAGGAGGCCGAGGCGAACGCGGAGGTGGATCGCCAGCGGCGTGAGGCGATCTCCCTGCGCAACGATGCCGAGGCGATGGTCCTCCAGGCCGAAAACACGCTGCGGGACTACGGGGACCGCATCCCCTCCGAGCTGAAGATGGCGCTGGACACCAAGGTTCAGGCGGTCAAGGAGATCCTCGAGAACGACCCGCAGAACGCCGATCGACTGCGGCCGGCGTATGAGGACATGGTGCAGTCGCTGACCCAGGTTGGCACCTCGATGTACGAGCAGGCCGGCGCCGCGGGAGCCGACATGAGCGACAACGGCGCGAGCCCGGACGGCAGTGCTGGTGCTGAAGACGAGGAGACAGTCGACGCCGAATTCCGCGAGGTTGGCGGCGAGGAGCGCGTCTAGCGAACTCGGGACACCGGGTAAAAGCAACGAGGGCGGCCGTTTGGCCGCCCTCGTTGTCTTCCCCGTCTAAATCCCTTCCGTGGCGAAGCCGATCGCCTCAGGGGGATCGAGTGGCCAGATCGGACGCCGCACCTTGCGGAAGGTCAATCGCGAGAGATCGGCGCCGGTCGTGCCCGGCCCCTCGACGAGCACGACCCGTCTAGCAATCGGCTCGAAAGCGGCACGAAAATGCCCCTTCCCTTTCAGTCCCAATACGCGGTGCCGTGTCGGCTCCATGCCATGGCAGCGGAAAATATTGAGGTCGACCGGCGTCTCCGCCCGTGTCGTTACCAGGACCTCGACCGGTGGCGCGGATGGCCCGGATGCTGGTTCACATAGCAGCAATGCGGTTGGGCCGAGATCGACGGTAAGCCCAGTCATCATCGGACCGTCGTTGATGTAGCGACCGTCACTGAGCAGCTTGACGTGGGCCTGTACTGGTAGCGGGTCTCCATGGAGCCGGTCGGTCTTACCGCCAAGACTGACGGCAATCTTCCCGCCCGGTCCCGCCGCGATTGCCTGACGCACCACCTCAGGATCGCGTACCAGGGCAATGGCGGCGCCTTTCACCCTCTCCGCAAACAGGAAGCGAAGCAGCTCAACGCTGTCCCCCGGTCCTCCGCTCCACGGGTTGTCCGCAATATCGACCAGAACCAGTGGGCCGCTGACTGGCATGTTGACGTCTTCTTCGCTGTCGAGGGAGTTGATCAACTCAGCCGCGTGTTCGAAGCTGGCGACCCCGCCCAGGAACCCGTCGCGCAGCGACCACGCCTCCGTAGCGAGTTCGTTTGCCAGCTCCGCGGCCAGATCCGCATCGTCATTTGTGGTGACCACGATGCCGAATCCAGCGTCCGGATTGTCCCCCAGCGGAAAGCCGCCGGCGATCGTGACGTTGATGACCCGCGGATCCTCCTCGATGACATACGCTCGCTCCATGAGCGCCCGCATCGGCATGCGTCCCGTCGTCATCCGTTGTGAGGTGGGGAGCATCGGCGGCTTGCGCAATGCCGGCGTGGGGCGAATCTCGCCGCGGATGAGTCGAGCCAGGACCGAGGCGGCCTCTTCCGCACGCTCGGCCATGTCGATGTGGGGATAGGTGTCGTAGCCGATCAGCACGTCCGCGAGCTCGACCATGCGCGGCGAGATGTTGGCATGCAGGTCGAGGGTCGCGACCACTGGTACGTCCGGACCGACGATCTCTCGCACGGTCTGCAAGATATAGCCATCTCCGTCGTCATCGATCTCGGTGACCATAGCGCCGTGCAATGCGAGGAGGATTCCATCGAGCGGACCCTCTGTCATGGCCCGCCGTAATCGGTCGCGAAGCAACCCGGTCAGATGCTCGATCGCCTCCGCGGTTACCAGACCGGAAGGGGTTGCCCAGACGGCCAGGAGGGGGACGAGATCGAACCCCTCGACCGCCGCTCCGGTGATGAAGCCACCGAACTCGGTGTTGGTATCCCTGGCAGTCTCAATGACATCCTGGTCGAGATGGATCCCGGACGCCGCAAAGGCGGCGATGTCGGTTTTGACCGCGGAGAAGGCGCTGGTCTCATGGGCGATCTGGGCCGCGGCGACGCGAACCGTCATCGTCTACGAGGATGCCGAGATTGCGGACACCGCTCTGCCGGCGCTCGCGTCGCGCAACCCGAGCAGTACCCGCACCTGGTCTGGCGTGGCCAACGGTCTGCCCAGCTCGGCGGCGATGCGGGCGACCCGGACCACAAGCTGAGCGTTGCTCTCGGCCAGTTCGCCCTTGCGATACCAGATATTGTCCTCCAGCCCCGTGCGAACGTGTCCGCCCATGGCCATCGCCGCCATCCCCAGCGGGAGCTGGGCACGCCCGATGCCGCAGACCGACCAGTGGGCTCCCGCAGGCAGCATCTCGACCATGTGCTGGAGCTGCTTCACCTCGGGTGGGCTCCCCCCGCGTACCCCCAGCACGAACTGGAACCAGAACGGCGGCTCGAGTAACCCCTCGTCGATCAGTCGCAAGGCATTCCAGATGTGACCGGGCTCGAAGCACTCGATCTCCGGTTTCACGCCATGGGACTTCATGCGGGTCGCCAGCTCGCGCAGGAACGTCGGCGAGTTGATGAATACCCGCTCGCCGAAGTTGACTGACCCGCAGTCGAATGACGCGATCTCCGGAGCGAGGGTCAGCGGCGCCATGCGCTCCTCATCGCTCGAGGTGCCGGCACCACCACCAGTGCTCATGTTGATGACGACGTTCGACCCAGCAGCCTCGACCAGGTCCCGCACGCGGGCGTAGCGCGCCGGGTCACAGGTCACCTTCTCCTCGTCATCACGGACGTGGATATGGACGATCGCCGCACCAGCCGACCCGCATTCAATCGCCGCCTGAGCGATTTCCTCAGGAGTCGTCGGCACATTCGGATTCTGGGCTTTTGTCGGCCACGATCCCGTGGTCGCCGCGGAGATGATCAGGGCATCTCGCGGAAACGCGGCGGGTTGCGGGCTCGGCTCGCTCATGGGCGGGTCAATGATCCTTGCTTCAGGAGTCGCGGCCTATCCCCTGACGGCCGGACTATAGCGGGCCAGGAGTTGGGGTACAAGACGCTCCAGTAGGCGAAGGTCATCGCTTTGTGCGTTGAAGGTGTTAAAGGTGTTGAACTTCTCAGGTGCCAGCAGGGGCAACATCTTCACGTTCACCGAGGCGGTTCCTAAAGGAGCCGGTTGACACCTGGTACCCGGCCCCCCCACGCTGACCAACACTGGGTCTAAGCGGGACGAGGCAGTACGTGATCCATCTGCGTGAAGTGGCGTTGCTCCCGCCCCGCGCGGGTCAGCTCGACGACGAGGAGTATCCGTTCGCTGTGCCAGTGGTGGCTTCGTTGCGCGCGGCACCCCTCGATTTCGACGCCCCGATGACGTTTCTCGTCGGCGAGAACGGCTCCGGGAAGTCCGCCATCCTGGAGGGATTAGCCTGCGCCGCGGGTTCGATCGCCATTGCCGGCGATGATCCCCGACGCGATCCGACGCTGGCCGCGGCCCGTGCGCTGGGCGACCGCCTACGGCTGACCTGGCGCGCCCGCACCCAGCGCGGGTTCTTCCTGCGCGCTGAGGACTTCTTCGGCTTCGCCAAGTACATTTCGGCGCTACGCGCTGGGCTGGAGCGGGATCTCATCGCGCTTAACGCCGAGCCGGGCCCCGAAACGTATGGCCGCAAACTGGCCCGTGGCACCTACTCAAGGAGCTGGCAGACCTTCGCCAAACTGATAGCACCGTCAACGAGACATCACACGGCGAGAGCTTTCTCGAGCTGCTCCAGCGGCGATTCACGCCGCGTGGGCTCTACCTGCTCGACGAGCCGGAAGCACCGCTCTCACCGATCCGCCAGTTGGCACTGCTGTCGCTGCTACGCAAGATGACCAACGCGGGAGAGAGTCAGTTCATCATCGCGACCCACTCGCCGATTCTGATGGCGTTCCCGGGAGCGTTGATCTACAACCTGGACGGTGGCACGCCCCGCCGCGTCGCCTGGGACGACCTCGAGCATGTTGCCCTGACCCGCGATTTCTTGAACGACCCGGATGCGTTCCTGCACCGCTTGGCGGAGTGACGCCGCACGGCGCTGATCAGTTCTGCCTGGATTCCCAACCAGTGGCTGCGAAAACTTCGACACCACACTGGTCCGGCAGCGTGTGCAGGAGCTCCAGCATTGTTTTTCCGGACCCTGGATGCACCAACCCCGGTGCAATCTCCGCCAATGGGGCGAGGACGAAGGCACGCTCGCGCAGGCGCGGGTGCGGCAGGGTCAGTTCAGGAGTCTCGAGGATGATGTCGTCGACCGTGAGCAGATCGAGATCGAGTGTGCGCGGAGCGTTTGGGAAGGAGCGCATGCGGCCCAGGTCGCGCTCGATGCCGAGCAGCCCATCCATGAGGTCGGCGGGAGCCAGGGCGGTGTCGAGCGCGACGACCGCGTTGAGGAATGGGGGCTGCTCCAGGTAACCGACCGGCTCCGTCTCGTAGAGGCTCGAAACCTCAGTGACCCTGCCTAACGGCTCCAGTCGCCGGACCGCCATTTGTAGCATCGTCATGCGATCGCCGAGGTTCGATCCCAATCCAACGTAAGCCGTTGCCATCCCGGTCAGGGCCGCAGAGCACCGGGCCAGCTCAGTGGCTCCCGCGGCGCTCCGCGCACCACCGCATCGGTCATGCGAGCGACACGCACCATCGCCCGCACGTCATGGACACGCACGATATCGGCGCCCGCGGCGACGGCCAGGCTCACGGTTACGGCCGTCCCCTCGAGCCGGTCAGGCTCCGGGACACCTAACACGCGCCCGATCATGCTCTTGCGAGAGGTACCGGACAGAATGGGTCTCCCCAGCGCTTTCAGCTCTCCGAACCGGCGTAGCAGCTCAAGATTCTGGCGCCAGTCTTTACCGAATCCGAAGCCGGGATCGACGATCAGCCGGTCCCACGCCACACCCGCCGCGACCGCCCGGTCGAGCCGACGCGAGAGCTCGCGCAGGATGCTCGTTAACAGATCGGCCCCGGGCTGGGGAGGAATGTCGTGCATGATGACTGCCGGCACCCCGGCCCGGGCCACCACCCCGGCCATCTCGGGGTCCGCCGTGAACCCGCGCACGTCGTTGACGAGATCGGCCCCGGCCGCAATCGCCTCGGCGGCAACCGCCGCCTTGCTGGTATCAACCGAGAGCAGGACCTTCGTGTGTGCCCTGATCGCCGCCAACGCGGGGAGCAAGCGCGCCAGCTCCTCCTCTTTGGAGATCGGGATGTGACCGGGGCGGGTCGATTCGGCCCCGAGATCGAGAATGTCCGCGCCATCTTCGACGGCTCCAAGCGCTGTAGTGAGTGCCACGTCCGTATTCCCACCCAGGCCATCACCGGAGAAGGAGTCGGGGGTGAGGTTGAGGATCGCCATGACGTGCGTCCTGGCGCCCCAGTGCAACGCGTGACCGTTCCAGGTCGTGGGCGGCAAAGATTCTCGTATTTCACCCAGAAGAGCGTGCGGGTGACGCTGTTCGTCGGTCACCGCGGCCCACCGCGGACGATGGCCATGAACTCCGCTCGCGTCTCCGGACGGCTACGGAACCCGCCTCGCATCGCCGAGGTGACCATCGTCGCGCCCGGCTTCTCGATGCCGCGGATGGTCATGCAGGTATGCACCGCCTCGATCACCACGCCGCAACCGTCGGGCTGCAGCGCTTCCATCAGCGCGTCGGCGACCTCACTGGTCAGCCGCTCTTGCACCTGCGGACGGCGCGCGTAGCCCTCGACCAAGCGCGCCAGCTTGCTCAGTCCGACGATGCGGCCGCGTGGGATATAGCCGACGTGGGCAATCCCTGTGAACGGCAGCAGATGGTGCTCGCAGAGCGAGGCGAAGGGGATGTCGCGCAACACGACCATCTCCTTGTGACCTTCGTCGAAGGTCGCCTGGAGATGCTGCTTCGGGTCCTCGCGCAGTCCGGCGAAGAGCTCCGTATACGCCTCGGCGATACGATGTGGTGTGCGCTGCAAACCCTCCCGATCGGGATCTTCACCGATGGCGAGAAGGATCTCGCGCACGGCTGCCTCGATGCGCAGTTTGTCGAAGCCGCCTCTATCGCTCACGAGCAATCGCTCCTGACTGCTTGCGAGCGCGTGATACGCACCCCGGCGGCATCGAGCAACGATCCTTTCATCGGGACCTCCGGCTTGCGGACCGTCACGGTAACCCGCGCTACACGGGAGAATCCCGTCAGAATCGCCGCGGCGATCTCCTCCGCGACCGCCTCGATGAGGTCACGCGGCTCGCCTTCCACGATCCCGCGCACGACCTTGTACACGGCACTGTAGGAGACGGTGTCGGCAAGATCATCGCTCTGCCCCGGACGGCGCAGATCGACTGCCAGGACGACGTCGACCATGAAGCGCTGACCAAGCGTCCGCTCCTCCGCATTGACACCGTGGTAGGCATAGAAGCGCATCCCCTCGAGGAGGATCGCATCGGTATCAGCTATGTTGCCGAGCGGATTTTCAGTAGACATCGAGGCGCGAGTATACGGGGTCCCTTGGCGGGACGGTCGCTACGTCCAGTCACGCGGTCCATGCGCGCCGCGCGATCCTTGACCTGAAGACCCCAAGTCTGTCACGCTGTAGTTTCTCTCCCCGCCATCGGCGTAAGTCCGCATTGACTGGATTGAATTCGCCGTGGCATGAGTATCCTGACACCCAATTCCACGTCGCAAGCGGACGATCCGCGGGGAAGCACGCGAGCCTGGATCGGCACGCCGTTCCCGCTTGGTGCCCACTGGGACGGCGCGGGCGTCAATTTCGCCCTCCTTTCCGAGCATGCCACCGCGGTTGAAGTCTGCCTCTTCGCCCACCCGGATGACCCCTTAGAGACCGAGCGCATTGCCCTGCCGGAGCGTGCTGGCCACGTCTGGCACGGCTACGTCCCCGGTCTGGGGCCGGGGCAGGTCTACGGCTACCGCGTCTACGGCCCGTATCGTCCCGAGGTCGGGCTGCGCTTCAACCCGGACAAGTTACTCATCGACCCCTACGCACGGGCCATCCACGGGAAGCTCGACTACTCCGGCCCGATCTACGGCTACGATCCCGGCTCCGGACCAGGCACCGACGACCAACACCGCTGCCCACGCGATGATGCTCCCTCCATGCCTCGCAGCGTCGTCATCGATCC
>Ga0307415_100000917_pt1 | contig 13504 bp, 14 predicted proteins | sample DK1Cmetagenome_FD_204524 | JGI IMG/M metagenome (GOLD analysis project Ga0307415, IMG submission 204524) | Maize rhizosphere microbial communities from greenhouse at UC Davis, California, United States - DK15-C-2 | ecosystem: Host-associated > Plants > Roots > Rhizosphere > Soil | place: USA...
CGGCTCAACTCTGCGTGGCTCGCCTCCGCCTCGCTCGCTGGCGCTCGCTCGGTCGTCGGCTCAACTCTGCGTGGCTCGCCTCCGCCTCGCTCGCTGGCGCTCGCTCGGTCGTCGGCTCAACCTCATCACGAATGGGCGGCGCGCGACTCGACATCCGTCGTGCCCGGACGTGTACGGTCGTCGCGTGGAGGACATCGATCGGGCGATCGTGGCCGCGCTCACCGTTGACGGACGCCTGTCCTACACCGACCTCGCCGAGAAGGTGGGCCTGTCGGTTTCCGCGGTCCATCAGCGGGTACGCAGACTGGAGCAGCGCGGTGTCATCCGGGGGTACGCGGCGCAGGTCGATTTCGCGTCGCTGGACCTGCCGCTGACCGCGTTCGTGGCCGTCCGGCCGCTGGACCCGTCCGAGCCGGACGACGCGCCGGAACGCCTGTCCCATCTGGCGGAGATCGAGTCGTGTTACTCGGTCGCCGGCGACGACCACTACCTCCTGCTGGTACGGGTGGGCAGCCCGACGGAGCTCGAGCGGCTGCTGCAGGAGATCCGGGGGGCGGCCAACGTCGCCACCCGCACCACCGTGGTTCTGTCCACTCCGTACGAAGGCCGCTCGCCCAAGGTGAGCCGCTAGCGGGCCAGGGAACGGGAGATCACCCACCGCTGGATCTGGTTGGTGCCCTCGACGATCTGCAGTGCCTTCGCCTCCCGCATGTAGCGCTCGACCGGATGGTCGGCCACATACCCGTACCCACCCAGCACCTGGACCGCGTCCGTGGTGACCCGCATCGCCACGTCGGTGGCGAACAGCTTGGCCTTGGCCGCCTCGATGCGGTACGGCCGGCCGGTGTCGCGCAGGCGGGCCGCGTGCAAGGTCAGCGCCCGCGCCGCGCTGATCTGCGTGGCCAGGTCGGCCAGCATGAATCCGACGCCCTGCCAGTCGATGACCCTCTGGTCGAAGACCTCGCGCTCCTTGGCGTAGCCGACCGCGTAGTCCAGCGCCGCCTGGGCCAGGCCCACCGCACAGGCGGCGATGCCGAGGCGGCCGGAGTCCAGCGCCGACATCGCGATACGGAAGCCCTGGCCCTCGGTGCCGATGACCCGGTCGGTGGGCACCCGGACGCCGTCGAAGGCGATCTGTGCCACCGGCGATGACCGCAGGCCCATGGTGCTCTCGCGCCGCTGCGGCACGATGCCCGGCGCGTCCGCGTCGACCAGCAGGCACGAGATGCCGTCCGACCCCGGGCCGCCGGTGCGGCAGAACACGTTGTAGAAGTCCGCCACGCCGGCGTGCGTGATCCACGCCTTGGTGCCGGTCACCACGTACTCGTCGCCCGCCCGTTCCGCCCGGGTGGTCAGCGCCGCGGCGTCGGAACCGCCGCCCGGCTCGGACAGGCAGTACGCGCCGAGCATGCGCCCGCCCAGCATGTCGGGCAGCAGCCGCTTGCGCTGGTCGTCCGAGCCGTGATGGGCCAGCGGATAGCACGACAGCGTGTGCACCGACACCGCCTCGGCCACGGCCAGCCAGCGCCCGGCGATCTCCTCGAGCACCTGCAGGTACACCTCGTACGGCTGGGCGGATCCGCCGTATTCCTCCGGGTACGGCAGGCCGAGCAGCCCGGCCCGGCCCAGCGTGCGCATCAGGTCGCGCGGGAACTCGCCGCGCCTTTCGAAGTCGTCGGCCCGCGGGGCCAGTTCCCGGTCGGACAGCTCGCGGGTCAGGTCCAGCAACGCGGCCGCGTCGTCGGACGGGAGGATCCGGTCGATTCCCACGCGTGTCAGCTTAACGGTCGTTTGGTTGGTCGTGTGCCGTCGGCGCGCCTCGGTACCCCTGTGGCACGCTCGGGGGCGTGGACCGACCGCTTCTGCTCGTGGACTCGGCCAGCATGTACTTCCGCGCGTACTTCGGCATTCCCGAGTCCGCGGCTCGGGCGCCCGACGGCTCGCCGGTCAACGCCGTGCGCGGATTCATCGACATGCTGGCCACGCTCATCCGCACCCGCCGGCCCGGGCGCGTGGTGTGCGCCCTCGACGAGGAATGGCGCCCGGCCTGGCGGGTCGCGCTCATCGACTCGTACAAGACGCACCGCCTGGCCCCCGACGCCGCCCCCGGTGTGGAACAGGTGCCGGACGCCCTGGAACGCCAGGTGCCGATCATCCTGGACGTGCTGGGCGCGTTCGGCATCACGGCCGTGGGCGCGCCCGAGTACGAGGCCGACGACGTGATCGGCACCCTGGCGGCCCGCGAGCCCGGCCCCACCGAGGTGGCCACCGGCGACCGCGACCTCTTCCAGGTGGTCGACGACGCCCACCCGGTGCGGGTCCTCTACACCGGCCGCGGGGTGGCCAAGCTGGAGGTGCTCGACGACGCCGCCATCCAGAACAGGTACGGAGTGCCGGCCGCCGCGTACGCGGACTTCGCCGCCCTGCGCGGCGACCCGAGCGACGGGCTGCCCGGGGTCCCGGGCGTGGGCGAGAAGACGGCCTCCCGGCTGGTCGCCCGGTACGGCAGCCTCGACGCCATCGTGGCGGCCCTGGCCGACCCCGAGGCCGGCTTCGCCCCCGGCCTGCGCACGAAGCTGGTCGCCGCCGACGCGTACCTGAAGGTCGCCCCCGAGGTCGTCCGGGTCGCCCGCGACGTGCCCCTGCCGCCGCTGGACACCGCCCTGCCGTCCTCCCCCCGCGATCCGGAGCGGCTGATGGCGCTGGCCGAGAGCTGGGGCCTGGCCAGTCCGGTCAAGCGCCTCGTCGACGCCTGCGCCTCGACCTGATCGGTCCCCGCTAGGCGACGGCCCGCCGCTGATCACGATCGCGGCAATATCGACGATATTGTCGCCTCGGAGGCGGTTGAGGCGACAACTCTGTCAAAGTTGTCGGGATCTTGATCCGAGGTCGGCGGTCGGCGCAGCGAAACGGGGTCAGCGGAGGCGGGGGGCGAAGGCGGAGGCGACCGACCGCCGTGGCCTCGGTATGGCCGCCGGGGCGAGCCGGATGGTCGGGTCCTCGATCTCGGTGCCGTCGTCCGCCCCGTCCGTACCCGAGCGGTTGATCAACGCGGCGAAGAGGACCACGATGACCGCGATCACGAAGATCACGATCGGCGCGATGAAGGCGATCGGCAGGATGCCCACGAGGACCTTGGGCTCGCCGGGGCTCGCGCGCATCGCGAACATGCCGGTGAAGTGCATGCCGTTGACCGCGACGCCCATGATGAAGGCGGCGATGGTGATCATGACGCCGCTGCGCAGGGTCACCGTGAACCAGAGGGCGACGGTGGCGGCGACGACCGCGATGGCCACCGAGAGCGCGACGGTGTTCGGGTCGTAGGTGACCCGGGCGGTGGTGCGCAACGCCGCCATGCCGCTGTAGTGCATCGCCGCCACGCCGACGCCCATGAAGGTGCCGCCCGCAACGATCTTGATGGCGTTGGGCTTGCCGTACCCGACGATGAACAGCCCGATGCCGGTCACGACGATCGCGGTGATCCAGCTCGCCACCGTGACCGGGATGTCGTACCTGACGGTCTGGCCGGGGATGCTGAAGCCGATCATCGCCATGAAGTGCATCACCCAGATGCCGGTGCCACCGATCGCCCACGCGGCGAGCAGCAACCACCGGGCCCGGCGACCCCGATCCGTCATGGCCCGGGCACGGGCCGTACACAGTAGACCGAGCAGCGATCCGAGCACGGACAGCGCATAGGACAATCCCGGCGTCAATACGCCATAAGTGAAATGTTCGAGGTGCACGCCAGGCCTCCAACGCACCGTTGCTAGCGAACCCCTCCCGCTAACCTGGCGATCCTCCCTTGTCGGGTACACAGATGGCAAGTTGCATCTGGGAAACGACGTCACGATGCGGAAGCAAACGGTTACCCGACACCGGTGTAGGCCAGCACGCCCCGCTTGAGCGCGTCCATCGCGGAGCGGGCCGAGGTCCGGATGGGTGATCGCGGGCCGGCGGCCTCGGCGATCTGCCCGAGCAGGTCGAGCACCTGCCGGGCCCACCGGACGAAGTCGCCGGCCGACATGTCGGTCTCCCCGCCGCTGGCCAGCACCTTGGCCAGGCTCTCGCCGCGGGCCCAGCGGTAAATGGGCCAGACGAAGCCCAGGTCCGGTTCCCGGGTCAGGTGCAGGCCGCGCGAGCCCTCGGCACGCTCCAAATCGGACCATACGCCGAGAATGTCGTCGATGGCGTCGCCCACCGGTCCGCGCGGCACCGTGGCCCGCTCGTCGCCCTCCCGGCGCCCCTCATACACCACAGTGGACACCGCCGCGGCCAGCTCGGCCGGGCCCAGGGAGTCCCACACGCCACGCCGCAGGCACTCGGCCACGAGCAGGTCGGCCTCGGTCCAGATCCGGGCCAGCATCCGGCCCGCGTCGGTGACCTCGCCGCCGGCGAGGTAGCCACGGTCGGACAGCAGCGCGCAGACCCGGTCGAACGTGCGGGCCAGCGACCCGGTCCGGTTGGAAACCTTGTCCCGCAGCGCGGCCGTGTCCCGCTCCAGCCGCGCGCGCCGCTCGGCCCACCGGGCGTGCTCCTCACGGTCCGAGCACGCGTGGCACGGATGGCGCCGCAGCGACCGGCGCAGCTCGAGCAGCTCCTCATCCTCGCCGCCGCGCGCGGCGTGGCCGGGCCGGCGCGGCAGCGCCTTCTCGCGGGCCGCCTGCCGCAGGGCGGTGGCGAGGTCACGCCGTTCCTGGGGCGAGCGGTGATTGAAGTGCTTCGGTACCCGTACCCGGGTCAGCGCCTCGACCGGGCTGGGGAACTCCGTGGCCGCGATACGCCCGGCCCACCGGTCCTCGGTGAGCACCAGCGGCCGTGGCTCGACGCCCCGGTGCATCTGGTGGGCGGACGCCCCGACCACACCGGGGTCGAGCACGACGGCGAATCCGGCCCGCCGGCCGGAGGGCACCCGGATGACGTCACCGACGCGCAGGCGGTTCAGCGACTCCACGGCCGCGGCCCGGCGCGAGGCCGCGGTGTGGCGGGCCAACGCCTTCTCGCGCTCGGCGATGCGCACCCGCAGGTCGAAGTACTCGGCGAAGTCGCCGAGGTGGCAGGTCGCCTCGGCCGCGTGGGCGGCCATCGTCTCCTCGTTGCGGTTCACCTGCCGGGCCAGGCCGACGACCGAGCGGTCGGCCTGGAACTGGGCGAACGAGGACTCCAGCAGCGTCCTCGCCGCCTCGGCGCCGACCGAGCCGACGAGGTTGACCGCCATGTTGTACGAGGGCCGGAAGCTGGACCGCAGCGGATAGGTCCGCGTCGAGGCCAGGCCGGCCACGTGCCGGGGGTCCACCTCGGGCGACCAGATCACCACCGCGTGGCCCTCGATGTCGATGCCGCGCCGGCCGGCCCGTCCGGTGAGTTGGGTGTACTCGCCCGGCGTCAGGTCGACGTGCGACTCGCCGTTGAACTTCACCAGCCGCTCCAGCACCACGCACCGGGCCGGCATGTTGATGCCCAGCGCCAGCGTCTCGGTGGCGAAGACCGCCTTGACCAACCCCTGCACGAACAGCTCCTCGACCACCTCCTTGAACGCGGGCAGCATGCCGGCGTGGTGGGCGGCCAGACCCCGTTCCAGCCCGTTGAGCCATTCCCAGTACCCCAGCACGGACAGGTCCTCGGCCGGGATGGCGGCGGTGCGGGTCTCCACGATGTGGCGGATCCGGGACCGTTCCTCGGGTTCGGTCAGTCGCAGCCCGGCGTGCAGGCACTGCTGGACGGCGGCGTCGCAGCCGGCGCGGCTGAAGATGAACAGGATCGCCGGCAACAGGCCGTCGGAGTCCAGGCGCTCGACCACATCGGCCCGCGACGGGCCGCGCCGTCCGCGGCCGGATCGGCCCCGTACCGCGCCCTCGAGGTCGAGCCGCCGCGCCGACTCCCGCGTGTAGCGCAACAGCTCGGGATGGACCTCGTGCAGCTGGGCCGCCTCCGCGTCGTGGAACAGGTCGAACATCCGCTTGGCGACGAGCATGTGCTGCCACAGCGGTACCGGGCGGTGCTCCGTCACCACGACGCGGGTCTCCCCCCGCACGGTCACCAGCCAGTCGGCGAATTCCTCCGCATTGGACACGGTGGCGGACAGTGAGACCAGGGTGACCGACTGCGGGAGGTGGATGATGACCTCCTCCCACACCGCGCCGCGGAACCGGTCGGCCAGGTAGTGCACCTCGTCCATCACCACGTACCCGAGATCGCGCAGCGTCTCGGATCCGGTGTAGAGCATGTTGCGCAGCACCTCGGTCGTCATCACCACGACGGGTGCGTCGCCGTTGATGGAGTTGTCCCCGGTGAGCAGCCCCACCCGCTTGGCGCCGTGGCGCTCGGCCAGGTCGTTGTACTTCTGGTTGGACAGGGCCTTGATGGGCGTGGTGTAGAAGCACTTGCGGCCCTGGGCCAGCGCCAGGTGGACGGCGAACTCGCCCACGACGGTCTTGCCGGCGCCGGTCGGCGCGCAGACGAGCACGCCGCTGCCGCCCTCCAGCGCCTCGCAGGACTCGAGCTGGAACGGGTCGAGGTCGAAGGGCAGGTCCGCCGCGAACTCCGTCAGCCGGGGTGCACGGGCGGCCCGGCCGGCCCGCCGGCGGGACGCGGCGTACCGCTCGGCGGGCGTGGTCATACTTCGAGGCTAACCAGCGCCGCCGCCGTGACGCGCCTCGGCCCGGTGGGGCGGCTCCGTGTCCGGGGTCTGGTGATGGCCCGAGGCGGTCGGGTTATGGTGCACGGCGTGCCGGAAGCGTTCGTGGAGGGGGTGCTCCTCGACTTCCACGGCACGATCGTCCAGGTCGAGGACCCGCTCGAGTGGGTGCTGGCCGCCGCGGCCGACTGCGGGACCACGCTGGACATCATGCGGGCCACCTGGCTGGCCGACCGCCTCGTCACCGCGGGGCGGGCCGGCGGGCCGCTGCCGGGCCGGATCCCGCCGCACCTGGCCGAGGCGTGGGCCCACCGCGACCTGACCACGGCCTCGCACCGGGCCGCCTTCGCGGGCCTGGCCGCCACCGTCGACGCCGGGATCGAGGGCCTCGCCGACGCCCTGTACGAGCGGTGCCTGCGGCCGGAGGGCTGGCGGACGTACGAGGACACCGTGCCGACCCTGCGGGCCCTGCACGCGGCCGGCGTACCCGTCGCGATCGTCAGCAACATCGGCTTCGACATCCGGGAGCTCTGCCACGCGCTCGGCTTCGCGCGGTACGTGTCCGCCTGGGTGCTCTCCTATGAGGTCGGCCACTGCAAGCCGGATGTGGCCATCTTCCGCCACGCCTGCCGCGCCCTCGGCGTCGAGCCGGCCCGCGCGCTCATGGTCGGCGACACTCCGGCCGACGCCGCGGCCGTCGCCGTCGGGTGCCGGACCCTGGTGCTGCCCTCCGCCCCGCCCGGTGAGGTCAACGGCCTCGACGCCATCCTCACCCTCGCCCTGGATCACCGTCGATCATGACCCGGACCGGTCGACCCCTGTGACGCACCTCACAACCGCGTCCGAAATAGGTCAGCCGGCCCGCACCGTCTAGGGCGCGGTTCCGCGGTCAGGAGAGCAGGGTGAGAGCGCCGGGCTCGGCCGTCACGGTGACCGGCAGCGGGCAGCCCCGCTCACCGTCCACATAGGTCGTTATGCCGGGCGCCGCGATCCGTACCTCCTTGGCCCGGAAGCTCTCCACCCGCGGATGGTCCACGTGCGTTCCCTTGTAGACCCGGGGCTTGATGCGCACGAGCGTGGTCCGCGAGATCCGGCCGGCCACCACCAGGTCGAGCAGCCCGTCGGTGGCGTCGGCGGCCGGGCAGATGCGCATGCCCCCGCCGTACGAGGCGGTGTTGCCGACGGCGACGAGGACGGCGTCCAGCTCGCGAACCTCGCCGTCGAGGGTGAGCGAGTACCGGCGCGGGCGCAACCGCATCAGCTCCGCGTACGTGGCCATGTCGTAGCGCAGCGGGCCGCGGGGCCAGCGCATCGCGTTGGCCCGCTCGTTGACGATGGCGTCGAAACCGGCCCCCAGCACGGCCCCGAACCACCGGACACAGTCGTCCGGGCCGACGGCCCGACCGAGGTCGATCCTCCGGGTCCGTCCGGCCACGAGGGCCTCCGCGATGGCCTTGGCCGCCGTCTCCGGGTCGGAGGGCACCATCACCTCGACGGCGAAGTCGTTGCCGGTGCCGGCCGGCACCACGCCGAACGGCACGCCGGTCCCGGCCACCGCCTGCAGTCCCAGGTGGACGGTGCCGTCGCCGCCGACCGCGACGAGCGCGGCCGCCCCGTCGGCCACCGCCTCCCGGGCCGCCTCGAGGGCCGCGGCGGCGGTCGGTCCGGCCAGCACGCGGGCGTCATGCCCGGCGATGCTCAGATGCCTCAGCGTCGCTTCCACGGCGTGCCGGTGCCGCCCTCGTCCCGCGAACGGATTGTGCAGGACGGCGACGCTCACCGCTGTTGCTGGTCGTCGTCGGGGCCGTACGGCGCTCCCCAGGCGGGCGCGTCGACCGGCGAGACCGGCTCGATCGGCGAGGCCTCGTCGTCGTCGAGGTCCTGGTACAGGGCGTGGCGGGCGCGGCGGCGGTCATTGAGGAACGCGATGCCGACCGCGGCGAAGTAGAGGGCCGACATGGCCAACGCCAGGATCGTCATGCTGAACGGCTCGGGGGTGGGCGTGAAGATCGCCGCGAACAGGAACGTGAGGAACACCGCGGTCCGCCACCAGGACAGCAGGCGGCGGGCGGAGACCACTCCGGCGAAGTTGAGCATGCCGATGACGAGCGGGAACTCGAAGCCGAGACCGAAGATCAACATCACGCTGGTGACCAGCTCGAAGTACCCGGGCAGGTTGACAGTGACGTTGACGTCGTCGCCGCTGAGGCCCAGCAGGAAGGGCATGCTGCGCACCATCATGTAGTAGCCCAGCGCGAACCCGATGGCGAACAGCGGCGTGGCGATGCCCGCGAAGATGTACCCGAACTTGCGCTCGCGCCTGTGCAGGCCCGGCGCGATGAAGGCCCAGAGCTGGTACAGCCAGATCGGCCCGGCCAGGATCAGGCCCAGGTACAGGGCGATCTTCAGGTTGAGCATGAACAGGTCGAGGGGGTTCTGCAGGTTGAACTGACACTTCTCGGCCGTGCGGCTGATCATGTAGCTGCAGTACGGATCCTGGATGAACTGCCGCACCCGTCCGGCCACGAACAGGCCCAACGTGGTGGCCGCCACGATGGCAACGGACGCCTTGAACAACCGGGAGCGCAGCTCGCGGAGATGCTCGATGAGCGTCATCGAGCCTTCCGCGGCGCGCTGGAAGTTGCTCGGGCGGCGCCGTTTGGCGGTCACGGTGCAGAGCTCCTAGCGAGAACCCTCGGTGCCTACTTGTCGCGGACGCGCTGTCCCGGCTGGACGGGGTCGTTCAGCGGCGACGGCTCGTCGTCGGACACGTGCGGCAGGGGCGTTCGGCCCGACGGGGCCTCGGCCTTGGCCTGCACGTCGTCGTCGGCGAGGCCCCGGGTCTCCGCCTTGATGATCCGCAGCGAGCGTCCGAGGGAGCGCGCCGCGTCGGGGAGGCGCTTGGCGCCGAACAGCAGTATCAGCACCACCACCAAGACGATGATGTGCCACGGTCGCACCATGCCCATTGTTATGCCACCTCACAGGTTCGCGGCGGTCGCGGACGAGCCCATCCTACGTGCGCCGCCGAGCAGTGAACACCTCACCGGTGGCTGGTTGACCGGCCCCGACCGTCGAATCCCCCCGGGGGTGCCCCGTCGCCCCGCGCCGGGGCCGACGGCAGGCCGCCGCGGAGGTGCTCGGCCGCCGCGCCGACCTCCTCCACGCGCTGGGCCAGATCCATCGCCCGCTCCTGGACCTCCAGCGCCCGGGACTGGAGTTTCTGGGCCTGCCCGGCCCGCGTCTGCAGGCGACCCAGCTCCCGGCGCAGCGGCCGGGCCCGCCAGGCCAGGGCCGCGAGCACGGCTACGAGGACCAATACGGCCAGGAGTAGCACTCCGGAGACGATCCACCACACCACGCCGCTGACCCTACCGGGGCCCGTCGACGATCATGAGGTTAGCGCCACCCGGAGGCGCCGATCATGGACCTAGGTCCATGATCGGCGCAAAAAGCGGCGGCCGACTCCATGATCGGCGCTGAAGTCAGGCGGTTTCAGTCGAGGGCGGGGCCGACGCGGGCGTAGGCGTCGAGGGCCGCCCGCGCCTCCTGGCGGACCGCGCCGACCAGGGCCGGCGGCGCCACCACGGTCACCCCCGGGCCGAGGCCCAGGACCAGCCGGCGGGCCCAGGCCAGGTCGGAGGCCCGCAGCGCGACCAGCCACTGGTCGGGCGTCTCCTCGACGACCCGTTCGCACGGGTAGTACTCCGTGATCCACCGTTCCCAGCGGCCGATGCGCAGCGTGACCAGCGGCAGGTCGTCGCTGGGCCGGAACACCCCGGCGCTCACGTCGGTCTGCTCCGCGTGTGGCGGCACCACGGCCGGCTCGTCCAGCTCGGCGCAGGCGTCGATGCGGTCGATCCGGAACAGCCGGACCGCCTCGGCCCGGCGGCACCAGGCCTCCAGGTACCCGTGCCCACCGACGACGAGCACCCGCATCGGGTCGACGATCCGGTCGGACAGCTCGTCCCGGGTGGCCGTGTAGTAGGTCAGGCGCAGGGCGCGGCGGCGCTGGACCGCGTCCTGCAGCTCGGCCAGCCGCTCGGCACCGCCGGTGGGCAGCCGCACCGCCACCGGCAGCCCCGCCGCGGCGTCCCCGGCCGCCGACTCGATCTTCGTCAGGGCCCGTTCGACGGCGTCCCGGTTCTGCGCGTCGGGCACCTGGGCCAGCGCGCGCAGCGCCACGACCAGCGCCAGCGCCTCGTCCTGGGTCAGGCGCAGCGGCCGGTCGATGCCCGCGTCGTAGGTGATCGTCACCCGGTCGCCGTCGAAGGCCATGTCGATCAGGTCGCCCGGGCCGTACCCGGGTGCCCCGCACACCCACAGCAGTTCCAGGTCCTCGCGCAGCTGCTTCTCGGTCACGCCCAGGTCGGCCGCGGCGTCGGCGACCGCGATGCCGGGCCGGGCCAGCAGGTACGGTACGAGGTTCAGCAGGCGGGCCAGCCGGTCGCCGCCGCCGCGGGCGGCCGTCATGGCCGCGCCGCCGCGGGTAGCTCGACCGGGATATCGGGGTGCCGGTCCTCCAGCCCGTCGACCAGGTCACGCAGGCGGGCCAGGGTGGCCTTGCGCACCTCGTCCGGGCCCAGCACGACCACGTCGGCGCCGTAGCCGACCAGCCACCGGGCCAGGCCGTCCGGGTCGGCGTAGCGGATCACGACCCGGTCCCCGTCCGGACCGGGCTCGACCTCCTCGGCCCACCGGCGCACGCCGGCGGCCCGCCCGGGCCGGACCAGGATGGTGGCCCGACCGGACCGCTCCACCGGCCCCGAAAAGGCCGCGACGTGGGCGATGAGGTCCACGTCGGCCGGCCGGGTGTACGTGTTCGGCCCGCCCGAGGTGACCGGCCCGACGATCCGGGACAGTCGAAAGCAGCGGGTCGCGTCCCGATCCAGGTCGTGGCCGACCACGTACCAGCGCCCCCGCCAGGAGACCACGCCCCACGGCTGCAGCCGCCGGGTCCGGGCCGCGTCGTCCTCCGGCGTGCGGTAGTCGAACCGGACCTCCCGCTGCTCCCGGGCCGCGGCCTGCAGCGGCTCGAAGGCCGGGTCGACGGTCACCACCGGTTCGACGCCGAACGTCGCGTTGACGTCCACGTCCACGCCGGCGGCGCGCAGCTTCAGCAGACCCGACGTGGCCGCCGCGGCCAGGCCCGCGTGCTGCCACAGGCGGGCGGCGATCCCGACGGCCGCCGTCTCGTCCGGCTCCAGGTGCACATCGGGCAGCGCGTAGTCCCGGCGCGCGATCCGGTAGCCCGGCTCGGTGTCGAACACGCTCGCGGTGCCGGTCTCCAGCGGCACGCCCAGGTCGCGCAGCTCGGCCTTGTCCCGCTCGAACTTGCGCTGAAACGCCTCGTGCTCGCGCGGGTCGTCGGCGTCGTGCTCGTACCCCGGGACGGTCGCGGCGATCTGCGCGGCGGTGAGAAACCGCCGGGTCGAGAGCAGGCAGATCACCAGGTTGACGAGTCGCTCGGTCCGGGTACGGGACACTCCCCACACGCTAGCAGCGTCTCGTACCCATGTCCGGTAAGGAGTGGGTGTTAGCGTCGGTGCGGTGGGCATGCTGCGGTGGCGTGACGGCACGGTGACCGCCGTGCGCCGCCGCTGGCGCGGGGCGGTCGAGCTGGACGTGACGTTGGTCCGCCGCGCGCCGGACGACCCGGACGCGGTACGGGCGCTGGCCTATCCGGCGGTTGTCGGCGAGCCCGAGACCGGCGACCGGGTGCTGCTGAACCTCAACGCCCTCGCGCTCGGGCTCGGGACCGGCGGGTACGCCTTCGTGGTGGCGCTGCCCGATCGCCTGCCGGCCGACGCCGACCCGGCCGGGCACATCGTCAAGGCCCGCTACACCCCCCTGCAGGTCGTCGTCGACGCCGCGGACTCCGACGGCTGGCACGGCCTGGACGGGACGCCGGTCGTCACCGCGGACCTGCACTCGGCCCTGCCGGCCGTGGTCGCCGGCGTGCACGCCACCCGCCCGGCGACCAGGATCGCCTACCTGATGACCGACGGGGGCGCGCTGCCGGCGTGGTTGTCCCGCACGCTCGACGCGCTGTCCGGCCGGCTCGTCGGCGTCGTCACGGCCGGCCAGGCGTTCGGCGGTGACCTGGAGTCGACCAACGTCCACAGCGGACTTCTCGCCGCCCGACACGCCCTCGACGCCGAGGTCATCGTGGTCACCCAGGGGCCGGGCAACCTGGGTACGGGTACCCGGTGGGGCTTTTCCGGCACGGGCATCGGCGAGGCGGTCAACGCAGTGGCGGCCCTCGGGGGCCGGCCGGTCGGCGCGCTGCGCATCTCCGACGCCGACCCGCGACCGCGCCACCGGGGGGTGTCGCACCACTCGCTGACCGCGTACGGGCGGGTGGCGCTGACCGCGGCCGACCTGGTGGTGCCCGCGGGCCTGCCCGAGCCGCTGGCCGGTGAGGTGGGGGCGGCGTTGGGCCCGTTGGGCGCGGTCCACCGGCTGGTGCGGGTCGACCCCGCGGGCCTGGACGAGGCGCTGCGCTCGTTACCGGTGAAGCTGTCGACCATGGGCCGCGATCTCGACGCCGACCACGCGTACTTCCTCGCCGCCGCGGCGGCCGGCCGGCACGCCGCCGACCTGCTCACAGGAAGATGACCACCGCGACCCAGGCGGCGACGATGGCGATGAGGATGGCCAGGAGCACCCACGTGGGCACCGTGTACTCGCCGCGCCGGTTGCGTTGGATCTCGGCGACCATCTTGTCCCGCCGCCGCTGAAGCCAGCCGGCCCGCACCTCGACCGGGTTGAACGGGTTGGGCCGCTTGTCCCGCCGGTCGCGGCCGGCGTCGTGGGGGGTGTAGTCGGTCATCACATGCTCGCGATGAGGCGTTCGACCCGCTCGTC
>Ga0307415_100000918_pt1 | contig 13503 bp, 13 predicted proteins | sample DK1Cmetagenome_FD_204524 | JGI IMG/M metagenome (GOLD analysis project Ga0307415, IMG submission 204524) | Maize rhizosphere microbial communities from greenhouse at UC Davis, California, United States - DK15-C-2 | ecosystem: Host-associated > Plants > Roots > Rhizosphere > Soil | place: USA...
CGATCGCGTCGCACACGACCGCCATCGTCTCGTAGCCGTAGACGGCGTACGGGTCGATCTCGTTCTCGGGCTCGCCGTACTCGGCCTCGTAGTCCTTGTAGAACTGCTGGCCGGCGGGCGGGAGCTCTTCGGGCGAGAGCGTCGGCGCCGTCAGGAACGTCTTCGCCTGGACCTTGGCCGGGATCTCCTTCGTGAAGTCCACGGTGGCGACGCCGTCGGGGCCGAACAGCTTCGCGTCCGGCAGCGCGGCGTTGAGGTCCTTGTACAGCTGCGGTGCGTTGTTGTCGATGATGCCGCCCGTGAAGACGGCGTCCGCGCCGCTGGACTTGATCTTGGACGCCAGCGCACGGTAGTTGGACGCCTTGCCGTCCCAGGAGTCGTTGCCCGCGATCTTGATCCCGAGCTTCTCCGCGGCGGCCTGCGTGTTCTTCGCGACGCCCTTGCCGTACACCTCGGCGTCGTCGAGGATGTAGACGCTCTTGACGCCCTCGTCCTTCATGTACTGCGCCTGCGCGGTGCCCTGGATCGTGTCGATCGGGACGACGCGCCCGTAGTTGCGCTCGCCGGACGGGTAGTACTTGTCCGGCTCGCCGGGCTCGGCGCCGGCGCCGCCCTTGGTCAGGCCGAGCGCCGTGTTCGACGGGCTGACCTGCAGGATCCCGGCCTCGTTGTTGATCGGGATCGAGATCGCCGAGGCGCCGGAGTTGAACTCGCCGAGATAGGCGATCGCGTTGTCGTCCTGCGCGACCTTGCGCGCGTTGGCCGACGTCTGGCCGGCCTCCCACTTGCCCGCGGCCGCCGTCGCATCGTCGAGCGACACGTACTTGATCGGCCAGTCACCGCACTTGTTGCCCTTCTGCTTGAGCGCGAGCTTCTCGCCGTTGATCACGTCCTCGGACTGAGGACGCGACGCGCCCTGCAGCGGCAGGGACGAGTAGACGGTCAGCGTCTTGTTGCCGCCGCCCTCGGACGACGCCCCGCCGCCGCCGTCGTCGTCGTCGCCACCGCACGCGGCGACGCCAAAGGCCATTACGGCCGTTAGGCAGCCCCAAGCTGCCAGACCACGAATGTTCAAGTAACCCCTCCTCAAAGGGTTGACCTGGTTCAGAGCCGGCGATTCTATTCATCGCCTCGGAAGCGACGCAACAGATCGCGCGTTATGGGGGCGTTAGCGTGGAGTCCACCCGCTGCCGGGGTGCTCCTCCTCGCCGCGCCCCCCGGACAGGAACGGCGCCATCGCGCGCGCGGTCGCGGCGATCAGGACCATCACCAGCGTCACGAGGAAGGCGTCGAGCGACTTGACGCCGATCGCCCAGAGCACGATCCAGACGACGAGCCCGGCGATGGTCGTGAGCAGGAGGCCCATGAACGCCGCATCATAGTGCTCCGCCGTCTGCCTCGGCCTGCGGCTAGCGCCGAAGCGCAGCGGCGAAGTCGGCCACGAGCGCGCCGGCGGCGGCCGCCGGATCGGGCGCTTCGGCGGCGGCGCGCACGAGCCGCGAGCCGACGATCACCCCGTCGGCGCCGGCGCCGGCGGCCTCCGCGGCCGCCTCCGGGGTGCCGATGCCGAAGCCGACCGCGACCGGCACGTCGAAGTGCGCCTTGGCGCGCGCGAGGATCGCGGGCAGCGCGGCCGCGATCCCCTCGCGCTCGCCCGTCGTGCCCGTGACCATGACGGCGTAGACGAACCCGCGCGCGGTCGGCGCGATCGCGGCAAGCCGCTCGTCGGGCGTCGTCGGCGCGACGAGCCCGACCAGCGCGACGCCGGCCGCGTCGCAGGCGGCGAGCGCATCGCCGGACTCCTCCAGCGGCAGGTCGGGCACGATCAGGCCGCTGATCGAGCGCGCCGCCAGCTCGTCCGCGAACCGCTCGGCGCCGCGCGCGAAGACCAGGTTCGCATAGCACATCAGCACGACCGGGACGGCCTCCGCGAGCTGCCGGCCGACCTCCAGCACCCCGTGCAGCGTCGCGCCCGCCGCCAGCGCCGCAGTCCCGGCCGCGTGGATCACGGGTCCGTCGGCGAGCGGGTCGGAGAACGGCACGCCGAGCTCGACGAGGTCGGCCCCGGACTCGGCGTAGGCCTCGCCGATCGCGCGCGAGGACTCGAGGTCCGGGAAGCCGCCCATCAGGTACGGCATCAGCGCCGCACGGCCGGGCGCGGCGGCGAACGCCGCGGCGATCGTGTCCTGCCCGGCGGCGACGCTCACGCCTCGCGCTCCAGCACCTCGGCGAGGTCCTTGTCGCCGCGGCCCGAGAGGCAGATCAGCTCCAGTGCATCGGCGTCGGCCGGGTTCGCGAGCACCCAGGCGACCGCGTGCGAGGACTCGAGCGCCGGAATGATTCCCTCCAGCTCGGCGAGCCGGTGGAACGCGGCGAGCGCCGCTTCGTCGGTCACCGCCTCGTAGCGCGCGCGGCCGGAGTCGCGCAACCAGGCGTGCTCGGGGCCGACGCCCGGGTAGTCGAGCCCGGCCGAGATCGAGTGCGCCTCGGTGATCTGCCCGTCCTCGTCCTGCATGATCGCCGAGTAGGAGCCGTGCAGCACGCCGCCCCGGCCGCCGATCGTCAGCGGCGCGCCGTGGCGGCCGCCGGCCAGTCCCTCGCCGCCGGCCTCGACTCCGACCAGCTCGACGCCGGCGTCGTCGACGAACGGGACGAACGTGCCGATCGCGTTGGAGCCGCCGCCGACGCAAGCGATCACGCGCGACGGCAGCCGGCCGCAGCGCTCGAGCAGCTCCGCGCGCGCCTCGTCGCCGATCACCCGCTGGAGGTCGCGCACGAGCGCCGGGAACGGCGCCGGGCCGACGCACGAGCCGATCGCGTAATGGGTGTCGCCGACGTTCGTCACCCAGTCCCGGATCGCGGCCGACACGGCCTCCTTGAGCGTGCGCGTGCCGGCGTCGACGCCGCTGACCGTCGCGCCGAGCAGCCGCATCCGCTGCACGTTGGACATCTGGCGGCGGATGTCCTCCGTGCCCATGTAGACGACGCACTCCAGCCCCAGCAGCGCGCACGCGGTCGCGGTCGCGACGCCGTGCTGGCCGGCGCCGGTCTCGGCGATGATGCGCGGCTTGCCCATGCGCTTGGCCAGCAGGCACTGCCCGAGCGCGTTGTTGAGCTTGTGCGACCCCGTGTGCATCAGGTCCTCGCGCTTGAGCCAGACGGGACGGCCGGCGGCCTCCGACAGGCGGCGCGCGTGGTAGAGCGGCGTCGGGCGCCCGCAGAAGTCGCGCGCGAGGCGGTCGAGCTCCGCGCGGTAGCCGCGGTCCGCCCGCGCGGCGACCCACGCCGCCTCGAGCTCGGCCAGCGCGGGCATCAGCGTCTCCGGCACGTACTGCCCGCCGTACGGCCCGAAGCGATGCTCGACGACGCTCACCGGCCCGCCTCGGCGGGCTGCGGCGCGACCGCCGCCATGAACGCGGCGAGCTTCGCCGGGTCCTTCGCTCCCGGCGCGGCCTCCACGCCGGACGACACGTCGACCGCGTACGGATCGACGGCGGCGATGCCGGCGGCCACGTTGTCCGCCGTCAGCCCGCCCGAGAGGATGACCGGAACCTTGCGCCGGCGCCGCCGCGCCAGCTCCCAGTCCCACGTCTTGCCCGAGCCGCCGCGCAGGCCGCGCGCCGCCGCGTCGAGCAGGTGCAGGTCGGTGTGGAAGCGCTCCAGGTCCTGGAAGTCGGCGCCGCTGGCGATGCGCACCGCCTTGATCACCTTGGCGCCGGTCCGGCGAGCGGCTTCGGCGCAGAACGCCGGCCCCTCGTCGCCGTGCAGCTGCACGTGCGAGAGGTGCAGCTCGTCGGCGGCGTGCGCCAGCTCCTCGAGCGTCGGGTTCACGAACACGCCGACGAGCTCGACGCGGCGGCGCAGGGCAGCGGCGATGCCGGCGGCGACGACGGGGTCGGCCGCCCGCGGCGACTGCGGCCAGAGCACGAAGCCGAGCGCCCACGCGCCGAGCTCGACCGCGAGCTCGGCGTCCTCGGGGCGGGTGATCCCGCAGACCTTGACGCGCGTCACGCAGCAAGCGTAGACAGCGTCTACTCCGCCGGCAGCGCGGCCGGCCGGTCGGCGAGCGTCGCGTGCAGGTCGCGCCGCTGACCGCCGGTCCGCACCGTGACCGAGACGACGTCGCCGGGTGCGCGCTTGGCGAGGATCGCCGAGACGTCCTCCATCGAGTGCACCGGCCGCCCGTCGAGGCCGCTCAGCACGTCGGCGTCGCGCATGCCGGCGGCCGCCGCGGGCGAGTCGGGCTCGACGCGCTCGACGTGCACGCCGTCGTGCCCGCCGGAGCCCTCGATCCCCAGGTACGCGCGCGCGACATGGCCGGCCTCCTGGAGCTGCGGGATCACCCGCTTGGCGGTGTTGACCGGCACCGCGAAGCCGATGCCGACGCTCCCGCCGGACGAGTCCCCGCCGCCCGTCGCGATCTGGGAGTTGATCCCGATCACGCGCCCGTTGGCGTCGAGCAGCGGGCCGCCGGAGTTGCCCGGGTTGAGCGCCGCGTCGGTCTGGATCACGTCGTCGATCGCGAAGCCGCTCGGCGCCGTCAGGCGCCGTTGCAGCGCCGAGACGACGCCGGTCGTCAGCGTCCGCTCCAGCCCGAACGGGTTGCCGATCGCGACGGTCGGGTCGCCGACCTGCACCGTGCGCGAGTCGCCCAGCTCGAGCGGCCGCAGGTCGAGTCCGTCCGGGTCGACGCGCAGCAGCGCGAGGTCGGTGTCCGGGTCCTTGCCGACCGGCCGCGCCGTCACGGTGTGCCTGTCGGAGAACGTCACGCGGATGTCGGTCGCCGCCGCGACGACGTGCGCGTTGGTGAGGATCAGGCCGTCCTTGTCGATCACGAAGCCGGAGCCGGTCGCCACGGTCGGCTGCACGGTCTCGAACACGTCGAACGGCGTCGGGGCGGTGCGCAGCGTCTGCGCGCGGATGAACACGACGCCGGGCGCGTCGCGCTTGTAGATCTCGCGCGCGCCGAGCCCGCCGCCGGCGGTGTCGGCGAGCGCCTGCGTGCCCTTGACCTTCAGCGGCGGCCGGGTCGGGGTCGCGGGCTCGCCGCTGTCGACGGCGCCGCTACCGAGCAGGACCGCGGCCGTGATGCCACCACCGATCACGGCAGCCAGCACGGTGCTCAGCCAGCCTCGCATGCCGGCGAGGGTGGGCGCCCGGGGTGAAGCGCCGCTAAACGGGCGTTAAGACTGAACGTGCGTCCAGGCGCGCGACGCACGACGGAGCGTCAGACGCCCGGGTCTCCCCCGCCGGTCAGCTCCCGGCAGGCGGCCTCGAGGTCGGGCGCGCGCATCAGCGTCTCGCCGATCAGCACCGCGTCGACGCCGACGCGGTCGAGCTCGTCGAGCTGGTCGCGCGTCGAGAACCCCGACTCCGACACGACGGTCTTGCCGGTGGGGATGTCGGACAGCAGCTCGTACGTGCGCTCGATGTCGACCGAGAAGTCGCCGAGGTCGCGGTTGTTGATGCCGATGACCTCGGCCTCGACCTCGAGCGCGCGCTCCAGCTCCTCCTCGTCGTGCACCTCGACGAGCACGTCGAGGTCGAGCGCCCACGCCTCGCGGTGCAGCTCGCCGAGCACGTCCGGCTCGAGCGCCGCGACGATCAGCAGGATCGCGTCGGCGCCCGACGCGGCCGACTCGTAGAGCTGGTAGCTGTCGACGATGAAGTCCTTGCGCAGCACCGGCAGGTGCGTCGCGGCGCGCGCCGCGCGGAGGTCGTCCAGCGAGCCGCCGAAGTGGAAGGGCTCGGTCAGGATCGACAGCGCCGCTGCACCGCCGCGCTCGTAGGCCCGCACGACTTCGGCCGGCTCGGCGCCCTCGCGGAGCACGCCGGCCGACGGCGAGCGCCGCTTGTGCTCGGCGATCACCGAGATCCCGGGACGCGTCAGCGCCTCCTGGAACGGCCTGCTCTCGGGCCGGTCGCCCAGCGCCGCCTCCAGGTGGGAGAGGGTCACGATCTCTCGACGGCGCTCGACCTCGTCGCGCGTCGCCTCAACGATGCGGTCCAGCACGCTCAAGTAGGCGCCAGCTTACCCGTGAGCTCGACGAGCCGATCTAGCGTCGCCGCCGCGGCGCCGCTGTCGATCGCCGCCTCGGCGGCGCGGACGCCGCTCTCCAGGCCGTCCGTCCGGCCCGCGGCGTAGATCGCGGCCCCGGCGTTGAGCACGGCGAGGTCACGCGCCGGACCGGCCTCGCCGGCGAGTATCCGCCGCGCGGTCCGCGCGTTGGCGTCGGGCGGCCCGCCCGTGACGTCCTCGTAGGCCGAGCGCTCGAGCCCGACCTCCTCCGGCTCTACCGCGTAGCTGCGCAGCCGGCCGTCGTCGACCTCGACGACGCGCGTCGCACCGGAGGTGCTGAGCTCGTCGAGGCCGTCGACGCTCGAGACGACCAGCGCACGGTCCGCGCCGAGCCGCGCGAGCGCGCCCGCGATCACGTCGAGGAACGCGGGATCGGAGACGCCGATGACCTGGCGCTTCGCGCCGGCCGGGTTGGTCAGCGGGCCGAGGAAGTTGAAGATCGTGCGCACGGCGAGCTCCTTGCGCACCGGCACGACGAAGCGCGTCGCGCCGTGGTGCGCGGGCGCGAACATGAAGCCGAAGCCGACCTCCTCGATGCAGCGCGCGACCGCCTCCGGCGCGAGGTCTATCCGCACGCCGAGCGCCTCCAGCACGTCGGCCGAGCCGGACAGCCCGGTCGCGGAGCGGTTGCCGTGCTTGGCGACCGCGCAGCCGGCGCCGGCCGCGATCAGCGCGGCGGTCGTGGACACGTTGAACGTCTGGCGCCCGCCGCCGGTGCCTGCCGTGTCGATCAGGTCGTCGCGGCCGGTCTTCACGGGCGCGGCGAAGCGCCGCATCGTCGACGCGAGCCCGACCAGCTCGTCGACCGTCTCGCCCTTGGTGCGGAGCGCGATCAGCACGGCGGCGGTCTCGGTCTCGGAGGCCTCGCCGGCCATGATCTCCGCCAGCACGGCGGCCATGTCGTCGGCCGGCAGGTCCTCGCGCGAGGCCAGCCGGTCGATCGCCTTAGTCAGGACTGGGTTGGGCAATGAAGTTCTCCAGCAGGCGCTTGCCGTCCGGCGTCAGGACCGACTCGGGATGGAACTGGACTCCGTAGGCGGGCAGGTCGCGGTGCTCGACGGCCATGATCACGCCGCCGCCGGTGGCGGTGACGATCAGGCAGCCCGGCACGTCGGGATCGACGACGAGCGAGTGGTAGCGGCCGACGACGAGCGGGTCCGGGAGGCCCGCGAAGATGCCGCGGCCGGTGTGCGTGATCTCGGTCGCCTTGCCGTGCACGGGAACGTGCCTGATCACTGCCCCGCCGAACGCCTGCGCCAGCGACTGGTGGCCGAGGCAGACGCCGAGCGTCGGGACGCCGGCCTCCGGGAAGCGGCGCATGACCTCGACCGAGACGCCCGCCTCGTTCGGGGTGCACGGGCCCGGCGAGACGATCACGCGGTCGGGCAGGCGCGCGAGCAGCTGCTCGGTCGTCTCGACGTCGTTGCGCACGACCTCCGGCTCCGTGCCCAGCTCGCCGAGGTACTGCACGAGGTTGTAGGTGAACGAGTCGTAGTTGTCGACCACGAGCACCCGCATCAAGGCCACGCCTCCTGGCGCGTCGCCAGCTCGATCGCGCGCGCGACCGCGCGCGCCTTGTTGCGCGACTCCTCGTACTCGTAGTCGGGCTTGGCGTCCGCGACCGTGCCGCCGCCGGCCTGCATGTGGGCGATGCCGTCGCGCAGCACGACGGTGCGGATGCAGATGCAGGTGTCGAGCTCGCCGGTGTACGACAGGTAGCCCACGGCGCCGCCGTAGGCGCCCCGCTTGACCGGCTCGAGCTCGTCGATGATCTGCATCGCGCGCACCTTCGGAGCGCCGGACAGCGTGCCGGCCGGCAGGATCGCGCGCAGCGCGTCCATCGGGCCGACCTCCGGCCGCAGCCGGCCGCCGACCGACGAGACGATGTGCATCAGGTGCGAGTACGTCTCGACCGCCATGAAGGTCTCGACGGCGACGCTGCCGTACTGGCACACGCGCCCGAGGTCGTTGCGGCCAAGGTCGACGAGCATCACGTGCTCGGCGCGCTCCTTCGCGTCGGCGAGCAGGTCCTGCGCGATCGCCTGGTCCTCCTCGGCGTCGCCGCCGCGCGGTCGCGTGCCCGCGATCGGGCGCGTCGTGGCGCGGCCGCCGGTCACGGTGACGAGCGGCTCCGGCGACGCGCCGACGATCTGGAAGTCCTCGAAGTCGAGGAAGTACATGTAGGGCGACGGGTTGATCGCGCGCAGGCCGCGGTAGATCGAGAACGCGTCGACGTCGACGGTCGCGGACCAGCGCTGCGATGGCACGACCTGGAACGCGTCGCCGGCGTGGACGTACTCGACGATCCGGGCGACCATCGCCTCGAACGCCTCGCGCGGCATGTTCGCCTCGAAGCTCGGCTCGGCGCCGGTCGCGCCGTCGAGCCGCGGCAGCGGGCCGGCGAGCCGCTCGCGCACGTCCGCGATCACGCCGCGTGCGCGCTCGTAGCCCGCCTCGACGCCCTCCTCCTCGACGTAGGCATTGGCGAGGATCGTGACCGTGTGCTTGAGGTGGTCGAAGGCGACCAGCGCGTCGGTCAGCATCAGCGCGAGATCGGGCAGCCCGATCGTGTCGGGGTTCGGCGGGCCGATCGGCTCGACCGTGCGCACGCAGTCGTAGCCGAAGAAGCCGACGGCGCCGCCGGCGAACGGCGGCAGCCCCACGAGCGGCGCCTGGCGCTCGTGCTGCACCGCTGCGGCCGCGAGCGCGTACGGGTCGCCGCCGTCGGCGAGGCTCCAGCGCACGACGCGGCGCGGGCGGTAGCCGATGAACGACCAGCGCCCGACCCGCTGGCCCTGCTCGGCCGACTCGAGCAGGAACGCCGGTCCGGCGCCGCGCAGCTTGAGGAACGCGGAGACGGGCGTCTCGCAGTCCTCGAGGAACGTGTGCCGGACCGGGACGAGGTTGTGGTCGCCGGCGAGGCCGCGGACCTCGTCGAGCGCCGGGCTGACGCCGAGCCTGAGCTCCGACTCAGCGGCGACGGCCATTCAGCACCTCTTCGGCGTCGGCGAGCGAGAGTCCGCGTGCGCGCAGGAGCACGGCGAGGTGGTAGAGCACGTCCGCGGCCTCCTCGGCGACGCGCTCGTCGCCCTCGTCGCGCGCGGCGCGCGCCACCTCCTCCGCCTCCTCGCGCACCTTCGCGCCGACGAACGGCGGCTCGGCCAGCAGGCGGGCGGTGTAGGACCCGGCCGGCGCCGCCGCGGCGCGCTGCGCGATCGTTCGCTCCAGCACCGGCAGCGCCTCGTGCGCGGCCGGGGGCTCGAGGTCGCCGCGGTGAAAGCAGCTGCGCTCGCCGGTGTGACACGCCGGGCCGGCCGGCTCGACGAGCGCCAGCAGCGCGTCGCCGTCGCAGTCGTAGCGGATCGCCCTGACGGCCTGCGTGTTGCCCGACGTCGCGCCCTTGCGCCACAGCTCGGCACGCGACCGGCTCCACAGGTGCAGCGCGCCGGTGCGGCGCGTCGCGGCGAGCGCCTCGGCGTTCATGTAGGCGAGCGTCAGCACCTCGCCGGAGCGCCAGTCCTGGATCACGCAGGGGACCAGGCCCTGCTCGTCGTAAGCGATAGCGCTGTCATCCATCCGACGGCGGATCGTAGTATCCGCGCGATGCGCGCCGCGATCCTCCGCGCCCACGGCGCCGTGCCCGAGCCCGGCGAGTTCGACGACCCGGTCGAAGTCGATCGGGCCGAGGCGCTTGACGTGCTGGTCGCGGGGATGAACCCCGTCGACGTGAGGATCGCCACCGGCACGCTTCCGAACGAGCGCCGCGAGCCGCCGTACGTGGCGGGCAAGGAAGGCGTCGGCCGGCGCGCGGACGGCAGCGTCGTGTACTTCGACGCAAGCATCGAGCCGTACGGGTCGTTCGCCGAGCGGACGCTGATCGCAGCCGGGAGCGGCTACGCGGTGCCCGACGGGCTCGATCCCGCCCTCGCGGTTTGCCTCGGCGTCAGCGGGCTCGCCGCGTGGCTGTCGCTCGAGTGGCGCGGACGGCTGGCGGCGGGTGAGACGGTGCTGATCCTGGGCGCAAGCGGCGTCGTCGGCCAGATCGCCGTGCAGGCCGCGAAGCTGCTCGGAGCTGGACGCGTCGTGGCGGCCGCTCGCAGCGAGGAGGGGCTCGAGCGGGCGCGCGAGCTCGGCGCAAACGCGACGGTCCGCCTCCACGTACGCCCCACCGCACACCGCCGCGGCGTGCTCAGCGCCCCGCGGCGGGCGCAGGCGCCCGACCTCGCGGCCGAGCTGCGCGACGCGGCCGGCGACGACGGCTTCGACCTCGTGCTCGACCCGCTCTGGGGGGAGCCGGCGCGCGCGGCGCTGACCGCGCTCAAGCCGTTCGGCCGGCTCGTGAACGTGGGCCAGTCGGCCGCCGCCGAGGCGCGGCTCAGCTCCAGCGCCGTGCGCGCGAAGCCGGTCGAGATCATCGGCTACACGACCTACGCCGCGGGCGAGGAGCGCAAGGCGGGCGCGTACGCGCGCATGACGGACCACGCGCTGGCGGGGGAGATCCGCGTCGCGATCGAGCGCGTCGGACTCGACGCCGTGCCGGAGATCTGGCAGCGCCAGGGCTCCTCTCCGCACCGCAAGCTCGTCGTCGTGCCCTGAGCGCGGGGAACGCCGCCACGGCGCGAACCAGCTTCGCAGTACTGCGCGTCTCTGGCTCCCGTCGTGGAAGTCCCCTATGACGAGACGTCGAGCTCAGGCGGTCTGATTGCCGATCTCGGCGAAGCGCGGGTGCGCCTGCTCGAGGTACCAGGCGAACGCGCGCCGACACGGCCGTTCGCGGCCGACCACGGAGAGCAGCGCCGTCAGCGCGCGCGGCGGCAGCGCCGGGATCAGCCGCTGCAGCCGCAGCGCCGTCCTGAACGCCGGGGCGTGCGCGTCCGCGAACGCGCCGTAGGCGGCGAGCGCCTGGCCGCGGGTCGCCTCGCCGGCGAGCACGCGGCGCAGCTCGCGACCGCACGCGATGCCGAAGTAGAACGCGGTGCGGATCCCCTCGCCCGAGAGCGGGAAGCAGTGGCCGGCGCTGTCGCCGGCGAAGAACACGCCGTCCTCGACGGCCGGCCGCAGCGCGTGGGGAAACCAGTTCCCCTGGTAGCGGACCGGCGGTAGCCCGAGCCGGCCCGCGATCGCGCGCGTCGGCTCCTTGACGTGGTCGTGCGGCTCGTACGAGCCGACGCCGACGCGCTGCTCGCCGGCCGCCGGCACCGACCAGGCGTAGCCGCGGCGGACCAGCGAACGGTCGATCCAGACGTCGAGGTCGGTGTCGCCGCCGCGCGCGTCGGGGTGGACCTCGAGGCCGCGCGAGATCGGGGCGTCGGGCGGTTGCACGTTCGGGCCGGCGCCGAGCACGCGGCGCCAACCGAGCGCGTCGACGGTCAGCGGGGCAGTGAGGTCGCCGCGATCGGTGCGTACGACGTCCCCGCGCCGGGCCTCCACCTTGGCCACCGCGTAGCGGGCGTCCGCCTGGTCCCACAGCTCGTGGCAGAGCGTGCGGTAGTCGAACGACGACCAGCTCCACGGCAGGCGGAAGCGGACCGAGCCGTGCGGCGTGTGGAACGTCATGCACGGCAGCTCCTGGCGGATCGCGGCGCGTACCCCCATCGCGCGCAGCCACGGCGTCGGCGCCGCGCACGCCGACGTCTGGCGCTCGCCGAGCTCGTAGCGGTCGACGACGAGCACGTCGGCGCCGGCGCCTGCGAGCTCGCGCGCGACCGCGAGCCCGGCGAAGCTCGCGCCGCAGACGAGCACGTCGGCGCGCGCGGCGGATCCGCCCAGCGGCGTGCGCTCGGCGCCGCGCAGCGTCGCCCGGCGGGTCACCGGCGCAGCGCCTCCAGCGCGGCGCCGGGCAGCTGCCAGGCGCGCACGCCGGCGCGCCGGCCGAGCACGTCGAAGTCGATCCGCTCGATTCGGTCGAGCACGCGCTGGTAGACGCCGACGGCGAGGCGCACGCCGGCCCGGACGGAGCCGGGCGCCGCGGCGATCGCCGGCTCGGCCTCGGCGAACAGCCCGCGCGCCCGGCCGGCCTCGAACGCGAGCAGCGAGCGCAGCGCGGGCGACGCGTGCGCGCGGCGCAGATCCTCCTCGCCCACCCCGAAGCGCGCCCGGTCCTCGGCCGGCAGGTAGACGCGATCGAGGCTCGTGTCCTCGCGAACGTCGCGGATGAAGTTGACCAGCTGGAACGCCTGGCCGAGCCGCCCGTAGCCGCCGTAGTGCCGCGCGGGCACGCCGAGCAGCGGCGCCATGATGCGCCCGACCGACCCGGCCGAGCCGTCCATGTAGGCCTCGAGCTCGGGCCATGTCTCGATCCGCACCCGCGCGCAGTCGATCCGCATCGAGCGCATGTAGGTGCGCAGCTCGTCGAGCGGCAGCCGGTGGCGCAGGCCGGCGTCGACGAGCGCGCCGACCACCGGGTGGGGCGAGCGCCCGGCCGCGCGGCCGCGCTCGAGCTCGCGCTCCCACGCGTCGAGCGCCGCCCGGCGCGCCGCGGCGCTGGCCGGCCTGCCCGGTCCGTCGACGATCTCGTCCGCCGTGCGCACATAGCCGTAGAGGGCGTGCGTCGCGGGCCGGATCTCGGCCGGCAGCCGACGCGTCGCCCAGTAGTAGGTCGGGTCGTGGCGCCGGTGCATGCGCCGGCAGGTCTCGTAGGAGTGCGACAGGTCCATCCGTGCAGCCGTCATGCTGTCAGAAGGATGGAGGACCGCCTGCTCGACCGCACGCTGCTGTACGTGACGGGCAAGGGTGGGGTCGGCAAGACGACCGTCGCGGCCTCGCTCGGGCTGGCGGCCGCCGCGCGGGGGCGGCGGACGATCGTGTGCGAGGTCGCCGAGCAGGATCGCGTCTCGCGCGCGTTCGCGCGCGAGGGCGTGCAGCGCGAGCAGGAGGTCGAGCTGGCCGACAACCTGTGGGCGATCAGCATCGACCCGACCGCGGCGCTCCAGGAGTGGCTCGCGCGGCAGCTCGGCGGCCATGCGCTGCGGCTGATCACCGGCTCCGCGGCGTTCCAGCACTTCGTCGCCGCTGCGCCGGGCGCGAAGGAGCTGATCACGATCGCCAAGGTCTGGGAGCTGGCGCAGCTCGAGCGCTGGGACGCCGCGAACCGCACGTACGACCTGGTGATCCTCGACGCGCCGGCGTCCGGCCACGGGCTCGCGATGCTGACCGCGCCGACGACGTTCGGCGAGATCGCCCGCGTAGGCCCGATCCGGCGCCAGGCGTTCAAGATCCGCGACATGCTCGCCGACGCGCGCCGCACCGGCTACGTCGCCGTCGCGCTGCCCGAGGAGATGCCGGTCAACGAGACGCTCGAGCTGGGCACGCGGCTGCGCGCCGCGGTCGGGCTGGGGCTCGATGCGATCGTCGTCAACGGCCTCTACCCCGCCCGCTTCAGCGGCAAGGAGGCCGACGCGCTGCGCGCTGCCCTCGAGAACGGG
>Ga0307415_100000919_pt1 | contig 13503 bp, 13 predicted proteins | sample DK1Cmetagenome_FD_204524 | JGI IMG/M metagenome (GOLD analysis project Ga0307415, IMG submission 204524) | Maize rhizosphere microbial communities from greenhouse at UC Davis, California, United States - DK15-C-2 | ecosystem: Host-associated > Plants > Roots > Rhizosphere > Soil | place: USA...
TCAGTTGGCTGAAGCCGCTCCCAGTGAAGAGCAAGGATCCATCTTCTTGGCCACCGGCGAGTCGTTGCTGGCATTGGGTGACCGCGAGGCCGCCATGGAACGGTTCGCGCGTTCGCTGGAAGCTCCCGATGCGAACCGCGTCAACGCGCGCCTTGCCATCGCACGGCTGTTCACTCGCGATCGTGAATTTGAAGATGCGCGCCAGCAGATATCACTCGCTTTCGCAGAAGCACGTGTGGGCGAGGCTTCACCGATCACGGCCGATAACCTGATCGAAGCCGCAAACCTTTTCCTTGCGATGCATGACTTTGATCTTGCAACACGCTACTTCGAGCGCGCAAAGAATGCCGGCGCAGCCGACGAAGTCGTTGCCATCGGACTGGCGAATACGTACATCGCGCAGGGACAGACCAATGACGCGGAAGTGCAACTTGCTGCACTCGGCAGTCCTTCCGATTGGACCGGCAACTACGACTACACGATGGCCATGGCCAACATCTATCGTCAGCGTCGTGACATTCCGAACGCACTCACGTCATTCGCACGTGCCAACACCATGAGCGGCGATGAAGACGTCGCCCAGCGCGCCCTCCACGAAGTCGCCGGCGAAGAAGGCCTGCGCATTAATCCGCGGCTGAGCGTCTTCACCGATTTCGACATGGGTGGAATCTACGAAGATCAGACCATCTATGAACTCGACCGACGGCTCTTCCAGGCACCCGATGACCAACTTCCAACACCGCGCTCTTCACTCGAATCGCGCTGGACGGCGGGCTATCGCGTTCATCAAGGCAATTTGCCGGTAATCAGCGGCTTCTTCCAGGTGCGGAACGCGCGAGGTGATGTATCGATTCCGAGCGAGTTGTTGATCGTCGAGCGCAACACTTACGACTACTCGATCAACGGCGGGTTGAACCCGGTACTGCGTGTCGGCGGCAACACGTTCATGTTCAACGCCGGACTGCAATACACGTGGCGTCGCGACAAAATCTCTCCACTCCAGATTAACCAGAACCTGTTTCGCCAATTCGTCTACATGTCGAGCAACGCGTTGGGCAATTGGCTGACCATTCGCGGAAACGCATATCACGAATCCGGACCATTCACGCAACAAGATCTCTCATCGCGCGATATTGGCGCGCGCCTCGAGTTTGTCGTTGGACGTCCGTGGGGCCGCACGGCACTCATTACTTCTTACGGCGTGCGCAATCTCAACTTCGAACCATTGCGCCGTGAATTTTTTACCACCTCGACCGGTCTCGGCATCCAGCGGAAGTTCGGCGAGAAACTTACTGCTACCGTACTCGGCGAATATCTGCGCTCATGGCGCGTTGAAGATTTCAATTACGCAATCGCACAGGCGATTCGTCCTGTCGGACAAATCAATTACCGTGTCAACAATCGATGGAGTGTGGACGGTTCGTTCGCGTGGTCACGCGGACAAGGTTCGCATTTCTATGACAACGTGCAGAGCGGTTTCTTCATCTCTTACGTAAGGCCAATGCGCCGCACGCTCGATGACGGTGCTGGTGGAGTTCCGGTTGAGTACCCGTTGCGGTTCTCGTTCGGAGTTCAGTCAGCTAACTATTTGAATATCACTGGCCGCGATCAAACGTTGATTCGTCCGGTCATCCGTTTGACGTTCTTTTAAGAGCCCAGGGGTCCATGAAGATTTGTTTGGTTACGGCTTTTCCTCCAAGCCGGAGGGGGCTGAACGAATACGGGTTCCACATCGCGCGGGAATTGCAGCGCGATCCACTACTGAGCGTCACGGTACTGGCTGATCAACTGGATTCGCCAGAACCTGAGCTTGATGGTTTTGACGTCGTCCGGTGCTGGTCGTTCAATCGGATGTCCAATCCAGCAAAGCTGCTCGGTGCGATTCGTGACGTTCGTCCGGACGTCGTCTGGTTCAACTTGCTTTTTTCAACTTTCGGCGACAAGCCTTTATCGGCATTTTCCGGGCTCACCATCCCCGCATTGTCCCGGGTGTCGGGCCGTTATACCCACGTTACGCTGCACCACCTGATGGACAACATCAACCTGAAGGACGCGGGCATTCGCTTTCCCTTGCTCTATCGTGCGGCAGGATCCATCGCCACGCGGATGTTGCTGATGGCGAACTCCGTTTCCGTGTTGTTGCCCGCCTATCGCCGGACGTTGATGGAGAAGTATCGCGGGGACAATGTGCATTTTCGTGCACACGGCATTTTGAGCGCCCGTCCCGAACCGCCCGACTACTCGCTTCGCGGCAATCCGGTTCACCAGATCCTTGCGTTTGGAAAGTGGGGAACTTACAAGCGCTTGGAACTTCTGCTCGAAGCCTACGCAACCGTTCACGAACTCATGCCCGGTACAAAGCTCGTGATCGCGGGAGCCAATCACCCGATGACTCCCGGCTATGTTGAATCCGTGGCAGCCAAGTGGAAGCACAATCCGAACATTGAGTTCACCGGCTACGTTGCCGAGGAACAAATCGCCGATCTCTTCCGCAAATCATCGGTTTTAGTGATGCCCTACTCTTCAGCAACGGGATCCAGCGGAGTAGCACACCTGGCATGTGAGTACGGGCTGCCAATCGTATCGGCCGACATCAGAGATTTCCGCGAAATGGCCGACGACGAGGGACTGGCGATTCAGTTCTACAAGGTGGGCGAACCCCGCAGCTTTGCGGAGAATCTTATTAGCTTGCTGAACTCTCCGGAGAAGCAGCATGAGATGTCCGAACAGAACTTCTCTGCTGCGTTGCGGCAAACGATGCCGCAGATCATCCGGAAGTACTTGCGAGCGTTTGACCTTCATCAGAGGGCTCGGGCACTGGAACCAATTTCACGGTTCCGGCGAATCCCGTCCTGGGTTCCGTCGCGTTCAGCAATATTCCGCGCCGCGGCGCCAAGGTGGTCTCCATGGATGTAAGAGCCATACTGCTGGTGGGAGGTCAGCCTGCCAGCGCGACATCCGAAACAGTCGGCGGAGTCCCCATCGGATTCCTCGACGTACTTGGGGACACAGTCCTGGGTCGCGTGATTGCTCGCCTGCAACGATTCGGAATTTCCGGAATGGCTTTGGTGAGCGAAACTCCCACTGCATTGCCCTACGCTCGAGAGGTAGTCAGGCCTGACATCACTTGGACTCAAACTTCGCGCGAGAACTTCTGGCGCGGAGCGGAGAACGCATTCGTAGATCTCGCCCAGGCTGGCGCCGAACTCGTGCTTGTCGTCCGTGTAGGCGCATATGCGGAAATCGATTTCGAAGAATTGATTCAATTTCATCTCGATAAAGGATGCCGCGTCGCTTCCGCCGAGGATGCCGATGGTGTACCACTCGACATCCTTTCTATCAGCGCGTCGCGCCGCAATGATGCTGCCTTCCTGTTCCGCCATGAACTCCGCCAGTTCCGCACGCCGTGTGAGAACTACGTGTTTCGCGGATACATCAACCGCCTTGAAAACGCTGCTGACCTTCGCCGTCTCACCATGGACGCATTCCTCGGCAACGTAGCATTCAAGCCCATTGGTGTCGAGATTCGCCCAGGCGTCTGGGCCGGAGAAGGCGCGCGCATTCACAAACTTGCTCGCGTTCTCGCGCCGGCATTTATCGGCGACTACGCCAAGATCCGTGCCCGTGCCGTTATCACACGCGGCAGCAGCGTCAGTCATCATGCGGAAGTTGATTGCGGAACGGTAGTAGAAAGCTCCAACGTATTGCCTTATGCATGCATAGGTGCCGGACTCGATGTCACGCACTCTGTCGTTGGTTTCAGCCATATCGCAAATCTCAGGCGCAACGTCGAAATTGAAATTGAGGATCCCAAGCTCATCAGCATGACGCCGGTGTATGCCCCCGCACGTGCTCTCGGCAGTGCGTTATCGCTTGCCACTCTCATTCCTCGTTCCATTATCCGGAGCGTGGTTGGACGAGCGAGCAAAGCCCCGCGCACCCTGCCGGATGCGATCAATACGCCCCCATCAACCCTCAAGATTCCCGAGGAAGCCAGCCAATCGCCAGGGAGTTTTACTTCGAACCATCTGGCAGTAGTGAGGAGATATGGAGACGAGTAGACCCGTTGTCGTAAAACGAGTACCAGAGCGCGTCAACCTGAAAATGGCCCGGAGCTTCATGAAAGAAGTGAAGCCCTTCCTCGAGAGCGACCGTCCGCAGGTCGTATTCGATCTTTCTCATGTGTTGCACCTCGACGTCACCGGCGTGGAGATGCTGCTGCAATGCATGGCGGAAGCCATGAAGCGCGACGGCGACCTTAAACTCGCGGCCCTGTCACCACAGGCCGCAATCGTGCTTGAACTCACTCGCACTGACCGCCTGTTTGAAATCTACGAAACTTCGGGCGATGCAGTCAGGAGTTTCAGCCATTTTTTGCCCAACGCGATGCGTCATCTGCACCCGGCTATTCAGTTCCCCGGTTCCAAGACGTATCCGCTCACCGGAACCGAGAACGGCGCACATTCGGTTGATGGAGATGGCCGGGCCGCATGACGGTGAAGTCTCCAACTCTGGAAGGCTTTGACCAGGAACGCTGGAGCGAGGCGGTAACCACTATCGCGCGTCCCACGCGATCAAGGATCATCAGCGGCAGTGTGATCATGCTGATCGGATCCACCCTGGTCAGCCTGCTGAACTTCGCATACAACATTGCTGTGGCCCGCATGCTCGGGCCGGCGGAGTTCAGTCATGCCGCAGCAGCAGTAACACTGCTCATGCTCGTGTCTGCCGTCACACTTTCCTTCCAGCTTGTTTGCGCCAAGTTTGTTGCCAAGAACGAGACCGTCGCCGGACGCGCCGCCGTTTACCAGGCGCTACGGCGCAAAGCATGGATCGTTGGGCTCGCTAGCGGCTGCGGCCTTGTCGTTTTTAGTGATCTCATCCAAACATACCTGCGTCTTCCCTCCACAACGCTGGTGATTTTGCTGGCCGCTGGAATCACGTTCTACATCCCGTTGGGAGTAACGCGCGGCGCATTGCAGGGTTCGTGCAGTTTCGGAAGATTAAGTGCCAACTTCGCCTTGGAAGCGACGGTGAAGTTCGTTGGTGCAGTGGTCTTGATTTCCTCGGGTATGGGCGTAAACGGCGCCGTGATCGCCATTGCCCTCTCGGTAGTCGTCGCTTACTTCTTACCACCTGTCCCAGAAGGTCTGCGGACGACTCCCGGCCCATCGATCCCCGCCTCATTCCGTGAGGGAATGCAGGCCATCATCTTCTTCGTAGGACAAGTGCTCATCAACAACGTCGACATATTAATGGTGAAGCATTTCTTCCCGCCTCGCGATGCCGGCGTCTACGCAGCGATTGCGCTCGTAGGCCGCGTCCTGTATTTCGCATCTTGGTCAGTCGTTAGTGCCATGTTCCCAATTTCCGCCGGAGCCAAAGAGTCCGAGCGCGACAAGTCTGTCATCCTGATTCCTCTGCTCGCCGTAACCGCCATTTCGGTGGCCTTTGTTCTTGTTCTTCGCATCTTCCCGGACTTCATCCTCAAATCAGTGTTCGGCTCCGAATTCCACGGTGAACAGATTCTGCCTCTCCTCAGCATGTATGCGACAGCGGCTGCTGCGTACGCCCTCAGCGCCGTTCTGATGGCCTACGAAATGTCGCGCAAGATTGCCAATACAGCCTGGCTGCAGTTGGTATTCAGCGGCTTCGTAATGTTAGGCATTGCAATATTTCATGACTCTTTGAGGCACGTCGTAACGGTACAGCAGGTATTAGGAGTTCTGCTCCTGGCAGCTGTTTCAACTCCGTTCTTGCTGAATCGTTTGAAGAGGATTCGGGGGGCAGCATGAAAAGGCTGCGTCGAGTCACAGAGGCGGAGGTAATCTCCGAGTTCCTGAAGAACGAGTTTTACCAGGAAGAATTCCACCGCGATCGCGAGAAGTACGAGCAGCTCGTGATGGATGCGGACGTCACTGATGAAACTGAGAACATACTGCGCAAGGCGCTGCTGTTTCGCCGCCGTGGCCACATGTGGCGTGAGTTGCCCGCCGACACGCAATGGTGGCAGGTACAGATCGAACCGGCCGACCTCAACTTAATTCGCGTCTTTCCACGCGCTCAGTGGCGCAAGATCGCAGGTGGGAACTTCTTACTGCTCGATATCGTGAGGCGCATCCGCACGGAGCGCTTCTCCGGCCGCACGCGCGACTTCATTGCCAAGGTCCAGGCCCTCAGCTATCGCCTTCGCGTGGACAGCGACAGCAGTTCGGTGCTCCTGATCGGTGTTGATGAGACCAGCCCGTTCACCATCCTCGAAGGCAATCACCGCCTCACGGCTGCATTGCTTGCCTCGCAGCACATTCTGCAAAACCGGTTCCGCGTGATGTGCGGATTTTCGCCACGAATGAACGAGTCGTGCTGGTACGAAACCAACGTTCCGAACCTGTGGCGGTACGCCAAGCACCGGGTACAGAACCTGTTCGGCGACAAAGAAGCCGACATTGAACGGATACTTCCCGTTGGCACACGCGCACTCTCGTCCGGTACTACGCATTATGAGCCGGCGGTTTCTACAAATAAGGTTTTGCCCGGCCAAAAATAGATTGGAGCAACAATGAACGCGCAATTCCCCTTGGTAACTCGACTGCTCATCGCGGTGCTCACGTTCGCCCTTTGCGGCGGGCCTCAATTGGCTTCCGCTCAGCAGCAGGAAACTACGACGCCGTCCGCATCGCCCGACACCCAGACACCTCCAGCCGGCCAGCAGGAGAACCCTCCACCAGCAGCGACGACCACCGAACAATCGACAACTGGAGCCACTGCTCCCGCTGACCAGCAGCAGGAAGCGACTCAGGTCCCGGCACCCTCGCCGCAAACCGCCGATCCAAACGCACCGGCTCGTCCAGGAACGTTGATGGATCCGGCAGCCGGCCCTTTGCAACCGGTTCCCAGCACCACTTTGCCTAACGCACCAAGCGCCACCCAGCAGGATCAAACCCAACAGCCGAGCACGCCTCCGGTCTCGTCGGCGCCCACGCGTCCGAAGGATCGTGATCCGCTCGGAACCGCCACCGCTGAAGGCGGACGCACCGTGGGCGGCGCAGCTTCCCGCCCCGCAGGTACAGCGATTGCTCCGGCCAAGCAGCGACAGACTCGCTCTTTCTTGATCAAGCTCGGAGCTATCGCGGGCGCAGGCATCGCCATCGGAACCGTATATGCATTAAGTCGGGGTACCAGCAGCACGCCTCCGAACGCTTCCACCGGCACCCGTCAGTAGGGGATTCAATGTCGAGCAAGCAAAACTCACGTGTTCCATCCAGGGCTTTGCTGGTGAGCTTTTCAGGCCTGGATGGCGCCGGCAAGAGCACTCAAATCGCGCACCTCCAGTCCGTCATAGCAGGCGTGGGGATGACCTCGCGCACCCTCGCCTTTTGGGACGATGTGGTTGTGCTCAGCCGTTTCCGCGAAAGCTTCGTTCACAAGGTGTACAAAAGCGAGCGCGGCATCGGCGCACCCGGCAAGCCTGTGGCCCGCCGCGATAAAAACGTTCGCGCGTGGTACCTGAGTCTGGCTCGTCACGGGCTCTACCTGCTCGACGCAATGCACCTTTGCTGGGTCGTCGCGCGCGCCCGCAACTCGCGCACCAACGTTCTCATTTTCGACCGCTATATCTATGACGAACTGGCAAACCTTCCGCTGAAGCATCGCTCCAGCCGTGCTTTCGTTCGCCTGACCGCTGCCTTCGTTCCAACACCTGACGTCGCTTATTTGCTCGACGCAGATCCGGAAGCCGCGTGCGCCCGCAAACCCGAATACCCGGTGGAGTTTCTCCACAAGTCCCGGCGCGCCTACTTCGCACTGGCAGGGATACTCAAGACCATGACCCTGGTTCCGCCGCTGCCGCTTACAGACGCTAAGCGCGAAGTCGAACGCGCCTTCATGCGGAGAATAGGCGATCCTGAATCGGCGCGACCATCAGCAAATCTCGACATCGCCCCGGTCGCCTGAAGGCTGTAGATAACCACAGAGGCACAGAGACACAGAGCAGACATTTCAAAAAGCTCACGGTCTTTCTTTATCTTCTGCCGCGCTCCTTACCTCGACCAGGTTTAATGAATTACTTTCCTCTGTGCCTCTGCGCCTCTGTGGTTTAATCGCCTCTTTGTCTCGTGGCTCACATCCCCTTCCCACCTGCATTACAATGGAAGCTCCCCCTGACTTCGCCTGAAAGGGCCTGGATGACGCCGTGGCTGCAGCGAATGCCGGAGTTGACAGCACTTGCGGTGCTGGACATTCTGCTCGTCGCGATCCTGGTCTATGAATTTCTTCAGCTCATCCGTGGAACGCGCGCCACGCCCATGTTGGTCGGAGTTGCCGTACTGGCGCTTATCTTTTATGTAGCGCATCTTGCCGAGCTCCGCACACTCGACTGGCTCGTTAGCACCGTTCTCCCTTACGGAATTTTCGCTCTCGTGGTCGTCTTCCAGGCTGAGATCAGGAGCGCCCTTGCCAGGCTGGGCCGTGGAATAATTCTCACGCGTTCTTCCCAGTCCACGCAGCAGGATTCCTACGACGACATCGTGCTTGCCGCCAACCTGTTCTCTCAGAACCAGACCGGCGCATTGATCGTCATCGAACGCGAGATCGGCCTTCGCACGTATATCGAAAGCGGCGTGCCGTTGGATGCGCACCTCAGCTACGATTTACTCGCAACAGTCTTCCGCCCCAGCGCGCCTTTGCACGATGGCGCTGTCATTATCCAGAAGGACCGCATCGCCGCAGCCGCGTGTTTCCTTCCACTCTCAATGAATCCGTTACTCTCGACACAACTCGGCACCCGACATCGCGCAGGAATCGGCATCAGCGAAGAGACCGACGCAGTCTCGGTGATTGTCTCTGAAGAAACTGGCAGCATCAGTCTTGCGCTCGCGGGAACTTTCGAGCGCGATATCAGCGTCGAGTATCTTCGCGAGCGCCTGAGCGAAGTTCTGCGGCAGTATGTTCCTCCCACTGCATTGCCCACTGACATCGGCGGGCCTTCGGAACTCGATCGTGAATCCCCGCGCCGCGGCGACAATATCTCGTCGGAGGTGGACCGCTGATGGGCGACCTCTTCCGCAAATACATCTGGAAGAATATCGGGATCAAGATCGTCTCCCTTATGGTTGCCGTCATGATGTGGTTCGCTGTCGGACGTGACCCGGTCGCCGAAGTCGCGGTGAGTGTTCCCATCGAATTCCACCACGTTCCTGAGAACCTCGAGATCAGTTCCGAAAGCATTCCGCAGGCCCAGGTCCGCGTGCGTGGCCCGGTGTCTCGAATCCGCGATCTCGCGCAGTCACAGGTGCACGCCGTAATCGATCTCGCGGGAGTCACTCCCGGAGAGCGCACCTTCGATCTAACCTCGCACCACATTTCGTTGCCACGGAATACTGAAGTCGTGCAGGTCGTCCCCACACAATTCCGTCTGACCTTCGACAAGCGGGTGTCGCGAGAACTCGAAGTCCACCCCCGCGTGCTTGGGACGTTCCCGCCGGGGTTCCACCTGCAAAGTGCCGTGCCCGATCCAGTTACCGTCACCGTTGTTGGCCCGGAAAAACGCGTGAAGGCGCTTGATGCCGCTCTCACCGATCCCGTCGATGCCAGTGGCGTGATCGGCCGTGCTACATTCACTACTAACGTTTATGTTTCCGATCCGTTGATTCGTGTCACCCGCAACGAATCGGTTCGGGTCACCGTCACCACCGAGAGATCCCCAAGGTAGGAAGGTCCTTTGTCCCAGCCAGCAATGAAGCCAATCGTTCGACAACTATTCGGCACTGATGGAATTCGCGGCGTCGCCGGCGAGTATCCGCTCAATCCAGCGACCGTCTTCGCAATCGGTCGCGCACTAGGCGCCCGTCTTGCGAAACGTTACCCGGATACCAGCCGAGCTGTCCTGATCGGCGAAGACACGCGCGAGTCCAGTGACTGGATTTCGAACACCATCGCGCTCGGCCTCATCGACGGCGGAGCGGAAGCCGTGCGGGCCGGCGTGCTGACTACTCCCGCAGTCGCTTACCTGACGCGCTCGCATAACTTCGCTGCTGGCATCGTAATCTCCGCATCGCACAATCCGTGGATGGACAACGGAATTAAAATTTTCGGCGCCAATGGATACAAACTCTCCGACGAAATCGAGCACGAAATCGAGCAGGAGATCTTCGCTCACATCGAGGAACTCGATTCGGCAACCGCTCCCATCGACAGCGCCCACGTCGTCTCGCGGTCGAATTCCCTCCGCTTCGACTTCATCAAGTGGCTGCAATCGAATGTTGATGTCACTGCTCTCTCGCAACTTGAAGTCGTCGTCGATTGCGCCAACGGTGCCGCCAGCGCCATCGCCCCTGAGTTGTTTTCCTGCTGCAATCTCAAAGCCGAGTTCCTGCACATCTCTCCCAACGGCCGCAACATCAACGAAGGTTGTGGAGCGCTCCACCCCGAGCACGTGGCTTCTCACGTCGCCAAGAGCCCCTGTGACTTGGGCATCTCCTTCGACGGCGATGCCGACCGCGCACTCTTCTCCGACGCAAATGGCAACGTCATCAACGGAGACGCCGTACTCCTGATTGCCGCTCGCGACATGAAAGCTCGCGGCACTCTCCGCAACGACACCGTTGTCGCTACCACCATGTCCAACATGGGATTGGAAAAAGCTCTGCGCGACTCCGGCATCAAGATGCTCCGCGCTCCCGTGGGCGACAAGTACGTTCTCGAGCAGATGCTTTCCACCGGCGCCACTCTCGGAGGCGAACAGTCCGGCCACATCCTGTTTCTCGACGGAGAGGCCACCACCGGTGACGGCCTCCTCACTGCCTTTCGTGTTCTTGACATCATGGGACGTACAGGCAGGTCGCTCGATCAGTTGCTCAGCGGTTTCAAAGTCTTCCCGCAGAGAATTAAGAACGTGCGCGTGCGCGAGAAGAAAGCGTTCGACCACGTGCCGGAAATCGCCGCCGCCATCCGCCGTGCCGAGTCCGAACTCGATGGCAATGGTCGCGTTGTAGTCCGCTACTCAGGCACGGAAAGACTCGCCCGCGTCATGGTCGAAGCCGAATCGGAGGCGCTGATGAATCGCCACACCGACGCTATCGCCGCCGCAATTCAAACCAGCCTCGGCGAATAAAACTTCGTTCATAGCGCTCTTGTGGCACAGCGCTCTTGTGGAAGGGCACGACTTTACAGGCCGCGGAAAAAACCGCTGCGACGAAACGTTCTTTGAAAGGGCTCGGCTTCAGCCGAGCCGTAAGGTTTTTGTTTTTGTCATTCCGAGGGGACTTTAGTCCCCGAGGAATCCCTATTGAACCCACAATTTCGACTTCTTCCGCAGCCTGTTTAGCTGCGCCGTAAAGCACGTGCCTTGTTCGTCGGCTTCGGCCGCTGAGGGCCTGTGAAACCATCCTGCAAGTCTTGGCCAGAATCACCGCCAGTACCGGTTCCACAGATAAAACGCCAACGACAGAATCACGCTCAATACAATCGACGTGACAATTGGGAAATAGATCGTCGTGTTCTTGCTGCGATAAACAATATCTCCCGGCAAGCGCCCGATCGGCAGCCCACTGCGCCCCGCGATCAACAGCACCACTCCAAGCAGCGCAATGATGCCGCCTACCACGATCAGCGTTCTTCCAACGTCGCCCACGCCATCCTCGATACTTCAGCCTAATTAGATGACATCGCACTGCCAATCGCTAATTGCTGATTGCCGATTGCCGGGTTTATTCCCCAGCGAACCTGCTGCTGCCCACCTGCGTCTTATCAGGCATGCGGCTTTCCCTGCCCATGATCGGCAACATCATCCTCGTGGCCGGACTCGTCGTCTACGGGTTCACGCTATTCGCCGAGTACTTCGCCAAGGGCAAGTGGGCTAAGAATGTCACTGGCTTACTCGCGGGACTCGGCATGCTCACGCTGGCTCTCTCGCTGATCGTCACTCCACGCAATGCCGAAGTAATCACGCTCATCGCCCGCACCAGCCTTTCCCACGCGCTCCTCTGGCTGAGTACGGCCTTGCTGCTCGCCGCCATCGCCGCATTCGGAATCATCACTTACATGCGGCCCTTGCGACTATGGCACGAACGAAAGATCGAGCGAGACCTCAACCGCGAGCTTCCAAGAATCCCGTAGCTGCGCCCGGTGCCCCAACCCGCCCGCTTTTCGGCGCCGACCCGGGGAGAAATGCTCTTCAGAGGTGGAGCAGGCCTTCAGATCTGCGCAGTATTCCCTAAAACTGATCGGCTTTGAGCCGCCGGGGGGCACCCACACGCCCCGATCCAACGCAACTTATTTCACTACCCTGCACGCCACTAAGGTAATTCGCCCATTTCCACTCTGTTCTCAGGCCCAAAACAAAACACGTTGTATACTGACGTTTCTCCCAGACTATTTCGCATTCATCAGGAGTAAATCCCTTCCATGGCCGACGAGCGTAGCAGAGCACTGGATCTCGCACTTTCACAGATTGAAAAGCAGTTCGGTAAAGGCTCCATCATGAAACTGGGGTCAAGAGGAGCCATCGTTCCCATCGCCGTAATCTCCACCGGAGCGATCTCATTCGACGCCGCTCTCGGCGTTGGCGGAGTTCCCCGCGGCCGCGTCGTCGAGGTCTTCGGGCCCGAATCGTCCGGCAAAACCACCATCGCATTGCAGATCATCGCCGAGGCGCAAAAAGCCGGAGGCATGGCCGCATTCGTCGATGCCGAGCACGCACTGGATCCCGCTTACGCCAGGAAACTCGGCGTTGATGTCGATAACCTCCTCGTCTCTCAGCCCGACTACGGCGAGCAAGCGCTCGAAATTACTGAAGCGCTCGTACGCTCCGGCGCCATCGACGTGCTGGTCGTGGACTCTGTCGCCGCGCTCGTACCCAAGGCCGAACTCGAAGGCGAAATGGGCGACAGCCACATGGGACTGCAAGCCCGTCTCATGTCCCAGGCTCTGCGCAAACTCACCGGAACAGTTTCCAAGTCGCGCACCTGCTTGATCTTCATCAACCAGATCCGCGAGAAGATCGGTGTCATGTTCGGCAATCCCGAAACGACCACTGGCGGACGGGCCCTCAAGTTCTATTCCTCCGTGCGCATCGACATTCGCCGCATCGCCGCCATCAAGGAAGGCGACCAGGTCGTCGGCTCGCGCACCAAGGCCAAGATCGTCAAGAACAAGACCGCCGCGCCATTCCGGGAGGCTGAGTTCGACATCATGTACGGCGAAGGCATCTCGCGCGAAGGCGACATGCTCGACCTCGCCGTAAATCACAACATTGTCGAGAAGTCAGGCTCGTGGTTCAGCTACAAGAATGAGCGCATCGGCCAGGGCCGCGAAAATGTCAAAGCGTTCTTGAAAGAGAACAAGGACATCGCCGCGAAGTTGGAAGCCGAAGTCCGCAATGCGGTCGGCTTACACAACATCGTCCCGGTTCCCGATCCCGCGCCAGCCGCACTCAAGGAAGTGGCCGCCGCCAAAGCCGCAGTCCCAGCCGGCAAAAAGTAGGCTTAGGAGTTTTGAGGTTACGAA
>Ga0307415_100000922_pt1 | contig 13475 bp, 14 predicted proteins | sample DK1Cmetagenome_FD_204524 | JGI IMG/M metagenome (GOLD analysis project Ga0307415, IMG submission 204524) | Maize rhizosphere microbial communities from greenhouse at UC Davis, California, United States - DK15-C-2 | ecosystem: Host-associated > Plants > Roots > Rhizosphere > Soil | place: USA...
ACAAGGGGCTGGCCGGGCTGTCCGGCGCCGCGGTCGTGGGCGACAAGGCCGCCATGGACGAGCTGCGCGAGTGGCGGCAGCGGATGGGCGGCCAGCTGTACCGGATGACGCCGTACGCCGTGTCGGCACTCGTCGGGCTGCGCGACCGGCTCCCGCGGATGGGGGAGTACGTCGCGTGGTCGCGCGCCTTCGCCGCCGAGCTGGTCGCGGCGGGGTTGCGGGTCAACCCGGAGCCGCCGCACATGAACACCTTCGAGGTGTTCGCGGACTCGCCGCTGCGGGAACTGAAGGAGCGCCTGGCGACGCTGATGGAGCGCGAGAGGGTGCAGCCGTGCGGCACCTGGGCGGCAACCGACGTGCCGGGGATCTCGATGACCGAGGTCTCCTGCTACGAGTCCGCGCTCGCGTTCGACCCCGCGAAGGTGGCCCGATGGTACGCCGAGATCGCCGGGGCATGACCTCGATCGACGAGGCGCTGCCGGCCATGCAGGAGCTGGCGTCGCGCCTGTGGAGCCCGGAGTCGCGACACCACCCCGGCCAGCTCGCGTGGAGCGCCCGCTACGCGCTGCCCGAGGAGCTCGACCACGGGCCCGTGGAGCTGTTCCGCGACCGCCACGGCCGGGTCGTGGGATGGGCCTGGGTGGAGTCCCCGGACTGGCTCGAGCTCTGCGTCGACCCCGGCCGGCCCGACGTCGTCGACGATGCGGTGGCGTGGTTCCTCGACGTCGGCGTGGGGGAGACCCTGCGGACGATGGTGCTGGAGGCCGAGCAGCACCTGCTGGCGGGCCTCGCCCAAGCCGGCTTCCGGCTCGAGGACCAGCCCTGGTTCACCCACCACCACCTCGACCTCGCACGGCTCGCCGACGTCCCGGTCGTCGCCGGCTACCGGTTCCGGCACGTCGAGCCGGAGGAGGCGGACCGGCGGGCGGCCTGCCACCGCGCGGCCTGGTCACCGCCGGGCGGGTCCTCGCGGGTGAGCACGGCGGCGTACCGCCGGCTCATGGCGACACCGCCGTACCGTCCGGACCTGGATTGGGTGGCCGTCGACGCGGACGGCGTGATGGTCGCCTCCTGCCTCGCCTGGCTGGACCCGCGGACCGGGGTCGCGCTCGTCGAGCCCGTCGGCTGCGCCCCCGAGCATCGGGGTCGGGGCCTGGCGGAGGCGGTGAGCCTGGCCGCCCTGCACGCGGCCCGGCGCTCCGGGGGCACCACGGGCCTGGTCTGCCCGCGCGGCGACGACGGCTACCCGGCGCCCCAGCGGATCTACCGCCGGATGGGGTTCGAGCCGGGCGCCCGCACGCTCACCCTGGCCCGCCCCGGGGGGCTCGGACCGGACGGTTCTTGAGGAAACCCTCGGGTTTTGCCGGGCTGACCCTGAACTGAGGTCGGCAGAGTGGACGCTCCGAGCCGCTTGCCCACCCGGAGGAGCCGAGCATGAGCGCTGAGGAGTCGGGCGGATGAACCGCCTCGCCCCGCGGCCCGGTGACCCTGCCCTCGACCGGACCGCCCTGCGCAGCCTGAGCCGAGCCCTCGACGACGACGGGTTCACCCGCAAGTTCGCCGGGCGCTACCGCGAGCTGCTGCCCGGCCGCGTCACGCGGATCGCGGCGTCGCTGGGTGGCCATGACGTCGACCTGATCCTGGACCGCGTGCTGAGCCTCAAGGTCTCCTCGGCCACGGTCGGCGCCCAGGAGCTCGCCGAGCTCGCGGGCCTGATCGAGCGGGAGGTGCGCGTGTTCGACCTCCCGGCCGCACGCACGGCGGCCGACGCCCTCCCGGCGGCGGCCCTGCGCGCGGACGCCGCGCTGGCGGCGTACCTCATCCTCTGAGCGGGTCCGTCAGGACTCCAGCTCCATGCGGTAGCCGACGCCCCGCACCGTGCGGATCATCCGGCCGATGCCCTTGCCGTCGCCGAGCTTGCGGCGCAGGTTGCCGATGTGGACCTCGACCAGGTGCGTGTCCGTCGCCCACTCGGTGTCCCACACCGACCGCAGCAGCGCCTCCCGGGTCCAGACCCGGGCCGGCGTGCGCATCAGCTCGGTGAGCAGGTCGAACTCGGTCCTCGTCAGCGACAGCTCCGAGTCCGCCTGGAAGGCCCGGCGCCCGTCGACGTCGACGGTGAGCACGCCGTGGCGCAGGATCTCGTGCTCGTCGGCCGACGCCGCGCCGTTGCCGGGCGCTGCCGCGGGGAACTGCGGGCCGCGTCGGGGGCGCCGGAACATCGCGTTGACCCGCGCCTTCAGCTCGCGAGGGCTGAACGGCTTGGACAGGAAGTCGTCGGCGCCGGTCTCCAGCCCGATCAGGCGCTCCACCTCGTCGTCGCGGGAGGTGATCATCACGACGTACGCGTCGCTGATCTCGCGGATCCGGCGGCAGGCCTCGATGCCGTCGATGCCGGGCAGCCCGAGGTCCAGGGTCACCAGGTCGGGGTTCCCGGTGCGGACCGCCTCGACCGCGGCCAGCCCGGACTCCACGCTCGTCACGTCGAATCCCTGCGTGCTCAACGTGAACTCGATGAGCGAGCGCATGTCCTCGTCGTCCTCGACGACCAAGGCCTTGCGGTCTTCCCCGGCGCTCGTGGACATGGGGGAATGATGCCAGAACTTGCCCAGTTCCGAGGTTGCGCCCGCAAGACCACCCGACCCGTCGGCGACGGGGACCGGCTCCGGCCGGCTTCCGTGACCACCGGCTGCCTTCCCCTCGGTCTAGTCATCACCCCCCGGAGGGCCATGACATGACCCGGAATGACTACTCGCTTTTGAGGGTCGCTCGCCCCCTCAACGGAGGCTCCCGCGAAGGTCCCGGCATCCACAGACTGATCTCGGAACTCGGGTAGCAACACTGAGGAGGGGACTCCCATGATGGAGATCAGATTGTTCGGCGCGATGACCGTGGTGACGCCGGCCGGAACGTTCAGCGCATCGGAGCTGGGCGGAGTGAAGCCGCGGCAGATCCTCGAGATCCTCGCGATCTCCCCGGGCATCCCGGTGCCGAAGCACCAGATGGCGGACCTGATCTGGGACGGCTGTCCGCCCCGGTCCTACGTCAGCACGCTGGAGAGCTACATGTGCGCGTTGCGCCGCAAGCTCGGCCTGGAGCGGGGACGCGAGTCGGCGATCCGCACCACCAACCACGGGTACGTGCTCGACCCCGCCCTGGCGACGACCGACCTCCATGAGTTCCGCGCCCTGCTGCAGGCGGCCTCGACCGCGGACCCGCGCTCGGCGCTGGGCAGCCTCGAGTCGGCCGTCGGCCTGGTCGCCGGCGAGCTGCTGGTCAATGAGCCGTACGCCCGCTGGGCGAACCAGGAGCGGGCGGTCGTGCAGAACGAGCTGGTCGGCGCGGCCACCCTCGCCGCCCGGCACGCGGTGAGCCTCGGCGAGCCCGCGGTCGCGGTGCGCATGGCGCGCACGGCGGTGGGCGTGGACGGACTCGCGGAGGAGGCGTGGCGGCTGCTCATGCGGGCGCTGTGGGCGTCCGGCCGGCGGTCCGAGGCCCTGCGGGCGTACGCCGAACTGCGCGAGACGCTCGGTGACGAGCTCGGTGCGGACCCGGCGGTCGAGACCCAGGCGCTGTACCTGGAGATCCTGCGCGAGGAGCCGGTCAGCTCGGACGGACCGCGTCCGGACGGGCGCGACGAGGTGCGGATGCTGATGGACCTGCTGCGTCGGGCGGTCGAGTCGATTCCGGGGCTCGAGGTCCCGCGCACCGACCGGGCGCTGGCCGAGATCGCCGCCCTCGTCCAGGCGGCGTGACCCGGGCTGCCGGGGTCGTCGTGGCCCTGCGGCGACCCCGGCTCGGGGAGTCTCCCCAAGTTTGGCGATGGCCCGGAGCACGGCGTACGACACCCTCGTGATTCAGGATCCGGCACGGGGGAGCAGCATGGAAACGCCACAGGGAACCACCTCGGGTGGGTCCGCGCCCGCCCGGGTGCTGGTGGTCGACGACCACTGCACGTTCGCCGAGCTGGTCGTGGTCGCGCTGGCCCACGAGGAGGACCTCGACTGCGTCGGAGCGGCCCACGACGCCGGCCAGGCCCGCCGCATGACGCGCGAGCTGGCCCCCGATGTGGTGCTGATGGACGTCAACCTCGGCAAGCACGACGGCCTCGACCTCACGACCGAGCTGGTCGCGGCGCATCCCGACCTGCGGGTCGTGGTGCTGACCGCGCACGCCGACAGCGACACGATGCGGCGCGCCGCGGCAGCGGGGGCGTGCGCCCTGCTGCCGAAGGACGGGTCGCTGCCCGACCTGCTGAACGGGCTGCGCAGCGCGCGTCCGGGGGGCTTCGTGGTGCACCCGGCGTTGCTGCGCACGCTGGTGACGGAGGAACGCTCCTCCGGGCCGGCGACCGGGCCGCAGCCGGTGCTGACGCCCCGCGAGCTCCTGGTGCTCCAGCTGCTCGCCGAGGGCCGCGACACCCGCTCGATCGCCGGCGAGCTCAAGATCTCCGTGAACACCTGTCGCGGCTACGTGAAGAACGTGCTCATGAAGCTCGACGCGCACTCCCAGCTCGAGGCCGTCGTGATCGCGGGGCGACATGGACTCGTCGATGCCGGACCTCGTCGCTGACCCCCGGTCCGCGGAGGCGCCCCACACGAACCCGGTGCTCCGTTCCGCCATGGTCCGGTTCACGATCTGGAGCTTGGTCACGCTGCTGGTCCTGACCGCGGGCGCCGTCCTGGTTGCGAACAAGATCGCCGAGCGCCAGGCCCTCGCGGAGGCGCGGTCCCAGGCCGCGGCGATCGCCAGCAAGCTGGCCGCGCCGCGGGTCAATCAGGAGGTGCGCGCGGGCAACGAGAAGGCCGCCCACGACCTCGAGACGGTGATGGACACCCGGATGGCCGACGGCAGCGTCAGGCACGTCAAGCTGTGGGACGAGCAGGGCCGGGTGATCTGGTCCGACGAGGACGCTCTGATCGGTCGCCGGTTCCCGATAGAGGAAGACGTCACGGAACTGTTCGACACCCGCGAGGCCACCGCCGAGCTGTCGGACCTGAGCAAGGAGGAGAACGAGTTCGAACGGGCCGAGGGGGAGCTGCTGGAGGTCTACGCCGGCGCGTTCGACGCCGACGGCGAGCCCCTGGTCTTCGAGGCCTACGTGTCGACCAAGCAGATGAAGACCGCCGCTGCGGCGATCATCGTGGATCTCCTGCCGCTGGTCCTGGGCGCGCTGGCGTTGTTCATGCTCGCCGTGCTGCCGCTGGCCGTGTCGCTCGCACGCCGGGTCGAGCGGGCCCAGCTGGACCGCTCCAAGATGATGCGGCACGCCCTGCTCGCGTCCGACCTCGAACGGCGGCGCATCGCGCAGGACCTGCACGACGGCGTGATCCAGGACCTGGCCGGCCTGGGCTACGTGCTGCCGACCGCGCGGCGCGAGCTGCACTCGGAGGGCAACCTCGACCTGGCCCGGGCCACGCTGGACCGAGCCACCGGCATGCTGCAGCAGGACGTGGTGCGGCTGCGCTCGATGCTGACCGACCTCTACCCCCCGGACCTCCAGGGTCAGGGGCTGGTGACCGCGGTCGGGGACCTGGTGCAGACGATCACCTCCGACGCCGGGCTGGATGCGACGGTTCGCATCGACCCCGCTCTCGATGTCCCGGTCGACGCCGGGCGGCTGGCCTACCGCGTGGTCCGCGAGGGCCTGCGCAACGTCGTCAAGCACGCCGGTGCCAGCAGCGTGGTGGTCGAGGTGAGCCGGGACCACGACGAGGTTCTCGTGCGCGTCGCGGACGACGGCAAGGGACCCGCCGCCGCCCAGGACGCCGTACGGCGGGGACACCTGGGGCTGCGGCTGCTGAAGGACACGTTGAGCGACTTCGGGGGGCAGCTCGACCTCGAGCCGGGGACCCGCCAGGGGACGTCGCTCATGGCGAGGTTCCCCGCGGCGCTCGTCCCTGCCTGACCGCCCCGGAGGAAATCTCAAGGTCGGGGCGCGAGGCTGGGGTACAGGCCGCATGTCGCGCAGGAGGCATGCCGCACCGGACGCCAGGAGGTCGACGCCATGATCAATGTGCTGGTCGTCGACGATCACGACCTCATGCGGTCGTCGTTGTCGAGGTTGATCGATGCCGAGGCCGACCTCGACCTGCTCGGAGCCGCCTGCGACGGGCACGGCGGCGTCGAGCTGGCGCTCCTGCTGCGGCCCGACGTGGTCCTCATGGACATCGCCTTGCCCGGCCTCGACGGGATCGGCGCCACCCGGGAGCTGCTGCGTGAGCTACCGGGAGCCCGGGTCCTCATCCTGAGCTCGTCCTGCCGGGGGCCCGTCGTGCGGGAGGCGCTGCGGGTGGGGGCGTGCGGCTACCTGCTCAAGGGTGATCCACCCGAGGTGCTGATGGACGGCATCCGGCTGGCGGCGCGCGGCGGAGAGCCGCTCACACCGCTGGTGCGCGATCTCAGCGGCAGGTGACCCGCACCGCGCGCAGAACTTGTCCGAGGCCCGGGTTTCGCCCGCCTGCACCCGGGTAGGGGGCGAACCCAAGTGCCCCGCGATGTGCGGGGTGGCACCGGAACGCCGAATCCTGCCTGCCGGTGTGCCACATCGACCCACAGCGAGGCAGGAGCGGGGGACCCAATTCCGGGGCCGGCTCGAACCGGTCCCTGGGGTGAAGCCGCAGCGATGCGGCCGGGCTACTTCCGCCCGAACCCGACAGCTCACCTCGTAGGCGTGGGAAGGGATTTCCATGTCCAATGTCTGGATGGGGCGGCCTCGCGCTGCCCGAACGATCGTCTCGAGCCTGACGGGCCTGCTGCTGGCCGGCCTCGTCGGAGTAGTCAGTCCGGCGCCCGCGCAGGCGGCCACGGGACGGACCTGGGACCGGCTCGCCAACTGCGAGTCCGGCGGCCGGTGGCACCTCAACACGGGCAACGGCTACTACGGAGGCCTGCAGTTCAGCGGCCCGACCTGGCGCGCGTACGGCGGCCGGAAGTTCGCCAGGAATGCCCACCGTGCGACCAGGGCCGAGCAGATCCGGGTCGCGGAGCGCGTCCGTCGCAATCAGGGGTGGGGTGCCTGGCCGGCCTGCTCGTCAAGGCTGGGGCTGCGCTGACGACTGAGCAGGGCCGGTTACCCGGCCTGGGGAATGGTGGACCACAGCGGGCGGTGGAAGACTCGCTGCGGATCCATTACTCGGATGGAGGGCGCCATGCCCCTTCGGCGCATCCTGGCCCTGCTCAGTCTCACCCTCTTGCCCCTGACGACCCTCCACGCGGCACAGGCCCCGGCCGCGGGTCACGCTTCTCGCGACCGAGCAGAAGCCTTCTCGACGCTGCTCGACTGGCACTCGATCGCCCTCGACACGATCTTCGTCGACGGTCGCATCGTGCTCCCGCCGGTCCCCGATCCTCCCCCTCCGGCTGGGCCGGTTCCGATCCCGGTGGGCACCCTGTTCCTCGGCTACACCGGGCTCGCGGTGGACGACGCCGTGCAGAGAGCCGGGCGCCGCGGCGGCGCCAGCAGCGCGGCGGCCCTCGCCACGGCTGCACACGACGTTCTCGCGAACTACCTGCCGAACACGCGACCGAAGCTCGACGACGCGCTCCAGGCCACCCTGGCTGGGATCCCCGACTCACGCGCGGAACGCAAGGGCGTGCGGATCGGACAGCGGGCCGCGGCCCGACTGATCGCCAGCCGCGCGGACGACGGCTTCGGCGACCCGCAATGGGTCTACGCGCTGGACGCGAGTCAGCCCGGGATCTCCAAGCCGGTGACGCCTCCGCCCGCGGGCGGCATGCTCGCCCCGTGGCTCGGTCACGTCGACCCGCTCGTGCTTCCCGACCATGTCCGGGTCGACGGCCCGCCGCCGCTGTCGAGCGACGAGTGGGTCCGGAACTTCCAGGAGGTGAAGCGGACCGGGTCGCTCACGGCCACGGGACCTCGCGTCGCCCACCGCCAGGCAGTCGCGGACTTCTTCTTCGTCAACTCGGTCGTCGCCCAGGAGCGGGCCCTCGTCGAGCACCTGCGCACGCATCCCCTGCGCCTCGAGCGCGCGGCCCGCATGTTCGCGGTCATGAACGCCTCGATGGCGGACGCGCTCCGGAACATCTGGCTGCTCAAGCTCGAGGTGGGCTTCTGGCGGCCGGTCGAGGCCATCACGCGGGCCGATGAGGACGGCCGGGACGAGACGGTGCCGGACCCGGGCTGGCAGCCGTTCCGGCCCACGCCGCCGTACTCCGAGTACGCCACCGGTCACGGAGCCGTCACCGGCACCTTCGCCGAGACGGCCCGGATGTTCCTGGGCGACGACGTCCCGCTCACGCTCGTGTCGGTGCCCGTGGCGCCGCCGGGAACCACGCCTCCGGACCGCCACTACGCCACCCTCTCGGGTCTGGAGCACGACGCGTTCATGGCCCGCATCTGGTCCGGAATCCACTTCCGCGACGCCATGCAGGACGGTTACCTCATCGCCCACCGGACCGTCCACCGCGTTGAGCGGCTCCTGAATCCCCGGTGCCGCTGAGGAGGGCCGCTACCACCCGTCCTTGTTGTGGCGCTGTGGGACGCATCGCCGCCCGTGCGTTGCGGGCACGTAGAACCCGTCCCTTTCCGCGCGGACCGCGGCGAGTGTCCTCGTGGGCGCACCGAGCTTGGCGAGGATGTGCTCGAGGTGCGTTGCCACGGTTCGCGGTGCCACGACCAGCGCGTGGGCGATCTGCTGGTTGGAACACCCGTTGATCAGCAACCCGAGCACCTCCAGCTCGCGTGGCGTCAGCCCCCTGAGATCGGTCGCCGGGGAGAGGACCACCGTTCCGAGGAGGCCCGTGGACGGTCCCTCACCGCCGGCCAGGACACTCACCCGGACGTGCCCGTCCGGGGCGTGGCGTCCCCCGCGGGGCCACAGGAAGGACGTGAAGGGCTGGCCGTCGTCGACGCGGGAGCAGGCGAGCTCCACGAGGACCGATCCATCGGCGAGCAGTGCGTCGCCGCCGAGGCCGGGCAGTGGTCGGATGGCTCGGTCGCAGCACAGGACCGCGCCGGCGGTCGCGCCCCTCACGACACGCGCTGCCACGACCAGGGAGCGCAACGGGTCGATCCCGCGTGCCAGGACGGGGGTGAGCTGGTGCAGCCGACGCCGCATGGCCCGGGGCGGTGGCTGCGTGCTGCAGTAGAGCAGCACCAGAAATCCGACGTGGCGCTCGCCTCGGTCGAACAGGGCCACGCCCAGGGCCTCGTGGAAGCCGGCGGGGATGAAGCACTCGGCCCACGTCGGCAGCTCGCTGACCGGGTAGGGCAGGTCGGAGGGGCTCATCGGGGGCCGGGCACGGTCGGTCTGCGTCACCTCGATGTCGTGCGTCACGGTGGGACCGTTGAGGTACTGCAGCGTGCCCGCATCGAGGTCGGTGCTGGCGATGGAGGTGTAGCCGCTCCCCATCGGGTCGGCAAGGGCCAGCCACGCGGCGTCGAAGGGGACGATGCGGCGAAGCCTCTCCAGCATCTCCTGCGCGCGCTCGGAGAGAGGACTGGCCGAGTCGGCGATCTCGGCCAGTTCGGGGCCCCGAGTGTGCTCCATCGTCCCTCCGCGCCGCCGCGGCGTCAGCACAGGCACGAAGTCTCTTCTCGACGATTGCCGACGCCGACCCTCCTCACCTACCGCTACCCGGGTCGACGAGGTCGTAGTCCTGGTGAGCGTGACCGAAAAGTCGCAGTTCACTGAGGCGTTGCCTATCGGCGCTCCGGCGGGTGCGGGGCGAGCTCGCGTGAGCAGTAGCGTGTGGTTCGTGGAGTTACGCCAGCTCAGGTACTTCCTGGCGGTGGCCGAGGAAGGGCGCTTCGGGCGCGCGGCGCACCGGCTGCACATCGCCGCTCCGTCGCTCTCCCAGCAGATCCGTGCCCTGGAACGGGACCTGCGCGTCACCCTCTTCGATCGCACTCCACGCGGAGCCGAGCTGACGCCTGCGGGGAGGGTGCTGGCGGAGCGGGCGCGGGTGATCCTGGCCGAGGTCGACCGGGCCCGCGAGGACGTACGATCCGGAGAATCCTCGAGCCGGGAGCAGGTGACCCTGCGGGTCTGCACGATGGCCGACCGGGTCCTCCGCGGCCCGCTCCGAACGGTGGGCCTCGCCATCTCGGGCGTCGAGGTGTTCGTGACGTCCAGCCCGGGGGACGACGCCGTCGAGGCGGTCCGGCAGGCACGGGCCGATGCAGCCGTCGTCTGGAGCCGGCCGCAGGCGCACCGTGACCTCGACGGTGTCGTCCTCGGCTCGGTGCTGTTCGGAATCGTCCTGCCGCAGGGGCACCCGCTCGCCGACCAGACGCAGATCCCGGTCGCCGGTATCGGCCACGAATACGCCGTGATGTTCCCGTGGTCGCCCTTCGCCGGCATCTGGCAGCGCACCGTGGACCACCTGCTGCCGATGGGGGCGCGGCCGGGCAGGTCGTCGTCGAGCCGGACCTCATCAACAGCCCCGAGGCGATGCTGCGGGCGGTCGCAGCGGGGTTCGGAGTCGCCCCGGGAATCCTCGGGGTCGTCGAGCACATGGACGTGAGCGGGATCGTCGTGCTGCCGCTCGATCCGCCCTTGTTCCTCGACTTGGAGGTCGTCTGGCGCAGACCGGCCCGCCCCGCCGTCCGCCGCGTCGTCGACTTCCTCGTCGAGGCGGTCGACGACCCAGAGGTTCTCGTCTCGACTTCCCGTCGTCGCCCCGGGGGCGGGGGCGGTCAGGGCTTCAGGACCACCTTCTCGCACCCGTCCGCCTTGTTCTTGAAGATGTCGTAGCCGTGCGGGGCCTCGGCCAGGGGCAGCCGGTGGGTGATCACCCGGGTTGGGTCGATCTCCCCGCGCTCGATCCGGCCCAGCAGCGGGCGCATGTATCGCTGCACGTGACACTGCCCAGTGCGCAGGGTGAGTGACCGGTTCATCCAGGCGCCCGCCGGGAACTTGTCGATCAAGCCGCCGTAGACCCCGATGACCGAGACGATCCCGCCGCTGCGGCAGGACAGGATCGCCTGGCGCAGGGCGTGCGGGCGGTCGGTCTCCGAGCGGACGGCCTGCTTGACCCTGTCGTAGAGCTGCAGGTGCGTGGCACCGTGCGTGGCCTCCATGCCGACGGCGTCGATGCACTTGTCCGGCCCCCGCCCGCCCGTGAGCTCCAGCAGCGCGGACCGCACGTCGGTGTCGGAGTAGTCGATGGTGTCGTAGCCCTGGGAGGCGGCCATCTCCAGTCGGTACGGAACGTCGTCGATGGCGATGACGCGGGCGGCTCCGAGCACCCGGGCGCTGTCCATCGCGAACTGCCCGACCGGCCCCGCGCCCCACACGGCGACCACGTCCCCGTCGGTGATCTCGCACATCTCGGCGCCCATGTAGCCGGTGGGCAGGATGTCGGAGAGGAACAACACCTGCTCATCGGAGAGGTCGGACTCGATCTTCAATGGGTTCACGTCGGCGAGCACCACGCGGGCGAACTCGGCCTGGCCACCGGCGAAGCCGCCGGTGAGGTGCGAGTAGCCGTAGATGCCGGCCGTCGGGTGGCCGAACATCTTCTCGGCCACGCCGGCGTTGGGGTTCGTGTTCTCGCAGCAGGACCACAGCTGGTGCTGACAGGCGGAGCATGCGCCGCAGCCGATGGGGAAGGGGACGACGACTCGGTCGCCGGCCCGGAGCTTGCCCCGGTCCACGCCGGGGCCCACCTCGACCACCTCGCCCATGAACTCGTGGCCCAGGATGTCGCCCTCCTGCATCGTCGGCACGTAGCCGTCGAGCAGGTGCAGGTCGGAACCGCAGATCGCCGTCGAGGTGATCCTCACGATCGCGTCACGGCTGTTGAGGATGGCGGGGTCCGGGACCTCGTTGACCTCGACCTCGTTCGGGCTGATCCAGCAGTTGGCCTTCACGCCAGGACCTCCTTGCGCTCCTCGTCGGACAGCGGGCGGGCGGGGTGTTGCGGAAACTCCTCGCGGGCCCGCTTGCCCCACGGTGCGCCGTCGCTGCGAATCACCTCGCCGGTCTCGATGACCTGCTTGAACCGGCGCAGGTCGTCGTCGAGCTGCTGGGAGGGCTCCTCCCCGAAGTACTTCGCCACCGCCTTGCCCAGCGCCCCGCCGGGCAGCTCGTAGGTCAGGGTCACGTGCACCTCGGTGCCGCGCCCGCCCGGCGCGGGCACGAAGCGCACCTCGCCGGAGTTCGGGACGTCGGCGCCGTCGACCGAGCGCCACGCGATGCGCTGCGCCGCGACGTCGTCGGTCGTCTCGGCGTCCCACTCGACGTCCCAGCCGAACGGCGCGCTGGCCTTCCAGTGGCTGCGGCCCGCTTCGGTGGCGCGCACCTCCTCGAGGTGCGCCATGAACGTGGGGAGTCGGTCGAGCTGCCGCCAGAAGGCGTACACCTCCTCCGGTGGCGTGGTGACGGTCGTGGTCGAGGTGAGTTCCATGGGCGTGCTCCTGAGGGGGAAGTGGCCAGCGTGTCCAGCCAAGCCCGGCCGCAGCGGAACCTCCATCGGCAGGACGACCGATTGCGTCGTACCCGCCGGACCGGCTCAGGGGGGTCGGCCGTCTGGCCCGGGTATCGGCAGGTCTGCCGATATCGGACTCCGCGGCGTGCCGGGTGCAATGAGGGCCCCACCCCAAGCTCGGAGCGGTGGGATCACCACGATGAGGGAGGCAGCATGAAGGCAGTGGTCTACGAGGGTCCGCGGCAGGTCAGCGTCAAAGAGGTCCCGGACGCGCGGATCGAGCGGCCGACGGACGTCCTGGTGCGGATCACGTCGGCGAACATCTGCGGCTCGGACCTGCACATGTACGAGGGCCGGACCGACTTCGAGCCCGGCCGCTGGTTCGGGCACGAGAACCTGGGTCAGGTGGTCGAGGTCGGCGACGGGGTCGACAAGGTCCAGGTGGGGGAGTACGTCGTCCTGCCGTTCAACATCTCCTGCGGCCACTGCAAGAACTGCGAGCGCCAGCTCACGAACTACTGCCTGACCGCCCAGCCGGACCCCAAGATGGCCGGCGCCGCGTACGGCTTCGCCGACATGGGGCCGTACGGCGGGGGACAGGCCGAGCTGCTGCGGGTGCCGTGGGGTGACTTCAACTGCCTGCGGCTGGGGGAGGACGCCGAGCAGCGTCAGACCGACTACGTGATGCTCGCCGACATCTTCCCGACCGGCTACCACGCCACGGAGATGGCCGGCGTGCGACCCGGCGGCCAGACGGTCATCTACGGCGCGGGCCCGGTCGGGCTCATGGCCGCCCTCTCGGCGACCATCCGTGGGGCGAGCAAGGTGATGGTCGTCGACCGGCAGCCGGACCGGCTGCGACTGGCCGAGTCCATCGGCGCCATTGCGATCGACGACTCGAAGGTCGATCCGGTGCAGGCCGTTCTCGACGAGACGATGGGGCTGGGCGCGGACAACGGCTGCGAGTGCGTCGGTTACCAGGCGCACGAGCCCAGCGGCCAGGAGCAGGCGAACCTGACGATGAACCGGTTGGTCGCCTCGGTGCGCTTCACCGGGAAGATCGGCGTCGTCGGCGTCTT